>Ga0315339_1000211_pt1 | contig 89486 bp, 77 predicted proteins | sample ASW17metaG_FD_204514 | JGI IMG/M metagenome (GOLD analysis project Ga0315339, IMG submission 204514) | Ammonia-oxidizing marine archaeal communities from Pacific Ocean, United States - ASW #17 | ecosystem: Environmental > Aquatic > Marine > Oceanic | place: USA: California | collected 2016-12-05
CAACGGACTGCTCCGGCAGTACTTCCCCAAGAAAACTGATTTGTCCGTACACTCACAACAACATCTCGACGCGGTCGCTCACCAACTCAACGGACGACCACGTCAGACGCTAGAGTTTGAAACGCCCCCGTACCTAGCGCCCCAACATAAAACCAAGGAAAACAATGATCGCTCCGTTCACGATCCAGCCTATCAGGCAAACGCCCACCGCCCGCCCGGTGCTGGTATAGTCAAGCGCTTGGCGCACGGCGACCACGAAGGCGGCGAGCATCCAGACTCCGGCTACAAAGAAGACCAGGCCCGTCAATCCCGGCACAATCCCGAAAATGCGGAGCATCCCCGGAGCTGCGGCAAAACCTGTCGTCCGTAGCAGTTCACCCCAATCAGCATGTGTTTGTGGTGTCGACAGAATCCGGGTGCCAATGAAGTAGGTCATCCCCGCCCAAATGAGCCAGCCCAGGAGGGCACCCACCAGGCCGCCGAACAGGCCCTGCATGCCCTCTCGCCCGACAGCACCGATACCGGCTGCCACGCTGGAAAGTGCCACAACTCCCATCGCCTGGCCCATAGCCGTAGTGTCTGCCTCGACTTCTTCGTAGATGTCAACATTCAGTCTTGCCGCGCCGATCACGCGTTTAGTAAAGGACGTCATGACAGTTGTCTCCTCCTTAGATAATGCGGTTTGATTTTGGGGTGTCGAACCCTGTAGCGGGCCATTACCCGGCTACTCCAACGGCTCATGGTAACCCGAATCTTATCCGGATAGAGGTAGCTCCTTTCGCTGGAGTCGTGAACGGCTGCGAAGTTGGGGTGGTCAAGAAGGGCGTGCGACTGCAACTCAGTCGGACCTTTCAGATCAGGCGTGATATCTCCCGGCTTGATCAGAGTGCGTATGCGTCCGTGCTTGTCGACGACGCGCAGCGCATTGCCCCGACGCTCTAGGATGTAGACGTTCCCTTCTCCGTCTATGGTCACCGCGCGCTGGTCGACCAACTAGCCTTATTCAATTCGGACGTGTTTCCCCACTGCGTCTTCACCGGGGAAAAAGGTCTCCGCAAAGACGTCGTTCACTACCGCGACGGCGGTCGAGAGAGCGCCCTCTCGGCCCGACAGCGGCGATCCACGCAACAGTGGAATTCGCATGGTTGAGAAGTAGCCGGCATCCACCTCTTGGAGCCTGGTGAACGGTTGCTCGGATAGGTCCGCCGGTGGCCGGCCGGGAATAGATACCCGGATCGCCATGCTGCTGGACGGTGGCAAAGGATTTGGCGATGAGGGCAGCCAATGTCGAGCGTCGTCTTGATCGGCATCAAACAAACGCTGACGACACTTGGACGGTCTCGGCGAAGGCTCTCTACTGGATCGCCGGAGTAGTCGTTCTGGGTTGGGTTGCTGGGAAAGTCTGGCAAGCCCTTACCGACTAGAGCGTGTGGACGATCCAACCCCAGAAAATTCTTCAGATTTTTTCGGACACTGAGACTCCCGGCTAATACGCCCACAGGACGACTGCGCCCAGTGCTTTCGATTGACCTACCCCCCGGTCGATTCTCAGTCAGGCTTCCGAACTGCACGGCTGACATCAGCGGAGCACGGACGATCAACAGAGACAATCGGCAATCGAGGTGATCTCGCGGCCTACGGTGGGTCTGGAGCGGCTACGGCGACGTTTATGAGGGAGAAAACTCCCCCGCCCTTGCGGCGGTCCTCTGGAGCGTTTAGGGGTAGTGAATGCGGGTCTATGTGGACATCCGTGTGGACATCCAGCGAATCGGCCTTTGCCGACAACACCTAAACCGTTGAAAACATTGGTCGGGGCGCGGAGATTTGAACTCCGGACCTCCTGCTCCCGAAGCAGGCGCGCTACCAGGCTGCGCTACGCCCCGATCTGGTGGGAAGGGTAAAGCCACCCCCGTAGGGGCAGGCTTTATTCTAGGGCACCTGCCGTCCCACGACAATCACGACCGAGGGTGCCGCTACTTCTTGAGCCGATTCAGTGTGTAGACAGCGATCGTTGTCGCCAGCCGCTCACCGTCGGCGGCCTGAATGCCCGATGGCCGCAGGTCGTAAGCTCGCCCTGGGATTAATCGGTCCAGGGTCAATGTCGCTCGGCGGCCGTCGTCAGAAAGATCTACGTTTTCCACCTTAACGGGGGTGACGTCTGTTTTGGGCGAGCCGTAGGTCGAGTGATAGAGGTAATAGTAGTGCGTCATCGAATAGGCTGACGGCTCGGCGGCGGTTGTGGGGTCGACAGGCTTGGTGAACGTGAGTTCGAAACCCTGGCTGGTTAGCTTCATCGAAAGGATGTCCATCGGCACGCGGCCGGTCCAGGTAATCTTTTGCAGACCTTCGATCGAGCCCCAGATGCGTGACGTCTGCGCGATGTACATACCCTTGCCGTCGGTCGAGATCGCCATACGGTTGTTCGCCATCCGCAACCCGTTCTCATACACAAACGGGAACGTGGCTCCTTGGTGCTCGCCGTCAACCAGTTCGAGATCGACACGGTGGATTCTCGGGTACGTCCACTCGGCGACAAACATTTGACCGGCGTAGGGTCCGAACTTGCCTTCACTCAAGTCGAATAGCGGCTCGGCGACCGAACCGCCCATGTCGTTTTGAGGAAACAGAATCGCTGGGAGTTTTCGCTTCCGGTCCAGTTCCTCGATAGGGATCTCGACGGGGTCTCTACCGGCGAAGTCCGGATGCCAATTCAGCGATGCAGGGTGGCCGTGAAACGCACCTTCGGTGACGTGATGCAGCGGCGAGGTCCCGACCCAGTCGCCTTGGTTGTCAGCGACAAACAACGCGTCCTCGGGACTGATGGCCAAGCCGTTCGGTTGCCGGAAGCCACAAGCGAACAGGGACAGCTTTCCCTCGGGAGTAATCCTCACCGCACAGCCGCGATACGGAACCGGCGAGTAGTGGCCAACTCGATTGATCTTGCCCTCCTCCGGTTTGCCAGCCTGCCGCCCGCGTACCGTCATTTCGCCACGTACCGGCAGTCGCGGTTCTGCCCCTCCAGATGCGAGGCCGAGAGTGATGTAGAAGTTCCCTTCCCCGTCACGAACCGGCCCGGTGATGAACTCGTGGTAATTGCCCGAGAGCCCCCAACCGTCCGAGATCGTTTCGAACACATCTGCCTCACCATCGCCATCCGTATCGGCGACACGGGTCAGCTCCGGAACCTGGGCGACGAAGAACTCGCCCGGCTCGCCCGCCATGATGCCGAGAGGCGTGTGGAGCCCATCGGCGAAGCGCCGCCAGCGGCCAGTCTTGGTGTCGAGCGAATAGATGTAGCCGCGCCGGAACGTCGCATAGAGCCGTCCATCGGCGCCGAAGCAGACCGCGCTCACTTCGGGAGCGATTCCCTTCGGCGTCGCGACCGTTTCGACGCGATAGGCATCCGACGGAACTTGAGCAATGAGCATCGCAACAAGCCCCGGCCATGTCGCTAACGCCAAGAATCCTGTGAGTAGAAGTCTCAAACCTCGAACTCGGATTTTGGTCTCCGCTTTGTTTATCAATTCGTCCGCGCTGTAATCGTGAGGGTGAAGGTAACGTCCCGGCCCAAGGGGATGCGGAGCTCGCCGTCAGCCGCGCCAGGCAAAGAGGACTGAACGGAATAGCCGGGGCCGGGTCTATTCAGCAGCCACATCGACTGATTAACATCCGCGATGCGAAACGTCCGAACAATCCCGGACCTCGTTTCCGTTGGCGCTATTCGTTCGTAGACATCAACACCGTCAAGTTCGTAGTGAAACTCCGGGAAGCCATCGATCAGCCGGTATCCGCGAAAACGCCGCTGAGGGATATGCCGCAGATCGCCCACCCGGAACGGGAAGTCCTCCACGCGGTAGAAAACGTCACCCAGGATATCAGCGGTACGTGTGAGCTTTGTTTCGCGGTCGCGCTTCTCAAACAGGGTTCCGGTCATGTCGAGGAACCCGCCGCGCCAGACATAACGCAGCCGCGATTCGCCCGCATCAAAACAGTACGATAGCCCCCCCGGCAGCCCAACCGCGATCGCCGCCGGCGTTGCTTCGGGCATGTCCCAGCGAATCACGATGGGCTTGTCGACGGGCACGGGCAACTCTTCGCTGCCCGGCTTGCTTTCCACCCGCTCGAACCCCTCAGGAAGGGGCATCTCACCGCCGAGCGACAGCGCGGCCCACAACACATCAATCTTGGCTCGCGCGTCGTCGGCCGGCAGCGACCCAAAGTAATTGGGCATCGACGTACCGGAGAGCTCGCGCGCCGGATCGCGCATCCAGCGCTGGAACCAGTCATGCCGCACTTTCTCGGCAACATGCGTCAGCAGTGGACCCTCTTCGCCAAGCGCGTCGTGGTCGCCGAAACCGTGGCAGCCGATACACCCCAGGCCGCCCTCGGCCGCATTCGTCCCGAGCATATTCACACCGATTTGACTCATCGATGGGTTCGTTTCCGAGACCGGTGAAGCCGCGGTCGGTGACACACCCGCTGCGCGAGCGAAGCCGGCCACCAACGGCTCGACTTCAGACTTCGCATAGTGCGGCATCCGAAGCTCGACGCCTCCGTGCGTACGAGTCGTTCCCAGCAGCACGCCCCGCAACCACTCGCTCGTCATTCGATAGCCCAGCCCGGTCAGTGGCGGTCCGTATTCGGGAATGGCGGGTGAAGGTTTGGCGGAGTCGAGCGCATGACAGGTCGTGCAACGCAGCTTGGTAAGCCGTCGATAGAATTCGTACACCGGCGCCGGACTGATATCCGGCACGGCGGCATAGGATTCCACGAAGGCCGTTAGAGCCTGCTGCTCTTTGGCTGACAACCGAAACCGCGGAACACCCTTCGCCGGCTTCTCGGCCAAGCAGCCCCGGCCCGGCCGCAGACGCCGCATGCCGGGCGGATTGGGAGTCGAGGCCTGTGGATCATTGGCCATCTCATGGCATGCGGCACAGCGCGCCGCCTGCACCAACACCGCGCCGCGAGCCGCATCGCCGCCGGTGAAATCAGCATCGAACGCCTCGTTCGTTGACTCGGTTAAGCCGCCCGCCAGTTCTTTGGCTTCTTGGCGGGTCAAGTTGAAGGACGGCATCTCGCCACTCTCGTCATGCTGAGTCGGGTCCTGGAGATACGCGGCAAGCGTCGAGACATCCATCTTCGACCCCAGGCCTTGCAGCGAAAACGAGTCACTCCGGTGACACGCGCCGCAACCGAGCGAACCCATCAACGATCGCCCCGTCTCGCGATCGCGCCGACTGACCTTGCCGATGTCCTCGACCGGCAATTGCGAAACCTGAGCGGCTAGATGCGCGGCCAGATCGCGGCGCTCCTGCTCGCTCTCAAGGCGATCGGGCATCAGAGCATCCGCCCGGAAACCGGCCGGGTCGCGCAGCCAGTGATACAGCCACGCCCGTTTCCTGCGTGACCCAATTCCCAACAAACTCGGCCCCGGGCGCGCACGCAGTGAAGCGGACTGCGCGTCGTGGCAGTTCGCGCAGCCCAGGTTTTCCGCCAGCCGGCGACCTTGCTCGACCAAGTGGGCTCGCGCATCGACTTTTGCGGAATCGTGGAAGAAGCGATCGGTCGGTACCGGCTCCCAGTCAAAGTGCTCGGCCTTCCATCTCAGTTGCAGAGCGGCCGGGCCGCCCCTCCGCTGGAACGCAATGCGAATAGAATGCCGCCCCGGGTCGAGCGAAACTCCACTCTCGCCAACCGCGTGGCCGTTGACCACAACCTCCGCGCCGCGAAACGAATACGTCCCGCCGCGCAGAACCAAGAGCCGACCATTCCACCGCGCTTCGAACTCCGGGCCTAGCGCTGGGTGAAGCGACTGACCGGCATCCAAATAGAAGTTCGGCGAAGCGACAACAAGCTCGACCGACCGCGCGGCGTCGCTGTACGTGCCGATCAAACCGGGGGTCGGCTTCCGCGCGGCGAGGGGCGTCACGAGCAAAGCAAGCAGAACCACGCAACGAATCATCCCTCGTATTGTTCCATGCGGCGCGACGGTGTGGAGCCCGTCTACTGTCGAGAACTTGCATGTCCGGGCACGTTTAGGGCACCATACAGCGAGACCTACCTAGGAGATCCACGAATGTCCAACACGCTCGACCGCCGCCGCTTCCTTGGTGCTTCCGCCGCCGCCCTCGCCGCTGCTTCATCCACGACGAGCGCGCGGGGCGCGAATGAAACGATCCGCGTCGGCGTCATCGGCCCCGGTGGCCGCGGCACCGCTGTGATGAAGGAGTGCATCGAGTATGGCAGTCAATACAACGCGCGCGTCACTTCCGTTTGCGACATCTGGAAGCAGCGCCTCGATGCCGCGGCGAAGCTCGTGGGCGAGTCCTATGGGACGCAGGCGAATACCTTTCCGCGGCACGAGGACTTGCTCGCCGACAAAGACATCGACGCGGTCATCATCGCGACGCCGGATCACCAGCACTCGAAGATGCTCAAGGCCGCTGTCGAAGCAGGCAAGGATGTCTACTGCGAAAAGCCGATGGGCAACGTACTCGCGGAGCTGAACGCGGCCAATGAGGCCGTCAAGAAGACCGGCCGTATCGTCCAGATCGGCACGCAGCGCCGCAGCTTTCCTCGGTACCGCGCCGCGATGGACTGGGTCCGCGAAGGCCGCATCGGCGATGTCGTCAAGGTGGACGTAATCTGGAATGCCTACAGCCCCTACCGGTGGGCCAAGAGGCCCGATGATCTGTCTTCGCTCAAAGAGAGTGACATCGATTGGAAGGCCTTCCTGATGGGTAAGCCGTACCGACCCTTCGACCCGAGGATCTATCGCTCATTCCGGCTGTTCCGTGAGTTTTCAAGCGCCATCATCGATCAATGGATGACGCATGGCATCGACGTCGTTCACATGTTGACAGGCGAGAAGTATCCCGTCACGGCCGTCGCCGAGGGCGCGATTCTCAAGTGGGATGACTACCGCGAGAACCCCGACACGATCCAGGTCGTTCTCAAGTACGGAAAGCCTGGAAAGGAATTTCTCGCAACCTATGCGACGACCCTCATCAACGCCTCCGGGCACCTGACGCGCGTGCAGGGAACGAATGGCACGATGCTCGTTGAGAACGAGTGGCAGGTCTCCGGCGACGGGAGCGAGAACTCCAACACATTGCAGACGACAACCGAAATTCCCGAGAAGCCCGGCACCAAACACCACATGGCGAACTGGTTGGACTGTGTTCGCCGACGGGCCCCACAAGACCTCTACGCGCCCGCCGAAGCCGGCTACGGACACTCCGTTGCCTGCATCATGTCGGTCGACTCGCTTTGGAACGGCCGCCGGATGCGGTTCGATCCCGCGACCGCCGAGATCAGCGAAGGATAGCGAACCCGACACAACGGCTGATCCAAGAATGCAACGTCGCACATTCACGAAGATTCTCGGCGCGGGAGCAGCTCTCTCGGCTCAGCCATCTAAAGCCATGCCTGAACAAATCGAAGTCGGCGTCATTACGCACGCCGGCGGAGCACACCTCGGCGCCTACTTCAGCGCCCTCGCCGAAACGACCGAAGTGAGCCGCGTCGTGCTGGCTGACGAAGGCGGAGAGAATGTCGCCGCTGCCCGCAAAACCCTGGGGCCGAAGCTCGCGGCAACCTACGCCACGCCGCTCGAGATGTTCTCCCGCGAGAAGCCCGCGATGGCGCTTGTCTCGATGGAAGCGCTCCTCGCGCCACCCGCTATCGAGGCCGCACTCGACGCCGGTTGCCACGTCATGGCCGAGAAGCCGTCTTGTATCCGCGCCGAGGACTTTGAGCCGCTGGTTGAGAAAGCAAACGCCACCGGACGCCACCTAATGCTCGCGCTGGCGAATCGACTGAACCCGGAAGTCCGCGAAGCTCGCCGGATCATCGAACAGGGCAAGATCGGCGAGATCTACGGAGCCGAGTTCCACCTTGTCGCGGACCAAACCCGCCTAACGCGCCCCGACTACCACGACCGCTGGTTCGCCCAAAAAGCGCGGGCCGGTGGCGGCCATCTCATCTGGTTGGGGATTCACTGGTTGGATTTAGCGATGGTCCTTACAGGCTCGCGTATCACCGGCGTGGCGGGTTTCGCGGGCAACGTCGGGGGGCAACCGCTTGATGTCGAGGATTCCGCCGCCGTCGCCCTTCGCTTCGAGAACGGCACCTTCGGCACGATGACCTCGGGATTCTATCTCGACAAGGGCTATCACTCACACATCAAGATCTGGGGATCGGAGGGTTGGCTGCAAATCGAGAAGCACGGCGGCCTCCCTCTCCGGTGGTATAGCCAACAGGACGAGCAGCAGAAGATCCAGCAGGTGGAAAGCTTTGACGGCCCATCCGGCTACACACCGTTCGTGAAGGCCTGCGTGCGGGCATCGGCCGGACTCGACCCAGCACCGCTCACCGCGGATGAGAGCCTACACGTACTCAAGACCGTCTTCGCAAGCTACCGCTCCGCCGAGACAGGACGCACACAAACGATCGGCTAGAGAATGGCGCGGTGTCGAGAGGGCTGTAGCGGCTATTGCTTCGTCGCCGTGAAATCGCGGGGCTCTGACGCTTCTGTCTTAATCTTCCCGTTCATCGTCGAACTGTCGACGGTACCGGTCCAAAACAGCTTGATCTCCCGCTCGGGACGGCTCAGCACCGACGTGAAGGAAAACTCATTGCCGTCGACCTGCCCATCGGCGATCGCGATCTTCCGCTCGCGGCCCACGCCTTGGATGTCACCCGTCAGCGTCGTGCCGTCAGACGTTAGAGTGAGCGTCCACTTCTGAACGCCCCGCGGGGTTTCCCGCTCAAGAAGCCAGGCGCCGTCAATATCGGCCGCCGCGAGAGATGCGGTTGACAGCAAGCTGAAGCAGATGAGAGCTAGTATCTTTCTCATGGAATTCGTGCGACTCCTTCGCGTTAACTTCGAGAACACTACCGCCTGTTGAAAGGCCTGCCAGATTGGACGCCCGAATTGCGCAACTCGTTTCCCAAATTTCTGAGTGGGCAACACCAAAACGACTAGACGCCCACACGCAAACCGCATGCGGGCGTCTCGTCAAGAATTTAGAGATGCGCCAAATCGCGGGCCCTCCCGCAGCACCGTCAGACGGCGGATAAGACTACATCTTCACTTTTTCGACTTCGAGCTTCGTCCCGTCCAGCTTGCCCGTGATCGTAACCTTGTGGCCGATGTGATCCACGACGGCATCCGCATTAGCGATGTCGTACACTTTGCCGCCTTCGCCCTCTTCCACGAGAACGACAGGCTGCCCGCCCTTGACGCAACCCTTTGCGCAATTGGCGTGACCGGCCGATGCCTTGGCACACTTTTTGTCACTGAGGTAGCCGGAATACTCGCCAGCCAATCCCATGCTGGTGGTCATCATCATGATGGCGATCAACGCCAGAACTCTTTTCATCTGATTTGTCCCTCCTGTAAGCTGTTCAAAGAAGGACCACCTGGCCCTCCCAGTCGTAGTACATGCTAGCGAAAGCCCCGAGAGAGTGTCAACGGGGCTTTGTGTTCGAAACCTATCCAATCAGGCGGCGTGAATGACCTTCACGAGTTCCGCTACCGCATCGACACTGTTTTTGAAAGCGGCCTTTTCGTCGTCTTCCAAGGGCAACTCATACACCTTCTCGATGCCCTTGGAACCGAGCTTCACAGGCACCCCTACGAACAATCCGTCGGCCCCGTATTCGCCTTCCAGATACGCGGCGCAAGGCAACACTTTTTTCTTGTCTTTCAAGATCGACTCAACCATCTCGACAACAGCCGATGACGGCGCGTAGTAGGCGCTTCCCGTCTTGAGGTACTTGACGATCTCAGCGCCACCTTTGCGGGTGCGGTCAACGATCTTGTCCAGGGTCTCGGCGTCGATGAGTTCAGTGATTGGAATTCCCGCGACGTTCGTGAAACGCACCAGCGGCACCATCGTGTCTCCGTGTCCACCCAGTACGAACGCATTCACCTGCTCGACCGAGACGTCGGCGGCTTCAGCCAGAAACGCGCGGAACCGGGCCGTGTCGAGAACACCCGCCATGCCGATTACGCGGTTCTTCGAGAAACCGCTCGCGTCGTAAGCCACATGGCACATGGCATCAAGCGGATTCGAAACGATGATCAGGATGCTGTTCGGCGAGTACTTTACCGCGGGCTCAACGCAGGCCCTCATGATCTTGGCGTTGCCCAGCAACAGGTCGTCGCGGCTCATACCGGGCTTACGCGGCGAGCCGGCCGTAATGATCACGACATCGGAGTTGGCCGAAGCTTCGTAGTCGTTCGACCCGATCACCTTGACGTCGGAACCTTCGATGGGAGCCGCCTCGAGCATGTCGAGCGCCTTGCCTTGCGGCACGCCGTCGACGATATCCACCAGCACTACGTCGGCCAGCTCTTTGTCAACGAGCCGCAACGCACAACTCGCGCCGACATTACCGGCGCCTACTACCGTAACTTTGGGTCTCATCTGAAATCTCTCCTTCTCGTTGTCGTCTCTGACCTAGGCCGACATGTTCTCGATGATCGCCGAGGCGAACTCGCTGGTCTTGGTTTTCGTCGCACCCTCCATCAGGCGGTGCAAATCGTAGGTGACGCGCTTCTGGTGAATCGTTTCCGTGATGCCCGACTCGATCTTCTCGGCCGCCTCGGCCCAACCCATGAAGCGGAACATCATCGCTCCGGAAAGAATCAAGCTCGACGGATTGATGACGTCTTTATCCGCGTACTTCGGAGCCGTCCCGTGGGTGGCCTCGAACAGGCCGTACTCGTCGCCGATATTCGCACCAGGCGCCATGCCGAGTCCACCGACCTGCGCCGCGCATGCATCCGACAGATAGTCCCCGTTCAGGTTCGTCGTCGCGAGCACATCGTATTCCGCGGGCCGCAACAGTACTTGCTGGAACATCGAATCCGCGATGCGGTCATTGACGACGATCTTGCCTGCCGGCGGATCTCCGTCGAATTCGCCCTCGATCACGCATTGATCGGCGAACTCTTCCTTCGCCACTTCGTAGCCCCAGTCTCGGAAAGCACCCTCGGTAAACTTTTGGATGTTCCCCTTGTGCACCAGAGTGACGCTACGGCGCTTGTTGTCGATCGCGTATTGGATCGCTCGCCGCACGAGCCGTTTCGAGCCGGTAACACTGATCGGTTTGATGCCAACGCCTGAGTCTTCGAGGATCTGCTTGCCCATCTCATCGTTGAGAAAGCGGATTACCTTGGCCACGTCCTCGGTGCCCTGCTGCCACTCAATCCCGGCATAGACATCCTCGGTGTTCTCGCGAAAGATCACGACGTCGAGTTTCTCGGGCGATCGCACCGGCGAAGGCACACCCGGAAAATACCGCACCGGACGCATACAGACATACAAGGTAAGCAACTGGCGCAACGCGACGTTCAAGCTGCGAATCCCACCGCCGACCGGCGTGGTCAGAGGTCCTTTGATCGCGACGTGGAACTCCCGAATGGCGCCGAGCGTGTCCTCAGGCAACCACGAGTTGAACTGGTCGTAGGCCTTCTGCCCGGCGAAGATCTCATACCAAGCCACTTTGCGGCTGTCGCCATAGGCGGCCTTGACCGCACCATCAAAAACCCGCCGGGACGCTTTCCAAATGTCTCGTCCCGTGCCGTCACCTTCGATAAAGGGGATGACCGGGTTGTCCGGGATGACGAACTTTCCTGCTTCGACTTGAATGGCATCGCCATCGGACGGTACTGCTACGCCGTTAAATGAACTCATACGTGCTCCCGTATTGTCTGGAGGCCCTTGTATTCCCGGACACAGAGACAACTTCCCGTGGCTCTCGCCGCGATCGCGTCTGGGAAACAGAGGGAAGATCAAGCCTGCTTCGTACACCTCGATACCGAAACATCGGGCTCGACTCGCGAAAAATAAAATTGTATCAACTCCTTCCGAACCCGAGCAAACCGCCTCCGGGCGGCCCCGCACTTCCCTCGGCGCTTTCTCCCGTAAAGGAATACCCTGGGCAGCCGATAGAATCCATATGCCCAAGTTACTCAATCGGCGTAGCGCCGCCCGCTCAAAAGGGCCGTCGATGCAGGGGTTGGAACTCACGGTTGCTGCTCCCGGCGGAGCCCGTCGCATAGCCGCGCGCCTCGTCGATTTCAGCGAACACGGTGTCGGGTTGGAGATGGCCGTACCGCTCCAAGTGGGCTCCGAGGTGGAAGTCCACGGCAACCTTACCAGCAACGACCTCGACCTCCGTGTCGACGGCATGGCGCAGGTCGCGCACTCTCGACGGCTGCGCGGTGGAAACTACCGCATCGGCCTGTCGTTGAATCAGTTGGCGTATCGGAAGTCCGCCTAGCCGGTTGTCGACCCGGTCGGCTCCGGTGGCGGTGTCCATTCACCAGCGGCTTCCTCGAACCGCCGGGCGAGAGCCAGGATGAAACGGTCGTCGAATGGCCGGCCCACGATCTGAACTCCAATCGGCAGGCCCTCATCGGAGTAGCCAGCCGGCACAACGGCCGACGGATTTCCCAGAATGTTGTACGCCTGGCAATACGAAAACGCCTTCGGGTAAGTCACCTCCTGGCCATCAATCACCCAAGACCTTTCGCCGTGCCGGAAAGCCGGGATCGAGGCGACCGGGCAGATCAGTGCCCGGTATTCCCGCATGCTCTCAAGTAGCTTGGCCCGAAGCATGTCTCGCGTGTCCCACGCCAGTAGAAATTCTCTTAGCGAAGCTTCGAGCGGGTCGTCCGCCGGCCCAAGCAGATCGTGGACGAGGCTGTACAGTTGATCCTCTTTGCCCTCGATCAGCGGTTGAAGTCGTTCCACGCCGGCGATCCCAAAGAGCATCCACCAAAGCTCGCGAGCCGACTCGATCCCTTCGGGCCGAAACGGCTCAACCGCGAACCCTTGCTCCTCGAACACCTTGCAGGCCTCGCGTACCGCCTGTTTCGTCTCGGCGCTAACGGGAACCACCCCATCGTCCTCGTAGAATCCGATCTTGATGTGGTCGGGCGAGAGATTACCAATAGCCGGCAGGCTGTACGGTCCGCTCGATGGGTCCGCTGAATCCTCGCCCATCGTGGCGTCGAGAATCAGTTCCAGGTCGCGGGCGCTACGCGCCAACGGTCCGACCGACGCCAGCAGCGCCGACGGACCAATACAGTCCGGCCAGTGCCCCGTCCGAGGGATCAGACCCGCCGTCGGCTTCAGCCCGTACAGGCCGCAGAAATGAGCCGGCACGCGAATCGAGCCGCCGCCATCCGAGCCAATACCTGCCGCCGAGCAGCCCGACGCGATCGCCGCCGACTCACCGCCACTCGACCCACCGGCCGTGTATTCGGGGTTCCAGGGATTGTTAGTCCGGCCGTAGAGCAGGTTGTCAGTCTCGTAGGCGACCAGCAAATCCGGCACGTTCGTTACGCCCAGAATCAGCGCGCCGGCCGCGCGTAGCCGCGCCACGAGCGGTGCATCCGACACCGCGATGTATCCTTCCCGCAGCCGCGTGCCGCACTCGCAGCGCAGCCCCTCCACATCGACCGCGCTCTTGATCGACAGAGGAACTCCGTGCAACGGCCCAGTTGAATCACCTCGCGACAGGGCCTCTTCAGCCGTCCGCGCGTCGCGTCGCACACGGTCCGCGTCGAGGTCCACGAAAGCATTCAAGGCTAGATTCACTTCCTCGATCCGCTTGAGATGGGCCTCCGCCACTTCGACCGGCGACACCTCCCGCCGCCGAATGAGATCGGCCATCTGATGGGCCGGCTTCGTCTTGAAATCTTCCATAGCGACAAGCCATTACAGCACAGGCTTAGCGAACCTTCGCTAAGCTAGACGGCAGTCCTCGTGTAGTAGCTGTCAATGCGCCACCACTCAACCCGCGCAATCATTCCGGCAGCCGTCCTGGCCATTGCTCTCACTGCCTGCGGCGGCCCGTCGGCGACGCCTCTGTTCAACGGGCAAAGCCTTGATGGCTGGGAGCATGTCGGAAAGGGTGAATTCGTCATCGAAGACGGCGCACTCAAGACCGTCGGCGGGATGGGCCTGCTCTGGCACACGGTCGAAAAGTTCGGCGACACTTCCATCCGCATCGTGTATCGAGGTGAGCGGCCCAACTCGAACGCAGGCGTCTTCATTCGCATCCCAGAGGAACCGAAGGACCCCTGGTTTCCGGTCCACTTTGGCTACGAGGTCCAGATCCAGGACGAGTCCGACAAGTTCCACCGCACCGGCTCGCTCTATTCCCTCTCCACCGCCGAAACCTTCCCGCCCTCGCCGGACGGCTGGAACACCATGGAGATTACACTCGCCGGCCAGACCACGACGGTCAGCGTCAACGGCGCGCAGGTCAATGTCTTCAAGGGCTCACAATCCGTCCCGCCGCGCGTGAAGTGGTTCGAACCTCGGCGAGGCCCGCGACCCGATGTGGGCTACATCGGCCTGCAGAACCATGACAAGGAATCGACCGTGTGGTTCAAAGAAGTGTCGGTCTTGCGTCAACCCTAGACGGAACCAAGCCTCTACCGCACCGGGAACTCAAACCGCTTTCCATTCGTCAGGCGAATTTCCAGCGTCCCCGGCTCCAAAGGCTCGCCGTCGTTACTGAAGAACACCGCACCGTCGGTCGACTCGCCGGGTTTCAGCTCCATCGTTACGAAGGAGAGCGCCGAAGCCGCTGCCGCCGCCCGCAAGCCTTCCGGCCCTCGCGCGATCGCTGCCCGGCGTCTCGATTCGTACCCATTGCTCGACCGTATCGGCTGGCTGCCGTAGAGCGCTTTCTCATAAACCGCTTGCAGCTTTACGACTTCCGAGCGCCCCGCTTTCTGGTACAACTCGCTCACGACGACTTCCTCCGCCGCCGCCCGGATCCGCCGGCCGCTGTTCGGCGTGTAGATGAAGTCAGTGGGACGAATGAACTGGTTCTCGCCGCTACCGTTGCTGTAGGAAACCTGAATCACCGCGAAATCGCGGATCGTCAGCGGCAGCGGCGCATACATGAGTGTGAGCCCGCCGCGGCTCAGCGTCATGTGCTCGAGCCCGTTCGAGGTAAACTCGATGACCTGCCCCAAGGCCGCTAAATACGGGCCTATGAGCACCGTCATGAATACGATGCAGACGCCTCTCAGCACGTTGTTGCGCGGGCCGGGAAACACGCCAATTATGATACAGTAACCCCAAAGGGTTCTCTCGTTTGTTGAGGTAAATGAAAGCGCTAACCGGCCTTCCTCCTTCGGCCTATCTAAAGACCACCGAGGAAGCAAAGATCCCCCTGGTTGTTCTGGAACGGCTCGTCCACGAGCTGGAAGCCGGAGCTACGCCTGCGTACATCTCCCACTACCGCCAGGATATTTCCGGCGGTCTGGACGAGTTGCGGATTCGCTTCATCGAAGAACGCCTGCAGCAATTCCTCGAACTGGAGGAGCGGCGAATCACCGTCCTCACCTCCGCGGGGCAGCAAGATCGCCTGACTCCCGAGTTGCGTATGGAAATCGAGTCGGCGACGGACCGCTGGGAACTCGAAGACCTCTACCTGCCTTTCAAGCCGAAGCGTGAATCGCCCGCCACTGTGGCTAGAAAGCAGGGCCTGGAAGAACTGGCAAGCCGGCTCGACGCACAGCAATCAGAAGATCGTGACATCAACGCGCTCGCCGCCGGATATCTCAAGCCGGACGCAGGCATCACCACCCCTGCCGAGGCTCTCCGCGGAGCGCGTGAGATCATCGCCCAATCCTGGAGCGAGGATACAGCAGTGCGGCGCGGATTGCGCCCGATTCTCCGTCAGTCCGCCCGGATCGTCGTGCATGGTGACAGTCCGGCCGGAGCCGTCAAGGGTAAGTACAAGAACCTGCTGGGCTATCAGGCTCGTCTCGGCAAGGTTGCCTGGCGGCAGATGATGGCCCTGCGCCGCGCCGTCCAAGAGATCGGCCTGCGTTATGAAATAGCCCTGCCGGAAAACAGAGTCGTCTCGTATCTCATCGATACAAAGATCACGACCGACTCTCCGGAACTCAAGCTTCAACTCGGTGCCGTGGCGGCGCGGGCGCTGGAGGCTTATCTGGCCCCCGCCTTCGCCAAAGAGCTGCTCCAGGTCCTGAACGAACGGTGCGATCGGGAAGCCGTCGAGTCTTTTCAGAAGAACCTCCGCAAAGTTCTGATGACTCCGCCCGCCGGGCACATCGGCGTGGTTGGACTTGAGACAGGTCGTCCCGGCGGCTGGCGGGCTGCTGTGATCAACTCCCAAGGTGAGTTTGTCGAGGGTGCCATCGTCCATCGCGAGGGCGGACTGCCGGACAATTCGGCGAACGGCAAGCCGGTCGCTTCCGAACCCGAAAGTAAAACCGAAGAAGGTGCGGATGTGGCGGCGGCTGAAGCGGCCTCGAGTGAAGACGTTCCCGTCAGCGTCGCCGAGGAAACTCCACCGGCCACGGAAACGCAGAGCGATAGCGAGCCCGCCGAGCAAGAAGCACAGCCTGCCGGTGCGGTAGCGCAGCCAGGCGTCGAAGCCCAGAGCGCCGAGCCGGACGGCGGCCAACCCGACAGCGCCGCGCCCGACAACACGGAGGCGGAAAGCCCCGAAACGGTCGCCGCCGAACCAGCTGCTGCCGAACCCGAGACCATCGAGACTATCTCTACAAGCGACGAGGTGTCCAGTGAGGAAGCCCCGCAGCCGGAAGCGGTAGAGTCGGCCGCTGCATCAGAAGCTCCCGCCGCTGAAGTTCCTGAATCGCCCTCTGCCAAGGCCCCAGCCGCCGAAGACCCCGCAGCCGAGAGCCGGCCCGGGAAACCGCTTCCGAAAGCCAACAAAAATAGCTCTCGTGAATCGATGACTCCGCTGGCCGACCTGCTGCGCCGCCACGAAGTGGGCGCCATTGTCATGGCCGGCAGCCCCGGCATCCGGCAAGTCGAACGACTCGTTCGCGGCGCGATCCGCGAAGCCGGACGCAAAGACGTATTCTGGACGACGGTCAACGAAGCGGGTAGTTGGATCTACGCGACTTCCAAAACCGCGCGCCGCGACATGCCAAACACCTCCCTGGCGCAACGCAGCGCAGCGTGTTTGGCGAAGAGACTGCAAGACCCACTCGCCGCCGTCGCTCACCTCGACCAGCGCACACTCGGGCTCGGGCAGTTCCATCAAAGCGTTGATCCACGCAAACTGCGTGAAGGCCTGCGCAGCACGCTTGAGTCGACCGTTCACGCCGTCGGCATCGATCTCAACACGGCTCCCCTCGACCTACTGGCGCTTGCGCCCGGCATGACCGAGCGTTTAGCCAAACGTGTCGTCGAGCACCGCCGCAAGAACGGCCCGTTCACCAAGCGCGAACAGCTCGGCAGCGTAAGCGGACTCAGCAAACGCATCTACAAACAGGCGGTCGGATTTACGCGCGTTTACGGCGGCGAAATCCCGCTCGACGCGACCGGCATCCACCCCGAACAATATCTCGTCGCTGAGAAGATCCTGGCCGCCGCCGGCATTTCCGCCGCCGAGGCGCTCGACAAAGCCGAAGCGCTCGACGCGGTCTCTCTGGAAGAATTGCAAAGTCTCGAATTCCCTCTCGACGTTTTGAAGGGGATCGTCCGCCAACTGAAACCGTCCGTCCGCAAGCCGCGCGGCGAATTCATCCGGCCCGTGCAGGAAGTGGAACTGCGCACCGCGGAGGAGCTGACGGGGGGCAAGAAGATCGAGGGTGTCGTCACCAACGTCGCCGCTTTCGGCGCTTTTGTGGACATCGGAGCCGACCAGGACGGGCTCGTTCACATCTCCCGCATGTCGGACAAGTTCGTCAAAGATCCCAAGGTGGCCGTCAAAGTCGGTGACCGCGTCGAGGTCTACGTGGTAGCAGTGGACGAGGGGTGCAAGCGAATCTCGCTGTCGATGAGAGACCCCGCCGCGGCCGCCGCCCAAAGACCCGGCCGCACGCGTGTTGACGCCCGCAAGTCCGCCGACGGACAGCCACGCCGCCGCAAGGAACCCCGGCGCGAAACCAAAGCAATCCGCCGCTCCTTCGGACCGACGGATAAAGAAAGGTTACGCGAAGAGCAAGACATCAAGAAGCTATCTCTGGATGAGAAGCTTGCGCTACTGCAATCGAAGTATCGTACGAAGGTCTAGCCTGCCCCTCCGCGTGTTTGACAGCCCAGCCTCACGGCTCATTTCCCATCGCAGCCGGGAGCCTCTGGTGATCTTGATCTCATGCCATCCTCTGAACCTATACCCGACTTATCGAAGGCACCCGCCGGCCTATCCAACCTGAAGGTCGTCCATCGGAACCTGAGCGCCGCCCATCTCGTCGAGGAAGCCCTTTTGCGTGATGAGGGCCGGCTCGCCGAGAATGGCTCGCTCGTCGCCCTCACCGGGCAATACACCGGGCGATCTCCCAAAGACCGCTTCATCGTCGAGGACGACATCACGCGGGACAGCGTCGATTGGGGCAGCGTCAACCAGCCCATTTCCCTGGCTTCGTTCGAACGGCTCCATGAGAAAGCGCGGACGCACCTGCAAGGTAAAGAGGTCTTCGTGCAGGATTGCTTCGCGGGCGCCGACCCGGACTACCGCCTGCCTATCCGTGCAATCACCGAGATGGCGTGGCATAGTCTCTTCGCACGGCAACTTTTCGTTCGCCCTACCGCGGAGGAACTCGCCTCACACGCTCCGGAGTTCACCATCATCTACGTGCCGGGACTTCAGGCGGACCCAGCTATCGACGGTACCCACAGTGAAGCGTTCGTCATCCTTAACTTCAAGCAGAAGCTCGTTCTCATCGGAGGAACGCGCTATGCGGGCGAGATGAAGAAATCCGTCTTCAGCCTGCTCAACTTTCTACTCCCTGAGCGCAACGTGTTTCCCATGCATTGCTCCGCGAACGTTGGGGACGATGCCGATGTCGCACTCTTCTTCGGTCTCTCCGGTACGGGCAAGACGACTCTCTCGGCCGATCCAAATCGCCGGCTGATCGGCGACGACGAACATGGCTGGAGCGATAGCGGCATCTTCAATTTCGAAGGCGGCTGCTACGCGAAATGTATCCGGTTGTCCATCGAGAGGGAACCGGAAATCTGGAATGCTCTACGTTTCGGTTCGGTACTCGAGAACGTGGTCTTGGACGAAGCCACGCGAGTCCCCGACTACGATGACGACAGCATTACCGAAAACACCCGTGCGGCCTATCCGGTGGACTTCATCGACAACGCGGTGATCCCGGGCGTCGCGGGCCGGCCCCAAAACATCGTCTTTCTCACCGCCGACGCCTTCGGTGTCCTGCCGCCGATCTCGAAACTTACGCCCGCGCAAGCGATGTATCAGTTCCTCAGCGGCTACACCGCGAAGGTGGCCGGTACCGAGAGAGGTCTCGGCAACGAGCCCACGGCAACGTTCAGCGCCTGCTTCGGGTCGCCGTTTCTACCCCGCAAGCCGGCCGAGTACGCTGACATGCTCGGGCGAAAACTCCGCGAACAGTCCGTCAATTGTTGGCTGGTCAACACCGGCTGGACCGGCGGGGCCTATGGCGTCGGCAAGCGCATGAGCCTGCCTCACACCAGGGCCATGCTGACCGCCGCGCTCGCGGGCGCACTCAACAATGTCGGCTACGAGAACCATCCGATCTTCGGTTTGGCCGTGCCGAAGACTTGCCCCGGCATACCTTCCGAAGTTCTTGACGCCCGAGGCATGTGGGCCGACGCGGCAGCCTACGATGAAGCCGCCCGCGGTCTCGCTGAGCGTTTTCGAAAGAACTTCGAGCAGTTCAGCGGCGTATCCGAGGAAATCAAAGCCACCGCGCCGGGAGCATAGAGCCCGGCGCGGGTCTCTCTCTGCCAGATCTCCATCGGCCGCGGGCCGGTGTAGCTCAAGCAATGATGTCGTAGATGACCCGGCCGGCAACGTCCGTCAACCGGAAGTCGCGGCCGCTATAGCGATAGGTCAGTTTGGTGTGGTCCAGTCCCAGTAGGTGCAAAATCGTTGCGTGCAGATCATGCGGATGGACCGGGTTCTCAACCGCTTTGAAGCCGAAATCGTCGGTCGCTCCGTAAGCCATTCCACCTTTCACGCCGCCACCCACCAACAGGGTCGTATAGCCGGGAACATTGTGATCGCGGCCCTTGCCGATCTTTTCAAGACCGCTATTTTGGATCATCGGCGTCCGGCCGAACTCGGTGCCGATCACCAACAACGTGTCCTCGAACAGACCGCGTGCCTTGAGATCTTGAATCAGCGCCGCAATCGGGGCATCCGCCTCGCGCGCCAGCTTGCCGTGTACCAGGATGTCGTCATGGCTATCCCACGGCTGAAAGTTCCCGTAATACACCTGCACCATGCGGACGCCGTGCTCGGCAAGCCGCAGTGACATCAAGCAACCCTTGCCGAAATCGCTGTCGCCATAGCGCTCGCGCACATGCTTCGGTTCGCGGTTGATATCGAACACATCCGGCACTTCCGTCTGCATCCGATAAGCGACTTCCATCGACTTGATCGCCGCTTCCATTTCCGGGTTGTGCCCGAGACGATTCAGATGTGAGCTATTCAGCTTGTCGAGCAACTCAAGTTGCCGCCGCTGCTCGCCGTCGCTCAGCACCTTGTTCGTAATGTTCTGAACCAGCTTTTCCGGGTCCGTCTCATCGTTGCGGATGTAGGCGCCCTGGTAGGGATTCGGCAGGAAAGCCGACGACCACAGCGACGGCCCCATCACCGGATAACCGGGGCACAGCACCACGAAGCCGGGCAAGTTCTCATTCTCCGAACCCAGCCCGTACGTCACCCACGAGCCCATCGACGGACGGCCCGGCAACTGGTGGCCGCAGTTCATCAAGAACAGCGATGGGCCATGGTTGCCGTTGTCCGAATGGCACGACCGCACGACGCAAATGTCGTCGATCTGACTACCAACCTTGTCGAAGATCTCGGCAACCGGCAGGCCGCTCTCACCCCGATTGTGGAACGTGAACGGCGACTTCATCAAACTGCCCGACGCACGATCAGTCTTGATCTTTTCCCCAGGAAGCGGCTCGCCGTCGTGCTTGTCGAGCATCGGCTTGGGGTCGAACGTATCGACCTGCGACAGTCCGCCGTTCAAGAAGAGAAAGATGACCCGCTTGGCCTTGGGAGCGAAGTGAGGTTGCTTCGGGTCGAGCGGTCCGGCGGGCGTATTCGCGCCCAACATGCCGGCGAATCCGGCGGTACCGAAGCCCGCACCCATCATGCGTAGTGCGTTGCGCCTTGTCATGGGAGAATCACCGCCATCTTACCAATACCCCGAAAACTTGTCAGCACTTTCGTACGCGCTAGCTCAGTTCACCGAACTAAACTCACTCGCCGCAAGCAATGTCTGCGCATACCGCGGCCATGCTTCTTCGCTCTGCCGCACGTATTCCAGACCGATCGCCATCTCCGATTCCGTCGGCAGCCGACCGTAGATAAGCTCGTAAACGCGCCGGATCCGCGCCTTCGGGTCCGCGCCCGCTTCGCGTTCCAGCCGCTCGGCCAAGGCCTTCGCCTGACCCATCACGAAGCCGCTGTTCAGGAAATACAAGCGCTGCATTGGGCCCACCGTAATAGCCCGCTTCGTGCTCGTGCTGTTCGGATCAGGGAAGTCGAACAGCGTCATCGTCCGATTCGTCTCCGTGCGGCTCACCGTGCAGTAGACGGTCCGGCGATAATTGTCATCCGCGAAGTCGGCGGGGGGCCCGCCGGACACGCTTTCAAGCGTTCCCGCGACAGCCAAGATCGCGTCACGCATGGCCTCGGCATCGAGCCGCGGTACCAAGTTCGCCCGCCACAGCAGCTTATTGGCAGGGTCCTTCTCCTGGTTCTTCGCAATTGATTCCATTGCGCGCTGATAGGTCGCCGACAGCATGATCTCGCGATGCATCTCTTTGATCGACCAGTCGCTCTCGACAAACCGTGCCGCGAGATAGTCCAACAGCTCGGGATGTGTAGGCTTCTCGCCGAGTTGCCCGTAGTTGCTGAGCGTCCCGACGATACCCCGCCCAAAATGATGCGCCCAGATGCGGTTTACCATCACGCGCGGCGTCAGCGGATTCTCCGGATCAACGATGTGGTTCGCCAGATCGAGCCGGCCGCTGCCCTGAGTAAACCGCTCCGGCTCCTCCTCGCTCAAGATATGCAGGAACCGCCGTGGCGCACGCTCGCCCAGGTTGTCTTTGTCCCCCCGGATGTGGACCTGCAGATCCTTAATCTTCTCGGCGTCCTTGTAGCCGTGAACGAACGGATACGGTTCCGGTAGAGCTTCTTCCAGTACTTTCAAATCGGCCCGTAGCGTGTCGAGATGAGCCTTCCAGACCCCACTCAGGAAGCGTTCGATCGAGTGTTCTTCCTTCTCGTCGAAATGGAACACGCCGCCGGGATGGTCAAACCCGTCTTTGCGAAATGGCTCAGACGCAAGATCGCGCCACAGATACCACTTCTTCAAGCCGAGAAACTCGAGGTTCGTATACTGCCGGGTTTGCTCGTCCGCGACCCCCTTGGCGCCACCCAGCTTGACGTAGTTCCGATCCTCAATCCCGTACTTTTCCTTGTGAATCGCGAGGACTAAATCCTCCGCCGCTTGAGCCAGCTCCCGCGCTTCATCGATGGAGCCGCCGCGCTCGACCATCGCATCCCATTCATCAAGGAATTGATGCTCCTTCTCCGACTTGAGGTAAGTCGCCCAGCGCCCGAGAATCTCCTCATCGAGCCCTTCCTCTTTCGCCGTGTCTTCAGCCGACATACCGCCATCCTGCATCACCCGCCAGCCCGCGACCATGTATGCGGCCGTTTGCACGAACAACACATCCACCAGTTGCTCCGACTGCTTTTCGAAGAACTTCGTGATGGCGGCTTTCTGGTCGACGATCGCCTTCTCGGCCTTCTTGTAGGCCTTTACCTGTTCTTCGGGAGCCAGCGGATACTCGTGATACGCGCTACTCGCAAACACTCCCTGCAACGAATAGAAATCCTTCGTCGGGATCGGGTCATACTTGTGGTCGTGGCATTGCGCGCACCCTACCGTGAAGCCGAGGAACGTTCGGGTCACCACATCGACTCGATCATCCCCACGCGGCGAAAGCGCCAGGAAGCCCAGCCCCGCCAGATGCTTTTGCTTCTCACTCTCGGGCAGATGGTCAGCCGCCAACTGTGCTTTCACAAACTGGTCATAGGGAAGATCGTCGTTGAAGGCCTGAATCACCCAGTCTCGATAGCGAAACGCATTGGGGTACGGCGCGTCAGTGCGCGTCCCGATCTTGCCGTCGGAATAGCGAGCGAGATCCAGCCAGTAGCGGCCCCAGCGCTCGCCATAGCGCGGTGAAGCCAGCAGTCGTTCGACTACCTTCGCAAAGGCATTCGCCGACGAGTCCCCGAGAAAAGCCTGGATCTCATCCGGCGTCGGCGGTAGGCCGATCAAGTCGAACGTGGAGCGACGGATCAGCGTGCGCTTGTCCGCCAAACCGGCAGGCTTGAGATGGTTCTCCCGCAGCTTTGCTAGGACAAAATGATCAACCGGCGTCCGGCCTTTCGCCGTACCGACCGCCCTTGGAAGCTCGGGCTTTGCTACGGTCTGAAACGACCAGAACTTCCGTTGCTGCTGCGTGATCTCATACTTCGTACTTTCCGCCGCGTCGACAATCAGATCCTCATCCGGCCAAACCGCGCCGTCTTGAATCCAAGCCTCCAGCGCGGCGACCTTCTTCTCGTCAAGCTTCTCGCCCGAGGGCGGCATCTTCAGCCGGTCATGCTCATGACGGACAACCTGGATCAATAAACTTCCCGCCGCGTTGCCGGGACGAATCGCCGGGCCTGAAGCGCCACCCCGAACCGCACTGTCTCGCGAATCAAGGCGCAATCCGCCCATCTTCGTCTTGGTATGGCAGGCGTAGCAGGATTCAGCCAACACCGGCCGAATCTTGCTCTCGAAGAACTCAAGTTGCTCCGCTTCACCGGCCCAAGCCGAGACGGCCGCGAAGCTAACCGCTAAACCAATCGATCGAAGAATCATCTTCTCTCTGGGGCCAATCTAACAATGGGCCCGAAGACTGTCAATCGGTACTGTCAGAGCCGATCCCGCCGCCCCGGCCCGCTCGCCGCCGGATAGCTCTTCCAGAGCGGCGGCAGGAAATCATACGTCTCATGCATCCAGTCGCTGAGATTGTACTCCAGATCCCGCCGCACATCGCGCAACTCCGGGTCCGTCGCACGGTTGTGGAACTCGCCCGGGTCACTTCCCAGGTCATACAACTCGATAATCGGCCGCGTCGGTTCCAGCAACTGCCAATGATGCGCCTCAAGCGCACTGCCGCTGCCCTTCCACTTCTCTTCAATGTACGATTCCCATGAAAGCGACCGTTCCAGATCCGACGCCGGCCGATACGGAAACCGCGGCTGGCCGTTGAAGATCAATTTGTGCCGTTGTGTACGGACGGACCGGCTTGGGTCCAGCGTGTTGTGCCAATTCCGCTCCGCGAACACGGCCTCGCGTAACGGCGCTTCCGGATCATCAAAGACCGGCAACAGACTCTTCCCGGTCATCTTCGCCGTCGGCTCTTGTCCGGCCATCGCCAGCCACGTTATCGGCAAATCGATCGCCGACATCAGCGCGTTCGTTACGCTTCCCTGCTTGATTCGCCCCGGCCAACGCGCCAGCGTCGGCACCTTGATTCCCGGATCATACAAACTCCCTTTGGCCCGCGGGAACGGCATCCCGTTGTCGCCCATGAACACCACAAGCGTGTTCTCAGCCAGCCCATGCCGGTCGAGTAGCCCGAGCACCTCACCGCATTCCGAGTCCATGCGCGCGATCTCGTCGTAGTAGAGTGCAATGTCTTCCCGAACCTTCGGCGTGTCAGGCAGGAAGTCCGGCACCATCACCTTCGCCGGATCGTGAGGCGGCGAGAACGCGCCCTTCCGGTAAGGCCGATGCGGATCAGTGAACCCTACGTGCAGGAAGAACGGTTTCCCAGAAGGCCGTTTGTCGAAGAATTCGCTGAAGGGAACTCGCGCCGGCCGGTAGAAATCGAACCGCTCATTGAACGCATCGCCTTGATGCACCTTGCGATAGGCGCCCGTGTAGTAGCCCGCCCCCCGCAAACCCTCCACGAAGCTCTCTTCCCACTCGGGATACGGTGTGTGCAGCCGGCTCGTGCCGATTGTATGCGGCGTGCACCCCGCGAAGATCGCCGAGCGATTCGGACTGCACTGCGGCGACGCTACGAAACCGTTGTCGAACCGCAGCCCCTCCGCCGCCAACCGGTCGAGGTGCGGCGTTTGGATCGCCGAGTTTCCGTAGCAGCCTAGGTCCGGTGTACTGTGATCGTCAGAGATCAGAAAGACGATGTTAGGGAGTTCACTTGATTGCGCAAACACCGGAGCTTGCGCACATGCTGAGGTAAGAGCCGCCCCGGCCACTCCTCGCAAGGCTTGTCTTCGTGTCGGCAATGACCTTTTCATTAGTCCAATATCTTACCAACTGCCGGATCGAACCATCCGAAGACGAGCCTCGGCAGCAACAAGACCGACCCATAATGTTTTATCCTGGCAGTCGAACCCCGCACATCGTGTCCCCCACCTATTCAACCTGGATTGTTCTACTTCTCCTGCTGGCGGCGTCCGCCTGCGGATCCGACAACGGCGGCCCTACCCCCGTTGCCGCGCTACCCACGGATGCACAGAACGCGGAGGGTGAATATATTTCCTGGCAGGAGAACCTCATCGACGACCAATACAACTCGGGCGGCGTGCCGTTGCGGGGAGGCGACGGCCTGCAAATGGCCGACCTCGACAACGATGGCCTTCTCGATATCGTTTCGGCGCACGAGGACAGCGACCACCTGCGTGTGGCGTACGCCTCCGAAGATGGCCCTCACGACTGGTTCCGGCTATCTCTGGCCGAAGGCCCCGAGGTCGATGCCGTAGAGGATGTTGCTCTAGGCGATGTCAACGGCGACGGATTCGCTGACATCATCACCGCCTGCGAGCGCGGCCATCTGATCTACCTACAGAACCCCGCCAACAAGATTCAAGGCTGGCGTTGGGATCGTGTCATCCCCACCGTCACCCGGAACCGCGGTTCGTTCATCCGTGTCTTTCTCGCCGACCTCGACGGCGACGGCAGCCTGGAGGTCGTCGCGTCCAACAAGGGATCAGGCGCAAACGAAAAGGGGGAGAAGACCACCGCCATCTCCTGGTTCGATCCTCCAGCCAACCCCCTCGACCCCGACGGCTGGACCGAACACGTTCTCACCCGCGTCAAAGTACCCATCAACGCCCAACCCGTCGACCTCGACGGCGACGGTGACCTCGACGTCTTCGCCGGCTCGCGCGGAGAAGAGCGAGTTTTCTGGTTCGAGAACCAAGGACCAAGCGAAGGCGGCGGTCTCACCTTCACCGAACACCCAGTCGACATCGATCTCGGCTCTCACGCTTCAGCCGAGGAAATCCGTATCACCGGCTTCAATCTCGCCTTCCACGATTTCAACAGTGACTGGCGCATCGACGTCGTTCTGTCAGCGCCGGTACGTCATTCCGTCGGTTGGATCAAACAGCCCGCCGACCCCGCGCAACCCTGGACGTTCCACATGATCGGCAGCATCAAGCCCGACCACGTCACCGGTATCACGCTCACCGACATCACCGGCAACGGACAGCCCGACCTAATGGTCGGCGGCTACAGCCGCGGCCCGCGCCGCGAGGATGGCCCCGAGGCCACCGTCAACGATCCCTCCGGCCGCATCACCTGGTTCGAGAATCCCGGCTCGCCCGGCGGCGCCTGGAAGCAGCACGATGTCTCACGCCGCAAGCGAGGGATGTTCGACGCCTTCATCGCAACCGACCTGGACTACGACGGCGACGTCGATTTCGTCGCAACGCGTGGCAACAGCAATGAATTCGACGGCGTCTTTTGGCTACAACAGCTCCACTCCGAGGCACCGGCCAACCGCTTCACGCCGGCACGCGAACAGGAAAGCGAACCGCTGCCCCTGCCTAAAGGGCTGTGAAAACGGGGGGGCCGGGAAGGCACTCTTCCTGGCATCGAGAAGCTAGCGTCGCGGGTATCGGAAGAAGAGTTCTCCCTTGATGACGAGATACAGGAGCACGCCGGCGGCAATCGTAGGCAGCCCGAATCTCTCAATCAGCAAGACGAGTTCAGTCATTTCTTCGTCTTCCCACGGATGGTTTGAAGCTTGGGCTTCTTCCGTTCGCGTCGTGCTGCGTTCTCCAGTCTCCGGTCTTCCCGTTCAGCCAGGGCCTCCTTTGCGTAAGGCGTAGCCTCCTTGATGAGGCCATCGAAGGAATAGCGGTTCGTTTCTTGACGGCCCGTCTTTGGATCGAAACGAGCTTCTCTTTCGATTAGTCCATCCGCCTCCAAGCGAGCGATGTGGCGTCTTACTGTACTCGGATCAACGCCAATTGAACTGGCAAGCGTTGCTTTTGAGGGATGCGGGAGGTTCTCTGGATACCACCAGTAGGTCGCTAGTTGCAGGAGAATATTTACATCGATGGGATCGAGTCCGAGAGCCTTCTGACTCTCGAGAATTACAGAAGGAATCACGGTCCAATCAGCATCCATCAAGGTGCGAGATCACTTCTCCTCATTCCGCTGTAGGCGCTTGCGTTGTTCGACTTTTGTCACTGCCATGCTATAAATGTACGACCTTTTTAGCGAGTTGGCTAGCGTCCTACCGAGGCCTTAGTGCCCACTGGCCTAGGGCGCTAATGCCGTAGGCCCTGGGGCAGGAGAGCCGTAGGCCCCCGAGCTTATGGTGCCCTCCGAATCACGCGCCACGGACTGTCGCCCTTATTCGCGGCCTGCGAAGATGCGTATCCAGCCCCGTCGAACTAAGTCTCCGGCTGGATCGACAATGCCGGGTCAGCGATATTGAACGCCGGTCCGTCGGCGGCGCTGTCCCAGTCTTCCGCCTTGAACATACGGCCCTGGCCCATCGGACCGTCGATTTCCTTGACCGTCAGATAGATCTTTGAACCCTTCACGTGGCCCCAGATCCAGTGATAGAAGATCCCGTTCGAGAAACCTTCGCCTCGTATCCGGTTGCCATTCATGCTGCCGCCCGAGCTACCCACTTCGATGTACGGGATGCCCTCGTGGACGATCCGCACAAAGCGATGCCCATGTCCGCTCAGAACCCGATCGACGCCGTAGCGCTTCACCAGCGTGTGCAGCCGGAACTCTTCGCCGTCCCGGATCTTCTGAATCCAATACGGGTGATGGAAGATGACGAACTTCGGATCTTTGTCCTTGTACTTCTTCAGATCCTTCTCCAGAAAGTCGAGCTGCTCGTCATCGAGCATACGATTGCGGCTCGTATCGAGAATTGTGAAGTGCGCATCCTCGTAGTTGAAGCTGTAGTGCGTCTTGCGTTTCGATTCCTTCTCGTACAACTCTTTCGAGAACTCCGACCACACGTCGTGGTTGCCCGGCGAAAAGTAGAGCGGATAGTGGTTGTAGCGCGCCCACACGGGACGCAACTCCATCCACTGTGATTCGGCCAACTCGTCCTTGGCGCCTTGAATCGTGTCACCCACGTTCACCACGAACTCGGGATGCATCAAGTCGATCTCGCGCCACACGCGCCCGTAGATCTGCGGCTGCGCTCCACCGGTGCGATCACCCAAGATGGCAAAACGGAAGTCGTTCTTGGGCTCACTCACCGCTTTCAGTCCGATCACGGCGAACGTGACCAGAACAATTGCGTTGACAATCCAGACCCGGTGAAGTTTCGTCATGGCCAAATCATAGCAACGATTTGTCTCATAGCGGTAGCAAGAATACTAAGACCCCTCCCTATACTGAACCTGTGTTGGTGGACGGATTGAAGACGCTGGTGCGCCGCTGGTGGCCGACGCTCGGCGCGGTCGTGGGCGTTGTCGGGTATCTGCTTTGGCGACAACTCGTCCCCGATCTGCCCGCGCGCCTGTTCCCGCTGCTGCCTGACGACCACGGCCTGTATGTCTACGTGGATGTCGGAGCAGTGCGCCAAGCGGCCCGCTTTGCTGACCCCGCTTCGGTGCCCGGATGGGAACTCATCGACCGCCGCGACTCTTTCGCCGCGCATCGAGCCTTCCTCTCCGATGCGGATATAGAGGGAGCCGCTATCTCGATCGGCGAATACGAGCTCCGCGCCCTCCTAAGCGGACAGTTCACCGCCCCGGTTCTCAAGGCTCACATCGAGCAACAAGGCGGGCGTTGTAGCGGCGCGTCCGAGGACTTCACCTGCTCGATCGATTCCGCGCAAGCCACGACCCAACTAAGATTGGCGGGCAACGGCGTCCTCGAAATCATCGACCGCTCGCCCCTAGCGGGCAATCCCGTTGATTCAGGCGACGCGTCCTTCCTAGCCATTCCCGCCCGCCAAGGCATCCGCGATGGAGCCGTTGTCTGGATGGCCTTGCAGCCGGCGCGTCTCGAAGCCGTCATGAAAGACCCGCCGCGCGCCATGATGAACCTCACCCTCTTCGCGCGGGCGCTCCGACAGGCCACCTGGACCTACGCCACACTCGGATATAGCCCCGTCCAGTCCGCCTTGCAACTCGACATGGAAGCCTTCACACAAACCCCCGAAGAGGCGGAAGAGATGCATCGCGTCCTCGCAGGCCTGAACCAATTCGTCATCGCCGCCATCGACAGTGAAGCGACTACGCCAGACCCCTGGAGCCAGGTCCTCCGTACAGCCGAATTCGCCCAGCAAGACACAACGGTCGTAGGAACATGGCAAATCGACCCTGCTTTGCTGAGGGATCCACGGTAGCAATGGAGCGTCGGGAGTCAAGCGGGCCCAGGCCAGAAGCAGCAGAGCCGCGACAGTCACGGAGCGGGCCTACGCCGCTAGGCGTAGAAAAGCTCCAAGCCAGAAGCTCAGAGCCGCGCCCGTAAGGGTGCGATGATCAACCACCAATAACCGCGAACCCAGCAAGATCCGCTGTGCAAGACCTGTACGAAATCAGGAAAGAATGTCGTGAACCACGTTGCCGTGAACATCCGTCAACCGGAAGTTCCGGCCGGCGTAACGATACGTCAGCTTCAGGTGGTCCAATCCAAGGATGTGCAGAATTGTCGCGTGCAGGTCGTGGAAGTGCACCTTGTTCTCAACCGAGTAGTACCCATAGTCGTCCGTCGCACCGTAGCTAAGTCCGGGCTTCACACCCGCGCCCGCCATCCACATCGTGAACGCTTCCGGGTTATGATCGCGCCCATCGGAACCCTGGGCCGTCGGCGTCCGGCCGAACTCGCCGCCCCAAACCACTAGCGTGTCTTCGAGTAGTCCACGCGCCTTCATATCCTGCAACAGCGCCGCGATCGGCTGGTCCACTTCGCGGGCGTTCTGCTCGTGGTCACGCCGCAGCCGCGCATGCTGGTCCCACTTGTAGCTGTGGCTCACCTGCACGAACCGTACGCCCGCCTCGGCGAAACGCCGCGCCATCAAGCACTGCCGCCCGAAGTCTTCCGTCATCGGATCATCAATGCCGTAGAGCTTACACGTCGCCGGCGATTCGTCGTCCAGGTTCTGCAAGTCCGGTACTTCCGCCTGCATGCGAAATGCCAGCTCAAACGACTCGATGCGGCCTTCGAGCGCGGCATCCGGACCCGACTTCTCAAGATGGTCTTCGCTCATCTCACGGATGAAGTCCAACTCCATCCGCTGAATGTCACGCGGCGTCTCGGGCGTGATGAACGGAATTTTCGCGTCCCGCGCGGGCGTGCCAACGGCGCCGATAGCCGTTCCCGCGTAGGGTGCTGGCAAGAACGCCGACCCGTAGTTGTTCGCCCCGCCGTGGCTCTGCGTCGGGCTCACCGTGATGAAACCCGGCATATTCTGGTTTTCCGAGCCGAGTCCGTAGGTGACCCATGAGCCCATGCTCGGGCGCACGAATGTATCGCTTCCGGTGTGCATCTCGAGCAGTGCGCCGCCGTGCCGCGAGTTCGACCCGTACATCGACTTGATGAAGCACACGTCGTCGACTTGCTTGGCGAACTCCGGGAATAGATCGCTTACCCAAGCGCCGCTCTCGCCGTACTGCTTGAAATCCCACGGAGACTTCAGCAGATTAAACGTTTCGCTCGAAACCACCTTGGGACGTTCGAATGGCAATGGCTTGCCGTGGTCGCGTTTTAGCAGCGGCTTGTAGTCGAAGGTATCGACCTGCGACGGCCCTCCGTGCATGAACAGGAAGATGACCCGCTTCGCCCTCGGCGCGAAGTGCGGCTCTTTCGGAGCTAGCGGCTGGTCCCGCTCGGCACCCGCGACCTTGGCCGCCGCCCGCGCTTCCTGCCCCAGCAATCCCGTGAGTGCAAGATGGCCGAACCCCGCCCCACTCAGCCGCAACAGGTCACGGCGAGAGAATTGCCTACGGTGGGGGTGCCAATGCGAGTTCATCGATCAGCCTTTGCTGCCACCTATTGTAAGCCGGGCGGAGAGCAACCACCCGCCTAACAGCTAGAACGGGACGTCGTCGTCGGTGATCCCCTGGCCACCGAGGTCGTCGCCGCCACCGCCGGCGCCACCAGCTGCCGCGGGCTGCGCACGAGCCGCCGGACGGCCACCACCGCCGCCGCCTTCACCCGCGCCATCGCGTCCGCTTAGCAGGATCACGCCGAAGGGATCGGCGACCACCTCGGTGCGGTATTTCTTGACGCCGCTCTGGTCCTCCCAGCTACGCGTCTGAAGCCGGCCCTCGATGTATACCTGCTTACCCTTCTGCAGATAGTTCGCCAGGTTCTCGGCCTTCCAGAGGACAATGTCGTGCCACTCCGTGTCCTCGTCCCACTCGCCGGTTTGCTGGTTCTTGTAGCGCCGGCTCGTTGCGACCGTGAAATTTGTGACCGCCGTACCGCTCTGGGTATAGCGTGTTTCGGCATCTTTGCCAAGATGCCCGATCAACATGACTTTGTTGAGACTGCGGGATGCCATTGAATCAAGGTACAATCAATCGCCTCTACGATCAAGGAACTCGGCCCATTTTTGTGCCGGATCGTAGCCGCTTCCGGCTGTTCGCCCCGCCCGAGCCGGCGGACAGCCCGATAGCCGGACTCCAGGAGACTTAGATATGGCCCAATCACCCACTCGCAGAAACTTCCTTCAGAACACCGCGACCGCCGCCGCCCTCACCACAGCCGCCGGCACGACCGCATGCGGCGACCAAGCGCAATCCACCATCAACACGCCGGCGACGATGACCTACGAAGACCTTGGCGTTCGCCGCGTCATCAACGGCCGAGGTACGGTCACCGTCCTCGGCGGTTCCGTCATGCCCGCGGAGGTCGTCGCCGCGATGGTTGACGCCACGCGCAGCCATGTCCACTTCCCCGACCTGCAACGCAAGGCCGGCGCCAAGATCGCCGAGATGATCGGCGTGCCCGCCGCGATGATCTCCTGCGGCGCTGCCTCCGCGATCACCTGTGGCACCGCGGCGTGCCTTCACCGAGGCGACCGCAAGAAGGCCACCCAACTTCCCGATGTCACCAACATTCCCAACGAGATCATCTCGCAGAAAGCACATCGCTGCGGCTATGAAGCGCAGATGTGGCTCACCGGCGCGAGAACCGTTTGGGTCGAGACGCGCGAGGAACTCAAGGCCGCCATCAGCGACAAGACCGCCATGATGTTCTTCCTCAACAAGGCCGAACCCAAAGGCCAGATCAAGCGCGAGGAGTGGGTCGAAGTTGCCAAGAAGTACGGTGTCCCCACTCTCAACGACGCTGCCGCCGATGTCCCTCCGAAGGAACGCCTGAGGGGTTACGTCGACGAGGGTTTCGATCTCGTCGTCTTCTCCGGGGGTAAAGGGCTGATCGGACCGCAAGCCAGCGGTCTGCTACTCGGCCGCGAGGATCTGGTTGACGCTGCCTGGCTGTCCATCAGCCCGGCGGGCGGCATCGGGCGCGGCATGAAGGTCGGCAAGGAAGAGGTCATGGGCCTCGTCGCGGCCGTGGCGCGCTACCTGCGCATCGATCACGATGCGGAACGCAAGGAACTTGATCGCCGCGCGGCGCATATCATCGACACCGTCAAGGGCATCAGCACCGTTCAGTGCGACATCAACGTGCCGGAAATCGCTAACCACGTTCCCCACGTGAAGGTTCGCTGGGACGAAGGCACGGTCGGCACGTCGCCGAAGCAGGTCATCGATGACTTGTTGAACGGTGAACCCGCCATCGCCATCTCCCGCAACGGCAAAGACGGCGTCAGTATCTCCGTCTGGCAGATGCAACCCGGAGAAGCCGAAGTGGTGGCCACGCGGCTCCACGAGGCTCTTAGTTAGCGAACATCTCTTTCATCAGAGCGGGCCGTCAAAAGCCTGTTGTATATTGGTGAATTCGTCCGGCCCCCGAACCTTCGAAGCTCTCCCGAAGAAGGGAGGGCGGTTCGGGCAACCCCGCATCCCTAGTTGGAGACCCCTCAAATGCCTGCGAAGCCCACGTCTTACAAACCCCCGAAGGATTTTGCCAAGAACGCCAATGTCAGCGGCATGGCGGCCTACAAGAAGCTCTACGATCAGGCCGCGCGCAACCCCGCGTCATTCTGGGGCAAGCTTGCCAAACAGGAACTGCATTGGTTCAAGCCGTGGAAGAAGACGCTTGAGTGGAAAACACCCTTCGCCAAATGGTTCGTCGGCGGCAAGACGAACATCAGCTACAACTGCCTCGACCGCCATCTCACGACGGCCCGCAAGAACAAGGCTGCCATCATCTGGGAAGGCGAGCCCGGCGACACCGAAACCATCACCTACCAGGAACTCCACCGCCGCGTCTGCCGCTTCGCGAACGTCCTGAAGAAACTCGGACTCCGCAAAGGCAGCCGCTCGATCATCTACATGCCGATGATCCCCGAGTTGCCGATCGCGATGCTCGCCTGTGCGCGGCTGGGGATCACGCACAGCGTCGTGTTCGGCGGCTTCTCGGCCGAGGCGCTCAAAACCCGCATCATCGACCTCGACGCAACGGTCGTCATCACCGCCGACGGCGGCTGGCGGCGCGGCAATATCGTTCCGCTCAAGGCCACGACCGACGAAGCCATGGCCGAGTGCCCGGGCGTCAAGCATTGCGTTGTCTATCGGCGCACACATAACGACATCAAGATGAAGAAGGGCCGCGACCACGACTGGAGCGCCCTTGAAGCCGAGGCAAGCGACGTTTGCCCGGCGGTTGAACTCGATTCCGAACACCCGCTCTACGTGCTCTACACCTCCGGCACGACGGGCAAGCCGAAGGGCATCGTCCACTCGACCGGCGGCTATCAGCTTCAGGTCAATATGGCCATGAAGTGGGTGTTTGACATCAAAGAAGAAGACACGTTCTGGTGCGCGGCGGATGTCGGCTGGGTCACCGGTCACAGTTACATCGTTTACGGACCGCTGCTTGTCGGAACAACGACGGTGATGTACGAGGGCGCCCCGGCCCATCCCGAGCCGGACCGTTTCTGGCGCATCATCGACAAGTACAAGATCAACATTCTCTACACTTCACCGACCGCCATCCGCGCGTTTATCCGCATGGGCGAAAAGTGGCCCAAGAAGCATGATCTATCGAGCTTGCGTTTGCTCGGCTCGGTCGGAGAACCGATCAATCCGGCTGCCTGGGAGTGGTACCACGAGTACATCGGCGGCGGACGCTGCCCGATTGTCGACACTTGGTGGCAGACGGAAACCGGCTCGATCATGATTTCGCCTTTGCCGGGCGCGACGCCCACCAAACCCGGCTCCGCGACATTTCCGTTGCCCGGTGTTGCCGTGGATGTCGTCGACATGCAAGGCAAGTCGGTTCCGAAGGGCGGGGAAGGCTATCTGGTCATTCGCAAGCCGTGGCCCGCGATGTTCCGGACGCTTTGGCGTGACAAGGCGCGGTTCAAGAAGACCTATTGGTCGCAGATTTCCGGCGTCTACTTTGTCGGCGATGCGGCAAGGCGCGACAAAGACGGCTATATTTGGGTCCTCGGCCGCGTGGATGACGTGATGAACGTCAGCGGACACCGCCTCTCGACCGCCGAGCTCGAATCAGCTCTCGTGAAGCACAAGGCCGTCGCTGAAGCCGCGGTGATCGGCAAACCGCACGAGCTAAAGGGGCAAGCCGTCGTCGCCTTCGTCACGGTGAAGGCGGGCCAGAAGACGGACGACAAGATGGCCACCGCCCTGCGCGACTGGGTCGGGGTCGAGATCGGCAAATTTGCCCGTCCCGAACAGATCCGCTTCACCGAGGCGCTTCCCAAAACACGTAGCGGTAAGATCATGCGCCGCCTGCTGCGTGAAATCGTCACGACCGACAAGGTTTCGGGCGACATTACCACGCTCGAAGACCTCAGCGTTATTAACCGCCTTGCGGGTCAGCAAGACGAAGAATAGTCAACCTCAAGAGGTAGGGGCACGGTATACCGCTGGGTATGCCGTGCCCTTACTCTTTGTCGCGTGCCGCGGCGCGCACGCGCCAAAAATTGACTCTCCTGGGGATGGCTGATAGCTTGAAACCTGCGGCTGCGGTCTCTCGCCGCCGGTCCTCTGATGGACCCCTCCCACATACGCAACTTCAGCATCATTGCGCATATCGACCACGGCAAGTCAACGATAGCGGACCGCCTGCTTGAGTTGACGGGTGCGCTCACGGCGCGTGAGATGAAGGCGCAGGTCCTCGACAGCATGGACCTCGAGCGCGAGCGCGGCATCACGATCAAGGCGCAGGCCGTACGCCTGGAGTACGAGGCCGCGGACGGTGAGTGCTATCAACTGAATCTGATCGATACGCCCGGACACGTTGACTTCTCGTATGAAGTCTCCCGGAGTCTGGCGTCATGCGATGGGGCCCTGCTCGTGGTTGATGCCGCTCAGGGCGTCGAAGCCCAGACGCTCGCGAACACCTATCTGGCGCTCGACCACAACCTGGAGATTATCCCGGTCATCAACAAGATTGATCTGCCGGCGGCGGAACCGGAGCGCGTGCGCGAAGAGATCGAATCAGCAATCGGACTCGATGCTTCCGATGCCTTGCTCGTCAGCGCGAAATCCGGGCTGGGCGTGCCGGAGATCTTGGAAGCCATCGTCAAGCGGGTCCCGCCACCAAAAGGCTCGTTGGACACGCCGACGCGGGCGCTGCTGTTCGATTCCTGGTATGACGCCTACCGCGGCGTGGTCATGCTGGTACGCGTGGTGGACGGCTCGCTGCGCAAGGGCATGGTCATCCGAATGTGGTCGACCGGGCAGGCCTTTACGTTGGAAGAGGTCGGCTTTCGAACCCCCAAGGCCATCCCATGCGAATCGCTGAATGCCGGCGAGGTCGGCTGGATCGTCGCCAACATCAAGGAAGTAACCCAGACCAAGGTCGGCGACACCATCTGCGACGACAAGAATCCTACGGCCGAGCCCCTGCCCGGTTTCCAGGAGTCGCAACCGATGGTGTTCGCCGGGCTGTATCCGGTGGAATCGCACGCCCACGGGGAGTTGCGTGAGGCCTTGCTGAAACTACAGCTCAACGACCGCTCGTTCCAGTTCGAGCCGGAAAGCTCGGTGGCGCTGGGGTTCGGCTTCCGAGCCGGGTTCCTCGGCCTGCTCCACCTGGAGATCGTCCAGGAGCGCCTGGAACGGGAGTTCGGGCTCGACCTCATCACGACCGCTCCCGGCGTTCGCTATCGCGTCGTCAAGACGGACGGTGAAACGATCGAGGTCGATAATCCCAGCCGTTGGCCGAATACGCAAGAGATCGCGCACATCGAAGAGCCGGTATTCACGGTCACGGTCATCACGCCGGACGACTACCTGGGCGGCATCCTGAAGCTGCTGGAGGAGAAGCGCGGCGAACAAAAAGGGTTTGACTACGTGGCGAGTACCCGCGTGGTGTTGACGTACGAAGTCCCCTTGAGCGAGATTGTGCTCGATTTCTACGATCGTCTCAAGACGGTCTCCCGCGGATACGCTTCGGTGGACTACCATTTCGCGGACTACCGCGAGTCGCCGATGGTCAAGCTCGACATCGTGATCGCCGGGGACTCGGTGGATGCGCTTTCCATCATCGTCCACAAAGACGCGGCGCACGAGCGTGGCAAGGTCCTGATCGAGAAGATGCGCAAGCTCATCCCGCGGCAGATGTTCGAGGTCGCCTTACAAGCCGCGATCGGGAACAAGATCGTTGCCCGGAACAACATCGCGGCCTTGCGGAAGAACGTCACTGCGAAATGCTACGGGGGCGATATCTCGCGGAAACGAAAGCTCCTCGATCGGCAGCGGGAAGGTAAGCGGCGGATGAAGCGGGTCGGTAAAGTGGACATTCCACAGGAAGCTTTCTTGGCTGTTTTGAAGGTCGGGGATGAGGCCTGACAACCCCTCCGGCAGGCCTTCCGAGCGGAATGTCAAGGAATTGACAAGCCTGCCGGTCAATGTTTCATAATGATGTTTCTGTTATGGTTTGATATAGTCTGGATATAGGTAGTCGAAGTAACTTCCACCGTCCGGCGATCGCCGGACTACACTGTTGGACCCATGATCAAAGTTGAGCGTTTGACAAAGAGATACGGCCCGACTTTGGCCGTCAAGGACATCACCTTTGAAGTTGAGAAGGGTGAAATCGTAGGTTTTCTCGGGCCGAACGGCGCGGGCAAGACCACGACGATGCGCATCCTGACCGGCTTCTTGCCACCGACGTCGGGAACGGCGAGCGTGGCGGGGTACGACGTGCTTGAAGAGCCGTTGGAAGTCAAAAAACGAATCGGCTACCTGCCGGAGACACCGCCGCTTTATCCGGAAATGGCGGTCGAGGGCTACCTGGATTTCGTGGGCCGACTGAAGGGCATCACGAGCGCGGATGTGAGCGGGCGCATCGAGAACGTCGTCGACAAATGCTCGCTGGGGGACGTTCGCGGCAAGTTGATCGCGCAGTTGTCGAAGGGCTACCGCCAGCGGGTCGGTTTGGCGCAGGCGTTGATTCACGACCCCGATGTACTGATCCTCGACGAGCCCACGGCCGGGTTGGACCCCAAGCAGATTTCGGAAGTCCGGCAGTTGATCCACCAACTTAGCGGCGAGCACACGATCATCCTGAGCACACATATCCTGCCGGAAGTGCAGACCATCGCGAGCCGCATCATCATCATCAGCGACGGCAAGCTCGAAGCAAGCGACACGCCGGAGAATCTGATGGCGCGGATGCAGGGCCATGAGTCGGTGCTGGTCGAGATTGACGGTCCACCCGAAGACGTCGAAGAGCGCCTGATGGCGGTCGAGGGTGTAAACGGCGTCAGCCGCAAGAACGGGCACGGCGGCCGTACAAGTTGGGAAATCGATACCGGCGAAGACGCCGCGATCCGTAGTGAAGTGGCGCGGACCGTCGTCGAATCCGGTTGGGGGCTGTACGAAATTCGCTCCGTCGGTATGAGTCTCGAGGACGTCTTCCTGCAGTTGACGGAATCGGAACCGGACGTGGTCGAAGCGGATGCGGCCCCAACAGAGGAAACCGTGGAGCCGGCTATTGCCGAAGCAACCCCGGCCGACGAGCCTCCTCCGCCCGACAACAACGAAGAGCCTTCGAAACAGGAAGGGGCCGGCACATCATGAGAAACGTTTGGACGATCGCGACCCGCGAGCTGAAGAGCTACTTCGCTTCGCCCATCGCATACATCCTGTTGGCGATGTTCGCGATCATCTTCGGCTATTTCTTCTTCAGCGCCGTTGCAATTTTCGTGGACTACGCGAGCCGCGGCCAGATGGGCATGCAAATGCCCCCGATGAATGTAGATCAGTTCATCATCCAGCCGACGCTCGGCAATTTCACGATCATTTTGCTGTTCCTCTCGCCGATGATTACGATGCGCCTCTTCGCGGAAGAGAAGCGCAGCGGCACGATCGAGTTACTGCTGACGTCACCGGTTCGCGACTTCGAGATCATCTTTGGCAAATGGCTCGCCGCCATGCTGTTGTTCGCGTGCATGCTCGCGGTTTCGATGCTGAATCTGTCGGTCGTCTTCCTGCTCAGCACGCCGGATTGGCGAGCACTCGCCGTCGGCTACCTGGGTCTGTTGCTGATGGGCGGAACGTTCCTGGCGCTGGGCGCATTTATCTCGACGCTGACGAATAATCAGATTGTCGCCGGCGCGCTGACGTTCGGCACATTCCTGATGCTGTGGGTGCTGGATTGGGTGAACGCCTACAGCACCTCGACGCTCGGCAAGGTTTGCCAATACATTGCAATTGCACCGCACTTCGAACAGTTTTCGAAGGGTGTGATCGAATTGAAAGACGTGGTCTACTACTTGAGCGCGATCGGGCTTGGTCTGTTCTTGAGCAAGCGCTCGCTCGAATCGTTACACTGGCGCTCTTGAAGTAGGAGGTTGTTCGAAAGATGGCTTGGGATAGGGTCCAGACAAGACAGACGAAGTACGGGGCGTACTCGGCTGTTTACATTGTCGTCGCGGTAGCGATTTTGGTCGCCGGGAACTACCTGGCGAACCGCTACAACGAGACGTTCGACGCGACGAAGAATAAGCTCTACAGCCTTTCCGATCAAACGGAAAAGATCCTCGATAACCTTGAGAGCGATCTAAAGATCTACTACTTCGACCGAGGCTCGGATTTCCCGCCGGCACGGGCGTCGCTGGTGCGGTACGAAAACTCATCGAGCTGGGTGTCGGTCGAGTACATCGATCCCGACAGCCGCCCCGAGATGGCCAGGTTGATGAACGTTCGTACCTATGGCACGGTGCTCATCGAGGTGGGAGGAAACCGCGAGGAAGCGAGTTCCACTGAAGAAGAGGCCGTCACCAACACCATTATCAAGGTGCTGAAGGGCGAAGAGAGAACAGCTTGCATCGTTACCGGCCATGGTGAGTCAGATACCAATGACACCGAGCGAGACGGTTTCTCAGGCGCACAACAGGCGATCCAAGACACGAACTACGAAACGAAGGTTGTGTCGTTGCAACAAGAGGCCGAAGTCCCCTCCGACTGCACGGTCCTGATTCTGCCGGGGCCTGAAGCGGATTACCTGCCACCCACCGTTGCAACGCTCAAGCGGTACGTCGAGGGCGGCGGACGCGCTCTCGTTCTTCTCGATCCCGACAGCAGTCCGGCATTGGCCGAGATGCTGAGCGGCTGGGGAATCCGTGTACGCAGCGAAACGGTGATCGACTTGTCGCCGCTCGGCCAGTTCTTTGGTGGCGGACCCTTGTCACCGCTGGTCGCTGACTACCAAGCTCATCCGATCACCGACCCGATGCGCAACATCGAAAGCATACTCCCTTTTGCTCGGGGCGTGGATGCGGGTGACGCCGTCGCCGGCTGGGATGTGCAAGAGCTTTTCAGAACGACCGAGAACTCTTTTGCCACAGTCGAGCTGAAGGTGGAAGACAATGAATTGGTCCGGGACTCGGCGTCGGAGCGACAGGGTCCGATTACGCTCGCGGTTGCCGCGACTCACGACGTTCCGTCGGATGCGGCGGGATCTGGCGAGGCTAATGAAGACGAGTCGGATACAGACAGCGTGGAAGATGGCGACGACGAGGCCGGGGAATCGGACGAGAACGAGGCGCGGGTCGTCGTGGTGGGCTCCTCGCGATTCACCCGCAACTATGCTCTGGGCCGAGGCGGCAATCACGACCTGTTCCTCAACATGTTGAACTGGTTGAGTTCCGACGAGGACCTGATTTCGATTCGCCCGAAGGATCCGGAGAACACACCGTTAAACATCTCGCAGTCCCAGATGACGCGCTTGTTCCTGTTCAGCGTCATCGGACTGCCGCTGGTGATCATCCTGTTCGGCATCCGCGTTTGGTGGGTCCGCCGCTGAGGGCCGTGAAAAAATCGGGGACAGTCCACGGCGCGCCGCATACGGGCCTGGCTACTAGCGTGGTTAGCTGCTCGGCGCTTGGTACAGCCCCCATCTTTCCCGGTCTGACGTTCTTCCCGTTGAAGATGCGCAGGGAGGCAAGACGATGAACCCCATGAGGCTTCTGATCGCTGTCGGCGTGCTTGCCGCGCTCGGCGGATTCGTTTACTGGAGCGAAGAGAACCCGCCGGTGTTGGACGACGAAAAGACGCCGGTTGTCTCTCTCGAAAAAGAAGATATCCGCGCTCTCACGGTGGAGCGGCCCGGGCACGACACGATTGCGGTTGTGCGAGGTGAGGACGACGAGTGGAAGTTCGCGCAGCCGCTTGCGATGCCCGCGAATGAATCGTCTGTCGACCTGCTGCTGAACAACCTCACGCCGATGAACTCGGACCGTGTGGTCGAAGAAGAGATCACCGATTGGCGGCCCTTTGGCGTCGAAGGTGAAGCCTGGTCGTTACGCGTGGACGTGACAGCCAAGAAAGAGGACGAAGACGAGAAGACTTACCGCGTGATCTTCGGCAACGATACGCCGACTGGTTCGGGCGTCTTTGCGCGCCTCGAAGGTGATCCGCGGCTATTCACGGTTTTCAACTACGTCAAGAGCGGCTTCGAAAAGGAAGTCTTCGACCTGCGCGAGAAGAAGCTGCTCAAGGTTGACCAAGATAAGATTTCGCGCGTCACCGTCAACATCGGCTCGCGTTCGATCGAGTTCGGCAAGAGCGGCGACAACGCCTGGCAGATCCTCAAGCCCAAGCCACTGCGGGCCGATAACTTCACAGTGGGCGACCTGACGCGGTCGGTCTACAACGCCGAGATGGTCTCGGTCCTGGAAGAGGGTGAACTTTCCGGCAAGTACTCCTTCGCGCGGCCCTACGTCACCGTCGAGGTGGTGGATGAGGCGGGCGCGCACACGCTCACCATCGCGAAGGATGGCGACGACAAGTATTTCGCCAAGAGCAGCGACCTAGGTGGCATCTACGAGGTCTCATCGACGCTGCTGGAGGCGCTCGACAAGCCGGCGGACGACTTCCGCAACAAGAAGCTATTCGACTTTGGCTTCGTCGACCCGGGGAGCATTCAGTTACGCGACGGCGATACGCGCCTGACGATCGCCAAGAAGGAAGACAAGTGGCTCCTCACCTCCGGCGGAGATCGAGAGTTGGATGCGGAAAAGGTCCAAACCCTGCTCGATGCCTTGCGGGGGCTGACGGCCAAGGAATTCACTTCCGACGAGCAGGCGGACCAAGCGAAGTTCGACCTGGGCGCCCCGACGATCGAAGTTGAGGTGCGAGTGGGCGAAGACGGTACGGAAAAGGTTCTCCTTACCGATCCGGCGGCCGAGCAGGTCTACGGCGCAATCGCGAGCCAACCCAGCACCTACGAACTCGAAAAGGGCGACGCGGAGAGCCTGCGGAACAGCATCGCCGATGTCATCGCCGAGGAAGAGGAAGCGACGGACGGTGAGGAAAGCCCGCCCGAATTGTAGAATCGCCGCTGTCTCGCTGTATACTGGCTTTGCGTGAGTTCAAGCCGCCGCTTCGCCCGCGCGGTCGTCGTCATTCTCGCGGGTGTGGCCACCGGCAGCGCTCTGTTGGAGTTGCTGTTCGGTGGAAATCGTCTCAATCCGCTATCGATCCCGATTGACGTAGATCTTCGCTTGGACGTTAGCGAGCTATACAGTGGCGAGGAGCCGACAGTGCGTTATCGTCGTGACCGATTCGGCTTCCGCGGCGAGTATACCCATCCCTCCAGGATCGACATTCTGACTCTGGGCGGCAGCACTACGGATCAGCGTTTTCTGGACGAGAACCGCACCTGGCAATCCGTCATGTCGGCGATGTTCGAGGAAACCGGGGAAGCAATCGAGATCGTGAATGCGGGCGTGCATGGCCAGTCGACAGTCGGCAACTTGGCGAACTTCGTCCACTGGTTTCCGGCTGTCCCTGACCTACGGCCCAAGTATGTACTTGTCTATGTCGGCACGAACGACATGTTCCTGGCCGGCAGCGGCGCGCGCCGATTCGATCAGCTCGAACGCGGCGGGATGGCGGACCACTTCCTCAAACGCAGCGCGCTATTCAACCTCTACCGGAAGGTCAAGGGCGCGTATCTCGCCGAGCAGGTGCTCCTCGTCGGCCACGGAAGCCTGCGCCCGGCAGAGATCGGCTGGACGATATCCCCCCTCGCCGGGAACATCGATTGGGCCGGAGCTCCTTCCTTTGCGCAAGGGCTCAGTGAGTTTGAACAATGCCTGCGTGCGCTCCATGAGGAGATCGCCAAGCTGCGTGCAAAGTCCATCTTTGTTACGCAGCAGAGGCGGCACTCCAAGCAAGTCAACGAGGCTGTTTGAGGCATGGATCACGGGTGGACGCTCTTTGGGCGCAAAGTCAATGGGGTTGATCTAAACCGGCTGATGAGCCTGCAGTTCGCCCGCACGATGGCGGTTTGCCGCGACCTCGGAGCAGTATGCGTGGACACCGCCGTTCTAGGTTACGAGGACGGTGATTTCTACGACGCAGTCCACAACACGCCTAGCGGAGCCGGGAAGCTCGGCTTGTTCCTATACACCGAACTCGCCCCTCTCTTCCCGCCGGATCACCAGACGCCCAGGTCCCGGACGTCAACGAGAGGCGACGGCTCTAACGAGTCGCAGTCCGGGAAACATCCATGAGAGCAGCCTGCGAATCCGGAGGAATCGGGTCCGGGTTCTTCGATACCCGTCCGCCAAAGGCCTCGTCAATCGAGATATTGCTGTTCTCAAGCGTTCGGCCGGTCGATCGGTCAAGACCGATCTTGGCCTTGATGTAGTTGTTCTGGGAGCGAATCTCGTCGGTCCGTGAAAACGCCAAGTCGCGTTGCACCTGGACGATCTCGAAGATGGTCGAAGCGCCCAGATTGAATTTCTTCTGCTCGGCCTCAAGAGTTCTTTCCTGTAAGACGCGGGACTTCTGCGCGGCCTCATACTGAGCGCGCGCTTGCCGCAAGGCGATCACGGCGTCCTGGACCTCGCGGCGAATGACGTTCTCCGACTGGCGTACGCGAATCTCGGCTTGACGCCTTTCAATCAAGGACGCGGCCAGGTCGGCCTGGGCCTGGCGGTTCTTCAGGGGAATCCGCAGTTGCACACCGATCTGATAGTCGGGGAAGTTGCGGCGAAAGACCTGGCCCATGCTTGTTCCGAGTCCCCCGAGAAAGAACTCCGAGGGAATAGTGATTTCCTGCCCAGGGAGCGGCTCGAACAGTCCATTCATCTGCCCGGCGAGACCGTTGTTCGCGAAGTCTCCCACCAAGTTGATCTCAGGTTTGAGCGAATTGCGTACGCCCTTGAGGTTGATGTCACGGTTTGTCAACTGCACGCGGCTCTGGATGATCTCAGGCCGCACCTTGAGCGCGAGGCTCATCAAGTCCTGGATCGGCTGGATTTCTTCTGTTGCGGGAACGTCAATGCGGTCCGTTGGGACGATTGTGGCTTCCAGCACGGACGGGCTTTGCAGGCCGTTCTTGCTGATCGCATTCTTCAGCACGTTCTCCTGTTGCTGCACGTTCGTGGTGGCCGCCGTCAGGTTCTGCTGCGCGGTGGCTACTTCCGCCTCGGCGCGGATGATTTCGATCGGCGCCAACGTTCCGATCTCGACGCGGCGCTTGTTGTCCTGGTAAAGCTTCTCGGCCCGTCGCAGATCTTCTTCGCGGCCGCGCACGTCCGCGATAAAAGTGACGAGATCCCAGTAAAGGTTCTGGACCTGGGAAACGGTCGAGATCACCTGTTGCTTGAATGCCAAGTCGGAGATCTCTCGGTTGTTCTTGGCGACGCGGATGATGCGTGAGTTGAGACTGCGGCCGAAGCCCTGGATCAGCGGTTGCGTGAAGTTAAGGCTGATGTTGCTCGCTACATTAGGATTGAAATTGCTGCGGCGGCTGTTAGTAAGGCTTCGGCGATTGTTCCAACCGATCGAGCCGGTAGCACCCGAGAGAAAACCCTTCCGTAGCGTGATGTTCGAGTTGCTCGTCTCGCGGATGAACGTATTGGTGCCCGTAACGAAGTCGCTGGTCTGAGGATTACTGAAGTGCCCCCAATCAATGCCGCCCGTGATCCGGGGGTCGAGGTTGGGCACGGCGGTTCCGAAGAAGGTACTGGCGTCACCCACGCTGGCCGTTCCCTGACCACCACCGCCCGCCCGCGTATCGATACCGGTGACGTCACCTCCGCGAGCGCCTCCGCCCAACGCGGACTGACCCGTCGATAGCGTGCTGATCTGGGTCTGTACGCCACGCAGTTGCCCGCCCGAATTGGCGCGCAAGATGTCCGCGTCGGCCTTGAGCGGTTCGTAGCGGGCATAGGCGATATCGAGATTGTTTTCGACCGCCAGCGCGATGGCGTCCGCCAGGGAGAGATAGATTTTGCCGTCGCGCATCAACTGGTCGAGACGAGGGGAATTCGCGAAATCCACCGGGGCCGGCTCAGGAACCTTGTAGACATTCGTAAAGCTCCAGCCATTGCCGATCTGTGTATAGTCAACGGTCTGACCCGGAGCCGGCTCTTGCGCCCAGATCGGTGGAGACAAGAGGCTCAGGGAGAGGATGAAGACAAGAGATCTCTGTATTAGGTTCATCAAAGCATTCTCCGATGCATGCGGACGCCATCCAGAGCAGACGCGATCAAACTGAGTTCGGCCGGCTCCGCTCCGCGAATTCGCTCTCTCTGCTGCTTGTGTTGCGACCCTGCAAGGGGATTTGCAGGCATAGGTTGGCGGAAGTTCTTTGTTATCCTAGCACTGCGCGGATTGCCACACAATTCCCACGCCTTTAGAGACGCCTCGGACAATGGAAAGGTTAGCGGTCCCTCTCAACCTTTCTCGCCTCGCCACTCTCTGATTTTGGATGCGCAACTTCAAAGCAACGCTCACCTACGACGGAACGGACTTCCATGGTTGGCAGATCCAGCCGGACCGCCGCACCGTGCAAGGGGTACTGAAGAGCGTAGTCTCTGAAATCGAAGCCTGCCCTGTCGATGTGCAGGGCGCGGGTCGGACTGACGCCGGCGTGCATGCGCTGGGTCAGGTCGCTTCGTTCGCGCTCAACAACCCCATCCCCGCTGCGAATCTCTGGAAGGCGATGAACCAGTTGCTCCCAGCTGCTGTGCGGGTTGTCTCGCTCGATCTGGTTCCTTCCGGCTTTCACGCCCGGCACACGGCGACCGGCAAGCTCTATGAGTACCGAATCTGGCGGCACGATATCTGCCCGCCATTCGATGTCAAGTACTTCTGCCATCATCCCTATCCGCTCGACGAGCCGGCGATGTGCGAGGCGGCAGAGGCCTTCACGGGGCGGCACGACTTCCGTTCGCTCGCGGCGGTAGGGGGTGGCGACGTCGAATCCACCGTTCGGACGATCTTCTCGTCCACACTGCGGCGCGGCCAAGGGCGGTTGATCTACCAAGTACGTGGCGATGGATTTCTCTATCACATGGTCCGGAACATCGTCGGCACGTTATTTGAAGTGGGCCGTGGGCGGCTCAAGGCGGACGAGATCGTGGCAGTCCTCGACCAGAAGCAGAGGTCAGCGGCGGGCGCTACCGCCCCGGCAAAAGGCTTGTTTCTTGTTCACGTCGAATATCCGGACCTTGGTCCCGACGCGCCGGAACCGATCTGATTTGCTACACTTAGCGCCGACCTGTACGGAGGTGCAGTAAACACAACCATGAGCACGACACGTAGAACCTTCATGGCGGTAACGGCGGGCGCGGCAGCCTGGAGTTGCGGCGGACCATCAGCTCCCACCGAGTTCAGCCGGTTCGTCCGCTACGAACATAGCGGCGAGATCGTCTTCGGTGGCCTGGACGGCGAAACGATTTATCCTGTCGAGGGCGATTTGTTCGGCAGCCGAACGCCCACAGGCGAGAGCCTTCCCCTCAGCGAGGTAAAGCTGCTCTATCCCATTGAGCCGACGAAAGTGCTCGCGCTGGCCGGAAACTACATGAGCCATCTGGGCGAGGGCCGCGAGCCGCCCGATCACCCCGAGCCCTTCTATAAGCCGATCACATGTTTGACGAATCCGGGAGATCCGATTGTCTTTCCGAAGGGCGCCCAAGACGTTCACTACGAAGCAGAGTTCGTGATCGTGGTGGGGAAGAAGGCAACCAAGGTTTCGGAGGCCGAAGCGCCCGACTACATTCTCGGCTACACCTGCGGCAATGACGTCAGCGAGCGCAACTGGCAGAACGGCTCGATCGACGGCCCGGAAAACAAGGACATGCAATGGTGGCGAGGCAAGGGTAGCGACACTTTCGGCCCCATGGGCCCGGCGATTGCGGTCGGCCTCGACTATGAGAAGTCGAAGATCCAGCTTCGTCTCAACGGTGAGGTCAAGCAGGAGCAGATGCTCAGTGACCTGATTGAGAACCCGGCGGAGACCGTCAGCTTCATCAGCCAAGCCGTGACGCTCCTGCCGGGTGACGTGATCTTTACGGGGACCCCCGGCAGGACCAGCCCGATGAAAGCAGGCGACGTCGTGGAAGTCGAAATCGACGGCATCGGCATTCTTCGCAACCCGGTGGCCGGATAACAACCGCCGGCGGGGCTTCCGCTACGCCGGCCGGCTTCTTACAATGAGTTCCCTAGGAAGTGATTTCTCCAAAGTGATTCACCTGTGAATACATCTCGCAGAACATTCTTTGCCGCTTTAGCAGCGGGAGGTACAGCTATGGCCCAGTCAGGCTCGGGTTCCGACTCCGTGACCCACTACGTCCGTTTCGAAAAAGGGGGGACAACCTCTTACGGCATCCTCGATGGCGACTCGATCCAGCCGATCGAGGGCGACCTGTTCGGCGATCGAACGCCGAGCGGCGACCCGCTCCCTCTCAGTGACGTCAATCTCCGGTACCCCTGCGAACCGTCGAAAGTCTTGTGTGTCGGGCTCAACTACAAGAGCCACATCGGCGAACGGGCAACGCCCAAAGTTCCCGAAATCTTCTATAAACCGCCCACGGCGTTACTTGACCCAGGCGGAGAGATCAAGATCCCAGCCGGCGCGAAAGACGTTCACTACGAAGCTGAGTTCGTCATCGTCATTGGCAAAGAGGCGAAGTCTGTCTCGGTCGACGATGCGCCAAATCACATCTTCGGCTACACCTGCGGCAACGACGTCTCCGACCGTAACTGGCAGAACGGCACCAAGGGCGACACGAAAGACGTCCAATGGTGGCGAGCCAAGGGGGCCGATACGTTCGGACCGCTCGGACCGTCGATCGCCACGTCCATCGATTACGACAAGGCTCGCATTCAGCTCCGATTAAACGGTGAAGTCAAGCAGTCACAGTTGGTGAGCGACTTGTTGTTCGGGCCGGCCCAGATTGTCAGCCACGTCAGCCATTACGTCACACTCACGGCGGGCGACGTGATCTACACGGGTACGCCCGGTAGTACGAGCCCAATGAAATCCGGGGACGTCGTCGAAGTCGAAGTTGACGGAATCGGCATCCTCGAAAACACGGTCGGCGAGGGCTAGAAGCCCCGCAAAACCTTGTGTTGCTTTTAGATACGGTGTTCGGCCCCCAATTTCCGTAGGAATGGTAGGGTTGGAGTAGGGCTAAACACGCCCTAGTGCATATTCCTCGCCGTTCTGGAGCGAAACACGGAGGGTCGTAGGCCGTTGGGACTGGGTACGATCACATTGGGTGGGATTAGGTAAGTCGATGTGTCCACCCAATCGGACGAAATCCCCCTGTTATGAGAAGCATCGCCGCCATCGGTCTTGTCCTTGCTCTGGCCGCGGCCCCAATATGGGCGCAGTCTGCCGGTCAACCAGCTGTCGAGGCCTGTAAACCAGGTGACTTTACGGTCATCGGCTACCCCAATGAAGTGGGTCCGAAAGCCGGCGGCAGGTTCATCGTCAATATCGAGAAGGGCTTCCGCAACGGGTTCCTGACGACGGAAGACGTCTGGATTCCTTCGATCAATAGCAGTATCGAGCGCTGGAACGGGATCGGTGGCGCAAACTGGACGTTCGAGAATCGCGGCCTGACCGACAATCTCGCTGATTTTGAGGACGGCGAAGTTACGATCGCGCCTTGTGGCGGATTGTTCCCCTGTCCCGGACCGCCGCCGAATCGGCCGCCGACGCCCCCCGTCCCTAACTTCCATCCCGTATCGCCGGCCTTTAACACCACGGTCGCGGTAACGCTGATCGTTACTGACAAGACCACTGGCAACGGTGTTGCGGATTCCGACATCTTCTTTAATCCGACGCTGCCGATCAGCACCAGTCCGCGAGAGGGCCAGAGTGATTTCGAGTCGGTCCTCGGCCACGAGCTAGGCCACGCCCTGGGGCTTGGACACAACGACAACTGCGTCGTCGGACCCACGATCATGGAGTCCCTCATCGACAGCCGCCAGATCGGGCGAAACCTGTCCGCGTCCGAACACGAGGGAGTTCGCTTTCTCTATCCCGCCGACACCTCCCCCGCGGTGCGTATCTTCGAACGAGATCGAGCTCTGCGGTTTGACACCGTCGAGGGTGGCCTCGCGCCGTTTCCGCAGGTCGTATCCGTCTTCGGACCGGGAGGCAAGCGTTGGGTTCCAACGATTACAGCCGGGGACTCAAAGGGTGCCGAGTGGGTTCACGTCACCCCGGACGGTGGACCCTTTCCCGGCGAAGGCACGATGGAAATCAGCGTGGACGCAAGTTCCCTGGCACCGGGCGCCTACGACGCCACGATCGAGGTAAGCCTCGAAGGTCATCCCGGTCCTCCGGTCAGCATCGCGGTTGAACTCGTCGTTGTCGGGGAAGATGACCCAGGCGGATTGCTGCCCTTCCTGACGCAGGCCGGTCTAGCCAACGGAGCGAATTTGCAATCCGCTCGTCTGGCAGGTGGCTCGCTCTTTACGATCTTCGGCGCTTCGATGGGAACGACGGTGGCCCAGGCAACCTCCGTTCCCCTCGCGACAACGCTCGGGGGTGTACAGGTTCTCGTCAACAACAAACCGGCGGCGCTTCTCTATGCCTCGCCGACACAGATCAACGGTCAGATTCCTCCCGGCACGACAATTGGGCTGGGCGGCATCGTCGTGCGCAACGGATTTGGCGACTCGGCTCCGCTTTCGATGCGCATCGACCCAGCGGCTCCGGAACTGTTCCTGGTGGGCAACGGGGATGCGCTCATCCTCAACCAGAACGGGACGGTAAACTCGGCTTCGAACCCGGCGCCGGCCGGTACCATCGTGAGTATCTTTCTGACGGGCCAAGGTGCGGTGGCTCTTCCCGTAGGCGCGGGACGGCCCGCTGCGGTGAACCCTCTCTCACAGGTTATTGCGCTCTCCACGGCGGAGATCGATGGACAGGACGCAAAGCTACCTTTCCTCGGGCTGGCTCCCGGTTATGTCGGGCTGGCGCAAGGCAATGTGGAGGTGCCCGCGGGGGTTACCGGACGCGTCAGCATTCGCATTCGTATAGGAGAGATCTGGAGTAATGTCGGATTCCTCCACGTGAACTAGGCCATGGCATCGACTTCGATTCGCGTCACTTCATTTCTGGCCCTGTTGGCCGTATCGACCTTCCCGGTGGCGGCCTCGACGGTACTTCCTGTCGATTTCGCCGAGCTTAGCGAGACGGCGCACCACGTGATCGCCGGTGAGATCGTTGAGATCACGCCGTCGCGCAACGAGCAAACCGGACACATCTATTCCGACGTGGCGATCCTCGTTTCGCATTCCAGCCCCGGTGCCCTCGCCAGACACCGGTACACGTTCCGCATGATCGGTGGCGAGATGGATGGCAAGACCCTGTCGATTGCCGACTTCCCACAACTGAAACTGAACGAGAAGGTCGTCCTGTTCCTACACGACACGACCTCGAGCGTCTTCGGCCCCACGATCGGTTTGTGGCAAGGAGTCTTCTTCGTCGACGAAGACGCCGCGGTCGCCGATCACCTCTACCGCCCCGTAGTCGGCGTAAAGAAGGACCAGCTTCTCCGCGGAGCGAAGTCCGCCGGTAGCGCGGCCGGCATGAGCCTTGACGACTTCTTCGCGGAAGTCGGGTCCCACCGCTAGACTCGCCCTTATCTTCCCCGCTATACAGGCAACGCTGGTACGTAGTACACGTGCCGTGCCAAGGCCCCAACGGGGTCCATAGATGATTCAACAGTGGGCTGACAGCTCCGCGCCATTGCAGCCGTTTCCCGCCAACACCTACAATCGGGGCATGAGCTTGAAGATCGCCGACCGTGAGTTTTCATCGCGTTTGATTGTCGGAACCGGGAAGTATCGCAGCTTTGAAGAGATGGCCCGCTGCCATGAATTGAGCGGCGCCGATTTCGTGACCGTGGCCGTGCGGCGGGTCAACCTAACCGACCGCTCGAAAGAGTCGCTGCTCGACTATATCGACCGGGAAAAGATCTTTCTGCTTCCCAATACGGCCGGTTGCTACACCGCCGATGAGGCGATACGCACCGCTCGCATGGCCCAGGAAGTGGGTCTGTCGAACTGGGTAAAGCTCGAGGTCATCGGTGATCAGAAAACGTTGTTCCCTGACAACGAGGGGCTGCTCGAAGCAACAAAAGTCCTCGTCAAAGAAGGGTTCATCGTACTGCCCTACACGAACGACGACCTAATCTATGCGCGCAAGCTCATTGACGCGGGAGCAGCCGCGGTCATGCCGCTCGCGGCGCCCATAGGGTCGGGTCTCGGTGTGCAAAACCACAACAACATTCGCATCCTGCGGGAGATGATCACGGAAGTGCCGCTCATCATTGACGCGGGAGTCGGTACGGCTTCCGACGCTGCCGTTGCCATGGAGTTGGGTGCGGACGGAGTCCTGATGAACACCGCGATCGCCGAAGCCGACGAGCCGGAAAAGATGGCGCTCGCCATGAAGTTCGCTGTCGACGCCGGCCGCCTGGCCTACGAAGCCGGCCGCATGCCGATACGGTCGTATGCTTCCGCTAGCAGTCCGCTCGAAGGCGTGGCGCGTTAGCCCCAACCCTTTGCTCGTTCACTCTTTATCGGGAATCTTGACGACGATCTCGCCGGGTTTGGCCCAGCCTAGATCCTGGCGCGCAATCTGCTCGACCGCTTTGCCGCCGGGTGCCAACTCTTTGATGGCCGTCTCGATCCGGTCGTTCTCGTCTTCGAGTTGGCGGACCGTTTCTTCCATCTGGCTTTCCTTGTCCCACGAGTCGGTCAGGTCAACCAACGCCTCGTAGCCACTTAGCCAGAAGAACCCTAGGAAACCTAACAACAGCAGCCCGAACCGCAACCAGCGGCGTGCTTTGTTCCGCTGTAACTCGTTCGGCACTCATTCAAATATAGCCTATGTAGCGCGGGCAACAGTTCTATTTCAGTAAGATCGGAGTTTGCTGGCGAGGCCTGAAGGAGGCGTTCGTGACTGACAAAGTCGTCGTTTACACCACTTGCGGAAATATTACCGAAGCCGAACTGATCGCGCGGAATCTCATCGATAACCGTCTAGCGGCCTGCGTGAACGTGATCCCCGGTCTCCTCTCCTACTACCGCTGGCAAGGCAAAGTCGAGAACGACACCGAACTGCTGCTGATGATCAAGACCGCCCGCGACCTGGTTGACCATGTGCGCGGCGCGCTCGAAGCCTTGCACAGCTACGACTTGCCGGAAATGATCGTGCTGCCTATTATCGATGGCTCGCCGAACTACCTGGAGTGGCTCGATCAAGAGCTTCAGCCCGAGGCGCCTGAGCCCGAGGCGCCTCCCGAAGCTAGCTAGGCGAACAACGGGAGTTGCTTGCGGTTGGAACTGCGGGTGTGTCCACCCTCTCGCTTTGGAGGCAGCGCTTGCGGACGTAAACCCAACCCGTGAGCCCGGCGTATCTTGCGAACCCTCTCCCGGATCCACTTCTCGTAGTCTCCCCGCAGATAGGGCTCACGGCCATATCGCGCCTTGTATCGCTCGGCCAGCGACGGATAGTGCTTCTCAAGAAACGGGAAGAACTGCTTCTGTGCCGACGGCATCAGAAACAAAGTCCCGCTGGCGAAGTACTTCGCACCCGAGCCAACAGCCTCCGAGGCAATCGCGTCAAGGTTGGCAATCGAATCTGTCAACAGAGGCATGATCGGACTCACGAACACGCCGACATGAAGCCCAGCCGCCGCAAGCAAGGCAACGGCCTTGAGCCGCAAGTCCGGCCGTGGCGCAAAGGGCTCGAGCTTTCTCGCAAGCACCGTGTCGGTTGTGGTCACAGTGACGTTGATGCTGAGTTCGTTACGTGCATGGATTATGGATTTTCTTCAAGAGGCCAACGTCTCTCGTGACAAGATCCGACTTCGTTGTGATCGATAGCGACCGCCCCTGTTGCTCCGCGAAGACTTCCAGGATCGAGCGAGTCGTCTCGAAGCGGCGCTCGGCGGGCTGATAAGGGTCGGTGCTCGTGCCGATCGCAAGCGCACCTTCAAGATGCCGGGACAACTCCTGTCGCAGAATCGCGGCCGCTTCCTGTTTGGAGTAAATCTTCCGCTCGAACAGGACGCCATCGGTCATTCCCATGAACTCGTGGGTGTAGCGGGCATAGCAGTATTTGCAGCCCAGCTCGCAGCCCCGGTACGGGTTGATCGTCCACTGGAACGGCATGTCGCGGTTCGAGCAGCGATTGAGAACACTGCGGGTGGGCAGCTCGAAGTAGTCCGCTCGGGGTTTCGAGGCGAGCAGCGAACTTTGTTCGGCAAGACGCGCGATGCCGACGAGTTTCGAACTGGGTTCGAGGGCAAATAGCACGCTATATATTCGTCTTTTCTTCGCTATGCTATCAAGGTTGAATTGTGCCCGATGAGGCGCTGAGTGGCACCGCGCCGGATCAGGGGGATGCTTCGGTCTCCGCCGCTGCTGCCGCGGCGCGCTCGTCAGCCGCATCCTGAGCCTTACGCATCATTTCTTCGAACTGTGCGTACGGCTGCAGAAATCGGGAATCGATATTAGCCGCCTCCCGAATATGAGCGAGCCCCGTTTCCCTGCGGCCCGCCGCGATCAGCGCCACGCCGATGCTGAAATGACCCTCGGCCGAGGAGGGGTTGATGCGCAAGGCTCGGACAAACGAAGTGACGGCGCGGGGACTGTCGCCCATCTGGTGCAGCGCGCTGCCGAGGTTGAAGTGCGCGGCGAACGAATCGGGCATGATGTCGAGCGCCCGGATGTACTGCGGTACGGCGGCGCTATAGTCTCCGCGGGAGGCATACATGTACCCCAAGTTGACACGCGCATCCGCATAGTCGGGGTTGATTTCGACTGCTTCCTTAAGGTGACGGATGGCCTCATCGGTCTCTTGTTTCGCTCCCAGTTCCGCGCCCAGGTTGTTGTGTGGAACCGCGTAGCGGGGCCGAAGATCGAGGGCGCGGCGATAGTGAGTGATCGCTTGATCCCGCTCCCCCGAGGCGGCGAGGGCGATACCCAATTGCGTGTGCGTCTCGGCGGAGTCGGGCTCAAGGTCAAGGGCGCGCCGAAGTTGCACAAGTGCTTCCGCATGCAACCCCTGGTTGACGAGTTCCATCCCCAGGTGCATCCTCGCGTCGGCGTAATCCGGATTGACCTCAATCGCGCGGCGATAGAGGCTGATGGCCTCCTCACGTTCCTGACGCGTGGCCGCGTTCTGGCCCATCAGATCCATGGTCTCCGCGTCGTCACCGAGTAGCTCCATGGCCTTGGCCAGTGTGCGCGAGGCTTCGTCGAGACGTCCGAGCCACGAAGAGAGCCGGGCAAGGTTCCGTAGTGCGCCGCCGTGCGCTTTCTGGTCGAGACGGCTTTCGACCTGTTCGCTCACCCGGGAAAGCGCCTCCTCATTCCAGCTTTCATCGGGTGACGCGATCTCCATTTCGTCAAGTGCCGCCAACAACTCGACGGCCAGCGAGCGGTGTCCTGTAATCGTCGGGTGCACGTGGTCGAGGAATTCTTCCGAACCCGGGATGCCGTGCTCTGCCTGTTGCTCAACAAGCGTGTGGAAATCGACCACCTTGACGCCGTTCTCCGCCGCTGTTTCGGTTACGATTTGCCGGATCTCAGATAGCGCGCGCAGTGGACAAACGTCCTCTTCCAAGGCTCGTTCATAAGCCTCCTTGGCTTCCGGGTAGCGCCCCAGCGCGTAGAGCGCCCGCCCCCGGTGATAGTGAGCACCGGCATAGCGGTCGTCCAAGGCGACGACTTCGTCAAGCGCGCTGACGGCCTCCTCCCAGCGTTCGGTCGATACGGCCTGCAGAGCCTTCTCGAACAGCCCAACGACGCTGCGTTGGTCATCCGCGGCAAGACCAAGCCGGGGCTCGCTCTTGAAGGGCGGACTGTCTTTGAGATTCGACGGCGGCGTCACAAGCAGTACTTTCGCTCCAGCCGAGTCCGCGAGGTCGATCATCCGTCGCAAATTGAACCGGAAATGCTCCAGTGTCTGACGTCGCGCTTCCTCGTCTCGCCGATAAGCACTCGGGCCAACACTAGCGGCGAGGATGGTATCCACTTCCGATTCGAGCACGGGTCTTTGATCCTCCACAACGGGAGATTTGCCTTGGATGCGGCGTACAAGCTGATCACCGGCCGCGAAGACACGAGTCCGGCTCAATAGTCCCGCCGCCTCGGTGAGAGCGCGAGGCGTCTCGATTGAGTCGGGGTAGGTCCGCCGTTCCAAGAATTCGTTGTGCCCGGTGTAGATCACGAACAGGTCGGGGTCATAGTCGATCAACTCTTCCATCACGACCGCGACCCGGTAGCTCGCGTAGCTGATGCCACCCGCGTTGATCACTTCCCATTTGCGGGTGTTGTCGGCGGCGGGCAGAATCTCCCGCAACCAACCACTGAACGATACATCGTCGCTGTAGGGGCGGCCGTAGGTCGTCGAGCCTCCCAGGGTGAAAATCCGGTGGGTGCCAGACGGTTTGTTCCTCGCGAAGCGCTGACGATTGAACCAACGGCGCTTGTTCGGCGCGGTGACGAGTTCGCCGGAGGCGGCTTCATCCTCGACAAACAGAGGGATGCTCGAAGCGAAACCCACGTATGGGTCTCGTTGCACGATCAGAGGTTCCACGCCGCCAAGCGCTAAACCCAACTCCAGCAGCACGAAGAACCCGGCCAGCGCGGCGGCGGCGAACAGGTACTTCTTGCGAGGTGAAATCGAGGGTCGCTCTTGGCGAGCGCGTCTTGTCCTACGCCTAGCCATAGAGCGTTGATTTTAGCGGTTCAGCGGCGTCTCACTAACACCATGATGCGTAGCCTGTCTAGGCGGCTTCGTCGAGCGTACGCGGCTCAAGATGGGCCAGCGTCTTGGGCGAATACTCAGCAAGTCCGAGCATCTCAAGAAACCGGATCACGGGCCATGCCGGATCGATCTCCCCCTTGGTGGCCTTCATGGTGGCCGAACGCGGGAACTCGTGGTGATTGTTGTGCAGCCCTTCGCCGGCCGTGATGAGCGCGACCCATTGCAGGTTGGTCGCCTTCTGCCCCTCGAAGTTCTTGTACCCAATCATATGGCAAATACTGTTGATCATCGCGTTGAGGAAGATATACATGCCCGCGTTGAGAAACCAAGTCGCGATCCCAACCAGCGCGCCGACCCACCAACTAAGACTAAAAATGTAGGGAAACGAGACGGCCAGCACGGTCATCCCGATCACCGGCCCCAAGTCGCCGATGAGGGGGATGTCGTCGATCACATCGTTCTTCCAATGCGGTGTAAAGGTCTCGATCGTCTCCTGTTTATTCGTCTCGCGCTTGTACATCACGACATTCAGGAACAGCACTCTCCACATGCCTTCAATGTACGGACTATGAGGATCGCCTTCCTCGTCAGAGAAACGGTGGTGTTTGCGGTGTACCGAAGCCCACTCACGGGGCTTGATGCCTGTCGCAAGGGCGAGCTCAAGGTGCATCAGAAAGCCAATAAACGGATGGAGCTTCAGACCTTCGTGCGTAACAGTGCGATGGAGATAAATCGTGGTGCAAAAAGTAGATATCTGTGCGATCACAAAGGCGCCAAGTGTGCACCAGAGTGCTATGGATAGCATCAATCTTTCCTCAACGGGGCTGTAACAACGAGAGGACGGAACCGTCAGGTCAACGGTTGACTTGGGCAGGTCAGGCTCCCCCAACACGTAACACCCCAATCCTACCACGGAGCGCTCGGTTTACGGGGCCACAAGCTCGTTGCAGCCCCCAAGAGCTAGATTCCTTTGGCGAGAAATCCGCCGTCCACGGGGATCGTGACTCCGGTAACGAACTTCGCCGCGTCCGACGCCAGGAACACTGCGGCGCCTACCATTTCGTCGAGAGTTCCGATGCGGCCCATCGGCGTGCGGCGGATGATCGCTTCCATGCGCTCGGGTAGATCGAGAACGGCAGTATTCATCGGCGTGCGGAAGACGCCGGGAGCCACCGCGTTCACACGAACACCGTGAGGCGCCCATTCAGTTGCGAGCGTTTCGGTCAGCATCTTGACGCCTGCCTTGCTGCAGTTATAGGCGCACACCTCGGCGAAGCTGACGAAACTGGTCATCGAGGCCGTGTTGATGATGACACCAGAGCGTTGCTTGATCATCGTGCGGCCAAAGATCTGGTTGGCCCGAAAGCTTCCGCTTAGGTTGATATCGATGATGCGCGTCCACTCTGCTTCCGAGACTTCCTCCGATGGCCCTTTCTCAAGCACACCGGCGGTGACCATCGCGATATCGACGCGGCCAAACTTCTTGACGACCTGATCACGCAGGTTTTCGAGCGAGCTGCGGTCTTGGACGTCTGACGTAACCGCCAACGTCTTCGAGCCCAGCGCTTCGAGTTTCTTGGCCACGGACTGGACCATATCCTCCCGGCGGCTGCTCGCGACAACCGTGGCGCCGGCCCGCGCGAAGCCTAAGGCGATGGCTTGTCCGATACCCGTCGTACCGCCGACAACGACCGCGATCTTGCCTTCCAAATCAATATGCTTTTCCGCCAAGGCTCCCTCCCTCCAACAGAAGCATCATTATAGATGGAAGACGTTTCTCGCCCAACCCGTCTAGACTGGTAGATCATCTTTCCCGGAGTTACACATGAAAACCCGCATCGCCATCGCCATCACATTCTCACTACTTTTCATCTGGGCCCTTGCCGCCCAGCGTGACCGCGTTGAAGCCGTCGAGATCGGCCCGCACAACACCGAACTGCTGCCGAAGGGCAAAGAAGCCGACGGCCTGCCGAATGACTTCATCCTGCGCAACAACAAGGTCCACGCGCTCGTATCAGGCGCGCAGCCATTCCGCCGCGCCAACATGACAACGGAGTACACGTTCGTCCTGCAGGGGGCTCTTTATGACCTCGACCTGCGTGGTGAAGACAACGACCAGTTGACGGCTTTCCGTCCCGGCGGCGAAGGCGGCTACATGTCGTTCGTCAAGATTGCCGATGACGGTTCGTCCAGCGGAGCGGCCGTCGTCGAAGCTGTTCGCACCGCCGCCAAGGGCGACGGCCTCTACACCCGGCACGAATACCGGCTCGAACAGGACTGGCAATATCTGCTTGTGTCGTCGACCTACCGCAACGAATCCCAAGAAGTGAAGAAGATCACGCCCTCGCCCGCATGGAAGGGGCTCGATAGCGAGCAGAGGGTCGGCGACATCCGCGTCGGCGATAGCATCGATCCCTTTGACAAGCGCGGATACGCCGTCGGTCCGGTGAAGGGCACGACCCTCGCGAACGAGGTAAGCCTGCAACCTGGCGAAGAGAAGACCTTCCAGGTGCGGATGGCCGTGGCGGATTCCCCTCTTGCCGCTTACGGAGTCCTGGCTGCCGCTGCTGGCGCAACGGGTGAGGTCTCCGGAACCGTCAAGGACCCCGACGGCCGGCCCGCGATTCACTCATCACTGATCGTCAACGTTGGCGGCAAAGCGATTCCGCACTATCCGGACGCCGAAGGCCGTTTCTCATTCCGGCTGCCCGTGGGCAACCACACCGTGAAATTTGAAGATATCGGACGCGACCCAATCTCGAAGCAGGTCTCCGTAAAGAGCGACACAACGGCTCAGCTTGATCTCGCGGTAGCGAAGGCGTCGACCGTCAAGGTTGCCATCAAAGACGCCGGCGGACATCCATCGCCGGGCAAGGTTCAGTTCATCGGCGTGGACGGCACAGAGACGCCTAATTTCGGCACGGACTACCGCGCCCATGGCGGCAATCACCAGTACCAGACGCACAACGGCCAAGTCACACAGCAGGTCCCACCGGGCAAGTATTTACTGCGCGTCTCGCGCGGCTCCGAGTACGACGTCGTCGAAGAGCGCATCGAGGTCGCCAAAGGGCAGACTGTGTCTGTCGACGCCACCCTCAAGCGCACCGTCGACACCACCGGTTGGATCAGCACCGACTACCATGCGCACTCGACGCCCAGCGGTGACAACTACTGCAATACCAACGACCGCGTCATCAACCTGGCCGCCGAGCACATCGAGTTCGCGCCTACGACAGAGCACCAGCGCATCTACGATTGGGAACCGCACATCGAAAGATTGGGTCTGAGCCGCTATATCAAGACCGTTCCGGGTATCGAACTGACCGGTAGTGGCCAGCACTTCAACTCGTTCCCGCTCACCCCCGACCCGCTCTCGCAAAACGGCGGCGCGCCGCTGTGGACCTACGACCCCCGAATCAACGCCATCGTCCTGCGGAATTGGGGCACACCGTCGCTCGCGCAGGGCTCACGGTTTGACACATCGGCGAACGCGCGCGTGCCGGTGGAACCTTTCGGCGGCGGAGCGGACCGCTGGGTGCAGGCGAATCATCCGAATGTCGGCGGCGTCTTCTTCGACCGAGATGAGGACGGTGTCCGCGACGGCGGCTTCACTGGATTCGAAAAGCTTATCGACGCCGCCGAGGTCTGGAGCGAGGAGATTCTGAACCTTAGCCCCACTTACGGCCGACGTAGCGGCGCGAACCGGACGTTTGGGTGGCTGCAAATGCTCAACCAAGGCCGTCACGTCTGGTGCGTGGCTGTCAGCGATGCGCACCGCATCTTCGGCAACGGCGTCGGCGGCTGGCGGACGTATGTGCCCAGCTCGACCGATAACCCTGCGGACATCGACCACGCCGAGATCATCCGCAACTCAAAGGCCGGCCGCATGATGATCACCAACGGTCCGTTCCTCAAAGTGACAACCGCCGACGGGCTCCCCATCGGATCGACCATCGTGAGCGAGGGCTATGTCGACCTCAAGATCGAGGTACAGACGCCGAATTGGTTGGAGATCGACCGCATTCAAGTTCTCGTCAGCGGACGTCAACCGGAGCAGTACAACTTCCGCAAGGACGCGAACCCGGGGATGTTCCAAGACGGTACGGTCAATTTTGATGAGACCATTCGCGTGATGCTGCAACGCGACGAGCACCTCATCGTCGTTGCGACGGGCGAGAAGTCGAACATCGAAAAGGGTTGGGGTCTAAACCCCTACGGCCAAATGCACCCCGTGGCCTACACGAACCCGATTTACGTCGATGTCGACCACAACGGATTCCAGGCGAACGGTGACACGTTGGGCCATCCGCTGATGACGTCACCCCGAGGTGACTAGCTGTCTTGTGAGAAGACAAGTTCGACGGCGTCGCCGATCGCAACGGAGGCGCTTTCCACCGCCGATTGCTGATTGATCGAAATCTCTAAATAGCCGCTGCTACCCGCGATCACGAAGGCGATCCCCGGCGGTGCCTGGGCGTATGTCTCGGCGGTCTGTGCAACTTCGATCTCACCGGCGATGATTCGGAAATCCGAGGGCGATTCGGCGAGCAACTCCGCCGGGAAGCTCGTCACGATGTTGCCGTAGCGGTCAACGTTCAGCACCTTGCCGCGCCAACGCCCCGGCTCGACAAACGTCGGCTTCGTCCGGTCCAGCCGCATATATTCGTCCACGAGCGGTCCGATCTCAGCGGGCGGCGTGTCTTTCGCCAGCCAAGCCGCCACGGGAGCGAAGATATCCCGGCCATGGAAGGTGTTGCTCGTCGGCTTCAAAGCCCATCGGCCGACATCGATCTCACGCACTCGCGGCTCTTTCTCACCTTCCAGAACCTGCGAAAAAACGCCGTTGTCCGGGCCGACGAAATACTGTCCGGCGGCCTCAACCAGAATCGGCCGGCGGCTCGTCCCCACTCCGGGATCGACCACGACGACGTGAACCGTCTCCGCCGGATAGAAGCGATGCGCCTGCGCGACAATGAACGCCGCCTTCAGCAAAGCGTACGGCCCGACCTCGTGCGTGAGATCAACGATGCGCGCCGTTGGATGAATCCCGGTAATCACGCCCTTCACGACGCCCACATAGTGGTCTTCGCGACCAAAGTCCGTCGTCAACGTTACGATTTCAGGCCCCACGATATAATCAATACTCGCACCGTAACTGCATGAAACACCACTATTTTGACCACAATGCGACGACTCCCGTAGATCCGGAGGCGTTGCAGGCGATGCTGCCGTACCTCGAAGGCTGCTACGGCAACGCGTCGAGCATTCACACCTTCGGGCAGGACGCTCGGTCCGGCGTCGAGCGCGCACGGAGACAGGTGGCGGCGCTTCTGAACGCCAAACCGGCGGAGATCGTCTTCACGAGTGGTGGCACCGAGGCCGACAATCTGGCGATCCTCGGCGTCGTGCACGCCTCGGCGAAGCCCACCAAACACGTCATTACGAGCACGATCGAGCACCCCGGCGTCCTCAACGCCTGCCGTCATCTTGAAGACCAAGGCGTCGATGTGACGTACGTGCCGGCCAAGTCGCGAGGACTCGTTTCCGTGGAAGACGTGCGTGCCGCCATGCGTCCCGAGACAGTGCTGATCACGATCATGCACGCCAACAACGAACTCGGTACGATACAACCCATCGCTGAGATCGCGCAGCTGACTCGTGAGGCGGGCATCCCGTTCCATACCGATGGCGTGCAGAGCGCCGGTAAGCTTACAACCGACGTTCAGGAGCTTGACGTTGATCTCTTCGCGCTAAGCGGACACAAGATCTATGCTCCGAAGGGTGTCGGCGCGTTGTATATCCGCAAGGGCACCGCGCTGGAGCCGGTTCTATTCGGCGGCAGCCACGAGCGCGGCCGCCGGCCGGGAACAGAGAACGTGCCGGGGATCGTTGGACTCGGCGAAGCGGCGGCGCTGGCCCATCGCGGTCTGGCTGTCGAGAGCCGACGCCTGACCGTGCTACGCGATCGCCTGCAACAGCGGATACTCGCTAACGTCGAAAGCGCCATCGTCAACGGCGACGGCATCGAGAGGACGCCGAACACCACCAACATCCGCTTCGATCACATCGAGGGCGAGGCGATGGTCATCGCGCTCGACCTCAAAGGCTTCGCTGTCTCAAGCGGCGCGGCGTGTTCCAGTGGAGCCGTGAAGCCATCCCACGTTCTTACGGCGATCGGACTGTCAACCGACCAAGCCAAGTCGAGCATCCGTTTTTCGCTCGGACACGAGACGACCGACAAGGATGTCGACGCCCTGCTTGAAGCGATTTCACAAGTAGTAGGCCACCTGCGCAATCTCTCCCCCGCGTACGCCGGGTAATCTCAGCGAACGACGACTTTCGCGGCAGCTAGGTTCTCAAACCGATCGTAAACCCGGACCGCGACCGTATGCTCGCCGCCTTCGACCGATCCGGTCGCGAAGTCAAACGACAATTCCCGCGAATCGAACAGCCGCGTACTGGGCAACACCTGCTCCCAATCCGTGCCGTCGAGTGAGTACTCTGCCCGGCGGAGCAATGAAGCGGAATCCACCGCACTGAAACGGACGCGAATGGTTTCGCCGTCCCGCTCGGCCCCGAGATCGCGAATCGCCGGAGCGGAATTATCGATCGCGAATGACTCGCTCACCTTCGAAAAAGTCAGCGCCTCGGAAGCGGGATTTGAAGGTGAATCGGAAGCCGTGACTCGGACTCTATAAAACCCGTCAGCGAACGAAGTGCCGTCCCAGTCGAAGCGCAGCTCGTCGACATCCTCCTCGACGAGCTTCCAGTTCTGCTCCCCTTCGCCGCGGATCTCGACCTTAAACACAAGATCGTCGCTATTCTTATCCTGGGCGACCCACCGGACGCCCACTCGTCCCTTCGCTTTCGTCATCGGAGGACCGCTCGACGGGCTGCCCGGCCGTACGCGCCGCACAGCGGGCTGTCCCAGGGGCGGCAGCACCAGATTCCTCGCCGTAGAGCCGCGTGGCTTTGAAGCGGCAAAGCGATAGTTTGGAGGTGTCGCTTCCAAATGCGTAATCACAGGGCACACATTCTTGGGAAGGTAGTAGACATGAACGGCATCGAGCAAGGGTGACGCATCGCCTTCACGCGAAAGGTGAGCCCGCCACTGTAAGAAACGAGCCGCGGGCGACCCGGCTTGATCTCCTTCCGCAGAGTCGGCAGAATCGCTCCAGCCGCTCCAATTGTTTGACGGGCTTTCCAAGTTGCCCGAACGTGTGCTGATGCTGATCGCCGCGCCCTCGGGTAACTGGTTGTCCCACTCCAACCGCCCCCAGCGACTGAAACCTTTTGCATCCAGGACATCGGATTCAAACTCGCCGCTCTCGGCCAATTTAGGCCCCAATTCGTAGAGCTTTCCGACGTTGCTAGTGGCGACCACCATGGCGCCCGAGGACCTTTGCAGCAGAGCCGTGATCTGGTCGGACGGCATGGTTGCGACAAGTGTCTCCAGCGTCTCTGATTCAACCCGGAACAGTTGGCCCTGCTCGCCCGTGCCCACCAATACCTTGTCTTCCTTATCGAGACCGAGGGTGTAGACGGTCGCCGCTGCGGAACTCCAGACCTTGCGTGGCTCACCGTCGGGCAGTATCCGATACACCTCGCTACCACCGGTCAAACGCGTCAGTAGCGCTGACGGCGGAGGTGACCGCACGGGCATCCTCTGCGGCGTGCGCGATGCCTGCGAACCAGGCGGCGCGCCACTTTGAGACGTCGCGGTAGCCGGACGGGTTGTTGTCGTGGTCGTGCGAGTCGGCCGGCTCGGAGTCGCGCCCTGCCGGTTACCGGCGGCCGCCGCGTAGATGCTTCCGTCGCCGCCGAGCGCAAGCGCGGTGACTTCCTTCTTCGACGACTGGTAAGCGACGAATCCGGAGGCCCCGTCGGCCCCCGGAGAAACCCTCAGGATCAACGCACTGGGGTCGGTTCCGACAACCAGGTTCCCGTCGTTGTCGAGCAGCAGCGCGCGAACGTGCGTCTCGCCCGTTTCGAAGTACACTTCGCCCTTGCCGTCCGGCGTGACTCGGAAGATCTTGCCCTGGTCTCCAGTGGCAACGAAGAGGTTGCCACCGGCGTCGAACACCATGTCCCAGATGTACTCCGCTCCGGGATCGAAGAAAACCTCATAACCGCCGGAGGGGTCGATGTTGTAGATCTTACCGGCAGGCGATGTCGCGGCGTAGACGTTGTCATCCGCGTCGATCGCGACAGCATGCACTTCCACGTTGTCGCGCTCGAAGAACGTACTTTTGCGCCCGTCAACTCCGATGCGGAACAGCCTCGCCCCGGGACCGCCGCCGGCGAAGATGTTTCCGTTCGAGTCTTCCGCGAGTGTCCACAGAAATGCGGCAGGCGGCTCGAAGATCTCAGCATGCCGTGGCGACAACATCAGTTTGCCGTCGCTGCGAACGGAAATATTCTCGGCTTTCCCTTTGCGGAAGTCGTCGAAGCTGCCCTGCTCCCAACGCCGTGTTGTTTCGGACTGCGCGGGGCAAATCAGCCCCAGGACGGCCACGAGTACAGCCGCACTACGTTGAAATCTCATAGGATTCATTTGACGCGGAGCGTGATCGAATGGCTGCCGCTGACGATCCGGTCGAAGTCCATCGTCGTTTGCAACAGCGCGGACTGCCCCTCGACCACCATCCGCCCGCGGCTCGATTTGCGCATCACATTGAGTACCGAAACAGGGACGTTCGGCAGCGTCTTGTCGTCCAGGTGAGCAGTGGGCGATGGCTGGGTCAGCGTTGCGTAGAGGCGATTATTAGCTGGCTCGCGATTGAGAGCGGACACGGTTTCCGTCAAGCTCAGCAGGCGGTTGCGATCCACTGCCAGCTTGCGGCCGCGGTCTAGCGTGGCGGCGTCACTGATAAGCAGCCGCAGCGCGCCCTTCTGCGCATTCGACGGCACCTTCATCGAAAACGACCGCGTCAAGCGCTCGCCACGATAGGGCCGCAAGACGACCGTCCCGGAGACGTTGTCGCCGGGGCTGACTTCGCGCTGCGCCACCGACACATGCTCGATGACCGCCTGTCGCCGCTGTGGAAGCAACTCGATCGATACATCAACGCTCTCGAAAACCGGGAACTCGCCGCTGTTCTTGAACAGCCTGTTGAACTTATCGCCGACCCAGCCCGCCAGCGCCATCGGCGCGGGTACCGGCGTATCCGATTCGGTTCGCATCGTCTCAAGTTCAATCTTCTGGTCGCCTTCCAACGCGATGCTTCCCTTGAGCCGAAACGTCGACTCGAGCGCGTAGTCGTTCAACCCAAACATCGAATTGAAGATCGTCATCATCATGAGCGACGGCGTCCACCTTTGATTCTGAAAAACGTTGAACCGGAACTCCTTCTCGTGAATAAGCTTGTCGGCATCCCCAAAAGTCTTGACGTTCACATGCACTGGGATCATCGTCGCCTTCTCGCCCATGACGCCCATGATGCCCGAGTGGCGGTCCTGTCTAAACGCGCCCACAATCTCGGCTGAGTTCGCGAACTTGACTGGCCGGAAAGCAGAGGCGAGCACCGTCAGCACATTGGCGGTCGCCATCGGAACCTCGATCGGCCCCATGTTGAACATCGGGTGCCCGAACGCGAGAACACGTTTACCGTCGTTGTAGGTGACCGTTCCCAGAGCCGACGCCGAAGAATCACCCGAGATCAACACGGCCGCTACCGGCTCGCCTGGGTTCAACCCGCCCATACCGGTCGAGCGAGAAGCAGCGGTCGCCGCACCCACGGCGCCGCCTTGCATCACGCGAACACCCGACTCGCGAAAGAACCCCGCGAAGGCGTCCATGACCGCCAGCTCCATACCCGCGAACGTCAGGGGCGTGTCGATCGGTGTCATATAAGGGTCTTCGGGAAAATCGGCGCCGGCCGCATTCCATACCCGCTCGGCGAGCCCTATGTCAGCCCCGCCCTGTCCACTTGCCGCCAAGGCGAGCGATCCCACAGCCGAACCCGACGGCACAGCGGCAAGCCGAGTCTCAACCGGCCGGCCGGAATCAAACTCGTTGATCTCCAACATCAAGTCGATGGGCGTGATTCCCGCGATGGCATCCGGCGAGAAAGTACTGAAGCGCAGCGAGATCGCGCCAAGCAATTTACCATCGTAATAGACCGGGCTACCGCTCATACCGCCGGCGACGTTCGTCCGGATAGCCTTGCCACCCAGCTTCGCCATGATGATGTGCTGGCCCGGCCCCCAGATATTGCGGAGCGTGCCGATCACTTCGACCGGTATCGGCTCGGGCGTCACACCCACGAATGTGGTCCACGCCGTAGCCTTCATGCCCGGATGAACCTCATCAAGGGGCAGCGTCTCAACCGGACCGGCCTTCGGAGGGGTGGTGACGAGTTCTTGAGCAGCGCTGCCGACCGGCAACAAGATAGCGAGCGCGAGAGCCGCAACGAGCAGGCGCGCGTCCGTCAACCCACATCCCGGAGGAAATCCCGCCATCACAGCATCCATCCACATCTGCAACTAAGGATATAACACCGCCCCAAGCTCCCCGAGCGGCTTATGTTCCTTATCTCACCTATTCCATCGCCCCTACTCCGAGATGCCCGATGAGACTACCAAACGAGCCACATTGCTAAAATAAGCGTGATGAGTGAAGAAGAGGAAAAACCCTCCATCAAGGTGAGAGATAGCAGGCGCTTCTCCGCCGACGGTGAGCCCGTGGATAACCCGGAGGCCTCCGAGCCACAAGAAGCCGCTGCCTCCGAGCCGTCCGTTGAGGCAACCACCGAACCGGCTGAGCCGACTCAGGCCGCCACGGATTTCGCTGCTTCGTCGCAGATGCCGCCGATTCCCACGGCGAGCTTCGAGTTGCTGGTCATGTCGCTCGGGATGCAAGTCCAGATGGAACTGGCCGGGCCGGAAGCCGCCGATGCACCCGCTCCGAATCTCGACATGGCTCGCCACACGATCGACCTGCTCGTGGTGCTGCAGGAAAAGACGAAAGGGAACCTCACCATGGAGGAGTCCCGGCAACTCGATAACATGGTGACCGAACTGCGGTTCCGGTACGTGCAGCGAGTGAGCGAGATCAACGCCAAGGCCAAAGGCTAGGCGGATGGTAGCGGGTGGTGCATCGCTCGTTTTGCGCGAAACCCTTTCTATATTCGGCATGGCGACCCAACTCCAGATCACTGTTCTCGGATCGGGTACGAGCGTTGGCGTCCCCACGATCGGATGCTCGTGCGCCGTGTGCCGCTCCGACGACCCCCGGGATAAGCGGCTGCGTCCGTCGATCCTTGTCACGTTTTCCGACAATGGCCAGGACCGTAACGTTCTCATCGACACCACACCCGATCTGCGCCAGCAGGCGCTCAACGCCGGGATGAAGCGGCTGGATGCCGTCCTTTACACGCACGCCCACGCCGATCACATCATGGGGTTAGATGATCTGCGGCCGTTCAATTACGGGCGGCCGGAGCGGATTCCGATTTACGGCATGCCCGAAACCCTGCGCGATCTGCGACGTATATTCCGTTACGCTTTTGAAGGAGAAGGCCGGCACCCGGGCGGTGTCCCCCGCGTCGAGGCCCACGAGCTCAACGGTAATGATCTCAACCTGTTCGGGATGCGGTTCGAGCCGATTCCGATCAAGCACGGTCCGCTGACGGTAATGGGGTATCGATTCGGGAACGCCGCCTACCTCACCGACCATAGTGATATCCCCGAGGAGTCGCTCGCGAAACTCCGCGGTCTCGACGTGTTGTTTCTCGACGCGCTCCGCCATGAGCCTCATCCCATGCACACCTCGGTTGATCAAGCCCTGGCCTGGGTGGACCGCCTACAACCGAAGCGCGCGTTCTTTACACACATCTGCCACGACCTTCCACACCGCGAGACCAATGAGTCTCTGCCGCAAAACGTCCAACTAGCGCACGACGGCCTCCTGCTCGAAGTCGCGCGCTCCGATTCATAAGAGAGACATGAAGTCATACTGGGGACTCGATCAAGTGCCGGCCGACCTGACGCCGAGCGTCGTCACGATCGGCAACTTTGACGGCGTGCACCGCGGCCACACCGCCATCCTCCAGCGCGCCCTGAAGCGGGCCGAGACGCTAGGGACGGAAGCCTCAGCCCTCGTTTTCGACCCGCATCCAACGAGAGTCGTCCGCCCCGAACAAGCACCGGCGCTTCTCTCGCTACCCGCCGAGCGCCTCCAACGCTTCGAACAACTCGGCCTCCACACAGGGATCGTGATGCGCTTTACACCGGAAGTTGCGGCGCTCACTCCGGAGCAGTTTGTCCGGCAGGTGGTTGTCGACCGGCTACGCGCCAGCGCCGTCGTGGTTGGCGAAAACTTTCGGTTTGGGTGCCGCCAAGCGGGTGACTTCACCCTCCTGCGGGCCCTCGGCGCGGAACTGGGTTTTGAGGCTGAGGCCGTTCCCGCCGTCCAGGTTGGTGGGCAGGTTGTCAGCAGTACGCGCATCCGAGAGGCCGTGTCCGCCGGAGACCTACGGCTCGCCCGGCGCCTTCTAGGGCGTCCCTTCAGCCTGCAAGGGCCGATTGTGAAAGGCCACGGCGTGGGGACGCGCGAAACGGTACCGACCCTGAACATCAAGCCTGACGCGGAGGTCCTGCCTCCGACCGGCGTCTACGTCACGCTGACCTGCGACCCCGCGACCAACAGGACGTGGAAGTCGATCTCGAACATCGGGTACCGGCCGACCTTCGGCGGCGGCGACCTCTCCGTGGAGACCCACGTGCTAGATGAATGGGAGGGCGCGCGGCCTGAGAGCATTCACGTGACCCTCTACCAGCGTCTGCGCCCGGAGAAACGATTTGACTCCGCCGACAGTCTCAAACAGCAAATCGCGTTCGACATTCTCTCGGCGAGAAGATATCTTGAGAGACTGTCATCTCTGAGGGCCCTTCAAACAGAAGAAGAATGACACTCCCCCCGTCTGCCAGGAGCTTCCGCAATGCCAACCGTACTCACCCCAGGAAAAATCGCTAATCTCAAGGCCCTCACCAATGACCGAGGCGTAATCGCCGCCGCCGCGATGGATCAGCGAGGCTCGCTCAAGAAAGCCATCGGCGCCGCCAAGGGCATCGACCCCGGCGATGTCACCGACGAGATGATGTCGGAGTTCAAGGTCGCCGTCTCGAAGGTTCTGACGCCGCACGCCAGCGCCATCCTGCTCGACCCGCAATGGGGTCTGCCGGCTGCGGAAGCCCGCTCCTCGAATGCCGGCCTGCTGCTCTCCTACGAAGAGTCCGGATATGACAACACCCAGCCCGGCCGGTTGCCGTTTCTGCTCCCGGATGTCTCCGTCCGCAACCTCAAAGAGATGGGCGCGAACGCCGTCAAGATTCTGCTCTACTACACACCGTTTGAAGAGGACTCGATCAACGCCCAAAAGCACGCCTGGGTCGAACGCATCGGCGCCGAGTGCGTCACGCGCGACATTCCGTTTTTCCTCGAATTCGTCGGCTACGATCACGAGGGTGGAGACGAGAAAGGCCTGGAGTTCGCAAAGAAGAAGCCGGCCGTGGTCAGCGGCAGCATGCGGGAGTTCTCGAAAGATCAGTACCACGTTGATGTGCTGAAGGTCGAAGTCCCCGTCAACTTGGCGTTCGCCGAAGGCGCGGACGTCTACACCGGACAGAAAGCGTACAGCAAGGAAGAAACGTTTGAGCACTTCCGCGAGGCGGCCGAGCTCGCGGCCCGGCCGTTCATCTACCTCAGCGCCGGGGTCAGCAACGAGCAGTTCACCGAATCGCTGCGCTGGGCGGCGGAAGCGGGAGTCAGCTTCTCAGGCGTCCTATGCGGCCGCGCCACCTGGAAGGAAGGCATCCCTGTTTACGGCAAGAGCGGTCCCGCGGCTCTCGAAGAGTGGATGCTCGACCAAGGCGTGACGAACATCAACAACGTGAACGATTGCCTCAAGGCAGCCAGGCCCTGGTTCGAATTCCACGGAGCGACCAGCCCCGACGACCTGGCCGCGTAGCCCTCAGGATCGCGCCGTCCGACTACAAGCCCAGTTCGCCCCGGATCGCCCCGGCCAACTCATCAACCTTCGCCACCGGCCACATCACCGCGCCGCTCGCCGCAAGCAGTTCGGCGGTATCGTCCTGCACGCCATCGCCCAACACGGCGGCAAGCGCCAAGCCTTCTTCACGTTGCCGCAGGCGTTCGAAGACAAACGACAGCTTGGCGGCGTCGTTGATCTCGTTGCGAACCGCGATGCCATGCACGTAGGTCGTCGTTCCGTTCGGGCGATACGAGTAGTCAAACGTGAACCGCATTCTGTGCCCGCCGAACTGCACCGAGGGGTCCGCTTGAAGTCCTCTATCGCCGCCCAGCAGGTAGTGCCGCCGGAAGCCGGCGTCCATCGCCGCTCGTAGCGCCGCCCGGTTTCCGGCGGTGGGCCCTTCGCTTTGGGCAGCATCGCCCCGCGGTCTGGGCGTGCCCACATAGGTGTCAAACAACCTATCGATCTCGGCCGGGGCGTCTCCGCCCCAGAACGTCTTCGGCGTCGTCACATCGAGCGACGCTGACAGGTTCTTGCACAACTCTGTGATGTAGCCGCCGAAGTTTTCGCCCGCAAGCCGATGTTCCTCGAACTCATCCCGCAATGCCTCAAGAAACGGCATCTCAGCCAGAGGATGGCATTTCATCCGGCTGAACTCAGACGCGAAGCGCGCGTCGATGAGTTACCGATTCGGTCCGTAGAGCAGGACCCCAACGTTGAAAAGCTCCCCCGCGACGACATTCGGCACGTAGCGAATCAGTTGGAAGTCGTATTGGGTCATGACCTCTCTTTTCTCCTGCATCACTGGGCCTCGTTAGTTCGCCACCGCGCGCTTCAACCGGAGGGACCAATTCGGAAACGGGTCCCGCTCGGCATTCTTGCTCTCTCTCACCAGATCAGCCACACGTTTTCTGCGGGCATACAGTTGATCAAGTAGCCTGTCGAGTGCATCCCAATCTTTATCAAACCACTCCGGCGGAATACGCTTCACCGCGTCGTCAAGCACCTCAGGGGGGCAATCCTCGATGCGCCCCAGCCAGGGCTGGAAATCGTCGAACCCCGCGACATCCCGATACACTTCGCGGCGGCTATAGAAGCCCCGCTCCGCCGAATCAGGGAACTCCCAGTTCTGCGCATTGAACGCGAAACCGTGGTCGATCATATTTGCCGCATAGGCCAGAGAACGCGGAGCTATTCCCGACAAAGCATCCTCCGGCAAGATCCAGTGGCTCGCGCGGTCCCTGAAGAACACCGCTTGCCGTCCATTCGCATTGCTCACCCACTTGTCAAACGCCACCATCCCACAAAACGTCCGCAGGTTGATCACAAGTTGCAGCAGCGACCAAGGCAGGTAATCGTACACAGCCCGCTTCCGCGGGTCAACGGGAAACCGTGACGCGAAGTGCAAACCCGCCTCGCACCGCCGATCGTTTCGGCCCACCTCCATCGTCATCTCCGGAGAAGCCTCGATCAACTCCGCCGGCACATCAATGATGTCCCATTTGGGCACGGGGAGTTGCAGGTAGTCCAGCAGGGTGTACGAGATCAACTCATTGACGAGAATGCGCGGATACTGTGGATTATTGCGGAACTTGACGACGTAGTAGTGGCGGTCGTCGGCCAGCATCAAGTGGGCGTTCGCGCCGCCACACATGCGGCAAGTGTGCTGGCAGGCAAGAACAGACATCGACAGTACAACGTTCAGCGAAGCCCATTATAGGCGATTAACCATAATTACACATGAATGTCTATTCTTTACTATATTTTAGCCTGAGCCCTGACACGCAACTCGGAGCCGCAGGCGTTAGCCTGCGTTGACCAAACCGCCAACGCCTTCACACTCCGTCGGCACAGCACCATCCTGCGTGCCAAGCAGTAGCAACGGAGCGGCGGATGTCAATCCGGCGGCCCGCGCCGATAGGCGCGGAAAGCTCCCGCCATCCGCAAACACCGACAATCAAGGACCCGCATACCTAAATTACGAAGAGTCGCGACCCGACAACGTCAGCCCCCTTGCGAACAACAGGTATTCTCTGCTCCTGCTCGCGGTCGCGGAACTCTTCGTACCAGTTTCGGACGATGCGGATGGAGGTCCGCGGTCGGTTGGCGGGATCTGCTTCGGTGCTCGCTTCGGTTTCCGCTGCCTCTGGCAGCACAATTTTCTGGCCGTCGGGAGTAACATCGTACGTGGGGATCCGGCCCCCACCAACCCCAGAGAAGAGCGGTAGGGGCTGGCCGACGGCCAGAGCAGGACCTGTCGAGACAGGGACCGCCATCAAAGTGGAATCTTCCACGTAGAAGATCTCGCCTGCCTGGCTCCAGCGTAGACCAGTTCCACCGTTGACGGAGACTTGCTGTTTCCCTCCGCCATCGGGGAACGATCGAACATAAACCTCGTAACGCCCCGATTCGTTGGATCAGAGGCTACCCACTTCTCATCGGGCGAGAATACCGCCCCGGCCTCGCTGAATGGTGTCTGCAAGAAGGGCACGGCTTCGTACCCGCTGCCGTCATCGCGGCGCTCCAGGTACCAAAGGTCATGAACTCCGATTTCGGACGCGGGCCGCTCATAGTACAAGGCCAGACGAGCATCGTCGGACCAGTCGGTCAGCATACGCCGAACGGATGGGTCGGGGTTCAGTAATGGCTCGGCTGGGCTGTTTCCGTCGACCCACCGCAGATAAAGTTCGCTGTCTCCCGACCGGTCCGAAGCAAATGAGATGGCGTCACCGGATGGCAGCCACCTGGGGACAGCATCCTGACTCTCGTCGAATGTCAAGCGAGTCTTGACGAGACGGTTGACCTCATGCAGCCAAATGTCTTGGTTGCCATCTTCTACGGCCCGAACCGCCACCCGATGTCCATCCGGGGACAGGCTCGGATCTCGAAGTCCTGCTTGCGGTTAACTGATCGTGCTCAGTGTTGTGCCGGACCGATCCTTCCAAACGAGTTGGGCTGGAAGAGACCTGGTGGTTCCGGAATCGTAGTAGGCCAGCGTGCCGTCGGCGGCGATACTGGCCCTGTGACCGGATTCCTCGATCGGAAAGGCCTCTCCGGTAACCGCCAGATTCTCGGCCGAAAAAGGCAGGGCTCGTAACCCGGTATCGGTATCGTTGCCGGGCTGGTAGATCAAATGTCCGCTGTTCGAGTAGACCGCACCAGCGCCGGGTGTCAGTTGGCGGTGCTCACCCGTTTTGAAGTCCAGCAGCCACACCCTGAAGTCGGCCGGAATCGACGCAGCAGTGTAGAGCAGACCCGCGGAGACGCCGCCAGAAGGCAGAAAATGCGGAGAGATAAAGTACACCATCCCTTCGGACTCATCTGGCTCAAAGAGGAGCTTGGGTCGCCGCCGCGGGCGGCAATCTCGTACAGCTTCAAGCCCGAAGAGAAGACGATTCGACTGCCATCGGGACTCCCCGAAGCGCCAAGAAACGCGTACCCTCCAGTCGCCGGTAACTGACACAGAGTGATCGATGCGCCTCCATCGATGGAGATCCGTTTCAGCTCGCGGTCCGTCCCGAACACGATGGACTTGTTGTCCGGTGACCAGTTGCCGCCAGCGCCTTCTGTGCCTTCCAGCTTGCGGGGCGTCTCGCTATCCAAGGGGCGCAACCAGAGCGCGCGCTCACCTTCTGTTGCGGTTCTGTAGATGACGTACTTTCCATCGGGGGAGATGCCGCCGCTGGCTCGGTTGTAAGGAGTGAGGTTGTCAGGAGAGATCGAGAATCGTCACACCCGGGCCTCGGTGACAGGGGCGGGTGCGAACAGGGGAAAGAAGGCGAAAACAAGTGCCAAAAGCACGCCCAGCGCACCCGCGCCAAGCGCGAGTACCAGCTTGCGCCGTTGAGCACGCTCGGAGGCATCCATTGCGGAATGTAGGGGCACAGCATGCTGTGCCCGTGTTTCAGCGGTCTGCTGAGACGGCGCGGGCGCGGCATGCCGTGCCCCTACAGATCCGGCGGGCATGATCGTTGATTTGTCGGATTCGAGCTTCTTCCTCAGGCCTTGCAGATCGAGGAGCAGCTCGTCAGTGTGCTGGTAGCGTTCTTCGATGTCCTTGGCGAGGCACTTGTTTGCCAGCCACTCCAGTTCCATGGGTACGCCGGTGCGGAGGGCGGTCATGGGCTCCGGCTCTTCGTTCGTGATGGAATACATCACGGCCTTGTCGTAGTGGCCCTTGAACGGCTGCTGGCCAGTGACCATCTCATAGATCACGACGCCGAGCGACCAGATATCCGAGCGATGATCGACATCCGCCCCGTAGGTCTGCTCCGGGGACATGTAGGTGACGGTCCCCATCGTCTCGTCCATGCTGGTGAGCTTGGAGCGGTCGGCGAGCTGGGCCAGGCCGAAGTCCATGATGGTGACGTGCTGCTTTGACCCCGAGCTGGTGACCATCAGGTTGGTGGGCTTGATGTCGCGGTGGACAATCTTCTTCTCATGGGCCGCTTGCAGTCCCTGGGCGACTTGGATGGCGATGTTAAGCACGTCCTTGAACTTCAGCGGACCGGCTTCGATTTTCTTATCGAGACCTTCGCCTTCGAGGAAGGCCATCGCGATGAAGGTCCGGGCGTTGTCTTCAGCGATTTCGTAAACGGTGCAAATATTGGGATGGTTGAGAGCAGCGGCGGCCTTGGCCTCGCGCTCGAAGCGTTTGCGCACATCCTCGTCGGCGACCAGGTGGGCGGCGAGTAACTTCAGTGCAACCGGGCGGTCTAAGGACGTATCCTCGGCCTTATAGACAACACCCATCCCGCCCTCACCGAGTTTTTCGGTGATCTTGTAGTGCGAGATGGCGCGGCCGATCATACCGGTCCGATTCTACCTTGAAAAGGTTGACTTGTGGCAAAAGCGAGACCCGTAGCAGAAGCTCAGAGCCGCAGGCGTCAGCCTGCGTTGACCAAGCCCAACGCGTACACACTCCGTCGGCACAGCACCATCCTTCGTGCCAAGCAGTAGCAACGGAGCGGCGGATGTCAATCCGGCGGCCCGTGCCGATAGGCGCGGAAAGCTCCCGCCATCCGCAAACACCGACAATCTCCAGCCCACTAACCCCCGGAACCCAAATAGATGAACCGCAGCACAAACAGCGCCGTCAAGACGTAAACCAGCCAACCAATCCGCCGGTATTCGCCGCTGAGGACCTTCAGGGCGGTGTGAGAAATGAAGCCGATCGCCAAGCCACTGGCGATGCTGTAACTCAGCGGTATCGTCGTCAGGGTGAGGAAAGCAGGGATGGCGACAGTGACGTCGTCCCAGTCGATATCCCGGACCGATGAAAGCATCAGCGCGCCGACAACGATCAGCGCCGGCGCGGTCGCCGCCTTCGGGAGAACACCGATCACGGGCGTCACCACGAGCGCAAGCAGAAACAACAAGCCGACGACCACCGCGGTCACACCCGAGCGACCGCCCGCGGCGACGCCCGCTGCACTTTCGATGTAGCTGACCACAGTCGATGTCCCTAGCACCGAGCCCACCGTACTGGCGACACCGTCGGTCGCCAGAATCCGGCCAAGGCGTGGAATGCGCTTCTCACCCTCGAACAGGCGCGCCTTCTTGCCGATGGCAACCAGCGTACCCACGTTGTCGAACAAGTCAACGAACCAGAACACAAAAACGATCTCGAGCAGCCCCAAGCTGACGGCCCCACCGATATCCAACTCGAAAGCCGTCGCGGATAGATCGGCCCAAGCGTAGGACGACGGATTCCATTGCACCAGCCCCAGCGGAATCGCCAGAACCGTCGTCCCGAGAATCCCCAGCACCATCGCCGCCTTCACCCGCCAAGCCGTCAGCGCGCTAATCAGCAACAGCCCAAACAGAGCGAGCGCCGTCGAGGAGCGCGTTAGGTCTCCCAAGCTCACCATCGTGACTTCGTGCGAAACAACGATGCCGGTATTCTGCATGCCGATCAGCGCCAGGAAGAGCCCGATGCCCGCCGCCACGGCTGCGTGCAGGCTCGCCGGGATCGACCGTACAATCGCCTGTTGAAGCCCTGCCGCGGTGAGGGCAAGAAAGATGATGCCCGAGAGAAAGACCGCTCCCAGCGCCGTCTGCCAGGGCACGTTCATTCCGATGACCACCGTGTAGGTGAAGTAGGCGTTGATGCCCATGCCGGGTGCGAGGGCGATGGGGTAGCGCGCGATCAGCCCCATCATCAAACTGCCCAGCGCGGCGGCCACACAGGTCGCGACACCAACGCCGGTGACGGGCATACCGGCGTCGCGGAGAATCGCCGGGTTGACGAAGACGATGTACGACATCGTCAGAAACGTGGTCACACCGGCGAGAATCTCGGTGCGCCAGTTCGTGCCGAGCGCTTCAAATTCGAAGTACCGCTCGGCTCTTCGGATCAGACTCATGGGGACTGCGCCGCGGAACGCGTGCCCGCGTCACCCGCAACCTCAGGCGTTAGCGGCGACGGCCTCGGACACCATGTCCGACACGGGATTGATCAACGGCTCGCGCGAGACATTCGACGGGAGTGTCGTCAGCATGACGAAAGTCATCTCGGTCTCGGGGTCCGCCCAAAACAGCGTGCCCGTCGCACCAGAGTGGCCGAACGTCTTGTTCGAGCAGCCCTTGGCGAACGACCCCGGCGCAACGCCAAAGCCGATGCCCCAGGGGGGCAGGTCTCCGTTATGGTTGACGATCATCGAGCGTGCCGTCTCGGGCTTCAAGACACGGTCATCGGGATGCAGGAAGTACTCCAGCATCTTCGTCAAGTCACTGCCAGTCGAGTGGGCCCCGCCCCATGGCGCGCCAAGATCACGCCAGTAAAGGCTATTCCAGTCCCAACTGCTGTTGTCGCCCCCGCCGTAGAGCGCCGGCGCCGCGTCAATCTGCGACTGCGCCGTCTCGGGAATTTTGAAGTCGCCCAGCCCAAGCGCGGTCTGATTCATCCCGAGCGGCGTAAACACGACTTCCTTGAGAAACTCCCGGAAAGGCTTCTTCGTGATGCGCTGCGCCACTTCCGACGCCAGCAGCAGTCCCATGCTCTGATACTTCTGCTCGGTGCCCGGCTTGAACAGCAGCGGAGTTTTGATCGCAAGCTTCACGAACTCTTCGAGCAGCTCGTGACGTTTGCGGAGTTCGACGTTCTCGGGGAGTTGATCCGGCAGTCCCGACGTATGGCACAGAATGTCCTTGATCGTGATGTCTTTGCGGTCGCCTTCGGTGAACTCCGGGATGAACTTGTGCACCGGGTCCCCCAGAGCCAGTTCTCCCCGATCGGCCAGGACCATCATCGCAACGGCGGTCATCGGCTTGGTAATTGATGCCAGTAGAAAGATCGTGTCGGCGTTGTCCTGGGCCGTGCCGAAACCCTGTGTGAATCTCGTGTCGCCGCGCCCGACGGTCAGGCTTGCGGCGCGTAGCTTTCCATCGCCCACCCATTTCTGGATGTGGGCCTCGGCCTCGGCGAGATTGGTCTCGTTGAGCGTGGCCGCTTCGACCTCCGGCTCCGGCAACGAGCAGGCCGTACTCAATCCCAAGGCTCCCAGCGTTTGATAAAGAAACAGACGTCGTTGCATAGTGTCTACACTTCTCCCGAAACGAGTGAATCATAACACGCGGCGCTCGACCCACCAGGGCAAACGAGAAGATGGTGTCGCGGATGCAGCCCGCGGAAAGGCCTCAAATCTCCTGAGCAGTTGCAGCCGAACGCACGCCGGAGTATAACTGAGGATTACTTTTCAAACCGAGCTGCGCGACTGGCGAGTGAAAGTGGATCCGACCACGATGGAGCGCGGTGTGAAAAATAGCCGTTCGCCTGGGCACCCTCGATTGTGAGCCCAGGCTTTTTTATTGGAGACACCGAACCGATGACATCCCACCGCGACCTGCTCAAGCAGTCCGACCCCGATATCTACAACGCCATGCTGGGCGAGGAAGCGCGCCAGAAAAAGGGCATCGAGCTGATTCCTTCCGAGAACTACACCTATCCGGAAGTGCTTGCCTGTCTCGGCTCGGTCTTCACGAACAAGTATTCCGAAGGCTATCCCGGCCGCCGCTACTACGGCGGACAAGAGTACACCGACGTCATCGAGACCATTGCCCGCGACCGCGCCAAGGCCCTCTTCCGGGCCGAGTACGCCAACGTGCAGCCCCTGTCCGGTTCGCCAATGAACCAGGCCGTCTACATGGCGTTTCTACAACCCGGCGACACCGTTCTGGGCATGGAGCTTTCTCACGGCGGCCACCTGACCCACGGCTCGCCCGTCTCGCACATGGGCAAGATCTACAACTTCATTCGCTACAAGACCTTCCCCGAGGAAAAGGGCCGCATCGACTTCGACGCCCTGCGCGCAACCGCCCTCGAAGCCAAACCGAAGATCGTGCTGTGCGGCTACTCTTCCTATCCCCGCGACTACGACTACTCCAAGTTCAAAGAGATCGCGGATGAGGTCGGCGCGCTCACCATGGCCGACGTCTCGCATATCGGCGGACTAATCGCCGGCGGCGCGATGAGGAATCCGTGTGACGCCGGGTTCGACTTCGTTACGACGACGACGCACAAGAGCATGCGGGGTCCACGCGGCGGCATGATTGTCGCCAAAAAGAAGTTCGCGAAACAACTCAACAAGTCCGTCTTCCCCGGCTTGCAAGGCGGACCCCACATGAACCAGATCGCCGGTGTCGCCGTTACCCTCGGCAAGGCACAGCAACCCGAATTTCAGGAGTACTGCCGGCAAGTCCTGGCCAACGCTAAAGTGCTCGCCGACGCCCTAATGGAGCAAGGGGCAAAACTCATCACCGGCGGCACCGAGAATCACATGATGGTGATCGACGTCGTCTCGAGCTTCGGGATCGACGGCCGCGTTGGGGAGGAGACTCTCGACGCGGTCTCCATCACCACCAACAAGCAGATCATTCCAGACGACCCCAACCCGCCGCTCCGGCCGAGCGGCGTTCGCCTCGGGACACCCGCCGCCACGACACGCGGCATGAATGAAGACGAGATGAAGCGCCTCGCGGGCTGGATGGTCAGCGCCCTCAAGAACCACGGGGACGAAGCCAAGCTCACCTCCATTCGCGGCGAAGTCGAGGAGATGTGCACACAGTTCCCCGTACCAGGGATCTGAGAAACCGCGAAAGAAGCTCGGGAGTCAGCCTACGCGATCGCGATGTCGCGGACCCCGCGCTTGTGGCCCATCACGCGCCTAATCGATCGCTGCAAACGCCGAAAGATCTGCTCCGGCGACTTGGTCGCGTCGATCTGTGTGAAGTGGTAGCCCTCGGCCATCTCGTCGAGAGCCTTGATCACGCGCCGCTGATACTTCACGAAGCTCTCATAGCGGTCGCGGCCGATCGGCACGTCCATGCCGCTTTCCCAATACTCAAAGGCGCCACGGCCAACAACAACGCGCGCCACAAGGTCATCAATCTCAGCGCGCAAGTAGTAAATCGCATGCGGGACCAGCGCGATCCCGGCGATCTGCTCGATCCATTTGCGGTCCTGCCCACGCGCGATGGCGCGCGCCACCATCGAGAAGATATAGCGGTCGGTTAATACAACGAACCCGGCGCGCAAGGCCGGAATAACCTCGTTCTCCAGACGGTCAGCGAAGTCGGTCACGTAGAACAGCGTCATTGTGGTCGGGCCGAGCGTGTGCCCTTCCTTTGCCTGCTGAATACCCCTCTTGGTGAGCGCCGAGCGCGCCATACCAGTGTCAATCACAGCGTGGCCTTGCTCCTCCAGCCAGAAGCGTAGTTGAGCGATCTGGGTCGACCGGCCCACAGAGTCAGGCCCCTCGACCACGATTAGCTTGCCGCGCAATTCCGAGCAGTCGACGCCCGAGAGCGGCTCGTCATAGAACTCAAGCGGTCTTCGTCTGGAAGCCATGCTCTCCCCCGGCTGGGACGCGAATAACGCCGTCCTTGAGGCTTTCGCCGATCTGATTGAGGACTATCTCGCGCATCTGCTGTTGCTGGTCTTCGATCGACTGCGTGGCATCGATCACATGAAAGGCGACTTCCTTGGTCATCGCTTCGTACTCGTCCAGAATGCGGCTCTGAAAAATTCGGAAGCTCTCCTCGACATCGCGGCTCAAACCGAGGTCCATACCCGCCTCGTAGAACTTGAGCGTCGCCCGGCCACCCAAGATGCGTTCCAAAGCGACATCGAGCGGCACGCTGAAATAGAATGCGATGCTCGGCCGCACCGCGAAGCTGTACAAATTGCGCACCCAGCGGCGGCTCACGCCTCGAGCCACATCGCGGGCAAACGCCGTGAACGCATAGCGGTCTGCGCAAACAACGGCCCCGGCCTTGAGCATCGGAACCAAGTAGCGCTCGGAACGGTCAGCAAAATCCGTTGCATGGATGAGGCTGAACGTCGTCGGGGTGAACATCTGCTTCTTCTTGCCCCGGCGAGTCGTGCCACGCACGAGCGACGACGAGTTCCACTCGCTGAACGCCACGGCGATACCCTGCGAGCGCAACCACTGGGTCAATAGGGCAAGTTGTGTGGATTTGCCGGCGCCGTCAATGCCTTCAACGACGATAAGTTTTCCGCGGTGGCGGTTAGGAAGGAATTGCGCCATCTGCTAACAGGGTCAAACGGGTAATATAACATTCCATGCTGAGCCGGCATATCTCGCGACGTGGCGAGGCGAAGTGCGTAAGCGGATCGTCAGGACGAGGCGCGCGCTGTTTGGCGCGCGGAGGTGTTCTTGACGGCACAGTGAGTACGGCAAGCAAGCGCAACGACGTCATAGCGGTCCCGCTGCGTGCTTCGACCGTCAGGTGGTGAGGTATGGCTAACTACGGCGCCGTCGACATCGGCAGCAACTCAATAAGAATGCAGGCCGCCGAGGTCGGGGCCGGTGGTCCCGTTCGCATTCTCGCGGAAGACCGGCACGTCACGCGGCTGGGCGATTCCGTCTTCGGTGAGGGCCGAATCAATGACCAAGCGCTCGAGTTAACGATCGACGTCCTCTCCAGGATGGCGAAGACGTTGGCTGAGCACGGGGTCGAGAAAGTCCGCGCCGTAGCGACAAGCGCCGTCCGCGACGCCAGAAACCAGAACGAGTTTCTCGCTGCCGCGCTAACCGCGTTGGGAAATGACGTCGACGTCATTTCCGGACAGGAAGAGTCTCGCCTCATCCACCTCGGCGTCGAAAGTAAATGGCCGCATCCGAAGGACGACATTCTCATCGTCGACATCGGCGGCGGCAGCGCCGAATTGATCCAGGGCCACCACGGACACTGGAAGGCCGCCTTCTCAAAGCCGTTGGGCGCGGTTCGCCTGACGCGGACGTTCCTGAAAGATGACCCGCCGACCGAACGGCACCTTCGTCAACTCGACGAATACATCGAGGAGAAGCTACGGCCCGTCGTCGAGGCCTTCGGATCAGACCGGCCTAGGCGTACGATCGCTACCGCCGCGACCGCATCGGCCGTGGTTTGCGCGGCACACCGGGTTCCGCGCTCGCGCCGAGAACTAGTCGACCGGGTCCGCATCTCGAAGGCCCAGTTGGGCCGGCTCTATGCAAACCTCTCGCGACGCGGCTTGGAGGAGCGCCGTCTCACGCCGGGGATCGGCCCGCGCCGCGCGGAAGTGATCATCGCCGGATGCGCGGTGCTTCGCCGCATCCTCGACGATTTCGGGCTCCCTTCACTCTACTACTCGCGCGCCGGTTTGCGCGACGGGTTGATCGCGGACTTGGCCCAGGCGGATGCCGAAGCTCGTTCGTCGCGGCTCGACGACGACCGCCGCCGCGTTGTTCGTGACCTGGCGCGGCACTACGGCGTCCCGCTCCGTCATGCTGACAAGGTGGCCGCCATGGCCGTTACGCTTTTCGAGTCCCTGCAGCCCCTCCATGAGTTGCCGGGGTCGGCGGGCCGTTATCTCGAAGCAGCCGCGTATCTCCATGACATCGGACACTTCGTCAGCGACTCGCGTCACCACAAGCACTCTTACTATCTAGTGGCCAATTCAGACCTGGCGGGCTTCACGGCGCGCGAGCGGATGTTGGTAGCCAACCTTTGCCGATACCACCGCAAGGCGCTTCCGTCGCCGAATCACGACAACTTCAAGGCCTTGACGGACGACGATAAGCGAATGGTCGAGCGATTGATTCCGGCACTCCGCTTGGCGGACAGCCTTGACCGTAGTCGCGAACAGCGTGTTTCGGACGTACGGGTACGCGTGCGGCGGTCACGAGTCGAGCTACAACTCGTCGCATCAGAGGAAGTGGACTTGGAGCAGTGGGCCGCCCAGCAGGTCGAAGGAGCGTTCCAGCAGGTGTATGATCGCCGCCTGGTTGTGCTGCAGAACGGCGCTTAATGAGAACGGCCGTTCAGTAAGCGAGACGCCTATTCTTCGGCGTCTTCGACTGCTGGTTCCAACTCCACGACGGGTTCCGGATCCTTCGGATCGAGATCGACAGAAATCTTGCCAAGCCGGATCTCCTCCATCGCGATCTTCGTGGGCTTGCGCGACGTGGTCGAAATCGTAGGACGCGCGCCGGCTTGCAGTTGGCGGGCCCGGCGAGAGGCGGCAATGATGAACCGGTAGACGCCTTCGTTCTCGTCGTTCGGAATGAACCACGGTTGATCGGGCGGCTTCACCCATCCTTCGTCGCCTGGTCTTAGCTTAACTTCTTCTTCGCTCATATCTTTGTTCCTGCCTGGAAGGTCTCCAGTATCGATTCAATCCGGTCCGCCATTTGTCTTTGACGGCAACGTTCCCCGACGAGGATGCTTCGGAGTTGCTCCAGCGTCTCGTCAAGCCGATCGTTTACGAGAACGTAGTTGTACTCGGCGTAATTCTCTACTTCCCGCGCGGCCTCCCCCAATCGCCGCTCGATCACATCGTTCGAGTCCGACGACCTCTTGCGGAGCCGTTTTTCCAGTTCTTCTCGGGACGGCGGGAGGATAAAGACAGTGACTGCTTCCGAGAGCCGCTCCTTTAATTGTCCCGCACCGTGTACGTCGATGTCCAGGAGTAAATCGTGACCTCTTTCACGGGCCTGCTCAAGCACCTCGGTCGACGTTCCGTAATAGTTCCCAAAAACCTCCGCCCACTCGAGCAACTCGTCGCGGTCGCGCATCGCCAGAAACTCTTCTTCTGAGACGAACCGATAGCTCTTGCCCGCTTCATCTCCCGGTCGCGGCTGCCGCGTCGTTACCGATGTTGAAAAGTCCAGCTTGGGGTCGCTATCGATCAGCCGGCGGGCGAGAGTAGACTTACCGGAGCCCGACGGGGCCGAGATGATGAGAACAACACTCACAGCTTAGGATTATTCCAGATTCTGCGCCTGCTCGCGAATCTTGTCGATCTCACCCTTCAACCGTACGCCAATTTCGCTGACCGCGATGCCTGCTTGGCCCAGCGCAGAGCTCTTCGAAAGAATCGTATTCGTCTCGCGATTCAGCTCTTGTGCGATAAAGTCAATCTGCTTCCCGATCTCGCCATCGCCGTTGATCAGTTCGGCGAAGCGCTCCATGTGCGACCGGAGTCTCTGAATCTCTTCGTTGATGTCAGCCCGGTCGGTCAGAATCGCCGCTTCCTGCAGAATTCGCTGCGGCTCGACCTCAACGCGGTCCAGCAGTTCGGTGAGCTTTTCCTCAAGGCGGCTTTGAAAGTGCTTGATCGTGTCCTCGCGGACGGTCAGCAGTTCTTCAACCGAATCCCCAATGTTCTTCACACGCTTGTTGAGGTCATCGACGATCCCCGCGCCCTCAGTCTGCCGAGTCTCGTTGAGAGCCTTGAGCCCATCCACCAGAGTATTGGTGAGGGTTTCTTCGAGTAGCGCGCGTCGTTCCGCATCTAGTTCACCGGAGACAATCGTCACCGCGCCGGGAACCCGTAATAACGCATTCAGATCCGGCTCGGCCGCAATCTTCTGCTGCTCGGCAATCTCGCGAAACGTGGCCACATAGCCTTCGACTAGGGCACGGTTCACACGTGTCTCCTGAACCGGCGCATTCCAGTCCAGCATGATCCCCAGTTGCAATTGCCCCCGGCGGACATGCTCCTTCGCCACCCGACGAATCTGAGGCTCGAGCGAGTCGAACTCCGGCGGCATGCGGATCTGCATGTCCATGAACCGATGATTCACACTCTTGAGCGTGATCGTCATCGAGAGGTCATCGGTTTCCGCCCTCACGCGGGCGTAACCTGTCATGCTTCTTGCCATCGTTGTAACTACCCCGCAACCTGTCCGGCCGATTGCAACTTCGACAACCGCCGGTACAACGCGCATCGGTCCAGTAATTCCTCGTGACTCCCTTGATCGACGATTCTCCCCTCATCCATCACGAGAATCCGGTCGGCGCTGCGAATCGTGGACAACCGATGAGCGCTGACGACGACAGTACGGCCCTCCATCAAATTAGCGAGCGCGCGCTGCACCAGCATCTCCGACTCGCTGTCGAGATGCGAAGTCGCTTCGTCAAGAATCAGTATGGGCGTGTTCTTGAGAATCGCACGCGCAATCGCGATTCGTTGCCGCTGCCCGCCGCTCAGCCGATGGCCGCGCTCGCCGAGGTGCGTCTCGTAGCCCTCTGGTAGCGCATCAATGAATTCGGCCGCGACCGCGGCTTGCGCGGCTTTGGCGATGGCCTCTTTAGGGATGTCCGGGCGGCCGTAGGCGATGTTGCGCGAAACCGTTTCGTCGAACAGAAACGTCTCCTGGGAGACCATCGCAATCTGATCCCTTAACGATCTCAGCCGCAACGACCGAAGGTCATATCCGTCGATCCGAATCTCGCCCGACGACGGATCGAAGAAGCGCGGCAACAAATTCATCAACGTGCTCTTACCCGAGCCGCTTGGGCCGACCAGCGCCAGCACCTCTCCGCGCCGAACCGTGAAGGACACATCCGACAACGCTCTCTCGGCAGTTTCCGGATACCGGAAGCTGATATCGCTGAACGTGATGGCGTCGGAGAAGGGTGGCATCGCAACCGCATCAGCCGCCTCGCGAACGTCGTGTGGATGGTCGCGATACTCCAAAATGCGCTGGGCCGAACCGAGCGCTTGCTGAAAAATGTTGTAGATGCCCGCGAGACGTTTCACGGGCTGGTAGAGCATCAGCAACGCAATGATGAACGTCGTAAATTGACCGGGTGTCATCTGGTCGGCGAGAATCTTGCCTCGGGCGTAAGTCAGCAGGCCCACGATAGTGAGAGCGCCGAACATCTCGATTAAGGGCGTCGCGATCCCCTGCTGCTTGACGTAACGCAGGCTGTCCCGAAAGACGTTCTGTGCGGTTTCATGGAAGCGGTCCATCTCGAATCGCTCCATACTGAACGCCTTCACGATTCGATTGCCACTGATCGTTTCCTGCAAAATCTGCGTCAGTCGCGCCAAGTGGTCCTGAGCGCTGCGCGTCGTCTTCCGGATACGGCGGCCGATCCGCGCCGTCGGCAACCCGACGAAGGGAAGCACCGTCAGGCTGATAGCCGCCAACTGCCAATCGGTTTGAACCAGCACCCACAGCAACGCGATCAGCGTGAAACCTTGGCGCAGCAGATCCGCCAGGATATGCGACATGGCGACTTGAATCTTTTCGATGTCGTTGACCAGCGATGAAATCAATCGCCCGGTATGCGTCTTCTGGAAGAAGGCCGGCGACTGATTGAGGACGACGCCGTAGATTTCATTCCTCAGGTCACGGACGGCGGCCAGCCCAACGTAGTTCACGAGATAGGCACCCAGGTAATTACAGATTCCTTTGACGAGGAAGACGCCGACGATGCCGAACGCCACGACAGACCAAATGTCGTCAACGCCCGAAGGCAACAGGTCGTTCAGCGAAAGCTGAAAGTCCGAAAACGGAATCTGATAAAGCGGAACAGGCCCAGAAGCCGCACCGGGATCGAGGATGCGGTCAAAGATAGGCTCGGCGAGAATCGCTACCAAGCCATGGCAAGCGCCGACCAGCGCCATCAGAAAGACAGAGACCACCAGTCGCGGCGCGTAGGGCCGCGTGAAACGTAGCAATTGGAGCAATTCAGTCATTGCGTGACCTCGGTGCCCGCTCGCGCAAGCACATCATTAATCGCGGTCTCGACCTGAGAACCCTCCACCGACAGAATACAGCGCGGCTCATCGAACTCGTAACAGCGGTCTCCCTTGCAGGGCTTGCAATCCCAAGCCGTTTCGACAACCGCGCTCACCGTCCGCCACGGCCCCCAGATACGGGAGTTCGACGATCCAAAGATTGCGACCGTCGGGATTCCGAACGCCGCCGCCACATGAGCCGGACCCGAATCGCTGCCCACGAACAACCGTGCGCCGGCAATCAGCGATTTCAGCTCACTAAGTGTGAGATTGTCGAGGCAGGTGAAATTGCCAAGGTCCGCGAACATGTCACTTCGGCCAGGCGCGGAGATGAAGACCGCTTCGAGGCCGCATCTGTCTTCGAGAAACTGTGCGATCTCGCGGAAGCGATCGAGCGGCCACTCCTTAGTGGCGAACAGCGCGGCAATGTGTAGCACGGCGTATGGCCGATCACGGCGTTGGGGTTCGGCGTGGAGTTTCGCCGGCGGCACATCGGACACGGGAACGCCCAGGTGGAACATCGTCGAGGCCAGATGTTCGGCGGTGTGAACAGGCGCGTCGTCCACACGGCCCAGAATGTCCTGGGCTCGCGGAATCTTGATGCTGTAAGCGAAGCTCTCCCGCACGTGTGCGAACCCGGCGCGAAACCGCGCGCCTGAAAGAGCCGTGCAGCGGGATGTCCAGGTCTTCCCATAGAGATCGAGACAAAGCGCCGGATTCAGCTTCCGTATCGCCCGCAACGTACTGAACGCCGGCAAGCGCGAGCCCTCATGAATCAGCTCGTTCGAGACATCGGTATTGCCGTCGAGCAAACCTCGGAACGACTCAGCGAGCACCACCGTGATCCGCAAATCCGGGCGCGTCTGTTTCAGCAACGAGAGCGCGGGCGTCGTGAGGACGATGTCCCCCAGCGACCGCAACCGCAGCACGACGACGTTCGCGCCTTCAGGTAGATCGGAAACAATGCCGGTCGGCATAGAGGGGGCGGCAAGACCTGATGCGGAGCCTTCGGTCGATACTAGCCGCGAGCTTTTTCGACGACCTTCAGAAACTGTCTGGCAGCCTCTTCAATCGCGGCATAGTCGCCCGACTCCAGGGCCTTTTTGCTAACCATGTCGGAGCCCACAGCGATCGCCGACGCGCCGGCCTTGAGAAAATCAGCGGCGTTGTCGAGACTCACTCCTCCGGTAGGCACCATATGTACCTGCGGCAGCGGCGCCTTCAGGGCCTTGAGGTAGCTCGGTCCACCCATGCTGCCGCACGGGAAGATTTTAACCATGTCGGCGCCGGCTTCCCAGGCGGTCATGACTTCCGTGGGCGTAAGCGCGCCGGGCATGATCGGCTTCGAGTACCGCCGGCACATCTCGATCGTTTTCACGTTCAGCGAGGGCGTCACGAAAAACTCCGCTCCCGCAAGCATGCACGCGCGGGCCGTTTCCGGGTCGAGCACGGTGCCCGCGCCGAGCACAATTCGGTCCCCAAACTCGTCGGCGACTTTCTCCAGAACCTTGATGGCCCCCGGTACGGTCATGGTCACTTCAAGCGCCCCAATGCCGCCACCATAGACGGCTTTCGCAGCCTCGATAGCCTGGTCAGCTGAATCCGCTCGTACAATCGGGACGATCCCGATCTCAAGGATCGAGGCCAATATTTTCTCTTTTGCCATAATGACGGTGGCGCGGGCAGGGCTCCCGAAATGCGGAATCGGCCTGCTCGTTAACTCTCAACAATATCAAAGTTCCTACAAGAACCCATGAGCTTCCAAACGAAATCTCCGATCGACGGACCCGGCGTGTATCCGATTGTGGAGCGCGGCAAAGACCTCCAATATCTCTCCTTCCAGGTAGTGGAACTCGGTGGCGCGCTGCGTGAATTCACCGTCGAAAGCGGTGACGAAGAGCTCGCCGTCGACTTCTATTCCGGGCCCGTACGCGTTGAAATTAAGTCCGCAAGCGGCAATCTGACAGCCGAAATGCGCGCGCGGGCCTCGATCAAGGAACCCGGCGAGATGCTCTACGTCCCCCGCGACGCCACCCTCAAGATGACGCTGCTCGATGGCGCAGGGCGCGTCAGCATCGCCGGAGCCGAAGGCAAAGCCGGCGTCGCGCCCCAGATCGTGACCCGCGAGCAGGTCGAAACCAAGCCCGTCGGACGCAAGAACTGGCATCGCACTCTCCACACCTACATCGCCGACAACATCGACGCCAATCGCCTCATCGCCGGCGAAACCGTGAACGACCCGGGAAGCTGGTCGAGCTGTCCGCCGCACAAACACGACGCCAACAACCCTCCCGGGGAAGTCCCGATGGAAGAGGTCTACTTCTTTCAAGTCGACCCAAAGGAAGGGTTCGGGTTCATGCGCATCTACACCGACCCCAATGACCCCAGACCGGCCTTCGACCACTCCTACGCCGTCGAGGACGGTGACACGGTCATCATCCCGCGCGGATATCACCCGGTCGTCGCGTTCCCGGCCTATACGTTGAACTACACTTGGATCTTGGCGGGCGAAGGCCGTACGTATGGAGCTTGGGCGGATGATTCCAAGTACGCCTGGATCAAGGAAGCCTAGGCTTCAACTTCCTCCGACAGCCACAGTGTCCGTAACCTAATGTCCGGCTCCGGCGAATCATCAAGTGGTGCGGCGGGTAAGGCGCTCGATCGTGACTCGGGCGCTGCTCAGCCCGATCCGCCGAAGGATAAACATGACGCCGAACGATTGCGCGTCCTCATGCAGGGCTATCAGCAAGGAGACGGCGCCGCCACAATCGAGTTGGTCGGACGCCTCTCGCCGATGTTGCTGCGGTTCCTCGCCGGGCCGCTGCAAACGCGGCCCTTCGCTGAGGACATGTTGCAGGACTGTTGGCTGCGCGTTCACAAAGCGCGTCACACCTATCGCTCCGAGAGTCCGGTCCTGCCGTGGATCTTCGCGATCGCACGCCACACCCGCGTCGATGCTTACCGGCGACGGCGCAATGCTGAAGGGCCTTCAAGGCGTCAGGGGCGTACTGGCGCGCCGTCGCGCTTAGTGACCCCCGCAGGTGGCTTGTCGCTTTGTTGCGACTGCCAACCGGGCGTCCCGCACCGTTTCTTTTGCCGCCTCTTGGTATCGATTTCTTTGATAATTCTATCAGCCGGCTCGAAACAAATCTCACGTTGTTCGAAGACACGGCAAAAATAGCCTCAAATTCACCATGGCGTGGTATCGAGGCAGGCGTAGTCGAGGAACAATGAACGGCAGAAAGGAGGTCGTTGATGACCCGACTACGCCAGAGAATGATCGAGGATCTTGCGGCTACGGAACTATTCCCAGCCAACGATCCGTTCCTTCGTAATGTCGATAAGGCCTTCTCAGAGTTCAGTATCACGGTGGCGCACGAGGGTGACCTGCCCCCTGAAAACGAATCCGAATCTTGAGGAAGAATCGAAGGATTCGGGCGTGTGTAAGGAGGCAGGAAATGACGAGGAAGCGATACACGAGCGAACAGATTATCCACAAGCTGAGGGAAGCAGAAGTTGAATGGGCAGCGGGCAACAGCGTGCCGAC
>Ga0315339_1000212_pt1 | contig 89176 bp, 83 predicted proteins | sample ASW17metaG_FD_204514 | JGI IMG/M metagenome (GOLD analysis project Ga0315339, IMG submission 204514) | Ammonia-oxidizing marine archaeal communities from Pacific Ocean, United States - ASW #17 | ecosystem: Environmental > Aquatic > Marine > Oceanic | place: USA: California | collected 2016-12-05
TTGAGACAAGGAAGCCAGCAGCGAAGAAGCCAGCAGCGAAGAAGCCAGCAGCGAAGAAGCCAGCAGCGAAGAAGCCAGCAGCGAAGAAGCCAGCAGCGAAGAAGCCAGCAGCGAAGAAGCCAGCAGCAAAAAAGTCGGAAACTAAATAAATCAACTAAGCGCATATAGAGGAGATTACTTATGGCAATTACAGCCGCTTTAGTTAAGGAACTAAGAGAAAGAACAGGCGCAGGCATGATGGACTGCAAGAAAGCCTTAATGGAAACAAGTGCAGACCTAGAGGCAGCAATTGACCTAATGCGAGCGTCAGGCGCAGCCAAGGCAGCTAAAAAGGCCGGACGTGTTGCATCAGAGGGTCTTGTAAACCTGACCATTAGCGACGACAACAAGAACGCCGTAATTCTCGAAGTCAACTCTGAAACAGATTTTGTTACGAAAGGCTCCGCCTTTATCGACTTTGTTGGTGCTTTAGGAAGCCTTGCGTTAAAGAATAGACCAGAATCTGTTGAGGCTTTTTTAAGCCAAACTTTAGATTCTGGCGAAACAGTTGATGAGGCTAGACAGGGCATTATAGCAAAAATTGGTGAAAATATTTCTGTCAGAAGACTCCAGGTTGTTACTACAGAAAATGGCGTATTAGGTGCTTACAAACATGGTGAGCGTATTGCTGTTCTTACTGTTTTATCAGGAAAAAACGGCGAGTTAGCTAAAGATATAGCAATGCATATAGCAGCCTCTAAGCCAGAATGTGTCAGTGAGGATCAGCTTTCAAACGAGTTACTTGAACGTGAAAAAGCGATCTTTATAGAACAAGCTAAGGAAAGCGGCAAACCAGACGACATAATTCAAAAAATGATAGTTGGTAGAATGAAAAAATTTGTCAACGAAGTTACTCTTTATGGACAATCATTCGTTAAAGATCCAGATACTACCGTTGGAGCTCTTGTTAAGTCTAAAAGTGCAGAAGTTGAATCCTTTATTCGCTATGAGGTTGGTGAAGGAATGGAAAAGAAAGAAGACAACTTTGCTGAAGAGGTTATAGCCCAAGCTCAAGCTTAAGCTAAAGTAATCTACTAAGAAGGGTGCCTCGAGGCACCTTTTTTGTGATTAGCGCTGCTATTTTTTTAAATATTATCCTTATCCTTAATAATTAGTTTCATAATTGCGGGCATAAGAAAAAAATCAGCCAAAAGTGCCACTAAAATTGCACTAGCAGTCAATATGCCAAAGTCAAACATGTTGTTCATCTTTGAAAAAGTCAGCACAAGAAAACCAAGGGCGAGCACTATAGACGTTAGTGTAATTGCCCTTCCAGTTCCCATAAGTGTAAGTCTAACAGCCTTATCAACATCGTTATATTGAAGCTCATATCTTCTAAAGTTGTGCATAAAATGTACTGTGTCATCAACAGCTAGCCCTAGAGCAATTGCCCCAATTAATAAAGTAAACATATCCAGTGGCATCTTAAAGATAACCATAATTGTTGATAGAAAAACTATTGGTAATATATTTGGAATCATGCTAATCAGGCCAATTTTTAAGTTACCTATTAATAGGACCATAAGAATTGTAATTAGCGAGAAAGCCAAAACATAACTTGTCGCACTGCTATATATTGCCTCCTTAAAAGTCACTGTCATAAGGGTTCCAATTCCAGTAAAGGAGACTGTCGCTAGGGTTCCAAATTTTTGGTCAAGATATATTTGTGCATCTTCTATAAATGTATTGGCCTCAAGTGAGTCAATAAAAGGTGTTTTAAGTGTCAAACGAGCTTTGGAATAATTAGCGTCCACCAGGCTTGCAAGGTCATTATTTCCACTGCTTTCAAAAAGTAAAAACTCTTGTGCAATAAGATCTGGATCTTCAGGAATAGCATAAAAGGCCTCTTGGTTTTCATTAAGAGCTCTATTTGTTTCCTTAATAACATCAATATAGCTAAAAACTTTTCCAACAAACATGTTGCCAGTAGTAACTGTATTTATATTTTCCGAAACATCCTCGATCACCTTTAGTAGTTCTGGGTTATATAGGCCGTTTATTTTTCCTGTATCAATAATAACCTCAAGTGTTAGAGAGCCTTTAAGGTTTTCATCTACCTCCTCTGTTGCAATACGGGCAAAGTTATCCTCAGGAAGCCATTCAAGTGGAAAGTGTGAAAACCTTATTTGTGTAGCTACAATGGCTGCACTGACTATCAATATAGAGCTTATTGTAACTATAAGCTTTGGTTTTCCAGTAGCAAGCTTACTAATTCCAAGCAGAGATCTATCCATTAAGGTATTGCCTTCACCATCAGCTTTTTTTTCAATGTGTGAGAAGCTAGTTGTTGATATTAAAGCAGGAAGAAAAACAAGAGTAAACAAAAGACCAATCATAACGCCGCTACTTGCAAAGATCCCAAGATCAGCTACTGGAGCAACGCCAGAAAATGAAAATGACCACAGCCCTACTGCAGTTGTCAAAGAGGTCATTATAATCGCCAACCCAGAGTGTCCCATTGCATACCTTAGAGAGGTCTTTTTATCTTTTGTTTTAGCAAAATCTTTGTAAAAAACAGCCAGCAAATGGATCGAGGCGCTTGTTACAACTGCTAACAAAAAAGTTGGCATAATCTGGGTCGCCATTGTAAACGGAGCTGAGAAAATTGACATCATAGAAACGGTAGTTGTTAGCGTCAAAAAAACACAAACTAATGGAAGCACTACGCCTGAAATGCGACGAAATAGAATAAACAATACAAGCATAATTACAACCATCATAAGACTTATAAAAACTACTGCGTCGTTCAGCAATGCTTGTTTAAAAATACCTGCAATAGCAGCTGACCCTGATAAATATATTTCAAAGTTATTGCTAGCGAAACGCTTCATTATTTCCTGCGTTTTTGCAATTATTTCGTCATTTTCAGCGTCTGTTAAGTACAGCCTTTGGTTGCTTCCAGTTTCAGAGTCAAACTCTATGCCGTCATCAAACTCTATGCCGTCATCAAACTCTAGGCCGTCATCAAGCTCTAGGCCGTCATCAAGCTCAAAACTAATTGACTCTTCAGAGGCCCCTTTATTTGAGTAAGTCTCTGTTTCTATGGTTACCGTTGTCATTCTAAAGTCTTCACTGTAAAGAGAGTTTTCATAAAGACTATTGTTTAAGACAGTAGATTTAAGCTGGCCCACCTCTTCTAGAGTCTCAGGAAGACTTGGGATCAAAGGCTCAACAATTAATTCACCTTCAATTCCATATGTATTTCTAGCATTTATTAAAGAGTCGACTCCTTTTATATTCGGGAGATTGTTTTCAAGTGCGCTATGAAAACTATCCAACTTTTTAAGAAACTCTAAGTCAAAAATATTATCCGTTTTAACAGCAATCATTAACACCTCGTCCCTGCCAAACTGGTCTCTAAAAAGGTCGTACTCAACTCGCATTGGGTCAGCCTTGTGTAAAAAGCCCTCTGTGGTCGTATCAACCTTAAGCGATGGAAGCTGTGAACCAACTGCCGCCACAAAGAGAACGACAACTAAAAGTGCTTTTTTAGAATTCTCAAAAAGCCAGTCAGAAAATACCTCTAGTTTTGCTTCAGTTTTAGATCGCCAATTCATGATGTATTAAGATTGTTTAAAAGATGCGAATTATATAGTGCCAATATAAGTAATTTAAAGCTCAGATATTATATGTGACACAATAAACGTTATGCTCAAAATTAAAACAAAAGATTATGGGGTAAAGATGCATTAAGCTATGTATTAAAAAATATTTTAGAATAAAGGGGGTCGTTCCTATAACGGCTCTATAACAGTATCTTGCTGCTTATCTTGGTCTTGATTGTTTTTCATGACACGCAAGGACACATAGAGGCCGCTACCAATAATAATAACTAAGCCAAGTATCGCCTGAAAGTTTGGAATAAACCCAAAAACCAAATAGCTCAAAATAATAGCACCAACGATCTCAAAATAATTAAAAGGGCTTAGCTCAGAGGCGCTAGCAAACTCAAAAGCCTTAATAATCAGAAAGTGTGCTGCTGCTGCAACAAAGCCCATTGCTGCGCCCAATAAAAAACCTCTTAAGTCAGGCGATGTCCATGATGAAATTGCTAACGGCGTCATTATAAGTATCCCAACAATGGCGGAGTAAAATAATGTCAGTACTGGCGGTGCTCGAAAAGAGAGTTTTTTAGTAAAAATAATATAAAGCGCATAACAAACTCCTGCAATTACAGCCAACAATAAGCTTGGTTGAAACTGCTCGCTATTTGGCTGTAAAACCACCACAACACCTAAAAACCCTATCGAAACTCCGATTCCGATATATAAATCAAAACGCTCTCCTAATATAAAAGGAGAAAGAATTGCAACAACTAGAGGTGAAATGAAAAGAAGTGTAAGTGCATTAGGAATAGGATTAGATTTTATTGCTGCAAAAAAGAACAAGGTCGCCATGGTCAGCATTAGCCCTCTTAAAAACTGAAGGCCAGGACTTTTAGGCACTCTTCTCAGCCTAACCTTTTGCCAAAAAATTATTGGTAACAACCAAAAAGCATGGAAAAAAAACCGCGTCCAAGTAACCTGCATTACAGAGTAGTCCTCGCTTAAAAGTTTGGCAAAGATATCCAGAAACGGAACAACGCTCATGCCACAAAGCATAAGGCCTATACCCTTAAGTACGGTTTTATTAGAAAAATTCATAGAATTAACCTTAAGAAACTGTGCTGATTGTACAACAACAAATACAACAAGCAAGGATTAATAATACTAAGGCGTGTACGCTAAGATTTTTTTCTTATTGCCTTGAATGTTTTTTGTCAGTTTAGAGGAGATGGCGACCGGCTCTAAATTTGCATAATCTTCATGGTTTTTTGCTACTGTCTCTGAATCATATAAGTAATTAACCATTACACCCCAAGAGTCTTCTAGCGCCAATTTGTTTGTGTTCGCCTCTAAATGAATTTGATTAAGAGAAGCCCCATTTCCGAGATGGAAGTGAGCAACTGAGTTTATGGCGTGACCGCTTTTACGTTTCACTTGGGTTATATAATAATAGGTAGCTCTGGCCAAAGCTAATTGATTTGGCTTGCTATTTACGCAGCACTCCTGAATGTCTTTGGCTATGTTTTCTGGCAACTCGTTGTTTCCTGATAGCATGTTTTGTTTAGCCCATTTTTTTAATCCAGGAACTGGAGAAAGGGTAATAAATTGCCTTACTTGTTTAAACTCTTGCTCTATTTCAACTACCACTTGTTTAATAAGGAAGCTGCCGAAAGAAACATTTTTTAAGCCCATTTGACAATTAGAGATTGAATAAAAAGCTTCCGTTGAAGCGCTGAGTGGGTTGATAGGCTTAATGCTCTTGTCTAGTATTGACATAATAGAGCTTGGCGCCTCGTCTAGTAAGGCGACCTCAATAAAAATAAGTGGCTCATTTGGAAGGGCAGGATGAAAAAAAGCATATAGTCTTTTATCGGGAGCTGCCACCCTATTTTGCAAATCATCCCAGTCAGATATATCATGAACAGATTCATACTCCATAATTTTTTCTAGTACTTGTGCGCTTGTAGACCAGTCAATACGCTCAAGCCTCAAGAAGCCTCTATTAAACCAAGATCTAAACAAATGAACAAAATCCGCGTCAAGTGATTTTAATTCAGGGGATTTTTTTAAAGAACCAAGAAGTGACTCTCTCATCTTTAATAATACTGCTGTCCCGTTTGGGACTTGATTTAGCCTCCTTAGAAGCTCATGGCTTTTTGGTTCAGCTAATTTATGTAAGGCGCGCAGCTGCTTTTCATTATCAATGCGAAGCTCCCCAAGTGCTTTTTTTAACTCTACCTTGTTAGCGCTGAACTGACTGAGCACCAAGGAAAAGAAATTAAACAAGAGGGTGGTGCCGTCGGACGGAGTCGAACCGTCACAGCTTGCGCTACAGCCCCCTCAAGGCTGCGTGTCTACCAATTTCACCACGACGGCTTTGATTAGTTGCTAGGTATTTCGCTTGTATTAGAGTCAGCAGAATCATCGCTCATAGTATTTTCAGACATAATGCTTTGCCCTGAGTCTGAAGCAACTCTTTCGGTTGTTGCAAAATATGCAAGACTAATACTAGTAATAAAAAACCCTATTGCTATGACTGCTGTTAGTTTGTATAAGAACGAGTGCGAACCTCTCGCGCCAAAAACAGAGCCTGCAGCACCAGAACCAAAAGCAGCACCAGCATCTGCCCCCTTGCCATGCTGAATTAAAATAAGCCCAACAAGCCCCAAAGCCAATAATACATGGGCCACTAAAATTATTTGAAATGTCATATTAACCTGCCTTACAAATATGTAAAAAATCTTCCGCTTTAAGTGCCGCGCCGCCAATTAAACCGCCGTCAATGTCAGAACATGCTATTAACTCATTAGCATTTCCAGCATTCATACTACCGCCATATAAAATTGGCGTAGTTTGTGCAATTGTTTCATTGCTTTCTCCTAGAAGACTGCGAATAAACAAGTGCACTGATTGTGCCTGCTCAGGGCTTGCTGTAACTCCTGTACCAATAGCCCATACAGGCTCATAAGCAACAATGATATCATTAAAAGCGTTGATGCCTACTAGCTCAATAACAGCATTAATTTGCTCAGCAACAACAGTCTCCGTTTTTCCATCCTCTCTTTGCTCTAATGACTCTCCAACACAAAGCAGGGGAATTAGACCTGCCTCTAAAGAAGCTTTAACCTTCTCGGCAACAATAGCGCTTGTTTCACCATAAATGCTTCTTCGCTCAGAGTGTCCAACAATAACATGCTTTGCGCCAAAATCCTTGATCATGCTTGCGCTTACTTCTCCAGTGAATGCGCCTGATGCATTTATACTAAGATTTTGAGCTCCAAGCATAATTTCACTGCCTGCAATCAAAGACTCAACCTGTGATAAATAAGGAAAAGGCGCACACACTAAAACTTCTGATTTAACGCCATCCATCCCAGACAAAATACCCGCAATTAGTTTTTTAACAGACTCTTTGCTGGCGTTCATTTTCCAGTTTCCAGCAACAATGGTTTTACGCATACTTTTCGCGACTAATAAAAAGAGGGCAATGTTACGCTAAAATACCAAAAAAATCAATTGGCAGAGCCCTTTGCTTAGCTATTTTTAATAAATTTAATTTTGCTTAAGTTGTGGCATTTCACGCATAAAAATTGCCTTCTCAATTTCTTGTTCTGAAGACTCAAAGTTTTCAGCCGCAAGGTGTCCTGAAAAGATAGCGTCAGCTATAAGGCCTGGAGCTTCAGCGTCACCTATTAATCGAATGTGTTCTGAGCCCTTTTCTTGTTTAATTAATTGATTATAGAGCGTGTCGTTTGGTGAGCGCTCCGTAACAAGTATCAGTGTTTTACAAGCAATATTTGTTTTGTCGCCAGTAAAAACACATCGCGATTCTAAATTATTTCCTTTGGCAAGCGCTATGGTTTTGTTGGCGATTATTTTGACTTTTTGTTTTAATAATGATTGCTGTACTCTTGTTTGTTCTAGGGTAGACACAGTCCATGGAGACACCACACTTGCCGGGGTTACAAAAGTAATTGCATGCCCATCTGAGCTGAGGTGGTCCGCAATAACTCCTGCCAAATAACCCTGGTCATCGTCATAAATAACAACCGGCTCTTGGATTGTGTTGCTCCCTCTTATTGCTTCCACTGGTGATAGTACTTGAACTTCGTCAAGCCCAGTAATTGCTTTTCTTTGGCTTCGCCCAACCCCATCTTTTCGCCAACTAGAGCCTGTAGCTATAAATATATTGTTAATACCGAGTTCATTTATATGCTCAAGAGTCAACTCGCTCTCTTTATAAACTTCAATGTTGTTTTTTTGTTGTATTTCATAAACCCTGTTGTCAACAACCCTCTTCCAAGCGGAAAGCCCCTTCAAACTTGACTCAAAAAGAACTCGACCACCAAGTTCTTTTTTAGCCTCACTTAAAACAACTTGGTATCCTCTTCGTGCCAGCTGCATAGCACACTCAAGCCCAGCAGGGCCAGAGCCAACAACTACTGCTGACTGGTCTGTCTTTTTTGGTCTAACCAATTCAGGGTCCCACCCACGCCTCCACTCTTCTCCCATTGTTGGGTTTTGAGTGCACCTAATAGGGACCGCGAAATTATCGCTTGAAACACAAATATTACAGCCTATGCATTCTCGAATTTCATCAGCTCTTTGATCTCTTATCTTGTTTGGCATGTAAGGGTCAGCAATTGAAGGCCTTGCGGCGCCAATTAAATCGAGCACTTTTCGTTTTACTAGGCTTATCATTAAGTCTGGCGATGTAAACCTTCCTACACCAACAACAGGCTTGGTTGTAAGGCTTTTGACAAACTCTATATAGGGTAGTTGATAGCCTTCATTAATTTCAAAGCGCGAGGTGAGTGAGTCGTTTGACCAGTCAGAAATATTAACATCCCAGAGGTCAGGAATTTCTGCCAACATTTCAACTACGGCCCTACCCTCTTCAAAGAATTGCATTCCATCAGATCCTTTAAGCTCGTCAACGGCAAATCTAAAAGCAACTGCACAAGTGTCTCCAACCGCATCTTTAGTTTCTTCCAACAACTCTCGCGTCAAACGAACTCGATTTTCAATACTGCCGCCATACTCATCAGTCCGATTATTAATCTCTGGAAGCATAAACTGCTGAGTAAGTGTCATACCATGGCCGGCATAGACATAAATAATGTCAAAACCGGCGGCCTTTGCGTTTAACGCCGCCTTTCGATGCCAGGCCCTAAACTCAGCAATGTCTTTTTTATTCATTCGCTTCGTTTGTTTAGGATAAACAAGATCTATTGATTGACTTACAGGCGATATAACAGGAAGCCTTGAATATAAGTTGGCAGAATGGTTTCCATTGTGAGCTAATTCTATCGCTGCAAGCGCCCCATGAGAGTGAACGGCTTCTGTCATTAGTTGTAATGCGGGTATGTCTTTTTTGTCCCATATTCGCTGCTCAGCGTATGGTGACAGGTCAGAGCTAGGGTGTATCTCAGACTCTTCGGTGCTAACCACTCCCCAACCGCCTTTGGCTTTAATCTCTCTCATTGCTGCGTGTGCTTGAGGCCTCAAATGTCCCATGCCACAACAATGCGGCACCTGATAAAAGCGATTTTTGGAAACAACAGGGCCAATTTTAACTGGCTCAAACAGGGCGGTATATGGGTTTTTTTTCATTATATTGCTCAACACTTGATTAAGAATTATTCTGTTACAGGCTTTGGTTATCTTTTACTCATTACAGGTATCATTAGTATATCATTTTCATATTTGCCCTTACCTTATTATGTCTCAAACCTGGGTCCAGTGCTTAGACTCTCTAAAAAACTCTCTGCCATTAGGCGAGTTTAGTGTTTGGGTTAAGCCACTAAAGGCCATTGAAAAAAACGAAACATTAAGCCTTCTTGCGCCAAGCGCCTCTGCACTAAAATATATAAACAATCACAAAAACATTTCTACCGCGATTACTCTCACTGTCGCTGATTACGATCAAAAACTAAAGGTACGATTTGGGGTTGTAGCCTCAGCAAAAAAACTAGCTGAGCAAAAAAAACACCACACCACACCCCTCTTTCCTGAATATACATTTGACAATCTGGTATTAGGCAGTGCCAACCAGGTTGCTGCAGCAGCAAGCAGACAAATTGCTGAAAAAATTGGCTCCTCTCCGTACAATCCGTTTATTATTTATGGTGAATCTGGCCTTGGAAAAACACACCTAATGCAAGCAGCTGGACACCTTGCTTTAGAAAAAAACCCCAATGCTAAAATTATCTATGTCCCCTTAATGGATTTTGTTAGAAACATTACAACCAGCTTAAGACACAACACCATTGAAAATGTTAAGCTTTTTTATCAGTCTGCCGACCTATTGTTAGTTGATGACATTCACCTAATAGCAGGAAAAGACAAATCACAAGAGGAATTTTTTCACATTTTTAACTTTTTGTTTAGCACAAAAAAACAAATCATATTTACCTGTGATCAACCACCAAAAAATATTAAAGACCTTGAAAATAGGCTTAAAACCCGCTTCTCTCAAGGCCTTAATTTACAGCTTTCTCCACCAGAACTTGAAATGCGTGCAGCAATCTTGCTAAAAAAATCACAAAACACTCAAATCTCTTTAGGTCTTAGTGAAGACATTGCACTTTTTATTGCCAGTCATGTTGTGTCGAATGTTCGAGACCTAGAGGGAGCGCTGTTAAAACTAAAGGCCTTTGTTGACTTTTCAAGAATTGACCACTCTTTTATAACCAAAGACGTTGTTGAGGGGGCGCTTGGTGAACTTATCAAGCCTCAAAAAAGATTTGTTGAAATAAACGAGGTTCAAAAAACCGTAAGCAAGTATTACGGCATTACTGTTTCTGACCTTGTTTCTAATTCACGCAGGCAGCACCTAGTTAGAGCTCGGCAAATGGCGATTTATTTGTGCCACAACTTAACCTCGCTTTCACTAGCAAAAATTGGACAAAATTTCGGAAACAGAGACCACTCTACTGTTCTTTACTCTTGCGAAAAGCTGAAGGAGCTTATGAAAACAAATGAAGAAATAAAAAACGATATTGAAAACATTAAAATTAAAATTACTAACTTATAAACAAGATATTAAAAGTTGTGCTGTTGGTAATTACTAAAACATCTTATAATTAACGGAATAATTAACAATTATTCATAATAAAATGTTTAGATACTAACAAAATTTTCACCATGTAAAGCGCTGATAATGTTTAAAAAAACCAAGTAACTAACAATAAAAACTCATACTAATAACAATAATAATTAATTTAATAAAACAAGCAGCCTATGAACACTGAACTGAGCGTAGAAGAATTAATTGAACCATTACAAACTGTAATTGGTGTTGTTGAAAAAAAACAAACACTCCCAATACTTTCGCACGTATTAATTCAATTAAAGGAACAAACACTTACACTTACAACAACCGACATGGAGTTGGAAATCAGCGCGTCTAATAAGATAAAAAGCAAAGAAGAAGTTACTTTTACAATATATGCAAAAGATCTAATAGATATTGTTAGAAAACTACCAGAGAAAACCCAAATTAAGTTTAAGATTGAAGAGTCTAAAATATATTTAAATGCAAACAAAAACACCTTTGAACTTAACACCTTTAACCATCTAGACTTCCCAGCCTTGCCAAAAACACAAGACACAAGTGTTATAAAAATCAAGCAAGATAGTCTGAAAGAACTAATAGAAAACACGAGCTTTTCAATGGGCAACCAAGATATTAGAGCCTATCTAAACGGTTTGTTTTTTGAACTTAACAAAGACTCGCTTACAGTTGTTGCTACCGATGGACATCGCCTTTCAATCGGAGAGATAAAACAAAACAACGACCTTGAAGAAAGAAAAACAGTAATCTTGCCGAGAAAGGCGGTTCTTGAACTAACAAAACTCCTCAATAAAAGCACGCAAGACACGGCTGAGATACATTTATCGGATAATTATTTTTCACTGATTGATACAAACACAAAAATAATCAGCCGATTAATCGATGGAAACTTTCCAAACTATAAACAAGTAATGCCAACTGATTTTAGCAATACGATTATTATTGATAGGATGGATTTTCTGTCAAGCCTACAACAAGCATCAATTTTTGTTGACGAGAGAACCAAGGGCGTAAAACTTGTTTTTAGAGACGACAAACTAAGTATTTTTTCACACTCAGAAAGAGGAAGAGCGGAAACCCAATTAGAGGTAACAAAACAAGAAAAAGAGCTTGAGATCGCCTTTAATATTCACTACCTTATCTCTATCTTAGAGAAACTCACAACAACAAAAGTAAACATGGTTATACCTGGCGGCGAAAACAAATCTTGTTTGTTAAGTGCTACCGATGACGAAAGCTATCAGTATATAGTTATGCCAATGAGAATCTAAAAAGCAACCTTAAAATGGCAATTATTGAAAAACTGCACATTCTTAGGTTCAGAAATCTAGACAACCAATACATAGAGCTAAATAAAAACATAAATCTGTTTATTGGCTCCAATGGACAAGGAAAAACAAACCTCATTGAGAGTGTTTATTATCTCGGACACAACCGCTCTTTTAAGACAAAAAACATAAAAGACGTTGTTCCGTTTGACAAAGATTTTTTACAAATTAAAGCAGTAGTAGACGATGTTAGTGTTTCACTCAAAAAATCTAAACACAAAAGCGAGATTATGTTTGATGATAAAAAGGTTTCCAGTAATAGCAAGCTAACTCACATCCTACCAACGCAGGTTATTTCTCCGGACCGTGGGTTTGTGATAGGGGGAACCCCAAAACTAAAAAGATCATATCTTGATTGGGGTGTTTTTCACTCAAACAAAGACCTGTTAAAAACATATAAATCGTACAATAAGGCTTTAAAAAATATTAACACGCTTTTGTCAAACAACAGTCTCAACCAGATGGAGGAGTGGTTATCTCAAATCGCCACCCTTTCTGTTGAAATCTCACTAGCTAGAAATAATTATATTGAAAACCTAAAGGCAACACTAAAAAAAGACTTGTTAGGCCCAATGGCAAGCCTTGTTGGTGCAAACAAGGGGTTTGGTTTTACTTTAAATCCGGGGTGGACAAAAGATGTAGATTATCTAAACAAGCGTGAAATTTATAACTATCTGATAAAAAATAAATACCTGTTTTTTAAAAACAAACACTTAAGTTATGGGCCACACAAGGCAACCATTGATTTCTTTTTTGATAAGAAAAACGAAAACCATCTTTCAAGGGGTGAACAAAAAAAACTTTCTACTATTTTTTGGATGCTCCAAGTTCTTTTTTTAGTCGAAACAGGAGTTAAACCGATTGTATTAATTGATGATATTTCCTCTGAGCTCGATCAAAAAAAAATTAACGAAACACTCAGTTTTTTAACACAACTCGATGTTCAAATTTTTATAACCGATATAGGCAATAAAGCACTACCAATGGATACAAAAAAAACATCAACTTATCACATAAAAAAAGGCGCTATATATAACAACTAACGCTGTTTATTTTTTGTTTTCCAATGGAAAATAAAGACACTTGAATTAACAGATGAATAGGCTGAAAAGTTGGTGCTCATGGTATAATAAATTTATTTTTAATAGGCCCTTATGACTGAAGAATATCAAGCCTCCAACATTAAAGTTTTAAAAGGCCTTGATGCTGTTAGAAAGCGACCTGGAATGTACATTGGCGATACCGATGATGGAACAGGTTTACACCACATGGTTTTTGAGGTGGTTGATAACTCAATCGATGAAGCGTTAGCGGGATATTGCACCAAAATTGTGGTTGTTATTCACGACGACGACTCTATATCAGTGATTGATGATGGAAGAGGCATACCTGTTGATATGCATCCGGAAGAAAATGTGTCTGCAGCTGAGGTTATTATGACTGTTCTTCATGCAGGAGGAAAGTTTGACGATAACTCCTACAAGGTTTCTGGAGGGCTTCATGGTGTAGGCGTTTCTGTGGTTAATGCCTTGTCCGAAACTCTTCGTTTGACTGTTTATAGGGCTGGTGAGATTTATGAACAAGACTATGTTCTTGGTGTTCCAGTCTCTCCAATAAAGACAACCGGAAAAACAGATAAAACCGGCACAACTATTCACTTTAAACCAAGTGTGAAGATTTTTGCACAGACGGTTTTTAAGTTTGAAACACTAGCAAACCGTCTCCGAGAGCTGTCTTTTTTAAACTCTGGTGTTCATATTGAAATCAAGGATCTTCGTACAGACAAAAATGATGTTTTTTCTTATGAAGGAGGATTGTCAGCTTTCGTCGAGCACCTCAATAAATCCAAAAATCCAATTCATAACGACATAATTACAATAGCCACAGAAAAAGATGACATTGTTGTAGATGTTGCTCTTCAGTGGAGCGACTCTTATCAAGAAAGTGTATATTGTTTTACAAACAACATCCCTCAGAGAGATGGTGGGGCTCATTTAGCCGGCCTTAGGGCCGCCCTTACTAGAACACTCAATAGTTTTATTGATTCCTCTGGTTTGGCAAAAAAAGAAAAAGCCGCCATTACTGGAGAGGATACTAGAGAGGGCCTTACTGCTATTTTGTCTATTAAAGTTCCTGACCCTAAATTCTCATCACAAACCAAAGACAAACTGGTTTCCTCTGAGGTCAGAGCACCCGTTGAGTCATCTGTAAATGAAAAACTGGGTGAGTATCTACTTGAAAATCCCGCACAAGCCAAAATCATTATTGGCAAAATATTTGAGGCCTCTAGAGCAAGAGATGCCGCTAGAAAAGCTCGAGAAATGACTCGACGCAAGGGCGCACTTGATATTGCAGGATTACCAGGAAAGTTGAGCGATTGTCAAACCAGGGACCCGGCTGAATCTGAAATTTTTCTGGTAGAGGGTGACTCTGCTGGAGGCTCTGCAAAACAAGGAAGGGATAGAAGAACGCAAGCTATTTTGCCACTTAAAGGCAAGATATTAAATGTAGAAAAAGCACGCTTTGAAAAAATTCTATCTTCTCAAGAGGTTGGTACGCTTATTACGGCCCTGGGTTGTGGAATTGGCGCAGAAGAGTACGATATTGAAAAGTTAAGATATCATAAAATAGTTATTATGACTGATGCCGATGTTGATGGAGCCCATATTAGAACCTTGTTGTTGACTTTCTTTTATCGCCACTATCCCGAGTTGGTTAAAAATGGCTATTTGTATATTGCCCAACCACCTCTTTATAAGATTAAAAAAGGCAAACAAGAAAGATACTTAAAGGACGATTTTGAGCTTAATGATTATCTTCAGCAAGAAGCGATTCACGATGCAAGTTTGTTTGTTAGTAAAGACTCTCCTGCTATTGAGGGGGTGGCCCTTGAAAACACTGTTTCTAAGTATTATAAAACAATGGAAATTATCGAAAAACTTGGGAAAAAATATAACGAACCTCTATTAAAAGCCACCCTTGGAATGCCAAAGGCAAACATAAAAGACAACAAAAAGATGAATGAGTGGTGTCTTAATCTTCAGGGAAAAATGAATAAACTTAGTTCAATGTCAGAAGAGCACAAAGTTGAGTTTAAAAATAACGAAGTTTGTTACTCTATGGCAACGTATGGGGTAGAGGTCTCTTCAACGCGCTTTGAAGAGGGTTTTTTTGCCTCTAAAGACTATAAAAAAATTGAAAAATACTCTGACGAGATTGAAGCCATGTTTGGAGAAGAGAGTTATGTCCAAAAAGGCACTAAAGAGACAAAAGCTTCAAATTTTTCTTCTGTAATTAATTTTTTACTGAATGAAGCACGAAAAGGCCAAGGGTTTCAAAGATATAAGGGTCTTGGTGAAATGAATCCTGATCAGCTTTGGGACACCACAATGAACCCAGAGACACGGACTATGCTTAGAGTTAAAATCGAAGACGACATTGCTACAAACGAAGTTTTTACAACTTTAATGGGAGACGAGGTTGAGCCAAGAAGGAACTTTATTGAGGACAACGCTCTAAAGGTCGATAATTTAGACTTTTAATTGACTAAAAACCCGGTGATTTAAATTCAAGCAGTTATAATATACAGCGCCAATTTTTAATATAATAATTTAAGTTTCTTATAATATGGAAAGTTATGTCTAAAAAACATCCAGTGATAGCAATAACAGGCTCTTCAGGCGCCGGTACATCTACTGTTAAAAATGCATTTAATCACCTCTTTGAAAGGGTTAGTGCTAAGCCGGTTGTTATTGAGGGCGACAGCTTTCATCGTTATGACCGCAATGAAATGAAACGCGTCATGGAGGAAAAAGAAAAAATTGGAAATAGGTATTTTAGCCACTTTGGTCCAGAGGCAAATCTGTTTAGTGAACTAGAAAAAACCTTTAAAGAATATGGCGAAAAAGGGCGCTGTAGGCGACGCTTTTATATTCATACAGATGAGGAGGGAGATCCATTTGGAAAAAAAGCGGGTGAATTTACACCTTGGGAAGACGTTGGAAGAAACAGCGACCTTCTTTTTTATGAAGGGCTTCATGGTGGCGTAAAAGACGGCTCTATAGACGTTGCTAAATACGTTGACTTGTTGATTGGAGTTGTGCCAGTTGTTAATTTAGAATGGATTCAAAAAATTCATAGAGATAAAGAACAACGAGGCTACTCTGCCGAGGCCACTGTAGACACAATTCATAGAAGGATGTGGGACTATATAAACTATCTCACCCCGCAGTTCTCAAGAACACACATTAACTTCCAGAGGGTTCCCACTGTTGACACCTCAAACCCTTTTATTGCTAGAGATATACCAACACAAGACGAAAGTTTTGTGGTGGTTCGATTTCAAGACCATAAATATTGCGATTTTGTTTACCTGCAAGACATGGTGGCGGGATCGTTTATGTCGCGCCCAAACACTTTAGTCGTTCCAGGCGGGAAAATGGGCTTTGTTATGGAGTTAATTTTAAGAGAGCAGATAGAAAAAATGTTAAATAAATAACATCAAAAGTGTAGAGTTATTTGATAACCACATTTACTAGTTTATTTGGCACTACGACTACCTTCAATATGATTTTTCCATTCGTAAATTTAGAAACTCTTTCGTCAGCAAAAACAAGTTCTTGTATTGTTTGATTTTCAGAATCTACTGGAGCCATTAGTTTTGCTCTTAGTTTTCCATTAACTTGAACTATGATTTGAACCTCGTCTTGTATAAGGGCCGATTCATCAACATTTGGCCAGAGGACGTCCACCATAGCTTCTTTTTTGCCAAGCAACAACCACAAATGGTGACAAAGATGAGGAATTACAGGGTTAAGACACTTCAACATAATCTCAATTGATTCTTGTCGAACCATCATCCCTTGGGCAGACTCATCTGAAAACCTAGAAAGCGTATTATTAAGTTCCATCATAGTTGCTATAGCGGTATTAAAAGAGTGCCTTCTTCCAAAATCATCGCCAACTTTTTTTAATGCTTGGTGTGTTTTTTGTCTTAACTCTTTTTGGATATTGTTCAATGAGTCGACTTCAAAGTTGGAGACGTCTTGCCTTTTTTTATCCTCAATGAAGCCAGCAACAAGCCGATAAAACTTGTTAATAAATCGATAGGCTCCTTCAATTCCAGTATCTGACCATTCAAGATCTTGGGTCGGAGGTGCTGCAAATAATATAAAAAGTCGAGCAGTATCTGCCCCATATTTTTCTATCATTTCTTGAGGGTCAACAGTGTTCCCTTTCGATTTACTCATTTTTGCGCCGTCTTTTAAAACCATTCCCTGTGTTAAGAGGTTCGTAAATGGCTCGTTGCTAGTTATAATTCCTTCATCTCGGAGCAGCTTCACAAAAAACCGAGAGTAAAGAAGATGCAAAATAGCGTGCTCAATACCGCCAATGTACTGGTCTACAGGCAGCCAATAATTAGCACGCTCGTCTAGCATTGCTTTATTTTGATCCACGCAAGTGTATCTCGCAAAATACCAAGAAGATTCAAAAAAAGTATCAAATGTGTCAGTTTCTCTTTGTGATGGTGAACCACATTTTGGACAGGATGCATTATAAAACTCAGGTATTTTCATTAATGGAGAGCCAACACCGCCCACCTCAACATCTTCAGGAAGTCTAACAGGTAAGTCTTCAAGGCCTACAGGAACAGGCCCACACTTATTACAATTAATTATTGGTATTGGGCAGCCCCAATATCGCTGTCTTGAAACGCCCCAATCACGCAACCGGTAGTTAGTTTTTAGTTTTCCAAGTTTTCGATTAGAGAGGTTTTGACTTATTGCCTCAAACGCTTGATCGAAGTTCATTCCATTGAACTCACCAGAGTTAATAAGCACTCCTTTTTCAATAAATGCTCTCTCACTAGTATCAACTAACTCGTCTTCAGGAGAAATAACATCAATCATAGGGATATTATATTTTTTTGCAAATTCATAGTCTCTTTGGTCATGGGCCGGGACGCTCATAACGGCCCCAGTTCCATAACCCATGAGAACAAAGTTTGCAATCCAAATAGGCACACTTTCACCAGTTATTGGATGGACACAGGACAGCCCTGAGTTAATACCTTTTTTCTCCATGGTTTCCAGCGCTGCCTCTGAGGTTTCCATTTTTTTGCATTCGTCAACAAACGCTTTGATTGTTTCGCTATTCTGTCCTGCTTGAATTGCCAGAGGATGCTCTGCAGCGATAGCAAGATAGGTAACTCCAAGTAACGTATCAGGCCTTGTTGTGTAAACACCTAAGGCAGCATCATTATCTAATTTAAATTCGATATCAAGGCCAACAGACTTACCAATCCAATTTGTTTGCATCATCTTTACAGCATCTGGCCAGCCACTAAGTTTTTCTATATCACTAAGCAGCTCATCAGCATAATCAGTAATCTTCATATACCACTGAGAGATCTCTTTCTTTTCAATAGGCGCTCCTGAACGCCAACCACAGCCCTCAACAACTTGCTCGTTTGCAAGAACTGTTTGGTCAACAGGATCCCAGTTTACAACTGCTTTTTTCTTGTAAACAAGGCCTTTTTCAAAAAGCTTCACAAAAAACCACTGCTCCCAGCGGTAATACTCTGGATGACAAGTCGCTAGTTCCCTAGTCCAGTCATACCCAAATCCTAGCTGAACTAATTGATCCTTCATGTGTTCAATGTTTTCATATGTCCAGCCTGCAGGCGGAACTTGGTTTTTTATTGCCGCATTTTCTGCAGGAAGTCCAAACGCATCCCACCCAATTGGCTGCATAACATTTTTGCCAAGCATTTTTTGATACCTTGAGATGACATCGCCGATGCTGTAGTTTCGAACGTGGCCCATGTGGAGTTTTCCAGACGGATATGGCAACATTGATAGACAAAAGTACTTTTCCTTTGTTTCATCCTCAACAACAACAAAAGAGCTGTTTTTATCCCAATATTGTTGGGCTTCTAGCTCTATTTTTTTGGCATTATATTCGTATTGCATTGTGAAGGCTTATTTATGTGTTTAGTTAAGTTGAAGAGACCCTACCAAAGAGTCTAAATTTTTAATATTATTGTCTTCTAGATATTGGCTTATCCCCGAGTTTATTTTTGTACAAACTAAAGGGTCATAAAACAGAGCAGTCCCAATTCCCACAGTGTCTGCTCCGGCGATAATAAACTCTATAGCATCTTTTGCTGAAACGATACCGCCTTGCCCTATTATAGGGACGTTATGTTTCTTGCTAACCTGATAAACTTGGTGAACTTTTAAGAGGGCAATGGGCTTTATTGCAGGACCAGACAAGCCGCCCCGATTGTTACCAATAACAGGCTTTTTAGTTTCAATGTCAACAGCCATTCCCATTACCGTGTTGATTACAGCTAAACCGTCACTCCCTGCCTCGATACACCGCACTGCATTTGCTGCAATATCGGTTTGATTAGGCGAAAGCTTTGTAATGATTGGTTTTGTGGTGTTTTTCCGACATATATCAACAACCCTAAAAGACATTTCAGGGTCATTTCCAAACGCAACGCCACCCTCTTTGACATTAGGACATGAAATATTAATTTCAATTGCATCAATATCAGTATTGTCAAAATGTTTGGCAATTTCGCCGTATTCTTCAACGCTTGAACCGGAAATATTGATAATAAATTTTGTTTCGTTTTTATCTAAGCCGGGCATGATTTCATCTATAACAGTTTTTGTTCCTGGGTTTTGAAGCCCAATAGAATTAAGCATCCCGTCGGGTGTTTCCGCTAATCTATGAAGCTTGTTGCCTAAGCGTGGCTCAAGCGTGGTACCTTTTAGGCACACTGCACCAATATCAGAGTTTGAAAAACCCTTAATTCGAGTGTATTCCTCTCCAAAGCCAACACACCCAGAAAGCAAAATGATTGGTGAGTTAAGAGGCATCCCACAAAAACTTGTTTGAAGATTGTTTTGCATTGACGCCATTATACTTTTATGATGACTTTGGATACATTAAGTTCGGCTAAAATGTTGCCATGAACGGAGCTTTTATTACTGGTAGCAATACAGGTGTTGGAAAAACTACTGTAGGCGTAGAAATTATTCGTTATCTGAGTAAGACTCGAAAGGTCAAAGTTCGAAAACCTGTAGAAACAAATTGTCAACTTATGAATGACGTCTATGCCCCTAAAGACGCTATAGTCCTCAACGAATCATGTTCTGAGCCGGAGCCACTTAGCATTGTTTGTCCTTATTGTTTTGAGCTTGAGGCTAGTCCCGAGCTGGCAAGTTCGCATGACGGCGCTTCGCTCAGCATTGATGACCTAGTAAGCGCTTGTAACGCCGACACTGAGGACAGCTTTGTTCTTGTAGAAGGGGCGGGTGGGCTATACTCGCCTATAGCAGATGCATCTCTTAATTCAGATCTTGCAAAGCGACTTCAGGTGCCGATTGTGATAGTGATCCGTGATGAACTCGGCGCAATCAGCCAGGCGCTTTTAACTATTGAGGCCGCTAAGAAAAACAAGCTAAGCATTTCCTGTGTTGTTTTGAATGAAATTCAAACCAACAATCTTTGTAACAAAGAGGCGCTTACGGCATACACCAATGTCCCAGTTGTTTCCTTTTCTAAAAAAAATATAGAGCTTTTTAATTCTGAGATTGAAGGTTTAATCTAAGATGGTTAGGTTAGGTTTTTTTGTCTCTTGTGAGGAGGCTTCTGGCTTATCAAAGAACATGCCTTCGCCATTTTCTTGCGCATAAATAGTAAGAACCGCATCACAAGGAACAATAATCTGCTGTGACTTCCCATTAAATCTTGCTTTAAAGCTAATAGAGTCATTGGTTATTGCGCGCCCTACCGTTGCAGACGAGCTGATATTCAAAACAATCTTTCCTTCTTTTGCAAAGCCTTCTGGAACAATAGCACCCTTTTTTTCACAATTTACCAATACATGAGGTGTTAGGCCAGAGTCCTCAATCCAATCACAGTATGCTCGGATTAGGTAGGGGACAACGCCAGGCATAAGGGCTTTTAATTAAAATCCTTTTCAGCAAAAGTGAGGCTTTCATGAAAACCCTCTTTTTCAAATAACCTGTTTGCATAGGCAGTAATTGGCATTGCTTTTTCACCTAAAGATATTCCCAGAAGACCAAGGCGCCAGAGTATTGGCGCGATACATACATCTACCAATGTCATTGTATCGCTTTTAAAGTATGGTTTGTGAGAAAACAAAGGCAATAGTTCTATAAGGCTTCCATTAAGAGTTTTTCTTGCTGCATTCGCATCTTTTTTGCCCCCATTAAGAATAATATCAACAAGCTCATACCAACAACCCTCTGCTCGAGTAAAGCGATATATTAGGAGTCTTTTTTCAGCCTTTTCAATGGGATCAACAGGCAACAGAGGGGGGAATGGAAAGCGCTCATCTAGATACTCCATAATAACAGAGAGGTCGTATAAAACCATGCCTCTGTCAAATAGCGTAGGAAGTGTCTGACAAGGGTTGAGCTCTAAGATCTCCTCAGGCATTTCATCAAGTTTAGCCTCTATAACTTCTCTTTCAATAGATTTATGAGCCATGATAAAACGAACCGCATGTGACTCCAACTCTTGAGAGTGAGAGTAAAGTGTCGTTGAGGCTGGATTAGGTTTAGTTAACATAGTTTTTCACCAAATAAAATAATAAAATAAGCCTTTCATCTCAGAGAGCCTATAGAAAAAGGATTGTATCAGAAATTAATCACGGGGACGCCAGATGCCATATTTGACGTCTTTCCAGTACTCTTTTTTAAGCAAATAAGCCAAGATAAATAAAATTCCTAGGAATAGTAGCACCCATTTTCCCAGCTTCAATCGAATTAGTTTTGATGGCTCACCTACATAGTCGAGAAAGTTTGTTATGTCTCTAACATTTTGATCAAACTCTACTTCAGATTGACCCTGCTTTAACGACCACAATACATCCGGCATAGACGCATTAACAAGAACAGGGTTGTTAACCCCAAAGATTCTTGATTCGTCTTCGTAAAAGCTTCTTAAGTAGGTATAAATCCAATCAGTTCCTTTTGATCTTGCGACCAGAGACAAGTCCGGCGGCATGACTCCAAACCATTTTGCTGCAGCATCTTCTGGCATTGCAGTTGTAATTGTTTCGCCAGGCTTATTGCCAGCAAACATTAAATTTTCAGCAACCAATTCATCACTGAGCCCTAGGTCTTTTCCTATGCGATTGTATCGCATAAAGCTAATGGCATGACACCCAGAGCAATAGTTCATAAAAAGTTTTGCGCCATTTTGAAGAGAAGCAGTATTTGATATGTCAGTATCTGCATGATCTAGGTGAGCCTTGCTAGCAGCATGAACATTAAATGAAATAACGATTAGCGATAGAGCTAGATTTAGTATAGTGTTAGTTTTCATAAACTACCCTGCAACCCTTTCTGGCACTTCTTTAGTTTTCCCTATTGAGGTGTACCAAGGCATTAAAATAAAAAATGCAAAATATAGAGCTGTGAAAACACGAGCTAACAGGGCGTTTAAAGGCGTTACTGGCTGTACACCAAGCCACCCTAACATAATAAAACTAATAACAAAAACACCAAGCACCCATTTATATATAGGGCTGCGGTAGCGAATGGATTTAACAGGGCTTCTATCTAGCCACGGCAAAGCAAACAAGATTAATATTGCTGCTCCCATTGCTAAAACGCCCGGAAACTGTGATCCAAACATCGGTGGAATAGCCCTTAGAACTGAGTAGAATGGCGTTAAGTACCATAGGGGCGCAATATGCTCTGGGGTTTTAAGTGGGTTTGCTTCAATGAAGTTTGCATGCTCAAGGAAGTACCCATTGAGGGCAGGCGCGTAGAATACTACGGCACAAAGCAACCATAAAAATGCGACCACACCCATAATATCTTTTACGGTGTAATAGGGGTGAAAAGGAATTCCATCCTTAGGTATTCCATCGTTGTCTTTGTTTTTCTTTATTTCAATGCCATCAGGGTTGTTGGAGCCAACAGTATGAAGTGCGACGATATGTAAGAAGACAAGCACAACTAAAATAAGAGGCAGTGCGATTACATGTAAAGAAAAGAATCGATTTAAAGCAGCATCTCCTACTGCATAATCTCCCAAAAGCCAAACTAAAAGGTCAGGGCCAATAACTGGAACTGAGCCAAACAAAGAGATGATTACTTGTGCACCCCAAAACGACATTTGTCCCCATGGCAAAACATAGCCAAAAAAAGCCTCCGCCATTAGAGCAACATATAGCAACATTCCCAGTATCCATATTAATTCCCTCGGGCCTTTGTAAGAGCCATAAAGAAGGGCGCGAAACATGTGAAGATAAATTACGACAAAAAATGCCGAAGCACCTACTGAGTGAAGATAGCGTATTAGCCAACCCCATTCAACATCTCTCATAATATACTCAACAGAGGCAAAAGCATAAGCCGAGTCAGGCTTATAGTGCATGGTTAGAAAAATCCCTGTAAGAAGCTGCATACCAAGCATTAGCATTGCAAGCCCACCAAAAAAGTACCAAAGATTAAAGTTTCTTGGTGTGTAGTATTCTGCTAAATGTTCATTAAAAACCTTAGTTAGAGGAAATCGTTGGTCTATCCAGCTTTGTTTATTTTTCATAATGCGCTTTTATGTAATTTCTGGGTCTACACCAATACGAATAAGCGTGTCTGACACGTATCGGTAAGGCGGTATAACTAGATTGGTTGGAGCAGGTACGCCCGCATAAACTCTTCCAGCTAGGTCAAATTTTGAGCCATGACAAGGACAGTAAAAGCCGCCCTTCCAGCTATCACCTCCAAGGTCGGCGGCACCTGGTTCTGGACGGTAAGTAGGCGAACAGCCTAGGTGTGTACAAACACCTACAATGACCGCAACGCTTTCTTTGTTTTTGATAGATCTAAAGTTAGACGTTACGTAGCTGGGTTGTTGATTTTTAGAGTTACCTGTCCCATCAGGATCATCAAGACTCTTAATGAGCCCATCTGAGTTAAGAGCGTCAAGCGCTTTTTCGTCACGCATAAAAATCCAAACAGGTTTTTTGCGCCATAAAACACGAACAAGTTGGCCCGCTTCAAGCTTTGAAATATCAATATCAATAGGCGCACCAGCAGCCTTTGTTTTTGCTGAAGGCTTCCAAGTTGACAAAAAAGGCCAGGCCACAAAGCCAACGCCTACAGCGCCAACCACGCTAGTTGCCTTGGTTAAAAATCGCCTTTTCTTTAAGTCTATTGTTTGTTCGGACATAAAAAATTTTGAAAGATAATTAGGTAAAAAACCGCACTATTATAATGTAAATGACTGATATTTAAAAGTAAAAAACGACACACACTGACTATTATTTTCTTTTTTCAATTTTTATTGAAACTGACGTGGTGTGTGACAGTCCATCCAATTGCTGAACGATCGACAGCAACGCCTTTTGTTGTTTCTCTGCGCGGAATGCTACAGAGGCATTTGTCGCCAATAAAGTCACTTTTTGCTCTTCAACTAAACACAACGTGAGACCATTAAGCTTTGAAGGAAGTGCCTTTTGAAAGAGCGAATTTAAATGATTATGAATTTTTGCTTTTTCAAACAACAACCCCAAACCGCCTGCCGGCTTAAAATTTGTAAGGTTTGTAGTTGTTTTATCTTGCATATATGAGAAAATAGCCCAGTTTTATTAACTATTGTTTTTTGTTACATGAGTATTATAAATAATGTTTTATCAAAAGTCCTTGGGTCTAGCAATGAACGACTTATAAAAAAGTATACTGGACTTGTGGCAAGGACGAGCTCTTTTGAGTCTCAGATGCAGTCGCTTAGTGACCAGGAGCTTGCCGATAAGACCAATCAGTTTAGAGAAAGACTTAATAGCAAAGAGACGCTAGATGATATTTTGCCCGAAGCTTTTGCTGTTGTTAGGGAGGCAAGCCAAAGGTCTCTTGGCTTAAGGCACTATGATGTGCAGCTCATAGGAGGAATGGTTCTGAATGAGGGCAGCATTTCTGAAATGGGCACAGGAGAGGGAAAAACGCTAGTAGCAACCCTGCCTGCATACCTTAACGCACTAGATGGGAAAGGTGTTCACATTGTGACTGTTAATGATTATCTCGCAAAACGAGACGCCGAATGGATGGGCAAGGTGTTTTCATTTTTGGGCCTTCAGGTTGGAACAGCGATTTCAGGAATGTCTAGTGAAGAAAAAAAAGCGGCTTACGCTTGCGACATTACCTACGCAACTAATAATGAGCTTGGCTTTGATTATCTTAGAGATAACATGGCTTTTTCCCAAGAGCAAAAAACACAAAAAGCTTTAAACTATGCAATTATCGACGAGGTTGATTCGATCCTAATTGACGAAGCCAGAACTCCGCTAGTTATATCTGGTCCAACAGATGATCACGCAGAGGTGTATAGGGCAATAGACAAGATGATTCCTAAATTTACACTTCAAACAGAGACAGGGGAGGGAAAAGAGGCTGTGGTTATAGAGCCAGGCGACTACACTGTTGATGAAAAGCATAAACAGGTCTATCTTTCAGACAATGGGCATGTTAAGGCCGAAGACATGTTAATTGAGGCAGGCGCCTTACCCGAAGGCTCAAGTCTTTATGACGCTAGCAATATAATTTTGATGCAACACTTAATATCAGGCTTACGCGCCCATATTTTATTTCAAAAAAATATTGATTATATAGTTAAAGATGACGAGGTTGTCATTGTAGATGAGTTTACAGGTAGAACCATGGAAGGCAGAAGGTGGTCAGAAGGCCTCCATCAAGCAATTGAAGCCAAGGAAAATGTTAGCATTAAGAAAGAAAACCAAACACTAGCTGCTATAACTTATCAGAACTATTTTAGGCTCTATGAAAAACTAGCAGGCATGACAGGTACCGCTGAAACAGAGGCAGCAGAGCTTCATGATATCTATGGGCTAGAGGTTGTTGTGGTTCCACCCAATACAAAATCTTTCCGTATTGACAACTCAGACCTAATATACGGCACAATGGGCGAAAAGCTTGACGCTGTAGTCACTGATATTCAGGAGTGTCAAAAAAAACAGCAGCCAGTTTTAGTTGGCACAAGCAGCATTGAAAGTTCAGAGGGTGTTTCAGCTCTACTTAAGAAACACAACATTAAGCACGAGGTTCTTAATGCCAAGCAACATCAACGTGAAGCAGAAATTATTGCAAATGCTGGAGCGCCAGGGGCCGTTACGATTTCAACGAACATGGCAGGAAGGGGAACAGATATTGTCTTGGGCGGAAGGCCGTCAGAAGAAGCCACTGAGCCTGAAAAGAACACGTGGAAAGAAAAACATGAAAGGGTTATTAGTTCAGGAGGCCTTCATATTATTGGCACCGAGCGCAATGAGTCTAGGCGTGTAGATAACCAGCTACGTGGACGCTCTGGCAGGCAAGGAGATATAGGATCGACACGCTTTTATTTGTCTTTAGAGGACAGCCTGATGAAAATTTTTGCCTCTGAAAAAACCGCCAGCATGATGAAAAAATTAGGCATGAAAGAAGGGGAGGCGCTAGAACATAGCTGGCTAAACAAGACAATTGCAAATGCCCAGAAAAAGGTTGAAGGGATGCACTACGATGCCCGTAAGCATCTTCTTGAGTATGACGATGTGGCTAATGACCAGCGCAAGGTAATTTATCAGTTAAGAGATGAATTAATGGGAACTGATGACGTTAAAGATCGCTATGAAATTATTAGAGAAAGCGTCATTGGTGACCTATTTTCTGAGTATATTTCTCCGCAGGTGCTCGAAGAGGACTGGGACGTAGAGGGGCTCCATAGTGCTTTAATTCTAGACTATGGAGCCGATATACCAATACAGCAACGCATAGACGATGGCCTCGATGTCGATGAATTATTAAAGACTGTCTTGGAGGGCCTAGCATTAGCTCATGAGGCAAAGGAAAATACAATTGGAAGTGAGACAATGAGAGTCTTTGAAAAAGCGGTTATGCTAAGAGCGCTGGACCACCATTGGAAAGAGCATCTTTCAGTTATGGACCATTTGAGGCAAAGCGTTAATTTGCGCGGATACGGCCAAAAAAACCCAGTACAAGAATTTAAACGAGAGTCTTTTTCAATGTTCACTCTTTTGCTTGAGATTATTAATATTGAAATGGTTAAAGCTTTGTGCAGTGTAGATACAGAACAAAAAAATAGCAATCCTGAAGAAACACCAAGAGCCGAAAATCCGCAGAGTAAGAATGTTGCTATTCAGAATAAAAGCTCTGTAGCTCAGCGCTCTGAAGCAACAAGACGACCAGTAAAAGCTAAAAAAGTTGGAAGGAATGACCCATGCCCTTGCGGCTCCGGAAAAAAATACAAGCACTGCCATGGTTAAATACTTTGCTTTGAAAAAGCCACCAATAAGCATATGACTGCAGTGACGCTAACTAAACCCGATGATTGGCACCTACATCTCAGAGATGGCGATGCAATGAAGTCAATTGTTGGAATGAGCGCTGCACAAATGGGGAGGGCGATTATTATGCCCAACCTCTCTCCGCCAGTAAAAAATTCCGTTCAGGCGAAAGCCTATCGTGAAGAAATTATGAGGGCGCTGCCAAAAGAGACTAGCTTCAATCCTCTCATGGTTCTTTATCTTACAGACAGAACAACCAAGGCTGAAATTGTTGAGGCAAGCAACACTCAAGAAGTGTATGCGGTAAAATTATATCCAGCGGGTGCAACAACTAATTCTAAAAATGGAGTTACAAATCTAAACAGCATCTATCCAGCGCTAGAGTCTATGCAGGAGGAAGGCATGCCCCTTCTTGTTCATGGCGAAGCGACTGATTCTAATATAGATATTTTTGATCGAGAGGCTGTGTTTATTGACACAACCCTTAGCAAGGTTATAAAAGATTTTCCTGAGTTAAAGATTGTTCTTGAGCACATTACAACAAAAGACGCTGTTGACTTCGTTGTTGAAAGTGAAAAAAATATAGCCGCTACAATTACCCCACATCACCTACTGGTCAACAGAAATCACATGCTCGTTGGGGGAGTTAAACCACATTACTACTGTTTGCCTATCTTAAAAAGGCAATACCCTCATCAGGATTCTTTGATAGCAGCAGCTACCTCAGGAAACCCAAAGTTTTTCTTAGGCACAGACTCAGCGCCACATGACCAGTACCAGAAAGAATCTGCATGTGGATGTGCGGGAATCTTTAGCGCTCATGCTGCAATCGAGCTTTATGCAGAGGCCTTTGATAGGAATAACTCAATAGAAAAACTTGAAGGATTTTCGTCTATTTTTGGACCAGATTTTTATGACTTACCCCGTAATAAAGAAAAAATTACTTTAGAAAAGATCACATGGAAAGTTCAAGATAGCTATGACTTTGCAACCACTAAAGTGGTGCCTTTTTTTGCAGGCCTTGATCTTTCTTGGAGGCTCTTAACTTAAGGAAGGTTAGATATATTCTATCCATAAATACAGAAAATATTGCAAAAATAACCCTAGGTGAGATAGACTTTCATTCGTGAGTTTTGCTTCACAAACAATGTGTGTAAATAACAAAAAGTCAAGGAGCTAATGTGTCATTGGGCAGTAAAAAAATCGTCGTTGTCGGTATAGTCAGTAATGCCGTAGTTACTTTACTAAAGTTCGGCTCTGCATTTGTGTCAACTTCAGCTTCAACAAAAGCACCCACAAGTACAATCGGTTACTATTGAGGTGGGAATCTATAAGAGTTGAGGCGTGAATTATAGGTTACGAAAAAAACGTGGGAAACATCCAGCACGGTTTTGCCTAAATTGACTGGTCGATCCTAGCATCTTGAAAGTATTGCTTGCTTTTTTTAACGTCTTTTTTAATTTGATTTTTTAGCTCTTCAAGGGAATTGAATTTTATTTCTTCTCTGCATTTTTGTTTAAAAAAAACGTTAACGCGACTACCGTATATTTCTTGATTAAAGTCAAAAATGAAGACCTCTAGGAGAACTTTAAGCCCTCCAAGTGTAGGCCTTTTGCCAACATTACAGATGCCCTTATAGGTAATGTTATTTATCCTAATTAGAACGCTAAACACTCCTAGAACTGGACTAAGCTTTCGCCTAATGCTTATATTGGCTGTTGGAAAGCCAATCGTTCTACCTTGTTTGTCGCCATGGGCAACGCGACCGCTAATTGCAAAAGGCCTTCCTAGAAGTTTTTCTGCAGTTTGAAAATCCCCTGAGGAAAGCAGCTTTCTAATTGCAGAGCTACTAACACGCTGATTATCAATACCCACACCATCAACTATTTCAACAGTAAAACCATGGTCAATTGATTGCTCTTGAAGCATATTACAATCCCCTAGGCGATCTTTTCCAAAATGGAAGTCATCACCAACATAGCAATACTTAGCTTTAATTTTTTTAACGAGAACGTCTTCAATAAAGGAGTGAGCGCTTATTTCGGAAAAAGACTTATTAAATCTTATTAATAAGTGTTTGTCTACACCCAACGATTTAAGATATAAGTGTTTATCCCTAAAGCTACTCAGTCTTGCTTTAGGACGGCCAAAAAAAGACTCAGGAGTGACAGAAAATGAAACCACAAGTGACGGTAAGTTTAGTTTTTTTGCCGTTGAGACTAGCTTTTTAATAATTTCTTGATGGCCTGCGTGGACTCCATCAAAGTTGCCAATAGTTAGAGCGCATCCAGTCTGGTTTTTAAGATTGTGAAGGCCGCGAATTAGTTCCATAGTGCTATTTTACTCATAGCTTTAAGGCTTATTAACTGAATCAAGCGCCAATAGTATTTTTTTAGTGGGGACTGGCAAGCCTAGAGATAGCCCTTTAACTTGATAATACCCATTAACGCCTCCTGGGGAGCTAACAATAATTGGCCTAACCCACAAATCGTAATGACTAAAGCTATGCTTAAAGCTGGAAAGTGAGCGCGCTATAGTGGCACCTATGTTGTGTTTTTTAACCATTGCGCCTATTTCAATATCATTGTCAATACACTCAACAAGACTCCATAGCCCTCCCCAGATTCCCTTATTGGGTCTTTTTTCTAGATAGACATCCCCCTTTTCGTTAAGGAAGACTAGGAATGCAGCTGATTTTTCAGGTTTAATCGTTTTTATTTTTTTAGTTGGGTAGAGCTCTTGTTCGTTGCAAAGCCTAGCTTCACAATGCCTCGATATTGGACACTTTGTGCAGCTAGGCTTTCTCACAGTGCAAACAGTCGCACCTAAGTCCATAATTGCTTGAGTGTAGTTTGAATTTTGAACCTTAGGGGTATGTTGCTTGGCAAAACCCCATAATTCTTTTATCACTCTACTAGAGCTGTAATGGCCAGAAACCTTGTGATATCTGGCCAAGACTCTCCTAACATTGCCATCAAGAATTGGAATAGGTTGGTTACAAGCTAATGACAAGATGGCGCCAGCAGTTGACTCTCCAATTCCTGGAAGAGCCAGCAAGTCTGAGTAGTTAGTTGGAAAAACCCCACTATGCGTAGTTAAAATTATCTTAGAGCTTTTGTGGAGATTTCTTGCTCGGCTGTAGTATCCTAGCCCAGCCCATGACGCTAAAACGGCATCTTCATCTGCATTAGCAAGGGCGACTATATCTGGAAAATTTGCTATAAAATTATTAAAGTAATCAATTACAGTAGAAACCTGTGTCTGCTGAAGCATAATTTCTGACAACCAAATATGATAGATATTGGGGGGCTTAGACTGCCAAGGGAGGTTTTTTCTTCCGTTTTCTTGAAACCAGCCTAAAAGCTCTTCGGCCAGTTCTGTCACTTCTTTAACTTAAGAGGGTTGGTTGGATCAACCCCATCCATAAAGGGTTTGGTAATATCTTTATTGGTTGTTTGGTATACGCAGCCAATCCAGTTATTAATAATCGCATTAGCGCTGTCGTGCCATGTGTTGTCAAGCCTATTTGCAATCAGAGCTTCAGGAAAGTCCGCAATCGATGCTTTTTTGGAGTCAAGCTTTGTTCGGTATTCATTTAGAATAGCCTGACTTTGTAACGATAGGTAATTGCTTGGAATTGGAGGATATTCAGTGCCATTATTTTCAAGATATAGAGCAACTTCTCTCTTGTATTCCTTCAGAAGACTAATGGCGTCATACTCAGGATGGCCCTGAAAAAAAACAATCCTAAAAAGGTCAGGACTTACCGCCAAGTGAACCCCAATAGGGCTTGTAGCCAAAACTTCCACTTCTGCTTTGGAAAACTGTAATTCAGAAATTTCATTAAACCGAGAGTGTGGAATGTCAAAGCGAGTATTGACGCCCTTAATAAGAGGGTGACCCCTATTAACAACTTTATGCGGAAAAACCCCCCAGTGCTTTGCTCCAACTGGCTGGCGTTTTTGCCCATATTTAAATTCTAAAACTGCATGCGTTGCCAAGCAAGAGCATAATGTTGAGGTTACATTCTCATAAGACCAATCCACAACTTCTTTAAGTTGCTCATAAAATGGGGCACGATGAAGATCAGGATGAGAAACATTGGCGCCACTAATAATTAGCGCATCAAGTCCTTGAGATTTAATTTCTTCAAAAGTTTTATAGTATGTTTTTAAGTGCTCTGACGCTTTTGGACCTCTTTTAATACTAGAAAGAGAAAAAGGGTGCATATAAAACTGAGCAATCTGATTAGAATGGCCAACCAAACGAAAAAACTGTCGTTCAGTAGCCTCTAGAGCCGCATCTGGCATCATGTTTAAAAGACCAATATGAAGTTCTCTGATGACCTGATGTTCTGCCCTATCTTTGGAAAGAATTGTTTCGCCTTGATCTTTTAGGCGTTCAAATGAGGGTAGTTTTGAGTGGGCTATTAATGGCATATTATTTCAACGCGTTAGAGATTAGGTTAATAACATCTTTTGCTGAACCACAATCATAAAGGTCGTTGCTTTTTATTGTACAGCCGTATTTACTTGCGAGCGACTCATACTTTTTAAGTCTGTCTGCAACTAGTTTAGGAAAAACCCAGCCCACAAAGGCATCTGGATTAATTTGAGCAGCGTAACTTAGATTATTTTCTTTTAAGTAGGACTGAAGAGACTTTTCAAAAAAGTTGGGATTGTAGTACACTGGCTTAGGCCGTTTTTTAGCTCGATCGACAAGTCTACGCTCAGCTTCCTTACTCGTTTTAATATAAACAATTAGGGTTTTTTCTGACAGAATCTTATAAAGTTTTTCATCGTCCAGCTCACAAAGACTTCCTCCTGCATCATTTATAAAGTGGGCATAACCTTCTTCTTGAGACTGGTTTATAAACTGAGGAACCTCATACATGGCCTTTACTTCTGCTTCTAAAAAGAGACTTTGGCGGCGAATGAATTCATCGATTGGAAGTCCACCTTTCTCAGGGTTTCCAACCTTACCAAGAAACGTAGAGATTGGCTCAAGGTTGTCAAAAGTAACCTGGCTATTAACACTTATAGAGTTGTTTTCAAGTAAAGGCTTAAGCCAAGAGTCTTGCTTCATTTTTAGAGCTATATTGTCAATGATCGCATCTTTTAAGTGAGTTGCGCCAATTCTATAGTCGCCCGAAAAATGGAACCAGCCCCCTTCTTCTCCAATAAGTTTTGCAAGACGCGTCTTGCCTACCCCTGACATCCCAAGTAAGGTTAGACGCTTATTTTTTTCATTTTTAAATTGGTCAGCAGAGGTAATCATATAACACCATCTTCCTTAAAAATCCCGTGAATGCCTCGAATAGCTTGCAAAATTCTCATTAATTCTTTTTAGCCTAGTTATTAAGTGTATTCAAGTAGAGAGGGTTAGATGATACGAGCTAAACTTTCTTATATTGAGCACACCACTGTCTAGTAATAAATATTGGCCTTTAATGCCCTCCAAAACGCCTGAAATAGAGGGTGTTTTTTCAAAGTTTAAAGAGACAACCTTGGTGGGGTATTTTAGCACAGGGTAGTTGATATTTACCACGTCGTCGTGGAGCCTTATGGCGCTAGTCTCGTCAATCTCATCTGAAATTTCACTTAATAATGATGCCTTTAAAGAAGGAAGATCTGATAACTCAACTTCATTTTTTAACATGTTTCGCCAGTTTGTTCTATCCGCAATATAGCTCTTTAAAGCGACTTCAATCGTGCCAGAGTCTCGGCGTGATTTTACTTCGAGTATCGGTAGTGCAGAAACCGCACCCTGTTCAATCCAGCGATTATGAGTTCTTTCTTTATTAGTGATCCCTACTTTTGCTTTAGCAGTGTTTGCGAGATAAACAACAGTAGGTTGAAAACAGTAGCTGAGGCCCCATTCTGGCTCTCTGCAAGTTCCTAGGTGAAAGTGACATTCTTCAGGCTTCATTATGCACATATCACACTTTGCTAGCGAAATAAAACAGGTGTAGCAGTGACCTCCTGGCAAGCTCTTTTTGATTTTTCTGCCACAATTATCACAATTTATTGCGTCATTATATTTCAGCTCAATACGTTGCCCTAAAAGAGCATTCATATCTATTTTTTCTTCACCAATTGGGAGGCGATAGTAGGCATCTCCATCTATTAGAGAGGTACTCATTGCTTGTACGTGTCCACTTAATTGCATAGCATTGTTTGAACATTGCGGTATTTGTCAGCAGTTTGAAGCATAATTTCATCAGGAATAGTTGGTGCCGGTGGCGACTTATTCCAGTGAAGGGTTTCCAGGTAATCTCTAATAATTTGTTTATCAAAGCTATTTGGGCTGATGCCAGGAGCATAGTCTGTCAGAGACCAAAATCTTGAAGAATCAGGTGTCAAAATCTCATCCATTAGTGTTAGTTGGTTTTCTGAGTCTAGTCCAAATTCAAACTTTGTATCAGCAATAATAATGCCACAATTAAGGGCGTGTTCAGCGGCAAAATTATATATGCTAAGACTTATTTTTTTTATTTGAGTTGCAATTTCACTGCCAACTATATTCTCAGTTTCATTGAACGAAATGTTAGCATCATGTTCCCCAACCGCCGCTTTTGATGAGGGCGTATAAAGAGGGCTCTCGAGTTTTTCGGCAAGACGCATTTGAGGCGGAAGTGAAATCCCACAAACAGACCCTGTTGAGTTGTATTCTTGCCAACCAGAGCCAATTAAATAACCTCTAACTACAGCCTCAATTGCAATAGGTTTAAGTTTCTTTACGACAATCGCACGACCATGAAGCGCCTCAGCCTCTTCTTTTGATAAAACATCTTCAAGCCCTATGTTGGATAGATGGTTTTGAATAATGTGATCTGTCTTATTAAACCAGTAGTTTGCTATGGAAGTAAGAATTTTCCCTTTGTCGGGGATAGGCTGATCAAAAACAACATCAAAAGCAGAAAGGCGGTCGGTTGTTACAATCAACATGTAGTTTTCGTCGATATTAAAAATATCCCTGACCTTGCCTCGATGAAGAAGCGGTAAGCTTAAATTGGCCTTCACAAGAGACGGCATCTCTACTCTAAATAGTATAAAGTCTTTATTTTAATCGAATGTATTGGTGATGTGACCTTGTTAAAAGGTATGGCCCTGAAAAGTTTTACTATACCCCTAAGTCTATGAGCACTTGTTTTGCTCGAGCTTGAAATTCTGACATTTTGTTGCTTGGTACAAACGACTGTTTGGGCAGCCTAACTTTTTCTGCGTCTTGGTGAACGCCGTTAATTCGGATCTCGTAATGTAAATGTGGTCCAGTAGATTGTCCCGTGCTTCCAACATACCCAATCAATTGTCCTTTCGAGACCCTGTCTCCAGATTTTAGGCCCTTTGCAAACTTTGATAGATGTGCATAAACAGTTAAATATTTTGAGCCATGTTTTAAGTAAACCACATTTCCATAGCCTGTTAATGTAGCCGTATATTTGACAATGCCTTTTGCAGTGGAGTGAACTGGTGTGCCTTGAGGGGCGGCAAAGTCGGTTCCTCTATGAGAGCGATAAACTCTAAGCGTTGGGTGGTAGCGGCTTTTTTGAAATCCTGAGCTAATTCGATTATATTTGGTAGGAGCAAAGCCAAACGTATCGTTAAGAGTGGCCCCTTTTGAGGTGAAGTATTTTTTTTCACCAAGAGAGTTTTTGTAGGCAAAAAGTGCAATGGTTCTTTTTCCACCAATATAAATCATAGCACAAGGCGTTTTTTCTCCGTCCCATGAAAGAATAAACTTGTCGCCCTTTCTTAGGTCTCTACTGAAGTCTATTTCCCATGAAAAATTATCCACCATCATCTTGGTAACTTCTGCTTCAATGCCAGCTTTTTTGGCATCATAGTTAAGAGACTTATTAATCGTTATTAGTGTGTGTGTTAAGCCTCCAGTGGGCTGAGCATTAACCCTATCGAAGCGAAATTTTTTATTTTCATAGGATATAAATAAAGGGTTTGAATTTATAGGACTAAATATAATTTGTTCTAGATTGTGTCTGTTATCGAGAGTTATTCTAAATTTGTCGCCAGGAAAAATATTATTCAGTCTCTGGGCTCTTTCGTCAGAAGTCATTAGCTTTGTTAAGAGTGATCCAGAAAGTCCTGTACTAAAGAAAAACTTATAAAAAGCATCGCCTCTTGATACTTCAAAACTAAAGTCATGCCTTCCATCTGCCATAGATGGAGAAGTTAAGGCTGAGAACAGCAAGAAAAAGGTAAGCAAAAAAGGCCTACACAAGAATAGTAGTTTATTATTAAGCACTTGATTCAATAACAGATCTTGCTATTTGACGAGAAAGCTGGTCATTTTCCACAACTCTTGCAAGTGTGTCAACATTTGAAACAGGAGTATCCAAAAGCGTTTTTTCTATGGTTTTGCTAATATCAAGAAAGCCAATTTTATTCCCAAGAAAAGCTTCAACTGCAATCTCGTTGGCTGCATTGAGAGTGCCAGGAGCATTTTTCCCTTGTTTTAGGGCTTCATAGGCAAGACCTAAACAGGGAAAGATAGCCATATTAGGTGATATAAACTCGAGTGGTTTTTGCTTGGTTAGGTCAAGATCTCCTACTCCAGAAACTTGTCGTTCAGGGTAAGAAAGCGCATATGATATTGCGCTTCTCATGTCTGGCAAACCTAGCTGAGATAAAACACTTCCATCATTAAAATAAACGAATGAATGAATAATACTTTGAGGGTGAATAACCACCTCAATTTGATTTGAGCTTAATCCAAAAAGAAAGTTTGCCTCAATAACCTCAAGCCCTTTATTCATCATTGTTGCAGAGTCAACAGAAATTTTTTCCCCCATTATCCAGTTAGGGTGTTTGCATGCCTGCTCTGGGGTGACATGCTTAAGTTCATGAATAGGCGTTTTAAGAAATGGGCCACCTGAGGCAGTTAGCTGTATTTTTTTGAGTCCATCAATTCCTCCTTGTAGGCATTGGAAGATTGCACTATGCTCAGAGTCTACTGGAATTAACTCTGCGCCAGATTTTTTAGTAGCATTTATTAGTAAATCACCTGCTAGTACTAATGACTCTTTGTTAGCCAACATAACTCTTTTGCCAGCATCTACTGCTGCTAAAGTGGATGCCATTCCTACGCTGCCAACAACTGCAGCCATGACGTAATCAACTTCTTTGTGAGAGGCTATTTCTATGAGAGCATTCTCACCAGACAAAACGGTCACTCCTTCAGGCGCTGTTTTTCGTAAACTTTCAGCAGCATCAGGATCAATTAGTACAGCATAAGTCGGCATATGTGTTTTGCAAAGTAGCAGCATTTTTTGCCAACTTTTGTTTGCACTTAAGGCAAAGACTTTGTATTTATCTGGATGACGTGAAATGACCTCAAGTGTATTCAGACCAATCGAGCCAGTTGCGCCTAATATAGAAACTTTCTTCATATTAAAAAACTAAAAAAAAGAAAAAAGATTGGTGCTGCACAGGTTAGACTGTCAATCCTGTCAAGAAGCCCGCCGTGTCCAGGAAGAATTTTTCCGCTATCCTTTACCTCTGCTATACGCTTAAGGATGCTTTCGAATAAATCACCAAGAATCGAGACCAAAGAAACAATTAGTGATAAAACTCCGAAGCTAAAGTAGTTTTCAAAAGTGGGATTGTCGGTTGTTATAAAAACATATAAAGCGCCAACTACGAGAGATAAAATAACTCCACCTAAGGCTCCTTCAATGGTTTTTCCAGGACTAATATTAGGACAAAGCTTATTTTTACCAAAAGCATTGCCAGCGAAATAAGCCCCAATATCTGCCGCCCATATCAGAGCAAGAAGCAGCAAAAATAGTGAGGCATTGTTTTTATGAAGCGCGATTAGTGCTAAAGCCATTGGAACTAAAAAAAACAGTCCGTTAACTAGTTTTATAGATAAGGCTTTATCTAAATACCGGCCATGCTTTGGAAAAGTAATGGTCCAATATAATGCAATAATCCACCAAAGTAACGAGGCAATTAAAACTGGCGTCAGGAGCGATGGTTTATTTTTTAAAAAATAAGTTATAGCAATAGCTAGCATGATGAACATAGCTTTTCCAGCTATAGATTTTATTTTTATAAGGCTACAGAATTCCCACGACGCAATTATAAGAATCACTATAAGAGCCCCTACAAATTGGTTTTGATTTGAAACTAAGACTACCATAATAACTAGAGGGCCTAGAAGTGCAGCAGTTATTAGTCTCTTAAGCAGCATTATGTGTTGCCGTTTCTTTTGCCAAAACGTCGATCGCGCGAATGGAAGCTTTCAATGGCAAGATTAAGACAATCTTCATCAAAATCAGGCCACAATGTATCGCAGAAGTAGAGCTCACTATATGCAATATCCCAGAGTAAAAAATTACTTATCCTTACCTCCCCACTAGTACGAATCAATAAATCAGCTCGAGGGTGTTTTGCCAAAGAGGTGTATTTCTGAAATAAAGCAATGTTGATGTCTTGAGGATTAAGCCTGCCAGTCGAGGCTTGTTCGGCAATTTTTTTTGCAGCTTCAGTGATGTCCCATTGTCCGCCATAGTTTGCAGCGATAACAAGGTTTAGTCCATTATTGCTTTGAAGTTGCTCTTGAGCATCTTCAGCCAAGGATTGAATTTCAGGTGTAAAAACAGAAAGGTCGCCAATAATTTTGAGTTTAATATTGTTGTCTTTCAGTTTTTTGGTTTCGCTTTTAAGTACAGTCAAGAAAAGCTTAAAAAGTACGCTAATCTCTTCATCAGAGCGCTTCATATTTTCGCTGCTAAAGGCAAAAAGGGTTAAGGTATTAACGCCTATTTTTGCACAATGCTTGACAATTTTTCGAACACTTCGAACACCCCTTTGATGTCCACTAGAGCGAGGAAGGTGTTTTGACTTTGCCCACCGACCATTGCCATCCATAATAATGGCTATATGTTTTGGTGGGAGTTTTTCGCTCATAAGGAACATTGTTTTTTTGAGGCCATAGGGCGCAATTATACCTATAGGGTCCTCTAAAACCTAATGTAAAGTCCGGCTACTTTATTTAGCCTATAAGAGCAAACCAGCTTACTAAAAAAAGACATCTTTATGCGGTAAAATTGTTTTATATGAGCTTAGCAAAGAGAATCATTCCATGTCTTGATGTCCGTGATGGACGTGTTGTAAAAGGGGTTCAATTTATTGATATTAAAGACGCAGGCGACCCTGTTGAAGTTGCAAAGCGTTACGATATCGAGGGTGCTGATGAGATTACTTTTCTTGACATTACAGCGTCGCACGAGGGCCGAGATACTACTATACATATGGTTGAGAAAATTGCTGAACAGGTCTTTATTCCGCTGACTGTGGGGGGAGGTATTCGTAAAGCTGATGATGTTCGAGCAATGCTGAAGGCTGGTGCTGATAAGGTGGCCGTTAATTCTGCCGCAATCTTTAATCCTGGACTAATCAACGAACTCTCTAGCACTTTTGGATCTCAATGCATTGTTATTGCGATTGATGCTAAACGAGTTTCTAATGACCCTGCAAAATGGGAAATATTTACTCATGGAGGGCGCAAGCCAACTGGGATTGATGCTATTGAGTGGGCTATAAAAATGACCCATGGTGACGCAGGAGCAGGCGAGATTTTATTAACCTCTATGGACAGAGATGGAACAAAGGATGGGTTTGATATTGCCCTTACTAGAGCAATATCGGATGCAGTTTCTGTCCCTGTAATTGCATCTGGAGGCGTTGGCAAGTTGTCGCATTTATCCGAAGGCGTGATAGATGGTGGTGCAGATGCTGTTCTAGCGGCAAGCATTTTTCATTTTGGTGAATATACTATAGGAGAGGCTAAACAATCAATGCACGATAGAGGCATTGAAGTTAGGCTATAGAATATTGAGTTTTGAGACTCAACAGCGTATCATTACGCAGTTTTGATTCTAGGACTGTAATGACTGTAAAAAAAGAATTTTGGGCATTATTGGCATTATTTATATTGCCTATTGCTCTTGGCACTCTGTTTTTTTATTTAAATCCAAGCTATTTTAGTAAAAGTACGACTAATTATGGGGAGTTGGTCCGTCCTGTAATCGCCACTGATGCCTCAGATATTGAAATTGAAGGTGACGCTTCTTTAGATGGCATATGGACTATCGTTTATGTTACGAGCAGCTGCGACAGTGTCTGTGATAAAGCAGTTGCTGATATAAAGACTATTCGCACCCTTATAAATATGGATATGCGACGAATTCAAAGGATGATTATTACTAAAGATGGTTCATCACCAAAGATCATTGATGAGAACTTAATCAAAGCAAAAATTACTAGTGAAAGGCTTGACGATAATCTTTCTAGGTTTCCTGACAATGCTATTTATTTAATTGACCCTATAGGCAACTTTATGCTCTATTACAAGCCAGAAGACATTAATATTAAATTTGTTTTAAAAGATCTTAAGCGCCTTCTTAAGTACTCCAGGATAGGATAGGACAATGACAAGCTTGCCCGCAGTTAAGGACCTATTAGCGTTATGTAAATTAAAGGTTGTTTCGCTTATTTTACTAACCGCTGTTGTTGGCATGCTTTTGGCTGTTCCATATCTGCCAAACTTTTTGCTTATAGTTCTAGCATCAGTTGGCATTTCATTCTCGGCTATGTCTGCGGCGGTGTTTAATCATATTATTGATGAAAAAATTGACTTACAAATGTCAAGAACAGATCGTAGGCCCTTGCCTAAAGGAAAGGTTACCCGGAATCAGGCGCTTATCTGGGGTTTGTTTTTAGGGTTTGTCGGTATTGGCTTGCTTTTTTTCTTTGTTAATACTTTGACCGCTGTTTTAACATTCTTGTCACTGATTGGCTATGCGGTTTTTTATACGATGTATTTAAAACATGCAACCCCACAAAACATCGTTATTGGTGGCGCTGCTGGAGCTGCACCGCCAGTTCTTGGGTGGACTTCGGTTGCTGGTTCTCAAGGTATCGAATACGCACTTTTACTTTTTTTAATAGTTTTTATTTGGACGCCCCCACATTTTTGGGCTTTGGCTATACACAGGCGAGATGAATATAAAAAAGCGGAGGTGCCTATGTTACCAGTTACCCATGGACTAGAGTTTACTAGGGTACAAATTCTCTTGTACACAGTGCTTTTGCTTCTCGTTACACTGCTGCCTTATCTAACTGGAATGAGTGGGGTTATATATTTAATAGCCGCAGCTGTTTTAGGCGCTCTATTTTTAGGCTATTCTATTAAGATTTTTCTAGAACCAGAAAATCCAAAGATTGCATTTAAAACTTTTAAGTATTCTGTTAATTATCTAATGGTTTTATTTGTAGCCCTTTTGATAGATCATTACCTTTTGATGACCTTTGCGGTTTCTTCTTAATAATGAAAGCAACGCTCCAAGTTTTCAGGGCTGTAGCTTCTGCTATGATAGGTGTCGGAAAGAAGAAAAACCTTGAAAAAGACTTTGAGTCTAGCGAAAAGACAGGGCCATGGCCTTACATATTGGTCGGTATTATTATGACAACTCTTTTTATTGGTAGCATAATCTTGGCAGTAAGGTTTACCTTATCTTAGTGCCTCAATAATTTTATCAATCGCTTTTGCCATAGGCATAGGCTCATGAGGGCTGGTTAAAAGAGCAGTTAATTTTAGCTCAGGACTAAATAGTAGGTAGCTGCTTGTATGGTCGATGTCATAATGCTCAATCTTAGCAACTGAAGGGTCTTCATGCAACTCAGTTTCTATGGTTCCGTCATGATCACCATGATTGCTATGATCCTCTTGCGCTAATTTCTGTGATTCAACCACCTCATGGTAAACCCCTAAAGTTTTACTAATAGAGATTAATTCATTTTGATAGGCTGTTAATCCAAGGAAGGATGTGTTAAAGGCACTAGCAAATTTATCAAGTTTGCCAATATCACGCTCAGGATCAACTGAAATAAATACAACTTGCATCTCTTCTTTGTTTTCCATCAACTGGTAAGTCATGTTAATTTTTGAAAGATCTATCGGGCAAACGTCAGGACAAGAGGTATAGCCAAAATATAATAAAGCCCACTTGCCTTGAGATATCTCAGTTAAATGAACAGAGTCCGAGTCGTCATTAATAAAGTTAAGTTGATCAGCAACTGATTTTGATTCTGGGTACAGAGACGCTGCAGGTGCAACAGACTTTTTGAGTTCAACAATATTTGGTTTTCCGCCAACATAAAAAAAAGTGATGAGCCCCGCAACAACGATTAAAAGAAGTAAAGAAATCAGGGCTTTATTAGGCATATTAAGATGTTCTAAATTATTAAAAAATTATTGCGTTGCTGTTGGATTGTTAAACACTTTGTGAGCCAAGCTTACGAGGTTTAGTAATAGAAATAGTGCAACCACGTTGTGCAACACAGCGGCAAACATTGGCAATGACATAACGACATTAACAACCCCTAGAGCAACCTGAACTGCTAAAAGAGCAAGTGTTATAAATAAGTTATTTTTAAGGGCCGTGTAATTTTTAAAGGAAAAGGTTAAGGCGATTATTGCCACCATAACAACCAAAGCGCCAATCCTGTGAACCATTTGAATTGCGCTTCTAGTTTGATTTTCTAAAACCCCAAACTCGTAGTCTATGCCAAGAGGCCCCCAATAATATGCATTTTTAAAATCCATATCATCAGGCCATATTTGATCTAAACAGGTTGGAAAATACTCGCCACAAGATAGTGCAGCATAGTTTGTACTTGTCCAACCACCTAGAAAAATTTGGAAAGCCAAAAGAGCGATAACTAAAACAAGTATTGCTTTGTGGCGTTTTAAAATATGTTGGTCCAATTTCAATGGCTTACGTTGATTTAATAAAAGCCAAAACACTAAGACTGTTGTTGAAAATCCACCTAATAAGTGAGTCGTAACTATTCCAGGATGAACCTGTTCGGTCACTGTCCACATTCCAAGTGCACCCTGAAATCCTACTAGCAAAAGTAAAAAAGTAGGGAGCTTTATTGACTGAGCCCTTTCAGTTTTGTGAAGTGCAGCAAACAAAAATATCGCTATTATTGCAAGACCAAGAATAGAGGCAGCATAACGATGAATCATCTCTTTCCAGGCCTTTGCAACATCAAGAGGCCTTTCATACTCACTTGACACAACATCCGGAACAAGCAGTTGTCCATAACAACCCGGCCAGTCAGGACAGCCAAGTCCAGCATCTGCAAGGCGAGTATAGGCACCAAGCACGACAACTATAAGAGCTAGTATTATTGATAGATTAAGTGTTTTTGTGTACATAGGCATCCATTAGTTTTACCAGCTAAGCATTTTAATGACGCAAATCAACTGTTGGAAAAGATTAAGTTTAATGTATATAACAATAAAATGTATATAGGTCTATTGTTTAAAATTTCAATAACCAGAACTACATTTTTTGATCCTAAGCCACTGGTGAATTTTTTTAATCCATATTGTGAATTAAGACAAATTATTACTTGGTAAAAAGGTATCATTTAATTTGCATTTTTTTTGATTGAAGTTGAAATTGCATATTTAAGCAGCATATATTCCTATTCATAATATAGCTAAACAAAGAGTAAATTCGGAGAATCTATGAAACTATTGTTGACCCTTACGAGCGCAATCACAGCCTTACTGAGTTCTAAATCTGTATTGGCAGAATATGGACTTAATATGACCCAAGGAATTACAGATATCAGCAAGGATATTTATGGCCTTCACATGATGGTATTTTGGGTTTGTGTTGCTATTGGTGTTGTTGTTTTTGGTGCAATGTTTTATTCAATTATTGCTCACAGAAAATCAAAGGGTGCCAAGGCAGCTCATTTTCATGAAAGCACTACTGTTGAATTTCTTTGGACAGGGATACCAATCATTATTTTAATTGCTATGGCAATACCAGCATCTAAGACTCTTATAGATATTGAAGTTTTGGACAAAGCCGATATGACAGTTAAAGTAACGGGAATACAATGGAAGTGGCAATATGACTATCCTGAGGAGGGAATAAGTTTTGTTTCCAACCTCGCGCAATCTTCTAGAGATGTTGTTAATGGAACACCAGAAGAGCGCGAAGCAGTTAATAACGACGATACTTATCTTCTTTCTGTTGACAAACATTTAGTCCTCCCGGTTGACACTACAATTCGCTTTTTGATTACATCAAGCGATGTAATTCATAGCTGGTGGGTGCCTGAATTTGCAGTTAAGCAGGACGCCAACCCTGGATTTATTAACGATGCATGGGCAAAGCCTACAGAAATTGGAACCTACAGAGGCCAGTGTGCTGAACTCTGTGGAAAAGATCATGGCTTTATGCCAATTGTTGTTGATGTTGTCTCTCAAGCTGACTATGCTGTGTGGGTTGAAACTATGCAGGCTGAAAAAGTTGCTGAACTTGCAAGCGCTACTCAAGTTTGGACTGAGGCGGATCTTGTTGCTAAGGGAGAAACTGTTTATAACGCAAACTGTTCGGGCTGCCATCAAAAAAATGGTGCCGGTATCCCTGGTGTTTTCCCTGCAATGATAGGTTCTGAGGTGGCTAATGGTCCTGCTGCATATCAGCTTAACCTAGTTATCAATGGCATGGGTGGAATGCCTGCATTTAAAATGTTAAGTGATTCTGATATAGCCGCAGTAATTACCTATGAAAGAAGATCTTTTGGCAATAATGGATCAGTTGTTCAACCATCAGATGTTACATCTGCACGTTAATTTAAGGAGAAATACATGAGCTCAACTACAACGGCAGCAGCACATGATCACCATCATCATGGCCCTGAAAAAGGTCTTCTAAGGTGGGTCAAAACAACTAACCATAAAGATATTGGCACACTCTACTTGTGGTTTTCTTTTGTAATGTTTCTTATAGGCGGCGCTTTTGCTATGGGCATTCGCTCAGAGCTTTTACAGCCTGGCCTGCAATTGTTTGAACCACAAATGTATAACCAGCTTACTACAATGCATGGTTTGATAATGGTTTTTGGAGCCATTATGCCGGCCTTTGTTGGTCTAGCAAACTGGTTAATTCCAATGATGGTTGGCGCTCCTGATATGGCACTACCTAGAATGAATAACTGGAGTTTTTGGATACTACCATTTGCAGGTACAATTCTTCTTAGTACGTTTTTTATGGAAGGAGGTGCCCCAGCATTTGGTTGGACATTCTATGCGCCACTTTCAACCGCCTTTGCTCCTGACTCAACTGATTTCTTTATCTTTGCAATTCATTTGCTAGGGTTTTCGTCGATCATGGGTGCAATTAATATTATTGCCACTGTTCTTAATATGAAGGCTCCAGAGATGAGATTAATGGACATGCCTTTATTTGTATGGACATGGCTAATCACCTCATTTTTATTAATTGGAGCAATGCCTGTTTTGGCTGGTGCAGTTACCATGATGTTGACAGACCGCAACTTTGGAACGGCATTTTTTGATGCAACAGGTGGTGGCGACCCTGTTATGTTCCAGCACATTTTTTGGTTCTTTGGCCATCCTGAAGTGTACATTATGATTTTGCCTGCCTTTGGTATAGTCTCTCATATCATTCCAACATTTGCGCGGAAGCCTTTATTTGGTTATTCTTCGATGGTGTATGCAACCGCCTCGATTGCCTTTTTGTCATATATTGTTTGGGCACACCACATGTTCTTAACAGGAATGCCAGTTGCAGGAGAGCTATACTTTATGTATGCAACGATGTTGATTGCAGTTCCTACTGGAGTAAAGGTATTCAATTGGGTAGCTACTATGTGGAGGGGGTCAATGACTTTTGAGACGCCTATGCTTTGGGCACTATCATTTGTGATCTTATTTACCATTGGCGGCTTTTCAGGATTAATGCTTGGAATCGTGCCAGCAGATATTCAATACCATGATACTTATTTTGTTGTTGCCCATTTTCATTATGTTCTTGTAACAGGAGCGTTGTGGGGAATTATTGCCGCAGTTTTTTACTGGCTACCAAAATGGACAGGAAAAATGTATAACGAAACACTTGGTAAGGTTCACTTTTGGTGGGCTTTAGTTTCTGTAAATGTTACGTTTTTTCCTCAGCACTTCTTAGGGCTTGCAGGAATGCCTCGTCGTATTCCAGACTATGCGCTTCAGTTTGCTGACTTTAACTATATTTCCTCAATTGGCTCATTCTCTTTTGCATTGTCATTTTTATTATTTACTTATATTGTTGTTGACTGTATTCGAAACGGTAAGCCTGCTGATGCCAGACCATGGGAGAGTGCTAAAGGTCTTGAGTGGACATTGCCTGTACCAGTCGCTTACCATAGTTTTGAAGAGCCACCAACAAGAGCGGAAATTTTGGCAGAGTCTCAGCATAGCTGATGGCAGATAATAAAAAAAATAAAGGCGTCATCATAACTGCTTTATTAGTTGGCGCTGTTGCAATAGGAGTATATGTAGCGACCATTTTGATTAATGGCTGATATGGAAAGAAAAAAAATTACAAAAGGGTTCTGGATAAAGCTAGTTTCTGTGCCCATTTTAATGTTCTTTTTTGCTTATGCTATGGTGCCTATTTATGATGTGTTGTGTGATTTAACTGGCTTTAATGGGAAAACTGGGACAGTAGAAACAGAGCAGTTATATGAGGTCAACGAAGAGAGAGTTGTAAGTGTAAGTTTTTTTGCAGCAACCAGCCCGGGATTTCCAGTGCAGTTTGCACCAAAGGTGGCCTCGATGGATGTTGTTCCTGGAAAATTTTATACAACGAGTTATATAGCAAAAAATACGACTGATGAGATGATTTATGGTCAAGCTATTCCAAGTGTAGCGCCAACAGATGCGGCCCTTCACTTTAAGAAGCTAGAGTGTTTTTGTTTTATTAAGCAGGAGTTTAAACCTAATGAAGAGGTTGAGATGACACTTCGATTTGTTATTGAGCCTGAAATGGAAGATCGAATTAAAGATGTTAGTTTGTCATATAATTTTTATAAGTTAGATAGTTAAAGAGAGGAAGAAAAATGAGCAATGAAAAATATTACGTCCCTCATGGAACCTATTGGCCAATTATTGGATCAATAGGAATTTCAACTTTATTTGTGGGTCTTGCTAATCAAATGCATGATGTTAGCTGGGGTTGGCCTGTGATGGTTTTGGGATTTGCAATAGTTGCGTTTATGCTGTTTGGCTGGCTTGGAACTGTGGTCAATGAAAGCATAGGCGGCATTTATAATAAACAGGTAGATAGGTCATTTCGATGGGGCATGAGTTGGTTTATTTTTTCTGAGGTGATGTTTTTCGCAGCATTCTTTGGCGCCTTGTTATATGCAAGAACACTAAGTGTTCCTTGGTTGGGAGGTTCAGATAATAATGTATTTACTCCTGAGCTTTGGGAGGGCTTTAAGGCGACTTGGCCTCTAATAACTACACCTGGAGAGGTTGGGCAAAACGGTACCATGTTCTCAACAAATTTTAAGCTAGTGGATACCTGGGGATTGCCTGCAATTAACACCGCTCTTCTTTTGAGTTCGGGGGTTACTATTACATATGCTCATCATGCTTTAAGATCTGGACATAGAAATGCATTGGTTGCCTGGATGATTGCAACTATCGCTTTGGGTGTCTTGTTTTTAGGATTTCAGATTACCGAATACGGCCACGCTTATCATGATGGCCTAAAACTTACATCGGGCATCTATGGATCAACCTTTTATTTATTGACAGGCTTCCATGGATTCCATGTTACGGTTGGTGTTATTATGCTGACTGTGATTTTGTATCGCATTCAAAAAGGCCACTTTAACTCAGAAAACCACTTCGCCTTTGAGGGTGTTGCTTGGTATTGGCACTTTGTTGACGTAGTATGGCTAGGGCTATTTATCTTTGTTTACTGGCTATAATAAAATAAATAAGAGGTTTTATAAAAAGGCCCTTTAGACAGGGTCTTTTTTATCTAATAAGAGACAATCATGGACTTTATTGTAATAGCAATCATTATTGTAATCTTTATTGCTCTTGGATCAGCTCTCATCGGCATGCTAAAGGGTGGCAAAGAGGGTTCTGATAAAATGTTCAAAGCGCTAAGAGCAAGAATTAGTTTGTCAGTATTTCTTTTTCTTTTTCTAATGTTTGCAAGCTATATGGGATGGATAGAGCCGAACAGCATATTGCCTACTCAGTAATGAGCCTTCGTGTTTTTATACCTTCACTCCTTATTGCTGCAACCTGCGCATTTCTAGTTTCTCTTGGCTTTTGGCAGCTGGACCGCGCTGATGAGAAGCGCTCAATTGAAGCCTCAATTAAAAACGCGAATACAGGAACTGTTGAACTTATAATGTCTGACGACAATCTTGAAGATAAAGAATATTATGAAGTTCGACTTCAAGGTAATTACCTAAATGATAAGCAGTTTATCTATGACAACCAGATTGTTGATCAGGCTTCAGGTTATTATGTTTTGACCCCCTTTATTTTGAGTAATCAGTCAAACGCTATTTTAATTAATCGAGGCTTTATTCCATGGAATGGCCGTAGAGATAAATTAGCAGATATATTTATCGAACAAGGCGCTAGAGTGGCTAAAGTTCAAATATCAAAACCAATTAAGAGAATAGAGTTAAAGTCGAGTGAGATTGGGAGAGAGTTTCCAGTTTTAATACAGGCAATTAATTTGGATGAGATGGCTACTATTGCCGGTGTTGATTTTTCAAATGTCATTGGCTTATTGGACCCATCATCTTCTGACGGATATGTTAGAAAGTGGAAGCCATACAATGGCAGTATTGAAAAACATATAGGCTATGCTATCCAGTGGTTTTTGATGGCACTTGTTCTTGCAATTATAGGAATCCGCTTAGCCATAAAACAGCGCAATAACTAATCCTATTTTGGTGCTATAAAATACTTTTGAAAAAAAATCCTTTGCTGTATAATTTCGCTCTAAGCCGACATAGCACAGTTGGTAGTGCAACTGATTTGTAATCAGTAGGTCCGCGGTTCGAGTCCGTGTGTCGGCACCAGCAAAACATAATTAAGCGGCCTCAATGGCCGCTTTTTTAGTTTAACTTGAGAAGTTTAGATATCGTTAATTTTTTACACGTTCTCGTAAAATAAATTTTTGTATTTTTCCAGTAGAGGTTTTTGGAATATCCTCAAAAATAAATTTACGAGGAATTTTGAAAGAAGCCATATTATCTCTGCACCATTGACTTAATTCAGCCTCAGATGCAGAACCCTCAGTATTAAGTTGAACAAAAGCACAGGGAGTTTCACCCCACTTTTCATCTGGCATTGCTACTACGGCAACTGCTACAACTGCAGGATGCTTATACAAAACTTCTTCAATCTCGATGGACGATATATTTTCACCACCTGATATAATAATATCTTTAGATCGATCTTTTAGTTGGACATAGCCATTTTCATGTATCACACCTAAGTCTCCGGAATGAAACCAGCCATTCTTAAATGATTCGTCAGAGGCCTGCTTATTTTTAAAGTAGCCCTTCATAACTACGTTGCCCCTGAACATTACCTCACCAATTGTTTTGCCGTCATGGGGTACAGATTCCATTGTTTCAGGATTCATAACATCTAAGGACTCAAGAGGAAGGTAACGAACGCCTTGGCGCGCTTTAAGGTTCGCTTGCAAGCCTTCATCTAATGCATCCCACTCTTGGTGCCACTCATTAACCACGGAAGGGCCATATGTTTCAGAAAGACCATAAAGATGGGTGACATTAAAGCCTGAAGCCTTCATTTCGGTAAGAATGTTTTCTGGAGGCGGTGCTGCAGCGGTAAAGAATTCCACTCGATTTTCAAGTAAATGCTTTTCTTTTCTCTCAGCAGATAAGATTGTTGACATGACAATGGGTGCTCCACATAAATGGGTGACTTTATGGTCAGAAAGGGCATCCCAAATTGGCCCAGGCCTAACATGTCTTAGGCAAACATGAGTGCCAATGATTGCAGACATTGTCCAAGGAAAGCACCAACCGTTACAGTGAAACATAGGCAGTGTCCAAAGGTAAACCGCATGTTTATTTATTGATGCAATGAGCGCATTTCCCTGTGCTAGTAAGTAGGCTCCTCGATGATGAGAAACAACACCTTTTGGATTTCCAGTGGTCCCAGAAGTATAATTTAGTGAGATTGCATCCCACTCATCTTCAGGCATAAGCCAATCGAATTGATCATCCCCATTAGATAAAAAAGAATCATAGTCAATCGCACCAGCTAATTCATCATTAATTCGAAACTCACTATCATTGTAGTCAATCAGAATTGGATTAACTTGAGATAACTCTAATGCAGCTCTAATAATGCTTAGAAATTCACGATCAGCAATCAATACTTTGGTATCAGCATGATCTAACTGGTAGGCAATTGTTGTAGCGTCAAGTCGAGTATTTATGCTATGTAAGACCGCACCGCACATTGGCACCCCATAATGAGACTCTAGCATTGCAGGGGTATTTGCTAGCATTACTGAAACCGTATCACCTCGACCAATTCCTTTATGTGAAAGTGCAGATGCAAGCTGCCTAGAGCGGCGATAAAATTCAGCATAGTTGCGCCTAATGGCCCCATGAATTATTGCAGTATGCTCTGGAAATACTGATGCAGCCCTCTCTAGAAAAGTGAGTGGCGTTAGAGGCTGATAGTTTGCTGGATTGCGATCTAGGCCAGTATTATAAGGGTTGCTCATTTTTGATATTACTATTCATCACGCCATTTAGGATGGCGCTTTTCTATAAATGCATCGATACCTTCTTGAGCGTCTATTTTCAACATATTCTCTACCATTACAGATGATGCATAGTCGTAAGCATCAGAAAGGGACATCTCTTTTTGCTTGTAAAAAGCCTGCTTGCCAGTTTTTAATGTCATTCTAGATTTAGAGGCAATTAGCTTGGCCATAGCCATTGTACTTTCAGTTAAATTGTTATTCTCAACAACTCGATTTACTAGGCCGATATGTTCTGCTTTTTTTGAATCTATCATTTCACCGGTTAGAAGCATCTCCATTGCCGCTTTATTTGACACATTTCTGGATAGAGCAACCATAGGAGTTGAGCAGAAAAGACCAATATTGACCCCTGGAGTAATAAATCGAGCAGACTTTCCAGCAACAGCTAGATCACAACAAGCAACCAGTTGGCATCCAGAGGCTGCTGCCACACCAGAAATCTCCGCAATTACTGGCTTAGGGTGGTTGACAATTAGTTGCATAAGGGTTGAGCAAGATGAAAACACTTCTGTGAAGTACTCGAGCCCATTGTCATTACTATTTCTCCCAGCTGACATTTGTTTTAAATCATGTCCCGAACAAAATGCAGGGCCATTCCCTGCGATTATTATCACTCTAATATCCTCATTTTTTGAGGCGTTTTTTAGCGACAATGTAAGTTTTTCCATCATCTCTTCAGATAGTGAATTTCTTCGCTTATTGTCGTTTAGTGTTAAACGAATGACACCATTATCGGTTAACTCTTCAAGTAATATTGATTTGATAGAATCGGATTTTTTGCTTTGATTATTGCTCATAACATAAGCTCCATATTAGCACACATGACTTACAAACTTTTTAAATGTTAATGTTAACCTCTACGCTATCATCTAGAGTATTTGCAATAAAACAATATTTGTGCGCTCTATCATGCATTTTTTCTAATTCTTCATTACTAACTTCAAAGCCACTATCAAATGATATTGTTGGGTTTAAGTCTATCCGATTTACAATCATCTGTTTCTTGCTATTTTTCCCAAGGTAGGCGATTGCGTTGTCATCATAGGAAGATACAGGCCACTTTGTTTTTGCCGCTAGGGCCAAAAAGGTCATCATATGACAACTGCTTAATGAGGCTGCCAAAGCTTGTTCGGGATTAGTATTTTGAGCAGAACCTCCCCAATCAGGAGCAGTATCCGCTATAACCTTGAATTGATCATTATAAGAAATCTCATGTGCACTGGAGAATTTTCCAGGGGATAGCTCAAGTTCTTGCCGTTTCCAGTAGAGATTAATAGAAAGTTCTGACATGATTTTCTCCTTAGATCGTTTGATTTGCGTGATTTATTTTACGTTATCGATGCAAGTTTTTTTTTGGGATCATAAAATGGTTTTTGAACGACCTTGATAGAGTGGTTGCCCTCGGGAGTTTGAACCTTTGCAACTGTATCGACGGCCGAATGATTAATATTCATCATAGCAAGAGCGATATTTTTATCAAGGCGAGGCGAGTAAACTGCTGATGTTACATATCCCACTTCCTTTGAACCAACAATAATTGGCCAATAACTGGTATTCGGGTTCTGTATCGGAGAACAAGTAATTTCTATTCCAACTTGACGGCGTTTTAGACCCTTGCTTTTGATTTTTTTTAAGGCATTTTTACCAATGAAGTCAGCATCCATTTCAAGATCAACTAGTCGATCTAATCCTAACTCAAAGGGATTTATGTTGCAATCCATATCTGCTTGGTAAGAAAGCATGCCGCCTTCTATTCTTCTTATTGTTGAAGTATGACCTGGATATAATCCCATTGGCTTGCCAATCTCCATAATGTGATCCCAGAGCTCATTTCCACATGAGCCATCACGTAGATAAATTTCATACCCAAGCTCACTAGACCAGCCAGTTCTAGAAATAATAAGTGGAATGCCATTCAACTCAAAATCTTTTAGCCAGTAATACTTAAGATTTTCAATCTCATCACCAAAGACGGCTTTTGCAATTTCGCCGGATTTTGGTCCCTGAAGCTGAAGTGGCGATACATCTGGCTCGCATAGAGTCACATCCAGTCCAGAATTAACGGCTACTCCTTTGGCCCACATAAGAATATCGCTATCAGCTAAAGAAAGCCAGAAGTGATTTTGATCCAATCTTAATAAAACAGGGTCGTTAAGAACGCCACCATTTTCATCAGTTATAAGCACATACTTGCACTGACCAATCGCACATTCTGAAAGGTTTCGTGGGGTTAACAATTGAACAAATTTAGCGGCGTCAGGACCTGTTATTTCAACTTGGCGCTCGACAGCGACATCACAAAGAATCGCATCGTTAACAAGGTTCCAAAAATTTTGAACAGGGTCACCAAAGTCTCTAGGAATATACATATGATTGTATACAGAAAAAGCTTTTGCGCCTGACCTTACTGTGGCATCAAAATAAGGAGACTTCCTTACCTGTGTTCCGAAGCTAACGTCATTATTAGATTTTGCCATTTGAAAGACCGTAATATCAAATAAATTAATCGGCAGATAATACTCTATTTTTATAAATAACAGGGAATTTTAAAGAGGATATTTAGGCTAGTTAACGATGTTCAGATCACGAGTAAGTTCTGACAATATTTCTGGGCCGTCAGCACGTAAAATAACAATCTCTTCTAATCTAACTCCAAACCTGCCTTGCAAGTATATTCCAGGCTCAATTGAAAACACCATACCTTCATCAAGAATTACTTCAGAGGTTGCAGTAATGTATGGTGGCTCATGAATATCGATACCAAGACCATGGCCTGTACGATGTACAAAAAATTCTCCATAGCCGGCCTCGGTAATTACGCCTCTTGCAGCAGCGTCAACATCTTTTGCCATTACGCCAGGTTTAGCGGCTGACATGGCTGCCTGCACAGCACGCTCAACAATCGCATGAATTTCTAGATAACCTTCCGGCGGCTCACCGAGAACTGACATTCGCGTCATGTCACTTGGAAAGGTTCCTTTTCTCCCACCAATATCTATTAAAACAGCGTCACCATATTCTACTTTTCTATCGCCTGTGTGGTGATGAGGAAAGGCTCCATTGGGACCTGAACCTACAATACAAAATTGAGGCTTCGCACCCTCAGAGATAAAGTGGTTATTTATTGCTTCACCAATTTCAAGCTCAGTTACCCCTTCTTTAATTGCAGCAAATCCTGCTTGCATTGCGCGGTCATCGATTAATGCATTTTCTTTAAGGTTTAAGAATTCTGTCTGGTCTTTTCGCATTCTTAAGGCGCCAATTGTTGAACCGGTAAATTCATAGGTTGGATTTGGCAGTGCCTCTATAACGATTAAAGCAAAGTGAGAGCGCATTGCCTCATCTATGGCAATGTGTTTTGCAGAACTTTCGCCAATATATAAAAGCGCCTCTTTAAGAGCTTGATCTGGCCCATTTTCATCCTTCCAGCTATTAATTGCTATATCGGTTCTCTTTCTCACATCTTCTGCATTGACTGATGGCATCAAAAATGCCTCTTTTTCTTTTCCCACTAAAAGCATGCATGGCCTTTCATCTGGATAGGGATTAAAGCCTAATAACCAGTTCAAGTGTGTTCCTGGCCCTAAGGCAACTAGATCAACGTTATTGTCTTTCATTCGAGCGCGCAGAGAATTTATTTTATGTTGCATAAGCTTTTTCTATATAAGTTTTGTAACAATTAAATTATAGATTCAATTTTAGGCATTAGCCTAATAAGTTCCTGAGTATATGGGTGTTCTGGATTGTTAAATAATTCCTCAGTTTCTTTTGTTTCACAAACACTACCATTTTTCAGTACTACAATTCTATTACACATTTGTCTAATTACAGGAAGATCATGACTAATAAACAACATAGCAAGGTGAAGCTCATCTTGAATATCTTTCAAAAGATTTAATATTTGTGCTTGTATACTTACATCCAAAGCAGAAGTAGGCTCATCACAAATTAATAAGCGTGGTCTTGTAGCTAAAGCTCTAGCAATTGATATTCTTTGTCTTTGTCCCCCAGAAAATTCATGAGGATATCGATCCAATGATTGTCTTGTCATTCCAACAATATCTATCAAATCGTAAACATTTTGTGTGAGTTCATTAGAACTAATATTTTTTTGAAAAAGCTTTATTGGTTCAGATATTATGTCTTTTACTTTAAATCTTGGGTTCAAAGATGAATACGGATCTTGAAATATCATCTGAATTTGCCCCCTACTCTTATCAATTTGGTATTTTCTTTTTGAATTATAAAGTGAGATATTATTATAAAAAATCTCCCCATTAGTTGGCCTTACTAGTCCTGTAATAATTTTTGCTATTGTTGATTTTCCTGAGCCAGATTCACCAACTAAACCTAGAGTTTCACCCTCAAATAGTTCAAAAGATACATTATCCACTGCCTTCACTGCTTTATCAGTGGACTCATTTTTTGATCCAAATGAAATATTAATTGCGAAAGATTTATCATCAAAAATTTTAGTAACGTCTGTCAGTTTTAATAATTTTTGATTTTTGTTTTCTCGTATTCCCCAGGTTTTAATAATATTTTTTGTTAAATTTTTAGAGTCAGATGTAATTTCTTTTCCATCAGGACTAATAAGTGTGAATCTATCAATTTTTTTATTTGTGGGTGGCACAGAAATAACTAAACTTCGAGCCTCATTAGATTTAGGGTTATTTAATAATTCTTTTGTATCACCTTGCTCAACAATAACTCCATGTCTCATAACAATAACTTTATTTGTTGTCTCAGCAATAACACCCATGTCATGTGTAATAATAATTACTCCTAAATTTCTTTTTTTAGTAAGATCTTTAAGTAATTCCAGTATTTGATATTGAATACTTACATCTAAAGCAGTTGTAGGTTCATCAGCTATAATTAAATCTGGTTCACAACTTATTGCTAAAGCAATAACAACCCTTTGGCGCATACCTCCACTAAATTGATGGGGATATTCTTCAATTCTTTTTTCAGCGTTATCTATTCCTACTTCTTTTATGAGTTGAATAGATTTTTTTAATGCATCTTGATAGCCTAAATTTAGGTGTGTTTGAATAGTTTCAATTAATTGATCTTTTATTTTAAATAATGGATTTAAGGATGTTTGAGGATCTTGGAAGACAAATCCAATTTTCTTTCCTCTAATTTTTTGAATGAGCTCTTCATTATCTCTTAATTCATTATTATCAATTTTAATTGATCCATTTGTTATTTCGCCTGGAGGATCAATTAAATTTATGATTGCATTTGCAATAGTAGATTTTCCAGAGCCAGATTCACCAACTATTCCTAATATTTCACCCCTTTCTAATGTAAATTCAACATTTTTACTAGCAACAATTGTTTCTTTTCTAGTTGGATAACTAATATCTAAATTTTTAACTTCTAAAAAACTCATCTCTTTTTTAATTTTGGATTTAAGGCATCTCTCATCCAATCTCCTAATAGATTAATAGATAAAGCTAAAAGGATTAAAAAAATAGCTGGAAAAAATGTAATCCACCATTCGCCTGAAAATAAAAAATTATTTCCAAATCTAATTAATGTTCCTAGTGAAGGTGTTGTAGGCGGAACTCCAACACCTAAAAAACTTAATGTAGATTCTGTAATTATTGCAAGAGCCAATCCTATTGTTGCAATTACCAAGATAGGTCTAAGTATGTTTGGCAAAATATGTTTAAACATAATTAGAATGTTTGATAATCCTATAATTCTCGAAGCTGATACATATTCTTTATTTTTTTCAACTAGAGTAGATGCTCTAGAAACTCTAGCGAACTGCGGCCATTCAGAGATACCAATTGCAAAAATTAATACGTAGATTGCCATTTCATCATGCATTGATTGTGTAATGATTGATCTAGCTATACCATATACGAGTAAAGCCATTAGAATGCTTGGTATTGTTAATTGGACATCTGTAAGCCGCATAACAACTGTCTCATATATACCACCTATATAACCAGCAGTAACACCAAGGAATACGCCAAGTATCATAGCAAAAATTATTGATGAAAATCCTACGATTAATGAAATTCTTGAACCATAGATCATTGTTGAGAACATATCTCTTCCTTGTTGATCGGTCCCAAGAATAAAACTAGCACTGCCACCCTCAGACCATGAAGGTGGGGTAAATGCATCCATTAATGAAACTGTAGCTGGGTCAAAAGGATTGTAGGGAGCAACTATTCCAGCAAAAACTGAACAAAGAAAAATAATAAATAAAATAGTAGAAGAGATAATTGCAATTTTTGAATTAAAAAAGCTATACCCTATATCGGTATCATAAATTTTATCAATTGTTTTGAATAACATCTTTAACTCGTCTCTTCTTTAAGTCTTATTCTTGGATCGATAAAATAATATGAGATATCAACAATGAAATTTATCATAACAAAAATAAAAGCAACCATAATCATGTAGGCTGACATTATTGGTATATCAACAAAGTACACTGCATTAATAAATAATAAGCCCATACCAGGCCATTGGAAAACTGTTTCTGTAATAATTGAAAAGGCTATTAAAGTTCCAATATTAATACCAGTAATAGTAATTACAGGTATTAAGCCATTTTTAAGCGCATGCTTATAATTGATGATATTTCTTTTAATGCCTCTAGCTTTAGCAAATTTAATATAATCCGTTTGAAGTATTTCCATCATTTCCGCACGAACTAATCTGATGACATATGTCATTTGAAATAAACTTAATGTGACCGAGGGTAATATTAATGCCTTAAGTCCAGAAGTAGTTAAAAAACCTGTTGTCCAAAAACCTAACTCTATAACTTCACCTCTTCCAAAAGAAGGAAGGACTCCCAGTATTACAGAAAACAAGTAAATTAACAGTATCCCTATAATGAATGTTGGAAGAGAAACACCAGCAAGTGAAACGACAAGGATAATATTTGAAATAAAACTATCTCTATGGATGCCTGTATAGACACCTAAAATGACGCCCGTTATTATAGCAAGCAAGGCAGATACAAATACTAATTCTAGAGTAGCCGGCATTCGTTCTGCAATTAAATCCGAAACCTCTCTTTTTAATTGATAAGATATGCCAAAATCGCCTTGAATAATATTGCCTAAAAATCTTGAAAATTGAATATAGATAGGATCATTTAATCCCAGAACCTCTCTAACCTCAGCTTGTCTTTCAATCGAGGCATCTATTCCTGTCATGCTATTTACTGGGTCTCCAACAAAATTGAATAAAGAAAAGGAAACAAAGGCAACAACAATCATTACAAGGAAAGATTGTAAAAGTCTTTTAAAGAAATAGCTAAACATGGACAACTTGGTGATGTAAAGGAGGTTATGTTACATCAACTTTGAAAGTTTTTCTGGCCAGTTACCTGGCCAGAAAATATATAACTTTTTTAGTTTACGTTTGCAAATCTAAATAATGGTTCGTTGTTCATTCTAATTGGAACATCGATATTACTTTTTGATGCTTGGTTAACAACTTGGTGATGTAAAGGAAGATACGTTACATCATCTTGAGTAATATCCCAAGCTTCAGCAATCATAGCATTTCTTTTATCTAAGTCTGTTTCAACACCCATTGCCGCAACTAATTCGTCGACTCTAGCGTTACTGAAATTTACTTTATTCCAGCTACCAGAGCTTTCAAACAAGTATGAATATACATAGTGACTGTCAAAAGTTGGAACACCCCAACCTAACATGTACATGTCACTAGTCACACCATTAGCATCACCGCCTTTTACTTCAGCGAAATGCTGACTCTTAGTTTTTGCATCAAGATTTACTGTAACTCCAATTTTTGCAAACATACCAATAGCTGCTACACAAATTGCTTCATCATTGATGTAACGATCATTAGGGCAATCTAATGTAAGCTCAAATCCGTCAGGATAACCAGCTTCAGCTAAAAGTTGTTTTGACATTTCAGGATCGTAAGCCATTCTTTGATCACGCGCTGCCGTGTGACCATTAACACCAGGAGCAGTAATAATACCTGCAGGCACACTTTGCCCTCTCATTACCTTATCCTTAATAGCGTCCATATCTAAAGCATGGTACATTGCCAGACGAACTCTTTTATCTGCAAAAGGATTTTTTCCTTTAATGTTAGAAGAGTTCAATTCAGCTGAACCTTGATCCATACCAAAGAAAATGGTTCTATTTTGAGGAGTCATTTTCACACTATGGCCTGAAGAAGAGTCGATTCTTTGAATATCTTGAACTGGCACAACATTAGTGTAATCGATTTCTCCAGAAAGAAGTGCTGCAACTCTTGTTGCATTATTCTTAATTGGGAGTAATTCAATTTGATCTATGTTGTGTAAATAGTGATTTCCCCACCAGTTATTATTTTTTTCAAAAACAGTTCTTACATCCTGTTCTCTAAAAGTAATTTCAAATGGTCCAGTTCCATTTGTATTGGATGCGCAATGAGAGGTCTCACCTGCATCCCAATTATATGAAACTTCACAACCATTTGCTTTTGCCCAAGCTTCAGACATTACAAATATCTGAGTTAATTGGTTTAAAAGAATTGGATTAGGTCCATCAGTTTTTACTTCAACAGTATGATCATCAATCGCTGTTGCTGATTTAACACTTTTAATTAAATCAACCATATCAGATGGAGCAGTCTTTGCTCTATTGATACTAAAAGCAACATCACCTGCTGTCAAAGATGATCCATCATGAAACGTCACACCCCTACGAAGGTTAAATATCCATGTATCATCGGCTGTTGTCGTCCATGACTCTGCAAGCTGAGGAAGTATTTCCATGTTAATACCTGGAGTTACCAAGCCTTCATATACTTGACGAGAAACCATGTGAGTTGGTCCTTCGTTTTGTGCATGCGGATCGAGGGTTAAAGAATCACCAGGCATCGACCATTTGATCGAATTAGCGAAAGCTGGTGAAAAAATACCCATGAGTAGCAATGACAAAACAATGCTTATAGTTTTTTTCATTATTTTTCTCCTTTTTTTGTAACGCCAAATTAGGCGTCTAAATACTAAAAACAAAAAAACCAACTAACAAAATGTTTGTTGGTTTAAGACAAATATATAGTAGCGATAATGCTAGGTCAAGGTTTTTTTCTGTTGTGTCCCATAGAAACAAGAATATTCTTAATCTAAAACATGCAGATTTTAGAAGAAAATAACACCATTAATAAAAATCTATTTTTGAAACTGAAACATCAGACTCGAAATCACGACCAAAAGCAACAATACCAAAATCTCTTATTTCATTAATATTTAGGGCTGTACTCCTTGACTTTGAGCGCTTGAATTCACTAAAAGGCAGGTTAACCTGCCTCCAATCTGGACTTGTCTCAAACGTATGAGAATAATAGTCACTTGGAGACCAATTTAAATAAGTTCGAATCATAACATGGTAAGTTTCTCCATTACCTCGAACATTTAATCGAACACCTTGAAGTTTTTTACCATCTTTGTCAGCATCTTGAATTAACTGAAACATCTTTGGCTTGTTGAATAATGAGACTTTAGAACGTAACTGTATAAATCCGCCATTATTCCTTGTGCTCACATCGCCAGTAAGTCTTGCAAAAACCATATCTCCATCTTTTTCAAGTGAAACACTGCCTTCAGAAACTCCTCCCATCACTTGATCACTTATATACTTCCAGTTTTTTACGCTATCTTGAGTAAATGGAAAGCTAAAAACCTCATCATTAGCTGAAACTAATGTTGTGAAAGTTAATAACATTATGAGTAGTAGTCTCTTCACAGACTAACCGCTAGCACATAGGCTTGGATCCCAAAATTCGTCTTCTATTTTACCCATCGAAAATATTAAGCCAACAATGTCAGTAATCGAGAACTTTTCAATGTCACCGACGGCCATAATGTATTGACCACTATTTGAGTTATTAAATACTTTAATATAATAGGTCCCCGCTTTAAAAATTTCATTTGAATAAAAGTCCTTGCCTATTTCTGGACCATTCCAGTACCACTGCTTTCCATACTCTTCATACCAGGGTGTCCACTCAAAGTTTTCACCATCAGCAAGATAGATTTTATGAAAGTCAGAATCTAGAACTTCGAAAGAAAACTTACTATTAAGAGGACATTCACCAATCTTAGCAGCCAAAATACCAGCATAAAAATCAAAGTCTACCTCGGATTGAATACGATAGAAGTGTGGATCACCTATAAGGGTTGAATAAATAGCTTTTGATATTTCGGGGTCTTCTATTTCGTATGGTGCATCCGCAGGATATGTTGAATTTTCATTAAAAACAGGTTTGTGCGCATATACCTGAGAGATAATTCCTAGTAGAAGTACGATAGAGAGTAATTTTTTCATTATGCTTAGAAGTTGTATTTTCAGGAAGTAAATAATAAGCTAATGCAACACTAATTAGACTCAAAAGTATAATGGTTTTTTTTGACTAGTAGTTTTGCGGTTAAATGTCGTTAGGGTCAATAGGCGCTGGCGCTAAAACATCCCTACTACCAGCGCTATTCATAGAGCTTACAATGCCGCTAGATTCCATATCTTCGATAATTCTTGCTGCGCGATTATAGCCAATACGCATTCTTCTTTGAAGGCTAGAGATTGATGCCCTTCGGGTTGAGGTAACGATTTGTACGGCTTCATCAAAAAGTGGGTCTAGCTCCCCTGAAGCTTGCCCTAGTTCTTGTGAACCAGCAACTTCGTTTTGAGGTGTAAGAATTCCCTCTAAATAGTTAGGGTTAGAATTCTTTTTAAGGTGTTTGACAACTCGAAGTATTTCGCTATCTTCAACAAAAGCACCATGTATTCGAGTGAGATGAGTTATACCAGGGGCCATATAAAGCATATCACCCATACCGAGCAATTGCTCTGCACCTGACTGATCTAGAATAGTTCTTGAATCTGTTTTTGAGGAGACTTTAAAGGAAACTCTGGTAGGGATGTTTGATTTGATTAGCCCAGTTATGACATCGACACTTGGTCTTTGTGTTGCCACGATTAGATGTATTCCAGCAGCACGGGCTTTTTGTGCAATACGAACAATAAGGCCTTCAACACGTTTCGATTTAGCACGATCTTCTTGGGCAAGAGCACCTAGCATATCTGCATATTCATCTATAACAATAACGATAAGGGGTAATGCCTCAAGCTCAGGATGTTGCTCACCCTCCTTTGCAGTATTTGGATTAAAAGAAGGGTCCAGTAGTGGCTTACCAGTTTTTTTCGCACGGAGTTGTTTTTCATTAAACGCCTCAATATTCCTTACACCAAACTTTGCCAAAAGGGTGTAGCGTCTTTCCATTTCACTAACGCTCCACCATAACGCGCTTGCTGCTTCATTCATGTTTGTTACAACGGGAGTTAAGAGATGAGGAATATCAGCATAAGAGGCGAGCTCAACAATTTTTGGGTCGATCATTATGAACCTAACTTGTTCCGGTGTGGCTTTGTATAGAATACTTAAAATAATGGCATTGAGCCCAACTGATTTACCCATTCCGGTAGCTCCAGCTAGTAACAGGTGAGGCATCTTTTCAAGGTCTACAACTATAGGTACGCCGTTAATATCTTTGCCAAGCCCCATTGAGAGTGTAGACTTAGATTTATTAAACGTTTCGCTAGAGAGGATTTCTTTGAGACCAATCATTTCTCTGTTGTTGTTTGGTATCTCTAGACCTATAACTGGTTTTCCAGGAATCACATCAACAATTCGAACACTTTCAACAAGTAAAGCTCTCGCCAAGTCCTTGTTAAGGTTCATAATTTGACTAACTTTGATACCTGCTGCAAGAGATATTTCAAATTGAGTGACTACAGGGCCAGGAGTTACAGCCGTAATAGTTACATCAAAGCCAAAATCCTTTAGCTTAATTTCAACTTGGTGTCCCATCTCTACTAGGAATTCTTCGCTATACCCTAGTCCAGAATTATTAACATCATCTAGAAGTGCAAGGCTTGGAAGTCCGCCAGATGCAGCTGATTTATAAAGGTTACTGCCCACTACTTTTTGAGCCTTATCAGCTTTTTTTGGTTTGACAGCTTTCTCAACTTTATCAGCTTTTTTTGGTTTCTCAACTTGTTTTGCTAGAGCCTCAGGCCTAAGGGGTTGGGAGTTGACGATTTCAGGTTTTGGCTTTAGGATGCTAGCCTTACTGGCAGAGCTATCCTTGGTACTTTTTCTAAATATCGATGTAGTTATATTTTTCCATGATGAGCTAGAAGCGATACTAAAGCTAACTAAAATTATGCCAACATATACTACTGTAGATGCACCACCAAAAAGTTCATAAAACAATAACTCATGCATTGACTTACCGATCATTCCTCCAGCTAGAAATGTTTCTTTAAGGCCGTCCATTATTTTTATCTCTGGGGCATATTGATGAGCAAGTGCAGTAGTAAACAACAACATAACGAAGTATGAAACTATGCGAATTAAGAAGCTAAGCTGACTCTGTTTTTCTTTGTTTGCATCACGATGAAAGTTGTAACCTAGCCATATAAGTGATATTGGCAAAATGTAAGCTATATATCCTAATATGCCAATAGTTATATCACTTAGATAGGCGCCAAATATACCGGCACTGTTTTCAACTGGCTTAACAAGAACCGTGCCACCAGTCCATGGGTCTTCCAATGGAGAGCTGGTAACAAGCGAGATAAGGAAAACAACACCAAGCATCAAGAACAGTATAAAAATTGACTCGTTAACAATTTTTGAGCGAGGATTTATTGGAGTATGTTGGGTTGTTCGTTTATTATTTTTTTTCAAGATAGCCTATAATACTCATTTGGTTAATTAGTATAAAGTATTTCATAATGAGTGATACCAAACATTGTAGAGTTTTGATTGTTGGGTCAGGCCCTGCCGGGTACTCGGCAGCCGTTTATGCAGCAAGGGCAAATCTGAATCCAGTTATGGTTAGTGGGTTTGAACAGGGTGGTCAATTAATGACTACCACTGATGTGGATAACTGGCCAGGTGACCATGACGGTCTTCAAGGTCCAGACCTAATGGAGCGCCTGAAAGACCACGCTCTTAGGTTCGATACTGAAATAGTTAATGACCATATTACTAGTGTTGATTTTTCTAAGCGTCCGTTTACTCTTCAAGGTGGCGATATTACCTATACTGCAGATGCTGTCATTATCTCAACCGGAGCTACAGCAAAATATCTAGGGTTAGAGTCTGAGGAAGCTTATAAAGGTAAAGGCGTTTCGGCCTGCGCAACTTGCGATGGATTTTTCTACCGTGATCAAAAAGTTGCGGTCATTGGAGGAGGCAATACTGCCGTTGAAGAGGCGCTTTACTTGTCAAATATAGCCGAACATGTGACCATTGTTCATCGACGTGATAAGTTTCGCTCTGAAAAAATTCTTTCTGACAGGCTCATGGAAAAAGCCAAAAATGGAAACATCACTATTGAATGGAACCATAACTTAGAAGAGGTTTTGGGCGATGATATGGGAGTTACCGGGCTTCGATTAAAGGGCAACGACGGTGAGACCAAGGAGATCGATGTACACGGTGTATTTATTGCCATTGGGCACACTCCAAATACAGGTATTTTTGAGGGCCAGATAGATATTGATAATGGCTACATTCAGGTCCAAGCTGGACTCCAAGGTAATGCAACTCAAACCAGCGTTGAGGGCGTCTTTGCTTCTGGCGATGTGGCAGATCACGTATATCGTCAAGCCGTGACATCTGCAGGCTCAGGTTGTATGGCCGCACTCGACGCTGAGCGCTTTCTAGATAATTTGTAGAATTCAAGCAAATCAGGCGATAAATTCAAAGTCTACTTTGATTTGCCTTGTGTATAATTACGCGATTTGGCCATATAGCTCAGTTGGTAGAGCAAGGGACTGAAAATCCCTGTGTCCCTAGTTCAATTCTAGGTGTGGCCACCATTTTTAAAAGCCGAATAAAAACTTTCGTTTAATTCGGCTTTTTATTGTTTACTTTCTAGTCAGAAGCGCGACACTTCCAGAAGAATAAAGCAGCAAAAATTATTGTTGGAATCATTCCGAGCGGATCAAATTTGGAAGCTTCGGTTGATACATGAAATAGCTGCACAGCAATAAACAGAATGTTAACGTAAACACCCAAGAACATACCGACTTTTTTGAGGTTGTCTCCAACCCAAGCTGGAGCGTTCCATGAAATAAAGCCCAGTGCAAACATAGGTACCGATACTACCTGACCAAAAGAAATTGCATTCGGAGTTACTTCCCAGCCAGGTCCTGAAGCAGCCATCTCTGGTGCAAGCCAAAACATCACAGCCCATATCCAGGCAAATATAGCTTGCGCTTTAAATAAATGTGTTAATGTCATTTTCTTTCCCCTTAAATTGATAAAAAAATTTCATTCATACTCTCCACCATTTTATTGAGAAGAGTGGTTTTATTATAAACAAAAATATATAGTTTTCATTGCCCTATTTTTTTTTATAAATCACGGCTAAATTTTGCGATTTAGTGGAGCTGATCAGGACTAATAAAATCCTGCTTTGAGGGTTGTAAGGTTTCTTGAATAAAAAGCACACCTATTCGAACAAATTCAACTATCTCATAAAAGTCTTGAGCGTTTTCTTCACTATCTAATAGGTCAGCATCGAGCTGTGAAATCTCACTAATGTCTTTAATCATCTCCAACACTTCTTCATCAGAAGTCTCAACTGAGCTAAGCCCAAGGCCAACTAGGAAACCTTGGCACCACTCAATAAGAGTATTTGCCTGCTCTTTTAGGGGCGATTCGTCGTCGGCAATAACGGGCCAAAAATTCAATGTTGGATCAGACAGTTGCTCGCTAGTATTGTTAAATATTTCTGCAAGAACCTGGTGAGATTCTTTTTCGAGTAAGTTATTTAAATCGATACTAACTAATACCTCGTTGAGCCAATCGTCTAGAGATATATCTTGTTTGACACAATAAAAGCCGCACAACAATCCGTGAGCAGAAGAGACAGTGTCATCGGTGTTTAGTTTTTGAAGGGCGTCCTTTGCGAGTTCGTAATTGATAGGATGACTCATTACTTCAAAATGCCCCAGCTAAAATTACCATCACAGCCATCCTAACTGCAATGCCGTTAGTTACCTGCTGAAGAATAACTGAATGAGGGCCATCTGCAACGCTCGATTCAAGTTCGATTCCGCGATTGACTGGACCTGGGTGCATCAAAATTACATTTGGTTTTGCACACTTTAGCACTTCAGGGGTAAGACCGAAATTTTCAAAGTACGTTTGTTCGTCTGGAATATCCGCTGCAATCATTCTTTCTTTTTGCATTCTAAGTGAAATAATAACATCAGCACCTTCGATACCTTTTTTAAGGCTATCAAAGCGCTCTAACCCTGGTGTCTCTTCTTTGTAATGAAGAGTCTCAGGGGCAATTAGTCGAATATCGGTTGTGCCTAATGTTTTCATAGCCTGTATTCCAGAGCGCGCAACACGAGAATGCCTAATATCACCTACAATGGCAACTGACAAATTATCAAACGTTTTCTTATGTTGTCGAATGGTGAGCATATCTAGAAGGGCTTGAGTTGGATGGGCATTAATACCATCACCCGCATTTAAAATAGATACACCTTCTATGTTTTCCGCAACATGATGAGGTAGACCGTTTTGTTTGTGGCGAATAACGAACATGTCAATCTGCATTGCCTTTAAGGTATGCATTGTATCCATCAGAGTTTCATTTTTTTTGGTCGCTGAGTTTACAAGGTCCACATTTATAGTTTTCGCGCTAGTGCGTTTAGCGGCAATTTCAAAAGTATTTCTAGTTCGGGTTGAGGCTTCGAAGAAAAGGTTGGCTACCGACATATCTCTTAAAATTTTAGATTTCTGAAGGTTACCTTTTTTATCTATAAGGCCATCAGCTACATCTAATATTTTTTCGAGTTGTTTCTTTGGGAGGTCTTTTAAACCTAAAAGGTGGATTAATCTTCCGGCTGAGTTTAGTTGTGATTCATTACTAATCGTGTGTGGTTTCATTGAGCCAAGTTTGCAAAATTAGTTCGGCAGAGCGCTTATCTACATCGCCCCTATCAGCGTTCTTGTGGGCGTAGTGCCATTTTAATTGGTTTTTAGCCTCTGAAGAGGATAAATATTCGTCAATAAAGATGACTTCAATATTGAATCGCTGTTCTAATTTTTTGCCAAATGAGCGAGCTATAAATGTCATCTCTTGCTCTTTATTGTCTTTGTTTAGGGGCAAGCCAACAATAAATTTATGTGGCTGATGCTTACTGATGGATTGCTCAATTTGAGTCCAATTGGTTGAGCCATCTTTGTTATGAAGGATGGTCTCAATGCCGCTTGCATGAGCGGTGAGACTATTAGCAATTGCTATACCAGTTCGTTTGGTTCCGACATCAAAACTTAGGTAGGTTTTAATTGTCATTGAAGCTGCTGAAAGAGTTCATAGCCGACATAGCCATCTGCAATGAGACCAATGTCAGACTGAAACATCCTAGTCGCTCGCCTTGTTTTTGGTCCGGCCATTCCATCTGGAGTGCCGGTGTCGTAGCCGAGTAAATTCAAAGTGTTTTGAATTTGTAAGATATCCTCTTTGCTAAGAAGCGGCTCATCAATAGATTTAGCAGTTAATTTTCCATTGCCATTTAATCGGTCTGATAGGTAGGCAACAGAAAGTGCATATAGGATTGAGCGATTCCAGCCGAGAATAGTATCGAAGTTTCGGTAAACTAAAAATGCAGGTCCACGATGACCCATTGGGACAATCAAAGAGGATTTAAAGTTCGATTTTGGTAGTCGTGAACCATTCCCTCTAAGGACACCAAGCGCAGCCCACTCATTAACGGTTTTCTTTAGTTCTAGGCCAGTTAAACGATAATCAAAGTTTTTAGGGATAATGGCTTCTCTTCCCCATTTTTCTCCTTTTTCCCAGCCAAGTTTCTTAAGAAAGTTTGCAGCGCTAGCATATATGTCTTCCTTGTCGTTCCATAAGTTTACCTTGCCGTCATTGTTGGCATCAACACCATAGGCAATAACATTAGTTGGCATAAATTGTACTGCACCCATAGCGCCAGCCCATGAACCTTTCGCATCAAGCGGTATGGTATTTTTATCAATAAGCTTTAATAGTGCTATTAATTCTTTAGTAAAAAAACTTGAACGTCGAGGGTCATAAGCTAGAGTTGCCAAAGATCGCACCAAGTTTTCATTTCCCATATAGTTACCATAATTGCTCTCAAGTCCTAGAAATGCAACTAAAACATAGGCAGGGACACCATACTTTTGAGAGGTTTTGTTGAGTAATGAGGTGTTTTGTTTTAATGTATCATTGCCCTTATTAAGGCGAACTTGACTAACTCTTTTGTTGACATAGTGCCAAAAATTTTGATTAAATTCAGCCTGAGCGCTGTCAGATTTGAGAATGTCAAGGTTGGGGGTAAGCCCAAAAAATGCCTTATCAATTGTCGCTTTAGAAACGCCCTGTTCCGTTGCAGTTTTGCGAACTTGATTTAGAAAGTCTTCAAAAGATTGTGGATTGGCAAAAATGCTTGTAGTAAGAAAAACAAGGCAAAGAAATCTTAAAAACATGAGTAAATTATAATGCGTAAATACAGTCTTATTTTAATCCTTAATGCTTGCAGATAAATTAAAATTATCTGTATTACTTATAACAAATAAAGAAGATAATAATCAGGTTATAAAAATTAATTTTCCATAATATGCCAACCTATGAACCACTAGCTGAAATATTAAGACCCAGTGATTTGGTTGATTTTGTAGGTCAGAATCATTTGCTGGAGTCTGATAAACCTATAGGTAAGTCGTTGGCTGATAAACAGTTTCATTCAATGATTTTGTGGGGGCCTTCAGGGGTTGGGAAAACAACTTTAGCAAGAATTATATGTAGCCAGATGGGTGCACACTTTGAACAGATGTCTGCAGTTCTTGGTGGCATCAAAGAGTTCAGAAATGTAATTGAACACGCTGATCTTTATAAGCAACATAATAAAAACACGATACTATTTGTGGATGAAATCCATCGATTTAATAAAGCACAGCAGGACGCTTTTTTGCCTCATATTGAATCTGGACTTATTACATTAATTGGCGCAACAACTGAAAATCCATCATTTGAAATTAACTCTTCATTGTTGTCTAGAGTAAGGGTTTACGTGCTCGATAAGTTGAGTGATAATGATCTAAAGGTTATTGCTAAAAGAGCGCTTGATAGACAAAAAACTACGCTCAAAGAGGACGGCTCATTGTCATTAATTATTGACAATAGTGATGGTGATGCGCGCCGACTTATTAACATTATTGAGCAGTTAACTGAAAAATCAAAAGCAACTCTGAATAAGAAAGATATCGCTAAAACACTCCAAAGCAAGGTTAGCAATTTTGATAAGGGAGGAGATATCTATTACCAGCAGTTATCGGCATTTCATAAGTCTGTGCGTGGCTCTTCTCCAGATGGCGCTCTTTACTGGATGGCTAGAATGATTGTTTCTGGATGTGACCCAAAAGTTATTGCGCGCCGTCTTTTGGCAATAGCATCAGAGGATATAGGCAACGCCGATCCTAGAGCATTACAAATTACCCTTAATGCGTGGGATGTCTATGAACGTCTGGGGGATAAGGAGGGGAATCGCGCTATTGCACACGCCGCTGTCTTTTGTGCTTGTGCACCTAAATCCAACGCAGTTCATAGCGCCTTTAACCAGGCAATACAAGCCGCAAAAGATACCAGTGACCTTGACGTCCCTGTACATCTTAGAAATGCGACCACAAAGCTGTTGGAAGAGCTCGGACATGGCAAGGGTTATCGATATGCACATAACGAGCCTGGCGGCTTCAGTCAGGGTCAAACATATTTCCCTAAAGAAATGGGAGAACAAATTTATTATGAGCCCACCGACCGAGGACTTGAGATTAAAATTAAGGAAAAGTTGAAGCAACTGAGGTCACATTTATGAATACAATTTCATCAATTGCAAGTATAGGGATAGGCGCTACTGTTGGGGCAAGTTGTCGTTATTATATAGGCATTTTGTCAATGCATTATCTTGGTAAAGCATTGCCCTATGGTACCTTGATATCGAATGTTATTGGCTCTTTCATCGCTGGAATATTAGTGGTCTTTGTCTTGGAAAAGCTCTTGCTCAGCGAGACATATCGTTTGATGCTATTGGTTGGACTAACCGGTTCATTGACGACAATGTCTGCTCTTTCAATAGAGTCGGTTGAAATGCTCAGTGGCGGAAGCTATAGTCAAGCACTATTAAATATCTTATTAAATATTGCCCTGTCTCTATTGGCTGCGAGTCTTGGGGTAATGTTAGCAAAGTACGGGTTTAATTTAGCGCAGAGCTAACTTCTCTTCTACTACATCTAACAGCTCGGATGAGATATTAAGGCCAAATTGACTATCAAGCTCGCGAATACAGGTCGGACTGGTTACGTTGATCTCAGTAATATAATCACCGATAACATCAAGACCAACAAATATCAGCTCTTTTTCAATCAGTATTGGAGCAATTTGTGTGCATAGAAAACGATCTCTTTCAGATAGTGGCTGACCAACCCCTATAGCCCCAGCAGCTAGGTTCCCTTTGAAGTTACCTTCTGCAGGCATTCGAGCAAGGGCATAATCAACAGGCTTGCCATTAATCAATAAAATACGCTTATCACCATGCTTTATTTCTGGCAAGAATTCTTGAGCCATGATATAGCGTTGACCATTGTTTGTTAGTTTTAATAGCACCTCTTCGTTATCGTCACCCTTTTTAAGTTTGAATATATTTGTGCCGCCCATTCCATCGAGAGGTTTGACAACAACATCGACATTGTCATTGATAAAAACAGAAAGCTTTTCGTTGTTCGAGCTGACAAGTGTTTTAGGTATAAGCTCTGGAAAATTTAGAGCAAAAAGTTTTTCATTAGCATCCCTTAATGAGCTGGGCTTATTAATAACCATAACACCGCTCGCTTCTAATTGCTCTAAAAGGTATGTTGCATAGATGTAGTCCATATCAAAGGGAGGATCTTTGCGCATGAACACGACATCTATTTCTTTTAGTTGGAGTATTTCTGCCTCTTCGCACTCATGCCAGTTACTCTGAGAGTCTGCAACAAGGGTCTTTCGTGCTTTAGCAAATACTTCACCTTTAAGGTGAAACATATCACTACTATCAAAAGTGTAGATATCCCAGTTTCGCCTCTTTGCTTCAAGCATCATTGCAAGGGAAGAGTCTTTTTTTGGATTAATGCTGGCAATATCATCCATCAGCACAGCAAGAGTAATTGGCTTCATGTAGTTATTATAAAGTAATCAGTTTGTGTATAAATAAGCATACAGGGCAAAAGTTATTGAAGTATCGGGGTTTTGAGCGTATAATTTCGCCTCTTTAGTGCGGGGTGGAGCAGTCTGGTAGCTCGTCGGGCTCATAACCCGAAGGTCATAGGTTCAAATCCTGTCCCCGCTACCAATTTAGACCCCCTCTTTTGGGGGTTTTTATTAGGAATTTTTTATGGCAAAGATAGCTGATAAAGTGTTTTCAATAATTAACTCAAACATCAATGAGTTGGGTTATGAATTACTAGGTATTGAATACGTTTCGAGTGGAAAACATTCAGTATTAAGGCTATATATTGACGCAGATGAAGGAATTGGAGTGAATGATTGTGAGGCTGTTTCAAGGCAGGTAAGCGCTATAATGGATGTTGAAGATCCAATAAGTGGTCAGTATAATCTTGAGGTCTCGTCTCCAGGTATTGAACGACCTCTTTTTATAGTTGCACACTACCAGAGATTTTTAGGGCATGATGTTTGTATAAGAACCTACAGGCCAATAGATGGCAGGAGAAATTTTACTGGCACTATCGGCAGTGTAAGTGAAACTAGCAATTCATTCGAATTGGTAACAGAGCTTGGGCCTGTTACTTTAGATATAGATTTAATTGAAAAAGCAAATTTAGTTGCTCATTTTTAGGAGAAGCACATGGACGGTAAAGAACTATTTTTAATGATTGAGGCAATCTCAAATGAGAAAAATATAACCCAAGAGGATGTTATTGAATCGTTAGAAGAGGCTCTCGCTGTAGCAACAAAAAAACGCAACAATATTGATGTTCGCGTTGAGGTTGATAGGCATAGTGGTGAATTTAAAACGTTGAGGCGTTGGCTAGTAATTGAAGATGGAGAAGATTTCGTTGATGATGATGGAGAAAAGTTTGATATAGAACTTCACATCTACCAAGCCGATACCAATGGCTTGCCTGTTGATTCATATCTTGAAGAGCCAATGGAGTCTATTGAGTTTGGTAGAATTGCAGCTCAAGTTGCTAAGCAAGTCATTATTCAAAAAGTACGCGAAGCCGAGAGAACTGTTGTAGTTGAGAATTATTCCAATCGCGTTGGTGAAGTCGTTATGGTTACAGTCAAAAGAGTAGACAGAGGAAATGTTTATGTTGACATGGGTGGTATCGATGGAATGCTCTCGAAGTACGACTTAATACCAAATGAATCAATTAGAAAAAATGATCGATTAAGGGCATTTATTAAAGAAGTTAAGTCAACTCCACGAGGTGCTCAAATCTTTTTAAGTCGAACAGTGAATGAGATGCTGCTCGAGCTATTTGAGATGGAGGTTCCTGAAATTAGTGAAGGTGTAATTGAAATCAAGGCGGGCGCCAGAGACCCAGGGCTTCGCTCAAAGTTAGCCGTTAAAGCAAAAGATAAGCGTATAGATCCAATAGGATCTTGTATTGGTATGCGTGGTGCACGTGTTCAGGCAGTCTCCAACGAACTTAATGGTGAAAGAGTTGACATTATTCTTTGGGATGAAGACCCAGCGCAGTTTGTAATTAATGCAATGGCGCCAGCAGAAGTTAGCTCTATTGTGGTAGATGAAGAAAAAGGGTCAATGGATATTGCAGTTGAAGAAGACCAGTTAGCACTGGCAATTGGAAGGGGCGGGCAGAATATCAAATTAGCTAGTAGGCTTACTGGCTGGAAATTGAATGTTATGTCTCTTGCAGATGCAGATGATTTAAATGCAAAAGAACTTCAAAAAACAGGTGAAAAATTAGCTGAAACCCTAGGGATAGATGCTGAAGTTGCAGGTGTTTTGATAGATGAGGGGTATACCAATCTGGACGAGATTGCTGAAGCTGAAGCTGAAGCCTTGTCAGAAATTGAGGAGTTCGATTCCAAACTGGTAGACGATCTTCAAGAGAGAGCGCAAGACGCTCAATTAGTCAAGGCACTTAATGATTCCGAAGCAGCAGAGATTCTACTGGCCGTTGATGGCGTAGATGATGCACTTGCAATGGCACTTGTCGATGCTGATATTCATACAGTAAATTCTTTGGCAGAGCTTGCAATTGTTGAACTTTTAGAAATTCGAGATATTGGAAATGATAGTGCTTCTGCTGTTATCATGGCAGCCAGAGAAAAAGAAGGCTGGTTTGACTAACTTTATAGGTTTTTTAACTATTAATTAAATAGAATATATAGGCAATAAATATGGCACATACTGTAGAAAGCTTATCAAAATTACTCAAGAGAACGCCTGACCAGGTTATATCAATCTTGACTGCTGCTGGTATTCAAGGGAAAAATGTGGATTCGAATATCTCATCAGACGAAAGACAGATTTTAATGTCAAGCTTGAGTAAGCGATCTGGTAATAAATTAAACATTTCTGCACCACGTAAAACACCGAAGACGAGCACAACCTCAAGCTCTACAGGTGGTGTAAAGATAAAGGTTAAAAAGAAGCGTGAAGAACCTATAGTTTCTGCCCCTGATGTTGTTAACGATGAGTTAGTATCAAAGGCTAGAGAGGCTTTAGAGGCTGGAAAGCTTGCAGAACAAAAGGATCAAGAGCATGATGCTAAGCGTCATGACATGGTTCGCCAGCAAAAAATTAAAACTGAAGAGCTTAAAGCTCAGGATATTCAAAATAAAGCTTCAAAGAAAGATGAGCTCGCCAATAAAGATAAAGAAAAAGTAGAAGTTGAAAAGGCTAAAGAAGGTAAAAAACAACCGAAAAGACTTAGGGCCACTTCGACCCCTTCATCTAGGCAAAAACAGCTTCATGTCGCAAAGCATAATCCAAATCGAAAGCTTAAGAAAAAAGAGAGAACTCAGATTTCACAAAAAGTTCAAGATGAACAGGCTCAACATGGTTTTCATAAACCAGTTGAGCCAATAACTCGTGAAGTATATATTCCTGAGACAATAAAAATATCTGAACTTGCTTTAAAAATGACCACTAAGGCTGGTGAAGTTCTAAAAGTTATGATGAGTATGGGTGTAATGGCTACTCTTAATGATGTAATTGATCAGGATACTGCGATGCTTGTGGTTGAGGAGATGGGACATACGCCTCTTGCAAGTAACGAAGAAACCGTTGAAGATACCTTAGTTCAAGAAGTTAGTGATAATTCTGAGTCTTCCCCAAGGCCACCTGTTGTTACTATTATGGGCCATGTTGATCATGGAAAAACATCACTACTTGACTACATAAGAAAATCTAAAGTTGCATCTGCCGAGGTGGGCGGAATTACTCAGCATATAGGTGCTTATCAGGTCAGACATAAAGACAACCTTATTACTTTTATTGATACACCTGGACATGCAGCATTTTCTAAGATGAGGCTTCGAGGTGCATCAGCTACTGACATTGTAATTCTAGTTGTGGCAGCAGATGATGGGGTGATGCCACAAACTATTGAATCTATTAAACACGCTAAGGCCTCAGGAGTTCCTATTATTGTTGCTATCAACAAAATTGACAAAGAAGGAGTGGCAATTGATAAAGTTAAGCAGGTGCTTTCTACTCATGATGTTATTTCTGAAGAGTGGGGTGGGGATGTTATGATGGTTGGCGTATCAGCACACACTGGTGAGGGCATTGATGAGCTATTAGAGGGTATATCTTTAACTGCAGAAATGTATGAAGTTAGTGCTGTTATTGATAAGCCAGCAAGTGGTGTTGTTCTTGAAGCGAGATTAGATAAGGGTCGAGGTAAAGTTACTACGATACTTGTTCAATCGGGAACGCTCAAGAAAGGCGATATTGTGATTGCGGGATTAGAATATGGCAAGATTAAGCAAATTATTAATGATAATGGTAAACCTATAAAAGTTGCTGGCCCATCAACTCCAGTAGAGATTTTGGGTTTGTCTGGAGTGCCAGATTCTGGTGCTGAAGTATTGGTAGTTGAAAGTGAACGCAAGGCAAGAGAGGTAGCGGACTTTAGAAAATCAAAAGATCGAGAGACAAAACTGCAAAAGCAGCAAGCTGAAAAGATGGACAATTTCTTTTCAAAAATGGAAGAAGGTGAAATCTCTACTGTAAATGTTTTACTTAAGTCTGATGTTAGAGGTTCAGCGCAGGCACTAGTTGAGTCGTTAGAAGAGCTTTCAACAGACGAAGTTAAAGTTAAAGTCATTTCATCTGGCGTGGGTGCAATCAATAACACCGACATTTCTTTAGCCAGTGCTTCAGAGGCTATCGTTCTTGGTTTCAATGTTCGGGCTGATGCAGTTGCAAAGAAGGCTGCTGATACAGAAGGTGTTAAAATTGAGTATTACAGTATTATCTATAACTTGATTGACGATATCAAGGCTATCATGGGCGGCTTGCTAAGTCCAGAGTTAAGTGAAAATATTATTGGTATAGCTAATGTGAAAGATGTATTTAGATCACCTAAATTTGGTGATATTGCAGGATGTATGGTTCAAGAAGGGGTTGTTAGAAAGGACAGTTCAATAAGAGTTTTGCGTGAAAGTGTAGTTATTTATGAGGGTGAATTAGAGTCCTTAAGACGTTTTAAAGATGACGTTAAAGAGGTTAAATCAGGTACTGAGTGCGGTATTGGTGTGTTGAACTATACTGACGTCCAGTCTGGCGATCAAATTGAGGTGTTCGAACGCATTGAGCGAGCTCGCTCACTATAGGAGAAGTTTCCTTTATGGTACAACAACTTAGTTATAGAGCTGAAAGAGTGAACGAGCTTATCAGGCGTGAACTAGTTCTATTGCTAAAAAAAGAAACTAAAGATCCACGTTTACAAACCGTAGTTATAACCGACGTCATCGTAACTCGTGACCTAACTAGCGCAAAAGTATTTTTTTCGGTTGATGAATCTTCCCAGCAAATTGTTGCATCTTTACTCAAAAATGCGAGTGGTTTTTTTCGAACAAGTTTATCTAAGTCTCTAGACTTAAGGCACACACCATCTCTGAGTTTTATTTATGATACAGCTCCAAACACAGGAGCTAAGATAGACGATCTACTTAGTAAGCTCTGATCTCATAAAGATTAATGTCTAAACGCAATTCAAAAGGAAGAGACATTAATGGGGTAGTGTTACTAGATAAAGCGAGTGGGAGTAGTTCAAACCATGCATTACAGCAGGTTAAGCGTTTGTTTGATGCTAATAAGGCAGGCCATACTGGGAGCTTAGACCCATTAGCAAGTGGCCTTCTTCCAATCTGCTTAGGCCAATCTACAAAGGTAGCACAATTTCTTCTTGATAGCGATAAGAGATACTTTGTCCGTGGAAAATTAGGTCAAGTAAGTAACACAGGTGACTCTGAAGGAGAGGTAGTAAGTTTCGGTTCAACTCAAGAGGTTGATTTCAACTCAATTGAAAATGTTTTATTGAAATTTATTGGAAATATTAATCAAATTCCACCAATGTTTTCAGCTCTTAAGCGTAACGGAACTCCCCTTTATAAGCTCGCTCGAAAGGGGATTGAAGTTGAGCGAACTCAAAGACCAGTCTGTATTCATGAAATTAAATTTATAAGTTATGAGGAAGAGATTTTAAGTCTAGAGATTTCATGCTCAAAGGGTACATATATTAGGACTTTGATTGAAGATATAGGAAAATCTCTAGGGTCTGGGGGGTACGTCATTGAGTTAAGAAGAATAGGCTTTTCTCATTTTAATATCACTCAAAGTAGAACTTATGAGCAGCTTTTAGAGCTTAAAAATATAGATTTGGAGTCTTTAGATACAGTTATTTTAGGTGCCGATGATATGTTGACAAACATCGAAGCTATTTATTTAGATAAAGAACAATCAAGAGATATTAGGCAAGGAAAGAAAATTCAGTTTAAAGGCTTCAGTTCGATTCAAAAGATTAAGCTTTATGATGATAACAAGCAATTTATTGGTATTGGAGAGAGTAACTTGTTATCTGAGGTCTTGCCAAAGAGACTATTTATCTAATCAGGATAGTTGTTTTATTGGTAGTGATATATCGTTACATTATAATTTGTTCGAATATCCGCCTCAAATTATTCGGGTAGAAATAATACAAAGGAATTTTTATGAAGGTTTTAGTAATTGGCTCGGGTGGGCGCGAACACGCTATTGCCTGGCAATGTGCAAAGTTTAGTGAAGTTCATCATATCTTTGTGGCACCAGGAAATGCAGGCAGTGCATTAGAAAATAAAGTAACAAATGTTGAGATTGATTCAAAAGACATTCCTGCACTTATAGAATTTGCAAAGAAGGAGTTTATTGATATAACCATTGTGGGCCCTGAAGCGCCTTTAGTGATGGGAATTGTGGATGACTTTCAAGACCAAGGTCTAGCTATTTTTGGGCCCACTAAATTGGCTGCTCAATTAGAAGGCTCAAAAGCTTTTTGTAAGGATTTTTTGCATAGAAATAATATACCTACTGCCTTTTATAAGACTTTTACAGAAGCTGAAGAAGCAAAACTTTATGTTAAAGAACAAGGTACCCCTATAGTTATTAAGGCTGATGGTTTGGCGGCTGGAAAGGGCGTTATTATTGCTAATACTACTCAAGAGGCAGTAGATATAATTGATGATATGTTGGAGGGGAACCGTTTTGGCGATGCTGGTTCACGCGTTGTGATTGAGGAGTTTCTGGCTGGCGAAGAGGCAAGTTTTATTGTGATGGTTGATGGTAGTAATATCCTCCCTATGGCAACTTCACAAGACCACAAGGCTCGAGATAATGGTGACAAAGGTCCCAATACTGGAGGTATGGGGGCATACTCACCTGCAGCCATTGTAAGTCCTGCTATTTTTGATGAAGTTATGGATACCGTCATAAAGACTACTGTAAATGCAATGCAATCTGAGGGGATGCCTTATACTGGTTTTTTATATGCAGGATTAATGATTGACGATAAAGGTAAAGTAAAAGTTCTAGAATATAATTGCAGATTTGGTGATCCTGAAACCCAGCCTATAATGATGCGATTGAAGTCAAATCTAGCTAAGCTATGCATTTCTGCGACTCAAGGAGCCTTGGATTCAGCTAAAGCTGAGTGGGATGAAAGAACTTGTTTAGGTGTTGTAATGGCAGCTAATGGCTATCCAAAAACCTACATTAAAGGGGAGAAGATTGAAATTCCAGATGAATCATTAGATTCCAAAATTTTTCATGCAGGGACAAAACTAGAGAAAGAAAATATTTATAGCAATGGAGGACGTGTTCTTTGCGCGACTGCCTTGGGGGCTGATATTAAAGATGCACAAATAAAGGCATATGATCTTATTGAAAAGGTTAAATGGGAAGGCGCCTATTATCGAACTGACATCGGATTTAAAGCTATATAGAGTGGTATTAATTTGACTATCATTGGTGTTGATGAGGCAGGTAGGGGTCCATTAGCTGGAAGTGTGGTTGCCGCTGCAGTTGCTTTTCCTGCTAACTTTTATTTAGAAGGTCTAACAGACTCAAAAAAATTAACAGAAAAAAAGCGTGAAGACTTATACGCTCAAATTACAGAACAATGTCATTGGTCTGTAGCCGAGTCCAGCAGCATTGAGATTGATGGAATTAACATTCTACAAGCCACTCTGCTGGCAATGAAAAGGGCAATAAACAGCTTACACAATGAATTTTCTAGCACTCGTCACGAAAATATTTTCAGAGTTTTAGTTGATGGTAATCAATGTCCAGATGTACCTAACTGCCTTGCAATTGTAAAAGGAGACTTGATTGAGCCTGTGATTTCAGCTGCTTCGATTATCGCAAAGGTAACACGAGATAGACAAATGAAGGAGTTGGATTTAAAGTATCCAGAGTACGGGTTTTCACAACACAAAGGGTACGGCACTAAAGAGCACTTAATTGCATTATCAAAATACGGCCCAATCAAAGGCATACATCGATATACTTTTGCACCAATCAAAGATTTTAGTTAGAATTAAGCTCGTCAATCTGACTTTGCAGCTCTGATTTTGCTGCCTCAAGTTCAGCCTTTTTAGTTTCAAGGGCTAGCTTTTTTTCTGCCTCTATTTTTTTCTTATTATCTCTTTCAATTTCTTCAGCAGGCCTAACTAAAAGGTAGTTAAATAGTTTGACAACTTTTTTGACATTTTTTGCTTTACTAGCAATATTGGTTGCATGTTCGGCTTCTCGTTTAGTTACTGCCCCCATTAAATAAACCGTACCTCTTTGGGTATGGATGCTAATATGAGTGGGATGAAATACCTCTTGATTAAGAAATAATGTTTCTATCTGAACAGTGATAACTCCATCTTTTGCGCGCGCTAAATAGCTACTATTCTTCATCACTGCAACCTCATTAATGAGTTGCTTCATTTTTTTGGCTTTTGTTTTAATTGTATTTTCTAGATGGTTCTTTAAATCGGCACTTGGAGTCTCTCCAGTCATTAGTACAGAATCATCGTATACATTAAAGCTAATATGTGAATCTTCAAGCATTGGATCTTTTTTGACAATATTAACTAAATTTGTATATAGGTTTTTATCATCAATAATTTCACCCATACTTCGACGATCGTTAGACATTGTTGCAACTGTAGTAACTGCAGCAGCGCCTTGAACTATGGGCGAGCAAGAGCTTAATATAGTTGAAGAAACCAATAAAGCACATAACAGGATTACTTTTTTCATTATCACTCCTTGTATCAAGTTGGACGAATTTTAAAAAAAAGATAGGATTATATTTTAAAGCAGATTTAGTTTTTTTTGCACTAAAGCGAAATATAAATTTCGTTAATAGATGATGATATAAAGCATAATGTCACATATCTTTAACTAACATTGACTTATTAGGTATAAGAGAAGCATATGACTGGAACACTGTTTATTGTTGCAACTCCAATTGGTAACTTGAATGATATTACCTTTAGGGCTGTTGATGTTCTCAAAAATGTTGATATAGTTTTAGCTGAAGACACCAGGCACAGCAAAAAACTTTTTACGCATTTTGAAATTTCAACTCCAATAAGAGCGTTTCATGAACACAATGAAAGAGAGAAAACTAAAGCTATTATTGATGAAATACATTCTGGAAAATCAATCGCTCTTATCAGTGATGCAGGGACTCCTCTTATCAGTGATCCAGGATATTTTTTAGTAGCATATGCAATAAAAGAAGGGATTGATGTCACTCCTATTCCTGGCCCTAGTGCTTTAATTACAGCTTTGTCTGCTTCAGGGTTGGCAAGTGATAGTTTTACTTTTTTTGGCTTTTTACCTAGCAAGCAAACAGCAAGAGTTAAACTCCTTCAAAAGCTAATCAGTAGTAGTGAAACAATTATTTTCTATGAGTCTCCAAAGCGTATATTAGCAACACTAAATGATATGCTTAGTATTTTTGGAGGTGAGCGTGAGGTTTGTCTTGCCAAAGAATTGACTAAATCATTTGAGACAATTTATACTGACAAAATACCGAGTCTAATCGAATATCTCACTAGTGACCTAGCCCATCAAAAAGGTGAATTTGTGATATTGATTTCATCGGATGATAAAATAGATTTGATGGATGCTGAAAATCAATTGGATAAACTACTGCCGATCCTTTGTGCTGAAATGGGAGCATCAAAAGCAGCTAAATTGGCAGCTAAAATTACTGGTATTGATAAGAGGCATTGCTATAAGAAGGCTATTGAATTATGACTAACTTTTACAAGCACCATATTTTTTTCTGTAACAATGTTCGCACAAATGGCAAACAATGTTGCTCACAAAATGGTGCAAAAGAGCTCTATCGATATGCTAAAGATAAATGTCGCGAAAACTCATCCCTAGGTGAAGGGAAATTTGGAGTCAGTGAATCTCGCTGTCTGGGCCGCTGTGAAAATGGACCAGTAGCTGTTGTTTATCCTGATAATGTTTGGTATCAATATGTGGATGAAGAAGATATTGATGAGATCATTGAGTCACACCTAGAGGGAGGCGAGGTAGTGGAGCGTCTTCTGATTAAATAGTACTTTTTAAAATTCAACTCCAGCGATAGCTTCAATAATATATGGGTATAAGTTACTGGCCATTATCTTTATGCCTGGGGCATTAGGGTGTTTATAGTCAGCCTGTAAATATTTCTTGTTTAAAGCTACACCATCAAGCAAAAAAGGCATAAAAATTAAGTCATATTTTTTAGCAAGCTCTGGGTAGATTGCATCAAACTGACTTTGATATTTTGGTCCCATGCTTTCTGATGCAAGCATCCCTGCAAGAATAACTATAGATCCATTTTTTTTAAATTTATTTATTATGGAGTCTAGATTCTGCATAGTGAGTTCAGGGTTAAGACCCCTTAGCATATCGTTAGCACCTAAAGATAAAACCACAATACTTGGGCTATCTTCGAGAGACCAGTCTAGTCTTGATAGTCCATTTTTTGATGTATTCCCGGAAATACTAGCATTGATAATAATGATTGAGGAGCCACTAGTTTCAAAATTTCGGTTGAGCTCAGCTGCTAAATTTTCACTTGGGGATAATCCATAACCAGCCATTAAGCTGTCACCATAGAGCATAATTTTTATGGGGTTTTCGGCAAAAGATTTAGTGGAAATAAATACAACTATTATGGCAATAAGTAATGCTTTTAAGGTTTTTTTTGATGAGATAATCATTGCTCGAATTTTATATTAGATTAACTCATGAGTACAGCTATACAGTTCAACAACGTTTCATTAAATTATGGCTCACAAGATGGCCTTGTAAGAGTCTTAAAAAGTGTAAATTTTTCAGTTAATAGTGATGAGATTGTTTCTATTGTTGGGCCAAGTGGCTCTGGTAAAACTTCAATTATTATGCTTGCTGCAGGACTTGAAATGGCATCTGAAGGCTCAATTAAAATCAATGGCCAAGAAATTGTTGGCTTAAGAGAAAATGATTTATCAGATGTTAGAAGAAAGAATATTGGTATTGTTTTTCAATCTTTCTATCTAATACCTAACCTTACGGCTGTAGAAAATGTCTTACTATCATTAGAGGCCAATCAAAAATATAATCGAGACGAAGAGGCTAAATCATTGTTAGGCGAATTTGGCCTGTCACATAGAATTAACCATTTGCCTAGTGAACTTTCTGGTGGAGAGCAGCAAAGGGTTGCTATTGCTCGAGCTTTAATTAACAAACCAAATATTATCTTGGCTGATGAACCAACAGGAAATTTAGATAGTGCTAATTCTGAAAGCATGATGGATTTACTTTTTGAGTACACAAAGAAAAGTAAAACTTCTCTTGTTATGGTAACACATGACGACTCAGTAGCTAGACGCTGTGATCGTATTATTGAAATTAAGGATGGTCAAATTGTTTAATCTTCAGCAATTACTCTTAATCAATAAGTATGCGTTAAGAGATTTCTTGCGAAGTTATAAAAAGCTATGGGTTATAACTACCACTCTATTCATTAGCTTACTGCTTCTGTCGCTAACCTTCTCAGTTAAACAAGCTCTGAATGATGAAATTGAAGCAAACTCAAAAGAGTTGTTGGGGGGCGATATACAGATCACTAGTGGTATTGACCCATTACCAAAAGCTATTATTGAGGAGCTCACTGATTTAGGTGAGATTAGCACAGCCGTTGAACTTGCAACGATGGTTTCAAAAAAAGGTCAAGTGTCTGTCTTTACTGAACTCAGAGCGGTTGATGATAATTACCCACTCTATGGTGAGATAGAGACAATTCCAGAAGGAGCGAGTGAAAAATTATTTTTTAGTGCACAAAAACCAACTGTCTTAATTAATAAAAGCATTCAAAAACTGCTCCAAGTTAAGACCGGAGATGATGTTGTAATAATGGGTAAACGTTTTGAAGTTGCTGGTTTGGTAGCATCAGTCCCTGATCTGGCTGAAAGTGCTGTATTTGGAGAATTTGCTATCATCAGTAAGGCGAGCTATGAACAATTTGAACTTAGCTCTGGTGGAAGCTTTCTTGATCATGAATATCGCTTGAAATTTAAAAACCTCAATGATAGTGGCGAACTAACACGACAGGTTGAATCGATTGTTGCTTATGACAATACCATTGAAACGAGACTTCCAAGTGATAGTGGCCAAAGTCTGAGTAGAGTTATAGATAATTTTTCTAATTTTTTGAATTTAGTATCAGTGAGCGCTATGATAATTGCTGGTATTGGTATAAGTAATACCTTGCTTTCATTTGTAAATCAAAGTAATACTAGCATCGCGGTAAAAAAATCTATTGGATTTTCTTCACAATTTATTCAGCTCATGTATTTTTATGAAATCATTCTGATACTAATTGTTACTTCAATTATTGCTTATTTTATTGGGGTCTTTAGTCCTTTACTTGCAAACGATTTGCTTCCCAAATCATTAGGTATTAATCTTGAACCTACTCTCAGTTTGATTGGATATTTGAATATTTTTTTTATAGGTCTTCTAGTCGTTTTGATTTTTTCAATACCTTCCTTATATTCAATTAAAGATATAAAAGCAGTTGCTTTGTTTCGAAATACTTTTCAGCCAGCCAGCCTAAATTTTTCTTTGAAGAATATTGTTTTGCTAACTTTTTTAGTTGTCATCTTGTCAACCTATTTTGTATTTCAGACTGAGCAAAAGTTCTACACTTTCTTGTACTTTGCCGCCTTTTTTATTACTATGCTTATATTCTATGGCGTGTCTAAGCTATTGATTGTATTCCTGAGGAGGTTTTATCGCTTTTCAAATAACGGCTATAGGATTGCTTATAGGAATATTGTTGCAAAAAAATCACTTGCCCCAATTATGACAATATCTTTAGGGATAGGCCTGACATTGCTCCTTACCCTGAGCTTTGTTTCAAATAACTTAAAAAAAGAAATATCAGATAGTATCCCATCAATGGCCCCTGATCTATTTTTTGTAAGTATTGACCGAGATATTAAGAATGATTTAGAGTCATTTATTAAAAATATGGATCCCAATGTAGAGCTCGAATTTAGCCCAATGGCAAGTGCATCATTTGTTTCTCTTAATGGTACACCTATAGAGGAAATTGTATCAGAGAATAATAGATCTGCATGGGTTGTAAGAGGTGACAGGAGGATCTCATGGTCTGAAAAATCTAAGGTGGATAATCCTATCGTAGAAGGTGAGTGGTGGGAATCAGGAAATGAAGATGAGATGTTTATTTCAATGGATAGCAGAGCAGCATTTGACTTAGGAATGAAGATTAATGACAAAATTACCCTTACTATACTGGGCAGGGATGTCACAGGAATCGTCAAGAACTTTAGAGAGGTTGACTATCGCGATATTTCTATAAATTTTGCAATTATTATCAATAAAGCTTTTGCTAATAAGTTACCTTATGAATACATAGGAACACTTAAATCAGAATTATCCGCTGATGACATTCTTGCTAGTGTTGTTGACAGATTTCCTAATGTGTCTGCAATAAAAGTTGACAGAATTTTATCTCAGATTAGTGGCATATTGAACAAAATATTTATAGCAGTAACAGGGATATCTTTAATTGTTATTATTATCGGATTGATTGTAATTGTCAGCGCCGTCATGGTCCAAACAACATTCAGGAGGTACAATAATTTAATTTATAAAATACTTGGGGTAGACTTTCCAACGATATTAAAGTCAATGACAATGGAGTTTGCTATTATCTACTTTACGTTGATCTTTTTTGCACTCTCAGTTGCGGTTATAGGCTCATATCTTATAGTAGAAAATACGCTTCAATTGACTTGGCAATTCGATTTTGATCTAACACTTTGGATTCTATTATCAACTGCAATAGTGTCCTTTATTCTCATCTTAATGGCTAATCGAAGTATCTTTAGTCCAAAAGTTTATCCCCTTATTCGTAATGAGTAATTTTAGAGATTGAGATTCCTTATGAATCTGAAGTAACTTATGCGAGTGATTCGAGTTTTTGGTTTAGGTTGGCTACTTTTTCCTTTAAGTCACTAATCTTTGAGTTGTTTTCGATAACATCAGTTGGAAGATAGTCATTAAGTTGTAGGCGCTGTTCTCGACTAGCTTGAGCCATAAGCATTACTTCTGCTTTTTTTTTATCAATGTTCTCTCTAGACATTAAACGAGACAACTGGCTTTCGATTTCACAGTCAACCACTATAGCTCTATCAAATGGCTCCCATAGATTTTTTTCTACCAGAAGCGGAATTACAATAACTATAACTCCTTCTTGGCATCCATCCATCGAGGTTTTCATTTTTTGTAATATCTTTGGATGCAATATTTGTTCAATGATTGCTCTATTGCGGCCTTTTTTATAGAGTTCATCTCGAAGGTGTTTTCGATTAAGAGTTCCATCAGTTAATAAAATGGATTCGCCAAAAAATTCTATTAGTTCCTTGAGTCCCTCTGTTCCAGGAAGTACCACTTCTCGAGCTATAACGTCTAGGTCTACGATATAGCAACCATGAATTGCTAGCAAGTCACTTACTAATGTTTTCCCTGAAGCTATGCCTCCAGTAAGTGCAACCTTTAGGGTTTTATTCGCCATTAAAATTAAAATAAGATAATAGAATTAACTAAATTTTATATTGAAATTTAGTTAATACAGTGTCAATGACATTAATATAGTGCTTATTTGCTTTATTAGCTTGACTTTTTACTGAAAAATTTCGATAATAGGCCCTCTTTTTGGTTATGTAGCTCAGCTGGTTAGAGCACAGCATTCATAATGCTGGGGTCGGTGGTTCAAGTCCACCCATAACCACCATATCCCATAAGGTTTTAAGCCATTTCACTTAAATCAAAATAATGCTTCGGGGTACGCTCGGGGTACATTAGAAAGAAGTACAATCATTATGTTATAAATAATTAATTACTATTGATTTACTATGTAAGTCATTGATTTATAATGATAAATTACCACTATCCTTCTCTTATTCTCTTAAACTTTGGCTTATACCCGGGAGGGAGGCTCATTGATGTCGGGTAGATATTAATAAACCCTCCCTCTTACATCAGAGAGGATTTGGACTTTGGGTTAAGTTGACATATAATCGATGTATGAAGAAACTATTCCTACTTTTAATTCTATCCTTCTTCTCAACTCAAGGTTATGCGGGGTCTTGCCCTGATGGCAGTGAGCCAGTAAAGAGTATTTCTGCGGATGGCACATATTTTGTATATAACTGTGGTGGCAATGATACTTCTACCAAGACAAATAACTCAGATACTTCTTCAGCTGTATCCGCTGATAATACCTCGTCAGTATGGAAAGACAATGGTGTTTCAGATAACGTTGCGAAGCAACTCTCCAGAGTTGGAGTGAATTCTGCTATTAACTATATGGGTGAAACCTATTTTGACACTATTAATAGCAGCAAAATAAATAATAACATTGATAAAGTAAAACAAGTGTTCAATGATGGATTTAGCCACTATACCTACGTAATATCAAACACAAACAAATTCTATCTTGAGAAATGTGTAGAAGTTGATGGCTGGAATGAAGAAAAAGATATGTGGAATATCATTAAAAGTGATTTTTCAACTTCCTGCCTTGATAAAAAGTCCATTTCTTCAATGTCTAAGTCCGTTAAAAAGCAAATATTGGAAGTCCTTTTAGAAATTCCAGATGCCGTATTTGTTATAAGCTTGAAGTCTGGATTTGAATTTAAACAGTACTTACCAAATGGCATGCCTCAGAACATATGGTTAACCGAATTTGAGCAGAAAAAATCTGTAAGGGATGGTTTTAATGAACAATGGAGATTGATAGCTGAAGAGCTCAAAGATATACCTGAGGATAATTTAGCTTTCAATCTTCTTAATGAACCAGAGTTTGAATACTTTAAAGGGGGTAATGCTCGAGAGACTTGGGAAAAATGGACAACTAATACAGTAGATGTTATTCGAGATATTTCTCCAGATAGAACTATCATTATTGAAGGGATTTATAAAGGTCTTTTTGATAGACATAATGGTCCCGCAAACGTCATCAGACCAATTCCAAGAAAAAATATTGTATACGGATTTCACTATTATCCAAATGAAGAATGGGCTAAACAAGATTATTATCAGAATGAAGGGGGAAGAGGAAAAGGCGTACCTATGCCATCACTCAATAAGCCTAAAAATGATTTTAGACAATTGGTTGATTATTCCAATTCTTACAAAGTCCCGGTAGCAGTAACCGAGATAGCAGTAGTTAATCCTTGTGAGGGTTATGGCCCTTTACAAAAAGATATTACTAAATATGCCGAAATGGCCTATGAAGCATTAGTACCCAATGGAATCGGCATGACTTTCTGGGCTCTCGAGAGCCTCATGTCTCCCTATAAAAGAATTGAAGGTCGCTGCTATGATATTTTTGATAAAGACTTAATTCCTGATAAGCAGTTATTTAAGGCGTTAAGACTAACCCCAATAACAACAGAAGCAAAACAACCCTCGAAAGCTGTTGTTGATGCCCTTCAAATCATTTTAGATAATGAAGTTAAAAAAGAAGCTGAGAAAAAACCAAAAGAACACACTATATTTGATGGACGTTATTCTTTTACTCTATCCCGTTACCATGAAGATGAAGGAAGTAAGCGTCTAGGAAATGGTTATATTGAAATTAACAATGGAATAATGACTGTAGCAAAAGAGGGTCGTACTTTAGATACTGGTTCAATAGGCTTGTATGATTCATTTGAGGGTCAAATCGATAAGCAAGGCAACATTATCTCTGGGTCACTTAATATAAATATTATGTTTGGTGAAGAAGGCAGTAATATAGTCAGTTTGAAGGGAAACAAAGATAGTCAGTTTGAAGGCGCATGGGATAATGATTGGGATGTGATTTTGAAGTTGGGGAAAAAAGGGTCAGTCAAAATAGTTGAAACTAACGAACTATTTGCGACAATAGAAGCGTCAGATGAATTTGATTTAAGTGCAATAAAAGCTTCGGATGAATTTGATGGAAAATATGCCTTTAAGCTTATATCTAACCCTCCCAATATAACCAAACATCAAATTGGAAGTGGCTACTTTGAAATAAAAAGTGGATTTATTACTGTGGCAACTAAAGACCGCGTACTTACAGCAAGTTCAAATAAGTTCGTAACAAATAAGTACTATAATAAATTTGAAGGTCGTATAGATGCAAATGGTGAAATCAAAGCAAATTTCTTCTTCAACCCCTGTGCAAATGGCTCTAGATGTTACGTTCAAGAGGAAGGTGAATACAACATAGCTATTAATGATGATAAAAATATTACTCTATTGGGAAACATAAAAACACATAAGTTAACAGGTAAATTTACAAAAGGTTCGGGGCCAGATATTGTAAAAATCATTTTTGAGCTTGAAGATAAAAATTAATTGGAAAGACCCATTTATCTAATTATTAAATAATACTCCCTCACACATCAAACGAAATTTGGACTTTAGTTCAAGTTGATATACAATCATAGTATGAAGAAACTATTCCTACTTTTAATTCTATCCCTCTTCTCAGCTCAAAGTTTTGCGGGGTCGTGTCCTGATGGCAGTGAGCCAGTAAAGAGTGTTTCTGATGATGGTACTTATTTTGTATACAACTGTGGTGGTGGTAATGAACAATCATCTTCATCTAATAAAACATCTAAGGTAGATTCCGCTAAATCTGGAATCAGTATTGAAAATGACCCCAATATTGACTTTTTCAAACCGCCATTGGAGCCTTATCCAACTGATTTAATGTATTTCTATGGTCGGAAATGGCAAATCGCGGATTACAATAATGATGGATTTAGTGATGTCCTCTACGTGGGCGTCATGAAACCTAGCAATTTTATTAGCTTTACCATGTTTACCGATGAGCCAGGGGATGGTGAAGTAGAATGTGGCGATGGCGACAAATGTACAGGCACACAGCCATTACCATCATTGTTCTTAGGTGATGCTGATGGCAATTTGACTTACTCTCCTCACTTATTGATTGATAATCGTGAGATTCCAGGCATGTCGTTAGGAGGACAATTATTGGTTGCTGATTATAATAATGATGACACCTTGGATTTTTATATTACTGACAACGGAATAGAAGACTGGGCTGTCGGCTACAGGGATAGTTATTTTCTGAGTCAACCAGATGGAACATGGCTAGAGTCGTCAAATACACATTTTAGTCACCCTAACTTCAAAGCTTATAACCACGGCGGTGCTACCGGTGATATTGACAATGATGGCGATATGGATGTTGTCTATACTGAGATGAACGCTTGGGAGCGTGGTACATCTTTTTGGTGTTTAATGAATGATGGCACAGGCTTTCTAAAGAAACGTAAGTGTAGTGGTGCAGATTCATTCGCGTTAGAACTTGCGGACCTTGATGGTGATGGTGATTTGGATGCCTTGATTGGCGGTCACGAAAAAGAATACTCATCAAATACATCGGCTTTTACTGGCATCATTTGGAATGATGGTAGGGGTAATTTTAACAAGCATAACAATACCCGCTTACCTGAACATAAACAGAAATGGAGCTTACTACCAGAAGTTTCAGCGTCAGACTTAGACAATGACGGCGACTTAGATATCGTATATAGTCGAGTAGATGATGGCTATATAAATCCTGGCATACAAATAATTGAAAACTTGGGTAACAAGAAGTTTAAAGACCACGGCGTTATTTCATTGGATGAGGAAGGCGGTTGGATTTTCGAGATAAAATTCAGAGATTTTGACGGTGATGCTGACAATGATATTTATTTGGCGAGCGAGGGAGATAATGATGTAAATAATGGCACAGTATTGCTCAATAATGGTAACTTCAATTTTGACATAGTAAGACCTGATGAAGCACTCGCGTTATACACTGATAGGACTGACAGCAAAATTATTATTGGTCGTAAAAAACACATTCCAACTGATGAAGAACAATCAGTAGAAGATGAACTTGCGGCGTTTGAAGCAGAACTAGCAGCGGAACTTGGTCAGTAATTAACCTCCCTCACACATCAAACGAAATTTGGACTTT
>Ga0315339_1000214_pt1 | contig 88620 bp, 75 predicted proteins | sample ASW17metaG_FD_204514 | JGI IMG/M metagenome (GOLD analysis project Ga0315339, IMG submission 204514) | Ammonia-oxidizing marine archaeal communities from Pacific Ocean, United States - ASW #17 | ecosystem: Environmental > Aquatic > Marine > Oceanic | place: USA: California | collected 2016-12-05
CGGGAAACCCCTACTATACGGAACAGACCTTGGCTCTATTGGAAGAACAGTACCCTGGGTGGGACGCAGACGAATACCGCCGGGCAATGCCATAGCCGCCTATGCCTTTGGTGATCTTCTGCGCAACACCAATGGGCAGGTAATCCACTCCCCCTAAATATATAAATTGAGTAAAGGGGTGGGACGCGCTGCCCCAGCGCGTTAAATATATTGATAATGAATAAAAAGAAAGCGTGCTGGGGATCAACCTTCGCCACCTATTGTTGCATAATAAACAATGCATCAATTTTATATTATGATAAATGATAACTGTTAAACACAATCCGTAATCGACGATCATAGATCGTGAATTCCTTATCCGGCCTTCGGGTGGACATCCGTGGTTGAAAGTTCGGTTACCACATTGAAAAGCGGTAAGCCGTTACGGTAATTATTTAGATTTTTAATAATGATCTCGCCCATACGCGCTTCGAAGTTTTTAGCAAACCCTGCGATATGGGGGGTCGTGATAACATTTCCCAGATCCCAGATTGGATTATCTGCCGACAGGGGTTCTTCGCGAAAGACGTCTAAACCCGCGCCTGCGAGGTGACCACTTTTTAAGGCATCTATTAAGTCCGGTTCATTAACACAGGTCCCGCGCGCCGCATTGTAGAGATACGCGCCCGGCTTCATGGCATTGAGAAAATCCTTATTGACCATCCCCTCCGTATCCGGTCCACCGACGGTTGCGATAACGACATGGTCCGCTTCGCCGAGTGCAGTTTGAAGCTCATCCGTCGTATACAGCTTTTTTACACAATCAGGCTTTTTTACACCTTCAAAATCGACACCGATTACGCGCATTTGAATACCCGCACACACCTGTGCAACTGCGGCCCCTGAATGACCAATGCCGACAACACAAACGGTCGAACCATTCAATTCGCCATAGCAATTGTTGTTGCTGTCGTAGATGGGGTTGACGAATTGATGATTTTGTTTTTCCAGAGTATGCTGGGGAATTCTACGACTGAATCCGAGCATCATCGCAAGAGTGTTTTCAGCGATACCTATAGAAAATACGCCTCTAGCGTTACAGAGAGTAAAGTTGGGACGCAACTCTAATCCGTACCCGATGAAGGGATCAAATCCGGCACTGCCAATTTGCGCTACACGAACGGGTGTGCCTTCCAGCCAATCTGCTTTCGGATAGCCAATAACAAAGTCTGCGCGTTCGAGATGCTGTCGATAGTCTGCTTCAGGGGCTTTTTGATTTATTATCGATAATTCAGCCCAACCGGATGCGACATCCTTTATCTGATTTAGCTGTTCTTCGTTTTGATACGAAAATGCGTAGAGGATATTGGCAGCCATGAAGTGTTATAGTTTAAAGTTTATCACATCAAACATTGAAAAGTAACCCAATCAGCCAACTCTACGCTGAAGGTTCATCAATTATGGGATTAGTAAGGGTCCCGATCTTCTCTATTTCGATAGAAACCGAATCACCTGCTTTAAGCCAGATGGGAGGTTTTCTCGCCATCCCGACACCATGAGGCGTACCGGTAAGAATTACCGTTCCCGGCAGCAGGGTTGTGCTTCCACTGAGAAATTCTATCAGCGTGGGGACATCAAAAATCATATCTTCTGTATTCCAATCTTGAACTGTTTCTCCATTGAGAACAGTCTTTATCTTGAGCGTATTGGGATTGGTAATTTCGTCGGTCGTGACAAGGCAGGGGCCCAATGGACCAAAGGTGTCAAATGTTTTACCCCGACACCATTGTCCACCCCCCATGTTCTTCTGCCAATCGCGGGCACTGACATCATTAGCGCAGGTATAACCCAAAACGTAGTCGAGGGCCTTTTCGCGAGAAACATTTTTGCAGGATTTACCAATAATGACGGCGAGCTCACACTCGTAGTCCACTTCATTACTTTTTAGCTTGGTCGGAAGTTCAATCGGTTCTCCCGGATTGAGAAGGGAGTTTGCTCCCTTAATAAAAAGAACAGGATGATCTGGTATTTTTTGGCCTCCCTCCTCGGCGTGTTTACGGTAGTTCAAACCAATGCAGAGATAAATTCTCGGTTGAATAGGAGCCAATTGTTTTACAACTTCAACTTTATTCTCGCTTACCATATGCTCGCCGAAAATATCGCCACTAACCTCATAAAATGCGTCATCTTTTTGCGCGGCATAGCCGATTATTCCATCTAGGTCTTCGTAGCGTATAATTTTCATGTCTTTATAAATTCAAAAGCTGAATAGTTAGTCTAATTGGGAAGTATTATTTGTCCCATTCCTTTCAGTTGTTAGAGGAGCCATCCAAGAGAGTGTGATTGATTCCCGCAAGTATAAATATGTATTTTGTAGCTTCTAGAGTATTTTATTTAGACATTCACAATTATCGTTAGATAATCCTTTTATGACACCAATTATTGATGCACATATTTACCTATATCCACCGTCGGTTTTTAATGACCCACGAGCTTGGGCAGAAAAGTGGGGCGAGCCTCACTGGGCGGACTGTGTAGATCCAGAGGGGAAAAAATCGCTGCAGGGCTGGGCCGACATCGACCAACTCTTGCGTGATATGGATAGTGCGGGTATCGATAAAGTGGTACTGCTCGGTTGGTACTGGCAAAACGAAGAAACCTGCGCAGAGCAAAACCGCTGGTATAGCGAGTGGATAAAAAAACATCCCGATAGATTGATCGGATTCGCAAACATTCACCCCACTGCTGGGAAGCAGGCATTGGATGAAATTTGTAAATGCGTCGAGCAGGGGCTTGTCGGGCTGGGTGAATTTCACCCGCAGGCGCAAGGATTCAATTTACGCGATCCCGACTGGCTCAAGGTTGTAGAGTTATCGATAGAATTGAAGCTGCCGATTAATATTCATGCCACCGAACCGGTAGGCCACGACTACACCGGTCGCGTTGAGACACCGCTCGCCGATTTTACGTGGCTAGCGGAAAAATACCCGGAGGCAAAGTTCATTCTCGCCCACTGGGGCGGACTCATACCCTTCTATGAATTAAATCCAAATATACGTGGAATAATGAAAAACGTATATTACGATTGCGCAGCCTCCCCCCTCCTTTATGAGCGTAGCATCTACCGCGCAGTCGTCGACGTTGTCGGTCCGGAAAAAGTTGTCTGGGCAACTGACTATCCACTCCTCATTTATCCCAATAAAGACCGCAACCCCTCATTTCAAAGAGCCCTCGATGAAATCCGGTCTTCCGGGTTAAATGAAGATGAATTGGATTTAATCCTCGGCGGGAATTTTCTCAAACTGCTTGATAAATAAGTGTCCAGCTTAGAGAACGCTGTTTTTTTACTGCTAGTCAGATTCACCTGCCTGTTTAGCTAGAATTTGACTGATATAGACTATATTTTGGAAATAATTTCTTGACTAGCTATATATTTGGAAATAATTTCCAATCTGATGCAAGTTGAAGAAGTCAACGGGTCCCTTGTGAGATTAAAAGCGCTCTATCCCCAATTTACGGGAAAGGAAAAGTTGGTTGCCGACCATGTCCTCACACATGAAGACATTATACATCAAACCATAACCCAGATGGTAAATGCGAGCGGGGCCAGCTACGGAAGCGTGGACCGATTTTGCAAAAAGATGGGCTACTCGGGTTTTCAGGATTTTAAAATACATTTAGCAGAAGACCTGGCACTACGTAAAGCGGACCGAGAGAGTGATCGATCCGAGAACTTTTTAGGAAGAACTGCCGCGAGCGCGATAGCAGAAATAAAAAGCACATTGCAACTATCATCAGAAGCGATGATCGAAGAAGCGGCCCAAGCGATCATGCAAGCGCGCTATGTAATGATTGCCGGGTTAAGCAGTTCAGCGGGCACGGCAAAAGGGATTGAATACCGCCTGAATCGCTATGGCATACGTGCTACCTGTATTATAGATAATCACATACAACGTCACCAGGCAGCGACGCTCGGAAAAGAAGATGTGGTATTTTTAATTTCGTTTTCAGGAAGTACAATAGAAATACTAGCGACGGGCAAAATCGCGAAAGCGTCTAAGGCAACCATAATAAGCTTAAGCAATTATATCGAATCTCCTGTTTCCGAGATCGCGAACATCTCCCTTGTCACGGGAATCGAAAGCGATCCTTTAGAAGCAGAAATCGCTTCAAAGGTCGCCGTTGAATTTGTGATCACCCTGCTTTTTGACAAAATCGCAAGCTTGATGAAAGACGCACGTCAATTCCTCACTAAGACTTTTGAAGCTACAGCAGACAGGCAATTATAGCAGTAACCCTTATTCATGTTCCATAAAGCACCACACGAGGGCGACGCTCGCGCCTATAGTAAACTATCACCCTTAGATTCGGATATTGAGATAGCGCACCGGGCAAAGCTGGAACCTATAGATACACTCGCAAAGCGATCTGGACTTAACGCCAATGAGGTTGAGCCCTATGGCTCACACAAAGCGAAAATAAATGATCGGGCCTATAAGCGATTAGAAAAGCATCCGGCGGGAAAGTTAATATTGGTAACGGCAATGACGCCGACGCCAGCGGGTGAAGGAAAAACTGTCACCAGTATTGGACTCTCTCAAGCGATCGAAAAAATGAAACACCGCCAAATGCTGGCATTGCGCGAACCATCGCTCGGGCCAACTTTTGGACTTAAGGGAGGTGCAGCTGGGGGAGGACATGCTCAGGTTTTGCCGATGGAAGATATCAACATGCATTTTACGGGGGATATGCACGCAGTAACGACTGCCCATAATTTACTGGCCGCCGTTGTCGACAACCATGTATTCCACGGAAACGCGTTGATGATTCATCCTGAAAAAATTGTGTGGCGACGCGTTGTCGATCTATGCGACCGCCAGTTAAGACAGTGCGATATCGGGTTGGGATCCAAGTTTGACGGATTCCCTCACCGCACAGGTTTTGACATTACGGCTTCCTCCGAGATTATGGCAACCCTGTCACTGGCCACGAACCTGAAGGATTTGAACAGCCGTTTGGAACGGATCATCGTCGCTTATAATGAAGCTGATGAGCCGATTTACGCTGGTCAACTGAACGTCGTCGGTGCGATGATGGTATTGCTCAAAGATGCAATCAACCCGAACCTCGTCCAGACAACTGAAAATACTCCAGCTCTTATTCACTGTGGGCCTTTTGGCAATATCGCCCACGGCTGTAACAGTGTTCGCGCCACCCATCTTGCTTTAAAACTGGCTGATTACGTTGTGACGGAAGCGGGATTTGCGGCGGATTTAGGAGCTGAAAAATTTATTCATATCAAATGTCAGTTGTCCGGGTTGAAACCCGCGGTTGCGGTTCTCGTGGCAACTTGCCGCGCGCTGAAAATGCATGGTGGAATACCCAGGGAGCAAATCGATGAAGAAAACCGGAATGCGCTCGAAGCGGGACTGGCCAATTTGCGCGTACATATAGAAAACTTAAAAAAATTTCATCTCCCTATTGTTGTCGCCGTTAACCGATTTCCCTGCGACACACCAGCTGAACTGGACGCGGTTTTTAATTTTTGCGATGCAATGGAAACTCCCGCCGCACTATCGGAAGTGACTGCATTAGGCGGAGATGGTGGTTTGGAATTAGCAGGAAAAGTTCTTTCACTCATTAATAACGACAACAAAGCAGACTCACCATTACACACGCTCTATGACATAAACTCACCGGTCAAAGAAAAAATCGAAACGATCGCGCGTGAGATATACCGTGCGAACGGAGTAGACTATCATCCTTTAGCGGAGGAGAATATAAAACGGTTGGAGCGCCAGGGGCTAAATAATTTACCGGTATGCATGGCGAAAACACAGTTTTCAATTTCCGATGACCCAAAAAGATTGGGCGCACCCTCTGATTGGCGTTTAACGGTCCGTGATGTCAAAATAAGTAACGCAGCCGGTTACCTCGTTGCTATTACCGGAAAGGTGCTGCTTATGCCGGGAATGCCTAAACATGCGGCGATAGAAAAAATTGGGATCGACGACGATGGGAACATTTATGGTCTGTCTTAAAAATTCAGCCCTTTTCATATTGAATTATAAATACACTACTACGCCTCATCTATGCCCTATCGTCTTTTACGCTTCGCGCTGAGCAAAAAATATCCTGAACCCCAGATGTTTTCGAAGCCTAATAAGCTTAAGAAACACTACGATGTAGTCATCATCGGCGGGGGCGGTCATGGATTAGCGGCAGCTTACTACCTGGCACGCGACTACGGTATTACCAATGTGGCAGTGTTGGAAAAAAACTATATAGGAAGTGGAGGCACAGGGAGAAACACCGCCATTATCCGTTCAAATTACCTAACCGCAGAAGGTGTAAGTTTTTATGACAAGAGCGTTAAACTGTTTCAGGATCTTTCCGCTGAATTCAACCTAAACCTCTTTTACTCAGAACGCGGTCATTTCACCATGGCCCACACGGATTCCGCTCTCCGTACCATGCGTTGGCGCACAGAAGTCAATAAACATATGGGCGTGGAAAGTATCCTCGTCGACCGTAATTTCATTAAGGAAAAAATTCCGGAAATTGATCTCGATTGCGGACACAACATGCCGATCATTGGGGCACTCTACCACCCGCCAGGCGCAATTGCGCGACACGATGCAGTCGCTTGGGGATACGGGCGTGGGGCAAATATGCGCGGCGCGGAAATTCACCAAAATACTACCGTCACTGGTATTGATGTGAAGAATGATAAAGTCGTAGGTGTGAAAACAAACAAAGGGACGGTTGAAACGAATAAAGTTCTCTCCGCGGTAGCAGGATACACCCCGCACATCACGCGGATGGTCGGCCTGCGCACTCCGATTGTCGTCCACCCCTTACAGGCCTGTGTGACGGAGCCGATGAAACCCTGGCTGAACGCGATAGTCGTCTCCGCAAGTTTTCATCTATACGTCAGTCAATCATCACGCGGTGAGCTGGTAATGGGAGCTTCACTCGATCCTTATGAACTGCACTCCACACGATCCACGCTCGACTTTGCGGAAGGACTGTCGGGACATACACTCGAGCTATTTCCCTTTCTCTCAGAGATCAAAATATTGCGCCAGTGGGCTGGTCTATCGGATATGACCCCCGATTTTTCACCGATCATGGGAACAACTTGTGTTGAGGGATTTTATATCGATGCGGGTTGGGGCACTTGGGGTTTTAAAGCGACACCAGCAAGTGGTAAGACTATGGCCTCCACCGTGGCCAATGACAAAGATGACGAAACAATCATACCCTTTAATCTTTCACGTTTCGGGCAATATGAATTGGTAGGCGAAAAAGGCGCAGCCTCAGTCGGTCATTAAAAATGAAAATACTCAAATGTCCAATTAACGGCCCGAGGCCGATTCAGGAATTTATCTTTGGGGGCGAGTACCGTCCAATGCCCGAACCAGATAAAGTATCTGATGAAGTTTGGGCTGACTATGTGTTTAATCGAGCCGGTGAACCAGGAATCAAGCGTGAATGGTGGTATCACCTTTCCAGTGGGACCTGGTTTATCGCGGAGCATGATACGGTCAAAGATATTTTTATTAAAACTTACCTGCACCAGCATATGAAAGAAGATGAGTGAACGATTAGAAAAACGATCTGGTGAGTGGATCGACCGCTCACGACCCATTCATTTTCAATTTGAAGGGGAGTCTTACGTAGGTTTTTACGGTGATACAATCAGCTCCGCACTCTGGGCGAATGGCGTACACGTTTTGGGGCGCAGCTTTAAATATCATCGACCGCGCGGAATTTTTGGATTCTCTGACATCGATTGTAACTCGATGGTGGAATCAGATACCTCAACTAACATGCGCTCTGATCTCACACCGATAGAAGAGGGCATGTCGGTAAGGGCGGTCAATACACTGGGTAATCTAAAAAAAGACTGGTTGCGTTTTCTGGATTACTTCGGAGCTTTTACACCGGTCGGGTTTTATTACAAGGCATTTCATACACCTAAACGATTGTTTCCTTTTTATGAAAACCAGATCAGAAAAATAGCTGGGCTGGGAAAAGTTGACACACGGAAGCCGATGAAAACAGTGATCAAAGATTATGGCTTTTGTGATATTCTGATTATTGGATCTGGGCCGGCCGGCTTGTCTGCAGCCATTGAAGCGGCGGTCACGGGGGCGAAGGTACTCATCATCGATGAAAACCCTCATCCGGGAGGAACGCTTAGCTATCGCTATAAAAACTATGGTCCGGAAATTAAATTATTAAATCAACTGCTGGAAAAGGTAAATGTGTGTAAAAACATTCAATTACAATCCTCAACACTGGCCTCCGGCTATTACGCCGACCACTGGGTCTGCCTGACAAACAAAGAACGTATGACAAAACTGCGTGCGCGTGCAGTGATAGTGGCGTCGGGCTGCTACGAACAACCTGCGGTTTTTCATAATAATGATTTACCCGGCGTGATGCTGGCCAGTGCAGCACTACGCTTAATAAACCAATACGCGGTTAAACCGTTTCGCAATGTCGTCATTCTAGCAGCGAACGCCGATGGATATCGCTGCGCTTTGGATTTTCACGAGGTGGGAATCCGTGTTGTTTCACTTATCGATCTCCGTCGCGAAGGTGAACAATCGGAGCTCAGCAGACAGGTTAAAGGTTTAGGTATTACTGTTTACTGCGGTCATTTCATCTACGAAGCAATCGCCAGTCGAATGAAAGATTCAGTTCAAGGTGTCGTTCTACGTAAATTCGATGCCAACTTGATCGCAAACACAGGATCTGAAATAAAGCTTACCTGTGATGGGATTGCGCTGAGTGTCGGTTGGACTCCAGCGGATGGGATTCTGCGCCAGGGCAATACACGGATGGAATATGACGCTAGCATGGAACAGTTTCTCCCCGTTGAATGTGTGAGTGGGATGTTTGCCGCGGGACGGGTCAACGGCATTTACGCTTTAGAAGATCAACTGGAGGATGGACGCTGCGCGGGAGCGGAAGCATCCGCATTTATCGGACTCAGTGAGCTGAGTAAAAATAAACGACCACCAAGAGAAGAATCTCCCCAAAGCCACCCTCACCCTATTTCAGATCACCCCAAGGGAAAAAACTTTATTGATTTCGATGAGGACATACAACTCAAAGACATCATTAATTCAATTAAAGAAGGCTATGATAATGCTGAACTTTTAAAACGTTATTCAACGCTTGGCATGGGTCCCAGCCAGGGCAAGCATTCTAATCTGCTTGCCCTGAGAATGGTTGCCTACATGCGAGGTGAGATGATGATCGGAAAACAGATTACTACCGCTCGTCCATTTACCTCGCCCATCAGTATGGGACACCTAGCGGGTCGGATATTTACGCCTCAACGTCGTACCGCACTTCATGATCGCCACGAAGTAATGGGGGCAAAATTCATGCATGCAGGTAATTGGTTGCGTCCGGAATATTACACGATCGATGGGCTATCCTCCAGTCAATGTATCGAAGCGGAAGTGAAAAACGTGCGCGAACGCATTGGAATTATCGATCAAGGCACGCTCGGTAAAATAGAAATAAGCGGACCTGATGTCATTACTTTATTGGAACAAGTTTATACCGGACGTTTTGCCAAATTGAAAATTGGCATGACGCGTTATGGATTAATGTGCGACGAAAGTGGAATAATCATTGATGACGGGGTCATCTCCCGCCTCGCTGAAGACCGCTACTATATAAGTACGACCAGCTCTGGATCCGATGCGATTTATCAAACATTGCAGCGACTGGTTATTGAATGGGGACTGGAGGTGATTCTTATTAACGCGACAAGCACTTATTGTGCAATGAATCTAGCGGGGCCTCACGCGCGCAAAGTCCTACAGCCGCTCACTGATGTAAACCTGAATTGGGATGCATTTCCTTATTTAGGTATTCGCGAAGGTAGCGTTGCCAATGTTCCAGCCAGGTTATCTCGGGTTGGATTTGTCGGTGAATTGGGTTATGAAATCCATTTACCTGCCGATGGCGCGATAGCGGCATGGGACGCGATAATGAAAGCAGGCCAGGATTATGGTATATGTCCCTTTGGGGTTGAGGCGCAGCGGATGCTAAGATTGGAAAAAGGACACATCATTGTAAGCCAGGATACCGACGGGTTAACGCAACCTTTCGAGGCGGGAATGGAATGGGTAGTTAAAATGGATAAACCATTTTTTATTGGACAAAGAAGCCTAAGCATTATCGAAAAGAAGAAACGCGAACGCGTGCTCGTTGGATTTACTCTCCCGGAAAATTACCAGTCCCCTGAGCCGAAAGAATGCAATCTCGTCATTAATAACGGTGAGATGAAAGGACGCATTACGAGTATCGGTTTCAGCCCTACTCTGGGTCGATTAATCGGATTAGCCTATACCAACACGGAGAACAGTGACGTGGGATCTCTACTGAGAATTAAATTGGATGATGGTTCCACCGTTGAAGCGAGCATCGTCAAAACACCTTTTTATGATCCAAAAAATTTAAGACAGAAAATTAGTAAATAATTACCGGAAAGACTTTAAATGTATAAAAGACACAGTTCTCTAAAGAACCAATTTGAAAAACAATGCCCCGAATGGAGGGAAATTCACGCAATGGAAGTTCCCTTGCATTTTGATTCTCACCAGTCAGAATCGACCTCCATGCGTGATTTAGCCATTTGCGATGTTAGCGCCCTGCCCAAGCTAGGCGTGAAAGGAAAAGGCGCTGCCACATGGTTAAGCGGAAAAGGAATTCCCATTCCTAACGGTAATTACGAATGGATGACTTTTGATAAAGGCGCTATGATCATCCGTCTTGCTACAGATGAATTTTTTCTCGAAGACTGCACGGAAAGTAATTTGGTGACTGGCCTATCCGGTCACCTGGGATGGGGGTTGGACGGCGTCTACCGGGTGGAACGCCAGGATACTAGCCTGCTCATCAGTGGAAAGCGCGCGCATGAAGTATTGGCCCAAGCCTGTTCCTACCCTTTCGATCGTAATGAAGAGAAAGTCGTGATGACTCGGGTAGCCCTAGTTTCCTGTTCCATTCTTCCGCTCGTGTTAAAAGAAGTACAAATATTTCGATTATGGTTCAGTTCGACATTCGGCATCTACCTTTGGCAAGCACTAACCGAAATTGTAGAGGATCTCGGGGGAAAGGCTATCGGGGTAGCACATTTAATATGAGATACAATTATAATGGTTAGTTTTCTAAACATCAATACGACGGATGCGCTCGGTCGCGTCCGCTTAATATCTTATGACACTTTTCTCGTAACTGAGTATTTCAGAAATAAAAGAACAGAATCTATATTAAATAAGTAGTGATTATGAATGCAGAAGAAGCCAAATCATTTTTAAAAGAGAACGAGGTTAAATATATTTTGGCACAGTTTGTGGATATTCATGGTGTAGCAAAAACTAAGGCTGTACCGGTTGGTCATTTTGATGATATTCTTACCGATGGCGCAGGTTTCGCAGGCTTTGCCGTTTGGGGCATGGGGCAGGAACCGCATGACCCTGATTTCATGGCCGTGGGTGATCCTTCTACACTTACGCTTGTCCCCTGGCAGGAGGGGTATGCGCGGATGGTTTGTACTGGAATGGTAAATAATGAACCATGGCACTTTGATACGCGCTATATCCTCTCCCAACAGTTAAAGCGTTTTGAGAAACGCGGGTGGACATTAAACACCGGGCTGGAACCGGAGTTCATGCTTCTATTAAAAAGCGATGACGGGACCTTGAGGCCGGCGGATTCAAGCGATCGACTCGATAAACCCTGCTATGATTACAAAGGATTATCGAGGAGCCGGAGATTTATCGAAAAGCTTGTCGATTCTCTAATGACAGTCGGCTTTGATGTCTATCAGATCGACCACGAAGATTCCAATGGACAATTTGAAATAAATTTCACTTACACCGACGCGTTGACGACGGCCGATCGTTATATCTTTTTCCGCATGGCGGCAGGAGAAATAGCCCGTGAATTTGACGTCATCTGTTCGTTCATGCCTAAACCCATGTCGACGCGTACGGGAAACGGGATGCACACCCATATCTCGATTAGCGACAAAGAGGGAAATCAGTTATTTGAGGACGAGTCGGACAAAAATAATCTCGGACTCTCTCAACTGGCTTATCATTTTTTGGGTGGTCTATTTGAGCACGCACCCGCACTTGCCGCCTTAGTCGCACCATCAGTCAATTCCTATAAACGATTAGTTGTCGGACGGGCGCTCTCCGGAGCAACCTGGGCCCCTTCTTATATTTCCTATGGCGATAATAACCGAACGAGTATGGTTCGTGTACCGCACGGGCGACTAGAGTTAAGGCTCAGTGATTCCAGCTGTAATCCTTACCTCTCGACGGCGGCCATCATTGCCGCGGGATTGGACGGGGTTGAACGCAAACTTGACCCAGGTGAACCGCATAACATTAATCATTACAACTACACACTTGAAGAAATTCAGGCGATGGGGATCAAGGTTCTACCTCAGACATTGAAAGATGCAATAGACGCACTCGAAAAAGACACCCTGTTCAGCGAGCAACTGGGGAACGATTTCATTAAGGAATTTATTATGGTAAAAGATAGCGAATGGGTAGAGTACTCACGCCATGTATCCGATTGGGAAATCGATCGCTATCTTGAATATTATTAACCTGTTAGAATTCAGTAGATGTGCGGCATCGTAGGACTTTTTGCCAAAAATTCAGAGATGAGAGCGTCTTTGGGTAGCCATATCGTGCCGATGATCGTATGTATGGGTGATCGTGGTCAGGATTCAGCGGGACTCGCCGTGTTCTCTGAGCAAAGCTCGAAAAATAGCCGTCGTATTAATTTATTCTCTCGGGATAATTCTTATCCCTGGGACACATTATCGGAGAAACTGTCCCAGGAATTGAATTGTGATTTCAATGCTCTTGATAACCACGCCGTGGTCATCGCATCGGAGGACCCACAGCATGTCATCAATTGGCTAAGTGAACATTATTCTGAACTTTTCGTTCTCTCGATTGGAAAAACGATCGACGTTTATAAAGATATCGGTCACCCGCTAGAGATTGCAGATAAATATCGGTTTAACGAATTAAAGGGGACCCACTGTGTGGGACATACCCGGATGGCGACGGAGTCTGCCGTTACACCTTATCACTCTCATCCCTTTATTGCGGGTGAAGACTTATGTCTCGTGCATAACGGGTCGCTTTCAAATCACCACAATTTACGACGTATGCTTGAAAAGCGTGGTATTCCTTTTGAAACCGACAATGACACCGAAGTGGTCTGTCGCTTCGTTCAATGGCGTCTGCAGGAAGGTGATTCAATTGAAGAAGCACTGCAAAAGACCTTCGAAGATGTCGATGGATTTTACACGCTCCTTATCGGCACCGCTGACAGGATAGTTCTTGTCCGCGATGCTTTTGCCTGTAAGCCGGCATTAATAGCGGAAACAGACAATTATGTGGCTATCGGTTCAGAATTCCGAACGATGGCGCATCTTCCCGGTATTGAAAACGCACATTTATACGAACCCAAACCCGAAGAGATTTACTCATGGAAAGTTTAGATCTGGCCGCTCAAAGCGTGCGAGAGATCAACCAGTTTTTTCACGATCTCAATTCCTCGGACACACGCGAATTTGAGATTCACCACCCAAATGGCGCACACAATATTGCTGTCGGAATCGATGCTCCAGTCAAGCTCCACATCCGCGGTCATGCCGGTTATTTTATCGCCGGCATGAACAAGCAATCTGAAATCACTATTAACGGTAACGTGGGTTGGAGCGTTGGAGAAAATATGATGTCAGGTGTGATCAGAGTAAATGGATTTGCTTCGGAATGCGCAGGGGCATCTGGACATGGCGGACTCCTCATTATTGATGGCGATGCCTCATCCCGTTGTGGCATTTCAATGAAAGGCTCGTCTATCGTAGTCGGCGGGAATGTAGGCCATATGTCTGCTTTCATGGCTCAGGCGGGCTATTTGCTCATATGCGGGGATGCAGATCACGGATTAGGTGATTCCCTCTATGAAGCGATCATCTATGTAAGGGGTAAAATCCATGGCCTTGGGGCGGATGCGAGGGAAGAACCAATGGAAGATTCCGATTACACCAAAGTAAATGAACTTTTAACAATGGCGAAGTTCAACCATGATCCAAAAGAATTTAAACGAGTAGCCTCGGCGAAGACTCTTTATCACTGGTCTCCTAATTCCAAACAGTTTGCTGTGCTATGAATTCCAATCAAAGCCGAGAAGAAAGTTTTTCCTACAACCAGAAGATTTTGAATTATATCTATCAGGCAGCCGAAACAGGCATCTACGATATACGTGGATTGGGGGCGAAACGTTATTTACCGACATTCGATGATCTCATCTTTCTCACCGCCTCGATGTCGAGATACCCCTTGGAAGGTTATCGAGAAAAATGTGAAACTAAAACGGTAATAGGAACACGTCACGCAAAGAAGCCGATCGAATTGGATATCCCCATTACTATTGCCGGTATGAGTTTTGGCGCCTTGTCTGCCAATGTTAAGGAAGCTATCGGGCGAGCAGCGACTGCGATGGGAACCTCAACAACAACCGGGGACGGGGGAATGACCCAGGAGGAGCGTCAATCTTCCAAGACCCTCGTCTATCAGGTGTTACCCTCAAGATATGGATTTAATCCCGATGATTTGCGCAAAGCCGATGCGATTGAAATCGTGGTTGGTCAAGGGGCTAAACCCGGTGGAGGGGGAATGTTGCTTGGATTGAAAGTCGGGGAGAGAGTCGCAGAAATGAGAACCTTGCCCGAGGGAATTGATCAGCGTTCGGCCTGCCGGCATCCAGACTGGACGGGCCCCGATGATCTTGCAATCAAGATTCTTGAGCTGCGCGAAATTACAGACTGGGAAATACCCATCTATGTCAAGATTGGTGCCACACGCGTGAAAGATGACGTCAAACTGGCGGTGAAATCAGGCGCTGATGTCGTCGTTATAGACGGTATGCAGGGGGGAACAGCGGCCACCCAAGAAACATTTATCGAACATGCAGGCATACCAACCTTACCAGCCATTCGACTCGCAGTTGAGGCACTCCAGGAAATCGATATGTATGGCAAAGTGCAGCTCATACTCTCGGGAGGGATACGCACCGGTGCAGATGTAGCCAAGGCTTTAGCCCTCGGTGCAGATGCTGTTTCTCTAGGACAGGCAGTCCTCATGGCCCTGGGTTGCAACAGCCCTCACTACGTAATCGGAGATGAGAATGTAGACGTCACAAATGAGTACCAAGCACTGGGAACAAATCCGGGATATTGTCATCACTGTCACACCGGTCGCTGTCCGGTAGGCGTGACGACACAGCTACCCGACCTTGAGAAACGCATGCAACCAGAATGGGGTGCCCGCCGTTTAACAAATTATCTGCAGACCGTTACGATGGAAATGACGACCCTGACACGCGCTTGCGGAAACTCCAATGTTCACCATCTCGAACGGGAGAACCTTGTCGCACTCACAATCGAAGCGGCCGCAATGGCTAAATTACCACTCGCGGGCACAGATTGGATCCCGGGAGAAAAAACACTTTGATCACCCACTACCCTTCTATAATCCTACTTAATAATATATTTTCCAAAAAAAGATCTTGTGAATCTTATGCATCTTGTGGCTATCTAAACCTATGGCAGACCAAATCGTTAATAAATTAAATATTGCAGTAACCACACCGATACTCCCGGATGGAAATGTTTCGGAAGAACAATTTAAAGCTCATATTAGAAATTTAAGGGAGAAGGGATTTGATGGAGAACCGATCATCGATGGTATTTTAACCGCCGCTTTAAACGGTGAAGCCAAATTCCTCAATCAAAAACAGAGGGAACAACTGATCCAGTATACCGGAGAATACCGGGAAGAGGATCCCGATATAAACTTAATGGTCGCCACACTCAGAGCTACCGAAGAAGAGCTGAACGAAGACTTCAAGACCCTGGATAGCAAAAATTTTACCGCCCTCGTGATTGCGCCCCCGATGAATGACCCTGATCTCACTGATGATAAGATGGCTGATATCGTAGAGAAGGGATTTCAAATTACCAGCCTACCCATTTTGCTATACAACACACAGCAGGCTATCTTTACCTGCCGATTAAGTACCGTGCAAGCGGCTTATAAAAGGATCGGAAAGAACCTGCTAGGAATTAAAGATACGCAAAACACCGATGCTATGACTCGCGATTATTCCAAACTGGTAAGAAGGGAAGGCAGTAGTGACGTACTACCGATTATTATTGCCCAGGGTATGGATAAGCTTTTGGCCCCGGTGTGGGAAGAACAGAGTGTATTAAGAGATCAAGGGCTTTATAATTATGAACCAACTAATATTTCCGGTTCATCAAATATAAAGGACCTGGCTATTTTAACTGGTTACATGAAACATTATATCAAAAAAGGACGTTGGGATGTAGTTTTCGAAATTCAAAATTGTTTTAATACTGAATTTATGACGCTTCTGTTATGGAATGTTGTCGCCCTGGGAGGAGAACAGGGGACCTGGAAATCGACGGTTAATTTTGAAATTCCAGATTACCCAATAGCCACGGTTGAAAATCCTCTAAGCCCAATTAAAACTCTCACGCCTGAACAGGTAGCGCAGAAGCACGCAACTTGCCGTTACATTAAAGAACGCATAAAAGCCTTTGCTCCTAATTAATGCGATAATGTCATCAGTATTTACCTGGATATTAGGGTTTACTATCTACAGCCAACCGCATTTTTAATAATAAAGTAGTAAGCAATAAGAGAATTCCTGCTCCGAGAGTGATAATCGAAAAGCCCCATTGAAATCCATTGAATATCAAAACGGGAGCGAGAGTAACAAGTAATACTTCGAGCGGACCAATAACAAAGTAGGCGATGGCAAAGTCACTAAGAACATTAGCTTTATTTTTTGTGTCGACGATTCGCAAAAGCGCAATAGCAATTGCCATAATTCCCGTGATCCAACCCCAAGTGTATAGAGACTTTTCAAACCAGTTCTCCCGAAAAATGATCGGCCCAAGATAACGAAAAAACGCCCAACAGAAAAGAATTCCGACAACAAAAAGGCCAATCAGGGGAAAAGCATATTTAATAAGTACAGGTAATTGAATCGAGGTAATACCAAATACGACAAGTAAATCGGTAAATGATCCGCAAAGACGTAGAGAAATTTTCTGATCAATGTATTGATACCCGTGAAATGTTTTTAATCCCCACTTAAGTAAAATTGCAACTAGGAAGGCTAAAGAAAAAATTGGGATGCGGTAGTCGCTCATTATAGCGAAACTCCATATTCCAATATAATAACCGATCACCACGGCTGAAGCGATGATCGCAAAATGAAATATTATAGGATCAATGGTGAGGGGGGATACTGTCTCACTCCCCATTGATTCACGTTTATTTTCTGGAACCAGGCCGGTACGCAATTCATCGGGTAAATCCTTAAATGGAGTAATAAAATTAGTGGCTCCACTTTGCGATCCCCACCTGATCCATAGCAGACCACCAACGATTGAACATAAAATTCCTGCGGTAGCAGAAATCATGGCGAGAGATTGCGCCTCATCCCAACCTTGATCAATAAAAGTACCCCCTATTGCTGCGGCAGTACCGTGGCCACCTACAAATCCAGTCGCTAAAAGGATTCCAAATCCAGGGTGTAGCTCAGGCCAGATAAAACTTAATACAGCTAAGGCAAAGAGCGTTCCCAGTCCCCACTGACAGAGGACAGCAATGCTAGAGTATGCTCCTATTTCACCTGCCCTCTGCCCACCGGTTTTCAGGACAAAATCTTTAGAAGAGAATGGAAGTGAAGCGAAAATAAACGCAATCAAGATACTGGGGTAATTCACAATGAAATCAGAAAATGGCAGCCACTCAAACCCATTAGGCCCCAGGATGAGCCCCAAAAACCCCGCTATTATACTCGCGGGTAAAAACAACTTTTGAAGAATGACGATCCCACTGCGCATCCACTGTCCAAGGAGAAGAAGAATCGCGACCAAGCCAATGTCGACAAATATGTTCCATGCTGTATTATCCACGCCTCTACTATAATAATATTTAATACACCGATGAAATGAAATAATGTGGCAAAATGCTTTTACTTATAAACATTGCGCTACTCAATACATCTCATTTGATCACAATCCTGTCATACATCTTCACTGACTTTAAAAATTTAGAGCTCGGTTAAAACTCTCTCCCCCTAATGACCTCACCTACAGTATTAACGCAAGTTACCCCACCCCTAAACACAACTGTCATCTTAGCCGGGGGAATCGGCGTTCGCCTGAAAACTGTACATAATGAAGCACCCAAGGGGTTGTTAGAAATTGACGGTAAAGCTATTATTTAACAATCCATCGAAAATTTGATCTGCACCGGTATTAATTCTATTATCCTCGTTATCGGCTATTTCACTCCCCTATACCGGAGTTTTTTAAAGACTATTCAGAAATGAAATTCATAGAAAATATCGATTACGCGGAAACTAGCAGTTTGCATCCATTTTTTCTGCCGCGAGATTTTATAGAAAGTGAATTTTACTGTTAGAATCTAGCTTCATTTACCAAAAATGAGCGCTCCTCGAATTAACCCGTATTGAACACTGTGATTTCTATCCCGAGAACATGCGAATATTCATCAGTAAGCTTGAGACATATTTAAATAGAAGTAAGATAACTTTTCAACCTGACTGAATTCATGGAAGAGGCATTAATAAGTGAGATACTTAAAAACTAAGATTGGAATCACACTAATCCCGATTCTCTTTGGTTTAGCACCACTTGTCGTTTTAATTATAGGTTGGGGGTATTCCCATTCCAAGAGAAAGCAAAGTCAGAGCGAAGATGAAAAAGTCCGACTCGTCCTGGCAATTAATGTTAGTCATAGAGATCGACCATTCTTTGTAGAGACGGTCGATGCATTTATGAAAGAACACCCAAACATTGAGGTGGAAATTCGGAACATAGCCGGAGTCAGGTATTATCAAAAAATACTCATCATGATGGCGGGTAAAGTGGCACCCGATTTAATGTGGATGGGACAGAGCTTTGCAGAATTTGCTTATAAAGGGGCGTTTCTCGACATCACTGATCGCCTGAGAGATATCCCGTACGATGAGTTTTTACCCCAGGCCCTGAGCTGGTATCGCATGAATGGTCGGCAGTACGGGGTGCCCTATGCCATTCATATGCGAATCTTCGCTTATAATAAAAAACTTTTTGATGAAGCTGGTATTCCCTACCCTTCAGATGACTGGGATTTCGATGAGTTTTTAGAAATAACTAAAAAATTGACATTGGATAAGGATGGCGATGGGCAAATAGATCAATATGGGTTCGGAGGCGGTTTGCACCGTGCAACATTTGGCGCCGAAATATTTTCTGATGATGGACAACTGGCGCTTTGTAATACACCTGAAATGCTTAACTTTTTTAAGACGAGACTGAACTTGGCCTTTAAATATAAAGTTCAACCCACAATGGAACTGAGAAATCAGGAAGGAAGCATTGATAGATATGTCCCTTTTTCCCAGGAAAGATACGCGATAATCGATGCAGGAAATGGAGATCGTGTCGTCATGCTGGAAAAATGTGCTGATACAGACTGGGATTACGTCCTCTGTCCCAAAGTAAAACGACACGCTCAGTGGTCATCAAGCGCGGCGATAGTTATTTCTGCCGATACGCAACACCCCGATGAATCATGGGAACTTTGTAAAGTATTCATCGGTGATAAATTCCAGAAATCAATGGCCCTTTCCGGAATGCCGACTAATATTAATGCAGCGGAAGAAGTCATTGCCGAACACCGCGGTACACCCTCAAATCTAAAAGCTGTACTAAAAGCATATGATTTCCTCTACCCTACTCCGCGGGTTCCCAACTTAAAGGAGCTGGAAGCCATATATATCGATGCGGAAGAAAAAATAATGTTGCGTATGGCGACTCCCAAAGACGCGTTGGACGATGCACAAAGAAAGATGACCCTTGCGATCAAGAAATTAAACGAGAGAAATCGATGAAAAGAGAACAAGATATTACAGCACTCGCTTTTCTCTCACCCAATATATTTGGATTTCTAGTATTTACTCTATTCCCAGTTCTCGCTGCACTTGCCTTAAGTTTATTTCGCTGGGATATTTTTCACGCTCCTAAATTTATAGGTCTTCAAAATTATTTCGATCTTCTGGGCTGGGTTTTTGAGGATAAATTTTTCCAATGGATCGATCCCGATTTTTGGAAATTTCTCGGCAATACGGTATTTTATCTTTTCGCGATACCCTTAAGCATAGCGGCCTCTTTATTTCTCGCGATTATTTTAAATCAAAAACTCCGGTATCGAATTTTTTTTCGCACCGTGTTCTTTCTTCCAACTATCTCAGCGAGTGTAGGTTTGTTGATTCTTTGGAAGTATCTTTACAACGGTGATTATGGCCTATTCAACTTCCTTTTATCCAAAATCGGTATCGACGGCCCGGGTTGGCTTACCGATTATCACTGGGCGAAACCTTCGATAATGATGATGATGATCTGGGGTAGTATGGGTGGAGTTGCCATGGTCATCTACCTCGCCGGCCTCCAGAACATCCCTCGTGAACTCTATGAAGCCGCGGAACTCGACGGCGCTAATGGCTGGAATCAATTTTGCCATATCACCTGGCCGATGTTGGCCCCGACTACTTTCTTCATTTTCGTTACATCGATAATCGCCGGTTTTCAAAGCGGGTTTGATGCCGCTTATATATTGACTCAAGGAGGACCGGCAGGCGCTACAACGACCCTTGATTATTACATATATAATCACGCTTTTGTCTATTTTAATATGGGTTACGCGGCAACGATCGCGGTAGTTTTATTCTTTATCGTCTTCTGCGTCACAATGATAAATTGGCGATTTGGAGGGAGGAAAGTCCATTATGGGTAAGATTGAATTAACCCGCTCGCAACGAAAGCAGATAGGACATGTGATCAGCTATGCTTTTTTAATTATCGTTGGTGTGACGATGTTATTACCTTTTTTTTGGATGCTCATTACTTCGGTGAAATCACGCTATGCAGATCCCCTAGATTTAAACAAACTGCTCCCAGAAACAGTCTGGCAAATTTCTGCCAGTGATATCCGCAACTGGACAGAACTCTTCAAAAAGCTCAATCGAACAGATAGATTGATAGATTCTTCTGCGCTAAAAACTATCTGGACTGCGATGGAACCCAATGAACAACGCAAGATAGGCAGTGTGGTAACGCGAGGAAAATACGGGGAAGAGGATAAAAAAATGTTAGTTACAGGATTGAATCAAATACTGCTCAACGCGGAATTATGGGAAAATGAAGAGGTAGCGACGGTTCTCAGGCCAGAGGAAAGAGCAGTGATCACAAATAATAGTCCACTGGCAAAAGAAAATAGAATTAAAATAAACCGTATGATTATCGACGCGCTCTTTCCCGAAGAAATACAAAAAGCGCACCGGTACCATTGGCGAAATTATCGAACAGTGTTTGTGGAAATTAATTTCTATCGCGCGATATTAAACAGTTTTTTTGTTACTTTGATGATTACGGCAGGCCAGGTATTTACCAGTTCACTCGCGGCCTACGCTTTTGCACGCCTGAATTTTTTTGCTCGCGACCACATTTTTCTCGGATACCTGGCCACGCTGATGGTTCCTGCCACAGTTACAATGATACCCGTGTTTATTATCTTACGTGAACTCGGGTGGATTAATACCTATTACGCCCTCATCATCCCGCCGTTATTCAGCGCATACGGCACGTTTATGCTTCGCCAGTTCTTCCTGTCCCTACCTCGCGCGGTGGAAGAAGCAGCGATCCTCGACGGGTGCAATGCCTTCAGAGTTTACTGGCATGTAATTTTACCGCTATCCAAACCAGGTTTATCCGCCTTGGCCATACTAACATTTATTGGGTCCTGGCGCAGTTTCATGTGGCCATTGATTGTATCTCACAGCGATAATATGTATACACTGCCCGTTGCCTTATCCCTCTTCCAATCTTTTTACGAAATTGAATGGACACTTTTGATGGCTGGTTCGATCATTATGATTGCCCCCATGCTCCTTGTTTTCATCATCGGTCAGCGCTATTTTATTGAAGGGATACAGCTTGGCGCAGTGAACGGATGATATTTCCTGGTTTCGTCCCGACCAAACGGATGATCACATCCCAGTTTATACCTATTTAACAGTGGAACATCCAGTCGAACGAGACATCCAAGTTATTTATCACCCCGCACTTATCGTTTCCTGAAACTAAATAGAAAGAGGATAATACCCAATCCTAAACTAAGAGTACCGATGATACCAAAAGTGGCAGCAATTCCATAATGAGTTGTAAAAGGTTGGGCGATAATCGGCGAAAAAAACATTCCTAAATAAGTGCAGGTCGCCAAACTACCTATTGCTCGACCGCGAAATTGAATAGGCGTCACTGTATTCACCCATAGATTGGCATTAGGCCAGAACCAACCTAAGCCCAGAGAAGTAATGATGAGTCCGAATAATGTAACTTTAATTCCCGATGAAAAAAATAAAATTATATAGCCCAACCCGAGAAATATAAATGAACTGAAGGCAATTTCTAAAAAGGTAAAGTGGGTTTTTATTTTTCCATAAGTCAAAGACATGAAAGCGGCCAACAAATTCATTCCCGCAAGAATAAGACCACTGCGAGTACTGCTGGTATACGATAAGTCCTGTAAAAAAAAGGGTATCAGCACAGGTACAAGATAAAAGACTGCGATATGAATAAAGCTAAGCGTGTAAATTGAAATGATGCTCAAATAGGGAAGTCTACCCCGAAAGATTATTGACGCTTGAGTTTCCTGTTTTTTTATGCGTTGCGGTTCATTGATGAAAAAAATACAGGCAGGCAATATAATGACTGCAATTGCGTAAGAGATAAATGTAGCCCGCCAATGTATATCCCCCAGGACCCCTCCTAAACTCAGAAATATAACTGCTCCAAAGCCCATGAAGGATGTCTGTAATCCCATCATCCTCTGCCTTTCTTCCCTTTCGTAATAATCTGCAGTTAAGGTAATACAGGTAGTAAGGATGCAGCCAATTGATATTCCAAGTAGTGCACGCCCTATGATCAGGGTAAAAAGCGAGTTCAGATATAAACCAGAAGTACCCGCTATAGCAAAGACGATGAGCGAAGATAGGAGTATTAACTTTCGTCCTAATCGGTCGACGACATACCCGGCAAGTGGAGCTGCGATCGCGGTGAATAAAAATGGGGTAGTGAGAAAAAGTCGGACTAACAATTCAGCATTCGGTACTCCTTGAAAATAGTCGGAGACTTTCGGCATCGCTGCGACCACCGTGGTACCCGACATCACGGTCATACTGCTTGTCATTAACAAAGTAGCCAGGCGTATGGAATCTTTCTTCACTTTTGGAGTAATCATTCTGTTATAGACACACTATCTATTGATTTGCAGGGAATTTTACACGCAGAATCGATGTAACCGGAATGGGAAGCCAGAAGTGTGAACTCCGCACTTTCATTATAACGAGGAATGTTTGTTCTTAGCCAAGTATGCTGAACTGCTAAATTTCAGCGTGTTTTCGTAAACCCCCTTAAAAAGCGTCTTTTTCAACAAATAATAGGCCTTATTGCCTAGATATATTAGTATGGATACCCTAATATTCTATCACAATAAGACCAATGGTTATAAAGAGCACGAACACCATAATTAAAACTATCAATATCGTCTTTCTGATAAGCATTCTGGAAAGTGCAACGGCTTTAGCGCGCGTCGGGGAAACCTTTGAAGGGCTCACCCGCCCGTCTGTGTAAGCTGGGTATTGAGCAAGTAAAATAAGGATATCTTTGGATGGTCGCTGGATAATCGCGATAGTAATTATCTAGTCGTAGTCTTTAATGGCAAAGCATCATACAGGGAATTAGATTATCACACCGAGCTTATTCTCCCTTGATCTCTTGAATGAATCACCTGATAGCCTATTTCCGTCTTGATCATGAGTATAAATCTCATAGCAATGAAGGAATGATAAGCTATAAGCGAATCCAAGCAGCTGTAGTAATAGGCATTACTGCAGTCGGATTCATCGCCAACTCCTACTTATGTGCCAGTAATATTCAGGGGCGATTATCGCTGAAAAAATTAGTTGTCGCCTTAAAGCCAGACAAGAATCCAGACCGAATGCTCGATGAAAAAATAAATCTAAGTGATTGTTTAAAGGAATATCTAGAGCGGGAAATCGAAGTGATGATCCCATTGAGCTCAGCAGTCATTATCGAGGGGTTCGCTAATGGAACTATTGATATTGGCTATCTCAGCTCAACGGGGACAAGTAAAGCAATCGAGAGGGGTGTCGCAGATGTTCTTCTAGCTGGTGAGATCGACGGGAAACCTTATTATATGAGTTACTGGATTGCCCTTAAAGACAGCCCTTACACTCGCGTAGAAGATCTTCGCGGTAAGCCAATCGCTTTTTCCAGCCGAACCAGTACCTCGGGATTTATTATCCCTACTTGGGATTTATACAAAAAGGGACTTATTGAACTGATGGGACATCCGGAAAACTTTTTTGGCAAAGGTAACATCTACTACGGCGTTGGCTATGTATCCGCAGCAAACCGAGTACTCGAAGGTCAATCTGAAGCTGCCGCCGTAAGTTATTATGTTTTAGATAAGGACAAGCACCTTTCAGTGGATGAGCGCGCCCGTCTAAAGATGATCGCTAGCCAGGGACCTATTCCCTCTCATATCATTGCCATTCGAAAATCCATCATTCCTGAAGATCGCTCACTAATAAAACAAGCGTTGTTAGCAATGAATATACATCACCCTGATCTGCGTGATCGGATATTTACAAGTAGGCTTATCGAAGTCGATGCTGACACGCATCTTGCCCCCATACGCGAAGCATTAAGTTTAATCTCGCGCATAAATCATTAAACGGAAAATCTGATATACCGGCATGGTTGCCGATTCATTATCCAACGAGCATCAATCTTCAACACCGACCCTGGTATTGAAAGATCTTGGGTGTGTTCAAAATAGCCGTTGGCTATTTAAAAATATGAACCTCGAGGTGCGACCGGGCAGTTTTGTTGCGGTCTTGGGCGCATCAGGTGCGGGTAAAACGAGTTTTCTCTCTACCTTGTGCGGTTTATTGAAACCCACAGAAGGTGAAGTCAGTTTTCACGATAATGAAACCCGTCTTTTTTCTCCAATCATGTTACGCGGGCGGATAGGTATTATTTCGCAGGGTTTTCATCTAACAGAAAATACGACGGTCCTGAATAATGTACTCTGCGGACGTTTGAATCGCTACTCATTTTTTCAGACACTTTTTAGTTTTCCCTCCTCTTCCAAAAATGAGGCTTATCGTATCATTCATGATCTTGGCATTTCTGAATATACATATCGATGGGTAGCTGAATTATCGGGTGGAGAAAAACAGCGGGTTGTCATCGCTCGCGCACTTTTTCAAAAACCGGATATTTATCTAGCTGATGAACCCGTATCGCAATTGGATGTTTATTTAACAGGGAGAGTACTTGGCATTCTTAAGCTCGAGACAACGCAATATGGTAAGACCGTTTTCTGTGTCATGCACAATCCGGACCTGGTCGATCGATTTGCCGATTATGCACTCAGTCTTAACCGCGAAAATCCAGACAAATGGCAACTGAGAAAAATCAGCCAGTAAATTATCCACCTTCGAACGAAGCGATCAGTATACTTCAATTACATTGGTATGAGCGCCTGAACGTACTCAATGTCACCTTTATTATTTTTATCCTCGCTGTTATATATTCAGGCTCAGCTTTACATGGCTCAGGTCGCGATCTCGATTATTTTAGCAACCTACTGCGATTTGTGAATCAATTTATTCCCCCCAATTTTTCTGTTCTCAATCAGACTTTAGTCTCGCTCCTGGAAACGGTTCAAATTGCCGTGGTAGCGACATTTTTTGCACTGTTCATTTCTTTTATTTTTGCTCTTTGCGCCGCCCAGAATATTTCGCCTCGATGGCTCGTTGGTATTACGCGGATGATCCTTAACGCGATCAGAACCATTCCCAGTTTAATCTGGGCGCTGATTGCCGTTGCCATTGTGGGCGCTAATCCACTCGCAGGAGTAATTGCACTTACTTTTTACAGTATTGGCTATCTCGGGAAATTTTTCAGTGAAGCTTTTGAGTCCAGCGATATTGAAAATGCAAAAGCTCTGCGTTCCCTGGGGGCTGATCCTATACAGGCTTTCCAGTATGGTCTCTGGCCCCACGCCAAACCGCTAATCTGGAGTTATTCTATTTGGATGCTGGAATATAATATTCGATCCGCCTCTATAATCGGCTACGTCGGTGCGGGTGGAATTGGTCTTCAACTCTATACCTACCAGGAATTTCACCAGTGGGATAAATTTGCCACCGTTTTAATTTGTATTCTCATCATCGTTTCGATCCTGGATTTGCTGGGAGAGGGTATTCGCCGAAAAATTGCTAAAAAAGCCAGCCGCCAGCCACTCACGAATTGATCAATAATGAGGAATTTGCCGTAACAGGCCATCAGCCTTACCCCTGTCTCGTGACCAGAAAAGGGTGAATTATCATTAATCGCCCTTGACTTGAGATATAGTCTCATGTCAGTCTCAAAGAGACTGAGACTTAGTATCATATATATTCTAGATATCAATCCTAAAATTTAGGAGCATTGAATAGAGAAATGGTCATTAACCACCACCTAACAACGCTTATACTTCTCGTATGGCTATCGGCATACCCTTCACTTCTATGGGGTGAAGCAAATGAAAACGATTCAGCCAAAGTAAAAAATCAAAAGGGAATCGTATCTCTTCAAGAATTTGAAGTCATTGGTTCAAAAAATAATGCTTTTTCATTACAGGGTTCAGGAGTTTACCTTGAAGCTGATGACTTACTTCCCTTACACCAAGATGATGTTAATCGCATGTTGCGCCAAGTCCCGGGAGTTTATATACGTGAAGAAGACGGATATGGGCTTTTCCCCAATATAAGTTTACGTGGTGTCGATACAACACGTAGTGGCAAACTGACAATTATGGAAGACGGGGTACTCACTGCTCCTGCTACTTATTCTGCCCCGTCTGCCTATTATACGCCAACCGCGGGAAGAATGTCTGGAATCGAAGTTTTAAAAGGTTCAAGTCAGATAAATTATGGGCCTCATACAACGGGTGGAGTCATTAATTATCTTTCAACGCCCATTCCCGAACACGAGGAAAAAGGTAATCTGTTAAATTTCGTTTATGGGACCGATTCAGAATTTCGCGCTAATGGTCATATAGGTGATACCTTATCAACAAAGGCTGGTGAATTTGGCTATCTCTTAGAAATGTTTCACCGCCAAACCGATGGCTTTAAGTCTATTGACGGAGCCGGTGATTATTCTGGTTCAGATGACACGGGTTTTAAACGAACCGACTATATGTTCAAAGGGAGCTGGGAACCTAAAACCAATAGGGATAATTACTTTGAATTTAAAATCGGTTATATGGACCTTGAAGCTAATGAAACTTACCTGGGGCTTGTGACGGATGACTTTATGATTGATCCTTATCGTCGCTATGCAGCTTCGCGTAATGATGTTATCAACACTAATCATACACGGCTGCATTTACGACATATCGTCGAGTTAAGTCATGAAGCTAAACTGACCACGACTGCGTACTATAATAAATTCCATCGCAACTGGTTCAAGCTCCACGATATTCGTGACATTGATACAGATGGTAACGGTATAACAGAAGGAGATGAGGATAGCTTTACTGCAAGTGCTATTAGTTCTTCCCTATCCCACGCACTCGCTGGTAATATCAACGGTCAAGCCCTGGAGGTATTAAAAGGTGAACGAGCGGGAAAATTACGCTTACGTAATAATAATCGAGATTATTACATGGCAGGCATACAAACAAAATTAAATTATGATTTTAGCACGGGTATGCTGCATCACAATCTTGAACTTGGATTTCGCTTTCACCAGGATCGTATCCGTAGATTCCAGTGGCACAATCTAATTCTACAAGACAGCGATGGAAACTTCATTGGTGATACACACAGTGCCAATGGATCAGATGGAAATCGCCGCCAGGAAACCCAAGCTCTAGCCTTCTTCTTGAACGATAAAATATCAAAGGGTGCATGGTCATTGACCCCCGGAATCCGTTACGAAACCCTCGATTACGCATACACTGATTTTACCACCGACGGAACTAACGTCCCCAGCACAAGCGGCTCCAGCACCTTGGATATAGTTGCTCCCGGTTTTGGTATTACATTCGAGAAAAGCGAAAATTTAATATTCTTTGGTAATTACCATCACGGATTCTCAGTTCCCTCTCCAAGAAACCATACAAGGAATGGTAAAGTAGAGGAGACATCAAATGCATTTGAGTTGGGGATGCGATTCAACAGCGAAAAAGGGATTCACGGTGAAATCGTTTTTTTTCATACCAAGTTTGATGATCTTCTTGTTATTGATAATATTGGAGGTGCAGGTACGGGGGAATCTGAAAACGTCGGTAACGTAAATTCTTCAGGGATTGAAGTGCTCATAGGTTTTGATCCCGGGATTACCCATGGTTGGGGATTTCGCAATCCCTACAGCATTGCATTCACATACACCGACGCCACGCTTGATGGCGATGCGAATTCTAATGATGCAGAGTCTATATTTGCCGGTGGGCATGACAGCAACGAAGTACCTTATATACCCGATTTTCTCATTTCTTTTAGCGCGGGTTTGGAGATAAATAAATTCCGTGCATATCTCAATGCCTCATACGCCGATGAAACATTTACCTCGGCAACGAATTCTTCTTTAGAGATAAATCCCAACACAGGCAATAGCGATTCTCGTTTTGGTAAGACCGATAGTTATTTCGTTGTTGATATCGGCGTTCATTATAAATTGTTTGAAAATGTAGAAATCTTTGGTGTCGTGAACAATTTATTTGGAGATCAATATATTTCCTCTCGTCATCCTCATGGATCCCGCCCGGGAGCACCACGCTTGGCCAGGGTCGGTCTTCAGTATAAGTTTTGACTCTGCTCATAGAGCACACTGAACGGTAATTTTAAAAGATTGTCCTCATTGATAAGATAAAATCGAGATGGACTAATCCTAACTTAATCTGAATTTGATTTTCTAAATATGTATTGCCTCGCCTAAAGCCGCTGCCGCTGCTTCTCCAAGAGCTTCACTCATAGTAGGGTGGGCGTGAATACTGGAATGAATTTCCTCTGCAGTTATTTCTGCGTTCATTGCGAGAACGTACTCGGTGATTAGCTCAGTGGCGTCGACTCCAATGATATGCGCACCTAAAATTTCTCCATATTTTTCGTCTATGATTAATTTGACAAACCCTTCAGGGTGACCGATGGCAACCGCTTTTCCTGCCGCGGTGAAGGGACACTTACCTACACGATATTTAATCCCTTTTTCTTTTACCTCTCGCTCAGTTAAGCCGACGCTTGCCACCTGGGGTTGGCAATAAGTACAGCCGGGGAAAATTTTTATACGCTTGGGTTGGCTGTGATCAAACATACCATTGACCGCCTGAACGGCCTCAAATGTACCGACATGAGCAAGCCAGGGAGGACCAATTACATCACCGGCAGCGTAAATTCCTTTTACACTCGACTGATATTTGTCATCGACTTTGATAAAGTCGCGATCCATCACTGGTTTAACCTTTGCTGAAAATAATCCCTTAAGGTTCACCTTAACACCAACCGCAAGGAGAAGGCTTTCAACTTCAAGAGGGCTGTGACTGTCACCCTTTACAAGGTCCAACTTCACTGTTTTTTTTCCCACTTTTATATTTTCTACCTTCGTCTCCACATGAATAGCGATACCCTGTTTTTTGAAAGCACGGCTCAACACACGAGAGGTTTCTTCATCTTCGACCGGCAGCACTTGAGGGAGCATTTCAATCAGAGTAACCTCAGTTCCGAAAGCGTTAAAAAAATAGGCGAATTCAACCCCGATCGCACCCGCACCGACAATGGCGATGCTTTGGGGTAACTTTTTTAACGCCAAGGCTTCGCGCGAGGTCAAGATGCGTTCACCCTCTATTTCAACAGAGGGTAGAGAGCGTGCATAGCAACCCGTGCATATTAAAATATTATCCGTGGAAAAGAATTGATTAATATCTTTTCCCTCCGTGATCTCGACAATACCAGGAACGGAAATACGGCCCCGTCCTAAATAATAATCGATCTTATTTTTCTTGAAGAGATATTCGACTCCACGAGCCATCTTATCAGAAACGTCGCGAGAATGGCCCATCACTTTGGCAAAATCTACAGCTATTTCATTTGCCGATAAACCGAATACTTCGGCATGCTGCATAGTTTCGTATAGCTCGGCAGATTTTAAAAGCGCCTTTGAAGGAATACAGCCCCAGTTGAGACAGGTTCCCCCAGCCCGCTCTAATTCAATACAAGCTACCCTCTTACCTAGTTGCGCAGCACGTATCGCGCCCGCATAACCTGCGGGTCCACCGCCAATTACAAGTAAATCATACTTATCGTTTCCTGCCATCAATTCTGATAGTTAATAAATCAGTTAAGTATTATCCGGATTCCTTAATCTTGATGGGATAAAAGAGAAGGCGAGGGGTATGACAATAAAATAGTACTTAAATATCGATGATCTCATCATCGTCATCAGAAATTTTGGTAAACCGGCGGGAAGAAGACTGTTTAATTTTCACATTCGTACTTAGAAAGATATTGGTAATAAGCGATGTCATGCTGACAACAAGGGAACCCCAAAGAGCAGAGAGAAAGGAATTAACATAGAATCCAGGTACGAGTTCGCTTACGAAGAGCAACAAGAGGGCGTTTATTATCCACAGGCCAAAGCCCAAAGTGAAAATGATAAAGGGGAGTGTAAATAATACGAGAAGCGGTTTAAGGATGAGGTTAAATAAACTTAAAAGAAAAACAACGAGAATGAGGGTGTTGCCACTGTCAAAATCGATACCCGAAGAGGTAAATGCAGCAAGAAGCACACCTAGCGCGATTAATGTCCAACGAAGAAGAAGTGTTTTAATATTTTTGATGTGACTATTGATTTATTTACGTAGTAAGAATAGGGACGTTCAATTGCTCTGCATAAATAATCTAACGCTATTTTCTCTTAGCGGTTTGCAATCAACAGCCCGGTAAAGAGTTGAACTATTGAGAGAACTGGGTTCGAGAGAAAACCAGATTATTATCGGAATTACTTTCATCCAGAAAGACAAGGCGCACCCAGTAACGATAAGGGGAATGAGTATGTCTTTTACTGGTAAGATAACGACCGTCTTCCGATATTTTCAATGAAAGTGAATATTCATGGGTTTTATTTCTTAACAATTCTACATCAAGACGTGCTTTCTTATAAACGGGCCTGACTATATTCTGATCTTTATCTACAAAATAAATGCGGAATTTACCTTCCACAACACGGAGGTTCACTGTTCCCACTTTTTTGTTTTTATAATAATGGCCGAGTTCCGGTAGCTTATCGCCCTCGGTAGGTGGTGTTTGAGCCGATAAAATAGTGGGCAGAACGAGAAGCAACGTGCTCCTCGCCATAAAACTTAAAGTCACAAGGAGATTGCTATACTGTTTATCGAATTGAGTCATGGTGCGAATGAATTTCTCTTTGCAATTACCGATTAAGAATAAAGTAAATCCCTATCGAGAAATCACAATTATATTTTGTAACAGGATAAGGACACGCTCCAATAGAATTAAGGTGTCTCATTTTCTTTTAAGTGATTTCCAGCGTTCGAGACGTTTTGCGATAGCCACCTCGGCTCCCGCTGTCTGAGGTTGATATAAGCTCAGTGGATTTTCCATGTATTCCTGGCCAGAAATAGCTTCACTGTATTCATGACTATAACGGTAGCTACGCCCATGACCTAACGCGCGGTTAGTTTTAGTACTGCCATCACGCAACCAGAGAGGAACCGGTTGAACAGGTTCTTCCCTGATAGCCTTTTTTGCTTTACCCAACGCGAGGCACGCGGAATTACTTTTTGGCGCAGTCGAAAGATAAATAACCACATGGGCGAGATTGAGCTCACACTCCGGTAACCCGATGAATTCACAAGCTTGAAAAGCCGCTATGGCAAGTGACAAAGCTCCAGAGTCAGCCAACCCCACATCTTCCGATGCGAGAATCACCAACCGCCTGGCGATATAACGTGGATCCTCTCCACCAGCCAGCATTTTTGCCATCCAATACAGGGCTGCGTCAGGATTTCCACCACGTATACTTTTGATGAACGCGGATATCGTGTCGTAATGTTCATCTTCGTTAGCATCGTAACGTATCTGGCGTTCACTAGCGAAAACTTTCAATTCATTTTCCGTAATTGTAGAACCTTCAGTCTGGCTCATGACCAAAGTTTCAAGGGCATTCAAAGCACGCCGAAGATCCCCATCACATAGCAGGGTTATCCCTTCGAGTACGCGATCATGCACCTGACAGCGTCGATCACCAAGTCCATTTTCACTGTCTAAAAGCGCCTGCTTAAGTACCTTTATTACTACATCTTTCGACACGGGATTGAGGCGGAAAAGATGGCTGCGGCTGAGAAGGGGTGGGTTAACGTAAAAGCCTGGATTGTGGGTAGTAGCACCGATTAAACGTATAGCGCCTGATTCGACATCGGGTAGAAGTAAATCCTGTTGGGCTTTATTAAAGCGATGGATTTCGTCGATTGATACAATCGTTCGATCTTCGGGACGGCTTCTTGCCAAACGTAAAATATCACGTAATTCAGCCACATTCGACAGTACCGCATTAACACGAATAAAACGGCTGCTTGTTTCATGAGCAATAACTTCAGCGAGCGTCGTTTTACCACACCCGGGAGGACCGTAGAACATGATACTACCGAACGAATCTGATTGGATAAGCTGTGGCAATAGGCTCTCTTTACCCAGGATATGATCCTGCCCTATAACTCCCGAAAGCTTTTTAGGGCGAATACGTACTGCTAATGGTATGGCTGCTGAGGTCCCCTTACCCTTTAACTCAAATGAAGCCTGGTCACCTTCATCTTCTCTATTCGAACCCTGAAAAAGCATCGTTTGTTCAGAATCGTCCATCAATTGAATATGAGCATTTCTAAGCTTGCTTGCAAGGGGTGAATAATTAAAGTCAATCAGCCTATGAAGACTGAAGCTGAAGTCCGGTCTTCGACTATCCAACCACTTCCCATAGCGATGACGGTGGCTGGCTCTGATAGCGGAGGGGGAGCTGGAATCCAAGCAGATCTTCTTACTTTTTGCGCCCTCAAAGTCTTTGGAACCTCGGCAATCACCTGTCTGACTGCACAAAATCCAAACGGGGTAGCAGCAGTTGAAGTGATGAGCACCGCCTTTGTCCTCGAGCAAATAAAGCAGGTTAAAAAATATTTTCCCCTTAATGCCCTAAAGACGGGCATGTTATTTGACGTAGACATAATTATGGCTGTTGCCAGTTTTCTTCAGGAACACCGAAAAATTGCCGCGGTTATCGACCCGGTGATGGTGGCTACGAGTGGCGCCGAGCTTTTACGCCCGGATGCTGTGCAGGCGATAAAAGATAAGCTTTTGCCTCTAGCCACTGTAACTACACCCAACCTAGATGAAGTGAATGTACTACTTGGAAAGCGACCTACTGATAGGAAAAGCATGATTCAAGCGGCCGAAGAACTGGTTAATGAATATCAGTCTGCTGCTCTCGTTAAAGGGGGCCATATGGATGGTGAGGAGATCGTTGACATTCTCTATGAAACGGATGGCACGGTGACTGAGATTTATTGCAAACGAATAAAAGGAATTAACACGCATGGCAGTGGCTGTACATTATCAGCAGCTATTGCTGCTGAACTCGCGAAAGGAAATCAATTGAAGCAAGCGGTTGAGGCTGCTCATGCCTATCTACAAAGGGGTATGCGCTCACCGCGACGTCTTCAAGATCAGTCTTTTATCGGGCATGGGGAATGACATCCTTGTCACATGCAGGGAGCCATTGGTCTGGCTTCTAGGGCCGATCATTTGGGGTACATTTTAGGAAAGCATACAGCTAAGGCATGAAGCCTTGCTATTCCTATACATTTCGGGAACGGTGCTGGCCCTGATAGGACTCTGGCTGACATACAGGGTGAAAAAAAATACACACCTCCTATGGGCAATCTTTTTTCTAACCGCCGGAACTTTCATTGCCTGGAGCTATTTTAATCACCACCTCGAGTGCTTCTCATCAGCTTGGCTCAAGCTCCCTATTTGTGAGGCAAAATTTGCGCTGTCTGGAAAACGCATCTACCATGACACCGATCGCTTTGGCCAGACATCAGGTCTATTTGCGATCAGCTTATCCGCAAGCCTAACCAGTAGTCCATTAACGGTCTACTATTTTAAACTATTCAACCCCGGCGCTATAATATTAAACATGTTCCTCGTCACAATTGCCATGTTTATTATCATTAATGGCGTAATTTCACTTACCTTCGGGTTACTCCAATTGACCGCAATCAGTGCTTTTTTCAATCATGGCTCCTGGCTACTAATCTAGTTAATAAATCGATCGACTTCTCAGTTCAAATTCTTGGATTTTATGGATGCATTATGTTTCGATAAAATTTTTGGGGATCTGTTACTTTGCTTATCCTTCTCGCCATCCTTTTAAATACCCACTCGAAAAAGTATATTAATTCCCGTATTGCCTATTGGCTGCCACCGGCTATTCTACTATTAATTATATTTTTTGGGACAATTCCTGTTAATTAATAACAAAGTATCATGAAAAGCGCCTATGAACTCGCGATGGAACGGCTAAACGCCTCTGACCCCGATGCCGTTAAACCACTGACAGATCAACAGAAAAAAGAACTTTCTGAGATTGACCAGCGCTATAAGGCCAAGAAGGCTGAGCGTGAAATATTCTTAAACAAGCAGCTCGAAGAAGCTCTGCTGAAAGGCGAAAATGAAGAAGGCGAAAATATCACTAGACAGATTAGCAACGAAAGACTCCGACTTGAAGACGAGAGAGAAGAGGAGAAGAATAAAATACGTAACTCGGAGAATTAATTAAAGCTCGAGTTCAGCAATGAGAACGTTGTGATCTGAAGTTTTGGTATTGATAACGGTACTGGAAATCAGTTTTATTTTTTCATTAAAAAATATGTGGTCCGTTATATAGGACATACGCTTCCAGGTCGTGGTTTCATTCTGCGAAGTGCGAAAACCTAATGATTCTATCTGCTTTACGGTTGATTCTCCGGGAGCAATATTAAAATCACCACCAATCACAGTCGGCAACTTTGAATTCTTTAATTGATTGATGACTATTTCACGCTGCAGGGGATAGTCCTCGCTTGAATAACCAATCATAAAATAAGCCTGTAAATGCGTATTGTATAATTGAATATCCTTACCGAAACATGAAGTTTTTGTCCCGATAATTAGTCGATCTGTGGGTGAAGTCGCCTTCCCATGAAAACTAAACTTTATATCTGGAGCAGGTAAAGCAATGGATATGGTCTCCACTAATTCAGTTTTTGATAATATTGCCAGGCCAAACCCGAATGGGAGTTCGTGTTTATTTTCACGGGGATAACAAAAGTAAGAATCAAACTCAGGCAATGCTTCCTTGATGCGGGTAAAGTTGGGCGGGGGATTGATCTGACCTTTCTCCCGCTCAATTTTTTCCACTTCTTGCAAGAGGATAAAATCAACATCATGTTTTTTGAGTTCTTTTATCGTACCTCCAATATCAACCGGCGGATCCTGTCCTTTTGTATCCCAAGGCTGCCCAAACTGCATATTAAAAGTTAGTACTTTAATTGTCGCCATGTGTAGAATTTAATGAAGTTATCCAGATGGCTTTATCGTTACTGGGTGTTGTATGTACTTCTCCCGAAATTATGTACCGGTAGGCCAGGCTCCAAGGCAATGGGATTGCTTGAAGCAGTAACGAGTAATAGTTTGAAGCGAGATTCTATCCAGATTCTCAATTAAATTTGCCCTTCGGGTATCTGGGGTAACAACTGCTATGCAATCGTCTTTCGAAGGAGCCCCCCTTCTCAATAAGCGAGCATTTATTTTTATACTCGCTTTATTATTTGTCTTAAATGCATTGAGAAAATAAATTTGGGGATAATTTAAGTTTTTCTTCTTATTCGCTTTTCCCCGATGTACTACATTCCTGTTAAAAAAAACCAATTGAGTCGAATTTAAAAGGGCCCTATTGAGTTGACGTTCAGGTCGGTACATAATGTTAAAAACACTCGCCTGGGCAATTTGTTTACGAATCGTCACCCCCCGAAATCGCATCGGGCCAATCCGTGATTCTTTTAGAGAGTGATCGATAACATTTAATTGCCCGAAAGAGATCGAAGAAAACATCAAAGCTTGGGCTAAGAGGATGTTATACTTCAATACCCTGCCCATTGCAATTACCGGATAACAGATAGGTATACCTAGGCAAGTCTTATTTCCAAAAGGCAAAACTAACCTACGCAAAATTAGGAAAAGGATGCCATTGACTTGATTAAGTGGTTTATGGATATTACTAAAATAATGCGGCAATATCACGACTTACTTAAGTGGGTACTGAGTAAAGGAAAGCTAAGAAAAGATCGAACCGGTGTTGGAACATACTCCATATTTGGTGCTCAATCCCGCTATGATATAGCTGAAGGGTTTCCTCTTCTCACGACAAAAAAAGTACATTTTAAATCCGTCGTTCACGAACTACTTTGGTTTCTCAAAGGGGAGAGTAATCTTAAATACCTACACGACAATAAGGTTAGAATTTGGGACGAATGGGCTGACGAAAATGGTGACTTGGGTCGCGTCTACGGTGTTCAGTGGACTGCCTGGCGCAAACCTGACGGCAGTTCAATAAATCAGATCGAGAGCATCTTGGAACAGATTAAATCCGATCCTACAAGTCGGCGTCATATAGTCAGCGCTTGGAATGTAGGTGAACTCGATCAGATGGCTTTATTACCCTGCCACGCTTTTTTTCAATTTTATGTCGATACCGATGAACGAACCTTAAGTTGTCATCTCTACCAACGCAGTGCCGATCTATTTCTCGGTGTTCCATTCAACATTGCATCCTATTCACTGCTTACGATGATGATCGCACAACTCTGTGGTCTCAGACCGGGAGATTTCATCCATTCTTTTGGCGACCTGCATATTTACACCAGTCATGTCGAGCAGGTAAAACTACAGCTCTCACGCGATTTTAGGCCATTACCTGAAGTGAAGCTCAATTCTACAATTAAAAATATATGCGATTTTAATTTTGAGGATATTGAACTTCATAACTACAACCCCCATCCTCTGATTAAAGCACCGATTGCGGTATGAAACCGTATAAAGCGATCGCCGCGATGTCGCTTAATCGAGTAATTGGATGCGGAAATAAGATACCGTGGCATATTCCTGAGGACTTTAAGTGGGTGAAGGCAACTACGCTGGGCCATGTTATTGTGATGGGTCGTAAAACATTTGAATCCATTGGCCGTCCGCTTCCTCACCGCGAAAACATCGTTCTCAGTCAACAGACCTTGAATATACCGGGAGTAACAATTATTCACAGTTTAACCGATTTGGAGGGCATTGATTCGGAAAAAGAAATCTGGATTTTAGGGGGTGCGGAAATATACCGTCAGACACTACCGCACTGTTCCGATTTCTATCTCTCAGTAATTAAGCGAGAAGTTGAAGGGGATACATTCTTTCCCCCATTTGAAGATACTTTTGAGCTCAAAGAAATTATACGTGAGGAATTGGAATTTCGCATTGAGCATTATGTAAATTCGTCACTACAGCATTAAGGGACTCTTGGTTTGCGATTGACGATTTGGATGATGTCGGACTTCGTCCTCAGCACGATTGCGGATCGTGCCTCGGGATATCATATATAAGCAATCGCAATAAGTAAATTAGAGGGCCATGCTCCGTAGTGACCGTATTTTTATCTTAGCGAAATTACTTTTTCCCCCTTACCACTTCTACCCAGTGTTTTGGTGTGAAGCCAAAGGCATCGAGAACTTGGTGACGACAGCTGAAACCGCAGGCAACAACCGTAGTCTCCTCATCGCGATTGCGAATAGCCGGGTAGAGCCTTTCGCTGCCTATTTTCTGCGAAAGATCATAGTGCTTCTTTTCATAACCGAAGGCTCCCGCCATCCCACAACAACCGGAATTAATTTCGCTAACCTTCAGTCCATTCACATGCCCGAGAACATCTTTCATTGCGGAAGTGCTAAAGACAGCTTTTTGATGACAGTGCCCATGAATCAGGATATTTTTACTGGGAGATATGAAATCTGGAGAAATATTTCCCGCTTTAATTTCGCGCGCGATAAAGACGTCAATCATTGTAACATGCTCTTTTAATCGCTTTCCGAGTTCTTCGTCATCAATAAGGTCGGGGAGGTCATCAATCATTGCCGTCGCACAACTCGGTTCGCATACGACAACATCCAATCCCTCTTTTATAAATTTATCGAGCGAGCACAGGGTATTGAGTCCGTCTCGTTTAGCCAGTTCAAGCAGACCATGAGAAATTTTTGGTCGCTGGCAACAACCGGCCTGGGCAAGGATCACTTCGTAGCCACAAGATTCGAGCAGTTCGGTAGCCGCACGCCCAATATGGGGTTCGTGATAATTGATATAGGTATCATTAAAAAGGACGACGCGTTTCGTTTTATTTCCCTTTCCATTGTTTTGGTTGTGCTTTCGAAACCATTTGGGAAAGGGTTCACTCGTAAATTCAGGCAGTTTACGCCGGGCATCAATACCCGTCAGCCATTCAAGGATTTTTCGAAAAATGAAAGTACCCTGTACCGCGTTAACAAGTGGAGCAAGCAGTCCGGAATTAAATTTCGCTGCCTTGGATGAGGCTGCAATCAAACGATCGATCAGTTTCAATCCATGCTTATCATAATATCCCTGCAAAAATTCGCTCTTAAGTTTGGCCATATCGACATTACTCGGGCATTCGGATTTACAGGCTTTGCACGAGAGGCAAAGGTCGAGAACATCATGCAGCCGCTCGCTCGTCATCCCGTCAGGGCCTAGTTGCCCACTCATCGCGAGACGCAAGGCGTTAGCCCGGCCACGGGTAGTATGTTCCTCTTCGAGGGTCGCCATATAGCTGGGGCACATGGTGCCGACATTTTTCTTCCGACAGGCGCCCACTCCGTTACACATGTGCACAGCTTCAAAGAAATTGCCATCGTCGCGGAATTTAAAATGACCCTTGTGCTCGCTGGGTTTATAACTCGTGCCAAATCTAAGGTGATGATCCATGGGCAATGCATCAATAATATTACCGGGGTTCATCAGTCCATGGGGGTCAAAGAGATTTTTAATCTCTTTAAATTGCTGAAAAATTTGAGCGCCATAAAAGCGTTCCAGATAGGCACTACGAACGCGTCCGTCGCCGTGCTCACCGCTCCAGGAACCTCCATAAAATTTAACGAGCTCAAATGTATCGTCTGCGATGCCTTTCATACGGTCAATATCCTCTTGTTTTCGTAAATCGAGGATAGGGCGTACGTGGATAAGCCCGACACTGGCATGCGCATACATAATTACCGGTGTTTCATATTTTTCACATATTTTAAGAACCTTTTCGATATACTCAGGTAGCACCTCAACCGGGACCGCAGCATCTTCAATAAAAGGTAAAGGTTTGCGTTCGCCTTTCATCCCAAGCATTAAACCGAGTCCATTTTTCCTTACTGTCCAGATGCGGTCCTGATCGCCCGCATCAGAAAATATCCGGTAGTCGTACCCTAAATCTCGACCGGTAAGGTCCTTTACCATCGCTTTGGCACGCTGGGATAACTCATCCCTATCGTCGCCAAAGAATTCAACAATAAGGATCGCTGCGGGGTTCCCCTCTATGAAGGAACAGAAGGGAGCCAAATCATGGTTTTCGCGAGCGAGCTTTATTACTCCTCCATCGAGTATTTCCACTGCTGAGGGTTGATGCTTGACGATCCAAGGCACCGCTTTAATCGATTCAATTAAATCAGCATAGTGTGCGACACATAAAATTTTCTCTTTTGGAACCGGTTGTAATTTAACTTTTGCTTCAAGCAAAGTAATCAGCGTTCCTTCACTGCCCGTAATCAGTTTAGCCAGGTTCCAGCGCTTGGATTGATGAAACTCATCGAGATTATAACCCTGAACACGGCGCAATATTTTTGGATAGCGCTTTTCTATCTCCTCACGGTTTTCCTCCACAACCTTTTGGAACTCCGTGTAAATAAGTGCTTCGCGTGTATCACCACTTTTTTTCTCTTCATATTCTTCGGGAGAAAGTTCCTTGTATTCCATGAGTTCACCATTTGCGAGCAACACTTTAGCTTCTAGCACCTGGTCCACCATTTTACCGTAAATTATACTCTTGGTTCCGGAGGAATTGTTCCCAATCATGCCACCGACATTAGCCCGGTTAGCGGTGGCGGGGTCGATAGAGAGATGCAGACCGTGCTCGGCGAGCATCACATTTAACTCGTCACGCACCATGCCCGGTTGAACGCGAACCCAACTCTCTTCCAGATTAAGCTCAAGCAGCTTATTCATGTATTTTGAGAAGTCCAAAACAAGCGCAGCACCTACTGTCTGACCACCGAGGCTTGTCCCTCCTCCCCGTGGTAAAATAGGAATCCTGTGTTCAAATGCGGTCTTCACCGCTGCTTTAACATCCTCCTCGTCGAGGGGTAAAAATACCGCAACGGGAAACATTTGGTAAATACTCGCATCAGTCGCGTATAGACCACGTGACATTTCATCTGTGTGGAGATCACCTCTGACCCTTTTTCTTAAATCCTTCTCAAAAGCTTTCACTTTTGAATCTAATGGTCTTGTCTCTAGAGTTTTTAGCATCTTATTTAGTCTTTATTAAGTTTTCCAAAGCAGCCAGTAGCAAATCCACATGATTTTCAGAACTGCTGCAACCCATAAGGCCGATACGCCAGACCTTACCTGCAAAATTGCCCAAACCACCTCCAATTTCGATATTGTATTCATTTAGTAAGCGACGCCTGGTCGCGAGGTCATCTAATCCAGGTGGAATTTTAACAGCATTGAGATGGGGAATCCGATATTCAGGTGCGACGATAAACTCGAACCCAAGTTTTTCTAATCCATCACGCAGATACTCGTGATTTTTCTGGTGTCTGCCAAAACAGGTATCTAAACCCTCTTCAAGGACAATTCTCAACGCTTCATATAATGCATAAAATGATGAGATCGGTGCTGTGTGATGATACATCCGTTCTTCGCCCCAATATTTTTTCAACAAATTTAAATCTAGAAACCAACTATTCACTTTACTCTTGCGCCTTTCAATTACGGTGAACGCTTTCGAACTAAACGAGACAGGGGACAATCCAGGTGGGGCACTTAGGCATTTCTGAGAACAGCTGTAAATGGCATCGATTCCTCTTTCGTCGACTCGCACATCGACTCCACCGAGCGAGGTTACCGCGTCCACGAGAAAAAGTGCATCAGCCTCATGGACTATTTGACTGATCTCATCAAGCGGTTGCAGAACGCCGGTCGATGTTTCGGCATGAACGATAGCCACCAGTTCAGCTGCACAAGTTTCAAGCGCCTTTCGGACTTGCTCCGGTTCGATTGGAGAACCCCAAGGTGCATCGACTCGCACAACATTGCCCCCGCAGCGCCCGACGATGTCACTCATCCGGTTGCCGAAAAAACCGTTCACACAGATAATAACATCATCACCCGGTTCAATGAGATTTACTAAACCAGCTTCCATCCCCGCGCTGGCAGGTGCCGGAAGGGCAAAAGTGAGTTCGTTTTCGGTACGGAATACTAGTCTAAGCATTGCCATGACTTCATCCATAATATCGAGATACTCTGGATCCAAGTGCCCGAGCAATGGGGTAGCCATGGCATGTAAAACCCGGGGGTGAACATCACTGGGTCCAGGACCCATTAGAATGCGTGGGGTAGGTGTAAGTTCTTTATTTTTGGTCACTAAATTACCGTATTAAAATTTAAAACAGTGGCTAAATTATTAGATGCATGCAGAATGACAAGCTGGTTTTCTTCAAGCAAATGTGAGGAAAGTGAATAGGGGAAAGGAATTAGAGAAAATTGCTCTCTAAGGCTGTTCTTTATTCTTTACCCTAGAATTTCTCGTCGGTATAAAACCCTTTTATTTGTGTTTATTTGACCTAATGCGATCATGCTTTAGGTTATATTTTAAGTCTATTTTAAGCGTAATATGATCACCTCTACATCCTCCAACGCCAGAAATGCTATTGTCGAACGTTGTATCAATGACGACCAGACGCGACTGCGATTAAAATATAATCCTTATTATCTACCCTTTGATAAACAGATTGGTTCTCACGTATGGCTTGATGGAAAAGAGTTAATCATGCTCAGCAGCAATGATTACCTAGGATTGAGCGATCACCCGAAAGTTATCGAAGCGGGTAAAAAGGCATTGGAAGATTGGGGTGGGGGGACAACAGGATCACGATTTGCCAATGGCAGTCGGTCTTTCCATAAAAAACTTGAGGCGGATTTGGCAAACTTTATCGGGAAAGAAGCCTGTCATGTAAGCGTGGCAGGCTACATCTCTTGCATGTCTTCTATTGAATCCTTCGCCCGTAAAGGTGATCTGATTATTGTCGATCGCAATGTTCATTCCAGTCTCTGGGCGGGAATTGCAAATACCGGAGCTCGTCTGGAAAGGTTCGGCCACAATAATACCGAAAGCCTGAAGAAAGTTCTGGAAAAAGAATCACCTGAAATTGCAAAAATGCTGGTTGTCGAAGGGATCTTTTCAATGGAAGGCCACATTGCAAATCTCCATGACTATTTAACCGTCATCCAAAACCAAAATTGTTTCTTTGTCGTAGATGATGCTCATGGTTTCGGGGTCTTGGGAGAACAGGGCAGGGGAACGGTAGATCATTTTGGTGCAACCGATCAAGTGGACATCATTGCGGGAAGCATGTCTAAATCCATGGGAAGTACCGGCGGGTTTGTCGCCGGTTCTAACGAAATCATTGAATATCTCAGAACCCACTCTAAACAAACAGTATTTAGCGCAGCCTTAAGTCCCTGCCAGACCGCTTGCGCCCAAGCCGCTTTAGATATAATACAGACAGAACCGGAACATTTGCAACGCCTCTGGGATAACACACGCTATTATCATAAACTCCTTTTAGACTTAGATCTCGACATCTGGGGATCTGAGACGCCTGCTACCCCAATCGTTCTGGGAAAAATAGAACGCGCTTATTACTTTTGGAAAAAACTGATGAAAAAAGGGATATTTACGAATATAATCCCCCCACCCGCTGTTTTGCCAAATAAAATTCTTATACGAACCGCGATTTCAGCGCGACATACAAAAGAGGATCTGGAAAAAATTGGCGAGGCTATGGCATTTGCTGCAAAGGGTCTTTGAAGTCGAAAATCTCTCAACACGCAGTCAGAGCTTTCAAGCGCCTGCTGCTATCCCGCCCAGATCGCATTGGCGATGTGGTAATCACGACTTCGTGTCTTAAAGTAATCCATGATGTTTATCCTGACCTTGAGATTTACTTCCTCGTTAATGAGCTGTTGATTCCATTACTCAGTGATCATCCCTTGCTTTCAGGAATAATTTCCCTGCCGGATCGCAGTGCGAATCCCAATCATTCAATCCCATTTTTAAGAGATAAAATCCTGAAATTAAATCCAGATTGTATCATTCACTTTAATCATGATCCAATAGTAGCTGCTGCTGCCTATAAAGCGAATATACCCTATCGATTGGGTCACCGACAAAAAAAACATAATGCCTGGCTCACCCACACCATTCTCGATCGAAGAAAGGAAGGACTGAAACATGAGGCCGAATATAATTTCGATTTGCTCAATTCTCTTCACATTTCCCCACCTCATAAACTCGAACCCTGGCTAGCACCGGAACCCATAAATGACGCACGCCTGCTTGAGCTTTTACCCTGGTGGAGATCCAATTGTCCTTTTGCCGTATTTCATATAAGCGCACACGCATCCAAAGCCCGGATCCCGGCAAACATTTTCGCGGAGCTTACTACCTGGCTTATTGATGAATTAGATTATTATCTCGTTCTCATTGGATCTGAAAGCGATGATCCAGCAAAAAAATCATTTTTAAAATTAATTGGTAATCGCTTGAGTGAAAAGGTTAGGGATTTAACCGGGGTCACTCATTTAGGAGAGACCGCTCGTGTTTTAAACGAAGCGCGTTTTCTGCTTTCTCGGGACAGTGGACCAGCACATCTTGCCACCGCTTTAAATTGCCCAGCAGTAACACTTATCGGACCACTCGGGAGAAAACTGGCCTCAACTCGCTGGCGTCCACTCGGATCATCGGCCAAGATATTTGAGAAGCCCCTCTCCCCGCGACTTTGGGAAACTACCCGCGCTTATCATCAGCGATATTTCAACGCATTTTCGGTTGAAGAAATCAAAAATAAATTAACGGCAGTTATTAACAGGCCCGAGGATAATAGCTAAATTTTAGATGAATAATTTGCTTTTAAGCATTAACGACGTTTTTAAATTTTTGGTAGAGACGAGTAGTATTTTTATGAGCATCTGCATTTTCTTCTACCCAATGACGACCATTCATTCGGATTCTATTGTATAATTCACAATTATTAATGAGACCTGAAATAGCTTCACTCCAAGCTTCACTCTCCGAATGCTTAATAATCAATCCATTTTCCCCAGAGGTGATAACTTCGGATATTCCGGGATGGACGGCAGCAACAACCGGTAAACCCGCAGCCATAGCCTCTAGAATCACATTAGGGGTTCCATCGCGATTACCGTCTGAAGCAATTCTTGTCGTGTAGAGAAAAATATCCGCCCAACGATACTGCTCAAACACTGCCTTATTATCAATATGCCCCATGAGTTCCACGTAAGTCAGAAGATCAAGTTCTTTAATTCTCGCGCGCAATGTAGCTTCCATCGGCCCTGACCCCACTATTCTTACTTTGAAAGAAATCCCCTTTTTTAAGAAGTCAGCATAGATCTCAATTTGTCGTAATTGATCTTTTTTTTCTACAAGTCTTCCAACACTTAGAATTCTTAAGGGATGTCTTATAGTATGCTCTGCTTTTAACTCTGGATAGTAGTCCAGACCACGCCTTATAACCACGATGTCATTTTTATCAGTCCCCTTTTCAATTAAATGGCGTTCGGCCGCTTTAGTTGTTGTATGCACAAAAGTGGACTCCGATAGTTTTTCAGGCAATAACCAGTCGCCACCATTCGCATAGATATCGAAAGCATGAGCGCCCATAGAAAATGGTATGCCTGTCAGTTTAGATAAAAACATAGCGGCGGTCGCAGGCATTGTCGCCCATGTAGCATGAAAAAGTGAAGGGCGTTGTCGGCTGAATCTTCCGGCATAAAGGATGGCAAAACTTAATCCGATAAAAATTTCCCCGGCATTGCCGAACGATGGCATGCTCCGTTGCCATAATCCTGAGAAAATATCGCGGAATGCTTTGGGTTTCCTCCCCATCCAATAAGGAAAAAGTAAAATCAGTAAGATCAGCTTCCATTTGGCGAACCGAAACACTTTTAACCCTTTATATGATTTATCTCCTCCCCATAATGAAAACAATTCAAGTTCTACCGGAAGTTTAATCATTGCACGGACTTCCCTTTGCAAAAAGGTTTCTGTAGCAACGGGGAAAGTCGAAAATAAATAAGTGATTTTAAGGGGCTTTGTCATAAGCCAACACAGATCTCTCTATTTACACCGAAAATTAAATTTGACCCAAATTCAAGAAATCAGTGATTGGGATTACTAAAAATTAAAGAGACATTCGCACCGCCAAATCCACTGCTGTTACTCATCGCATGCTTTGGCCCCCCCTCTTGCGTTTTATTTATAATATTTAAACCTTTTGCTTCTGGATCGAGGGTCTCAATGTGCGCTGAACCGGGAGTAAAGTCTTCTTTTATCGCCAGGACAGAAAAAGATGCTTCCATTATACTTGCGAGTGATAAAGCGTGGCCGGTCAGTGCTTTTGTACTGCTAATCGCTGGCTTACAATTATTTTGATTAAAAACTTTTTTTAAAGCGCGCATTTCCGACAAATCCCCAGCGAGTGTTGAGGGAGCGTGAGCGTTGATGTAATCGATATCTTTAGGACCAAGTTTCACCGATTCCAAGGCCCGCTGCATCGATTGAATCAATCCATTCCCCTCAGGGTGTGAGAGGGCGACATGATAGCCATCAGAGGCTTGCCCCCAGCCCTTGAATTCTGCGTATATATCTGCATTTCGCTTCCGCGCGATCGTTTCCTCTTCAAGAATCATCACTACCGCACCTCCGGTGCCAACGAATCCATCTCTATTTTTATCAAAAGGTCGTGAAGCCCGATTTGGATCGAGGGACAAAGTCAAAACACGCATTCCGGCAAAGGGCAAAATACTAAGAAAGTTGCCATCTTCACCACCGACAACAAACATGCGGTCATGGCGTCCGAGGGCAATTTCGTCATAGGCATACCCAAGCGCGTGACCGGAGGAGGAACATGCCGAGGCAAAACCACTGGACGCACCTTTTATTTTAAATGCGGCAACGAGATTAAAATTTAAAGTCCCGACAATAGATGAAATAATTCCCTGGGGTGACGCCCTCAAAACACCAACTTTAAACATGCGATTGAGGTGATTATAAGTCATAAAAACAGACCCAGATGAGGCGGTAAATAAACCAGTCTTTGGATTTGAAATTTCATCTTCAGACAATCCGGCTTCTTGGATCGCCTGAACCATGGCACAATAGGCATATAATCCATGAGGTGATAAGCCGCGCAGGGTGTCTAAACGCAATTTATACTGACTGGGGTAGGCCCAGTCTTCAGAATCCATAGATTCGGTATTAAATTCCTTAATCGGCGCGGCTAATTTTACCGGAATATCATCTTTTTGGAAAGGGGGGAACAGTTCGATACCATGTTTCAAATGACAAAGACTGTCGATGACGGTTGCTTTGTCATTGCCAATGCTTGTTACAAAGCCCAAACCGGTTACTACTACCTTGCGCATCTTTCCTGGGTCGAAGGGCTTTCCTTTTAAAGGGCTTCCCGGTTAAGAGTGAATGATTACTTAAAAGGCGATAATCTTAACTTTCATAGTCAAAGGCCAAAGTTATATCTTCCGCGAATACAGCTTTTTCATCATCCACCGTAATAGTACCCTCAAATGTAACTAAAGGATAGCGTATCCTTTTCAATTTAACTTTTAGGTTAAGAATATCTCCAGGACGGCAAACCCGATGACAGCGAACGCCATCGCATGAAGCAAACATCACTTTACTGGTGTCAATCGGTTGTTCGAATTCCGGTCTTTCGTTTCGGATGAGATAGAGTACTGCCAACTGCCCCAATGCTTCAATGAGAATAGAGGCAGGAAAAACGGGGTTGTTTTTAAAATGTCCATCGAGAAAAAATTCTTCACCCGTGATCGGGTAAATGGACTCAGCCTCATTAAGACTAATTTTAGACTCTCTGATAAAAAGAAAGGGAGCCTGGTGTGGCATTACAGAAGCAATCTCTTCAACCGTGAGACGTTTGTTCTGCTGTGGAATAGGAATGCCTTTAACTTTGTAATCAAGGTAAGTCTTGATATCACCCACGCTCCTGATATCTCTTAATTCGTCATTGGCAATAGAGATGTCGAGTGTTTCCTCTACGAGAATAATAATCTCAACCATCAGCAAGGAATCTACACCGAGATCCTCGAATAAACAGGTATCATCGTTGCCTTCTCTAAGTAAGTGTCGAACATCAGGTTCTAGAAACCTTTCGATAATACCTAATACAATTACCGGGATACCGTCAAAATTTCCGTACTGCCGGAAGCCAAGAGCGGCTTCTACGGTTTCCGGTGAACAGCGCTTTAAGGATTCCCTCAACTCATCTTCAAGATGCGGGGTAAAGGCAGGACTCTTCTTCAGCTCCATATTTTCGGGTATTCTTAAAAGATGAATTTACAATAGCAAGCAATTTTACAGTGAATGCCTTTTCCTAAGAATTTAGTTGTAAATTATTTACCGATATTTGGTCTTATTATTTTCAGCTTTTATAACCTACCTCATAAAACCTTCAATTCATTGCATATACGCCAATCTCTACTTGGCAAGGAGATATTTTGCGATTATATGAGAAAGATCGGTATATAATATGTAATGTCCTCTTTACTTATAAGATTTTTTTTATTATAAAATACATGCATTTTATAATTTAAGTTATGAACGCAGTCTCCCTCGTTGAGGGATTGGAAAATTCAATTTCAATAGAATAATAATGTAGGATCTTGAGTGCTGGGGCTATATCTATATACCCCCAGCGCCATCGCTCATACGATGAGCAAGAAAACGAGGGTTTCAATGACCATCCTTCTGGCTTTTTCAATCGCTACAGAGAGATTGTCACCGAGCAGTAAATTCAAATAGGCTATATCTATTTAGTACCGCGGATTCATTAGGATAAACTTTCCGCTTACCTGCGAGAAAATCACGCAAGCCTATGGTCCGACCAGTCTCTTACTAAGAGTTCGTATGCTCGATGCATACTTGAAGGAATTTCCGTCAATTTATGAAGAGCGGACCCTTATTTGAATGCCCCATATTACCATTTAAAACATGCGTAAAAAGACTTCAATGTTTTACCCTGAGGTAAAATCTAAAGATACTTAATTTATTGCTCCTGTTTTATTTAGATGCTCAACCAGTTGATTGAGCCCCGTTTCTATGTTGATCGCTGGTTCATATCCTAGATCACGACGTGCGGCATCGATATTAAAAAAATGGTTTTTTGCAAGCTCCACCGCAAGAAACCGTGTCATCGGAGGGACTGAACTAAGGCCTGTTAATTTATATATTCCCTCAAACCCCATGCCTAAAACATACGCTTTATTTAGGCTGATTTTTTTTTGCACGGGTCGAATATTTAGACGAGTAAGCAATTCATTTATCCATTCCCAAAGAACCACAGGTTGATCCTGGGAAATGAAATAGGCCCTACCCCTGGCATTTTCATTCTCCAAGGCATCGACGGCTAAAAGGTGTGCATCGGCCGCATTATCGATATGCGTGATGTCAACACGATTGCGGCCATTACCAATGATGCGTAATCTCCCCGCGCGCGCGCGCGCAACGACACGTGGGATTAAATGCGGATCACCAATCCCCCATATCAGATGCGGGCGCAAAGCTATGGTGCGCAATCCATCATTATTAGTGGCGAGAATTTCAGCCTCGGCGATTGCTTTCGTATGCGCGTAGTGAGATAGCCAATTACCCCCATAAGGTAGCGATTCGTCCGCTCCTTCAATAGAGTTTCCGTTGAATACTACGCTTGGTGTGCTGGTGTAAATTAGCCGTGTGATCCCCTGCTCTTTACACGCATTGATCACATTCCTCGTTCCAATGACGTTAGGTTGAAAAAAACTTTTCCAGCTACCCCAGATACTTGCTTTAGCCGCGATATGAAATACTACATCGCAACCCTGACAAGCCTCCTTAACACTATTAAAATTTTCAATTTCACCCTGATAAACCTTAACCCCTTGAGCTTCAATCGCGGGTTGTGGTGATCGACCCAGAATCACAACCTCAGCCTCACGCTTACACAATTTTTGAACCACATATCGTCCTAGAAATCCTCCTCCGCCTGTAACCAATGCTTTCATCCTTAAGAAAGTAACTTATATAGAAGAAGATAAATTATATTTCCGCGCCAAGGTAAGGCGATGAATCTTTGCATTATGTCGTATATCAATGGGTAAACGTTTTTGGATAAAAAACCGATCAATACTCCGTGTCATCTGGTAATCTTCACCTAGTGCTTTAAGTTCGGTTATTAATCTTTGCCGATGAGAAACACTATTAGGGAAATTATCTTTTTCGGGTTCGACGACAATGGCAGGTGTTATTTCTTTAGATTCACCCAAGCCAATTAATGCAGTCCTGAAAACTTCAGGATGTTGATTATAAATTGACTCGCAACAGTCGGTATAAAGTTCCCCCTGAGCCGTAGGGACACGTTCAACCTTGCGGCCACAAAACCAGAGCCGATTTTCATTATCAATATATCCTAAATCTCCAGTCCGATGCCAAATTGCGTTACTCTCATTGATCTTTGCTAATTCTGTATGTTCTTTTAGGGCATCATATTCTTTGGTTACGACTGAACCTTTGACAATGATTTCTCCTATTGCGCCCTGAGAAAGTTCAAGACTATCATCCCAATCTCCAATCGAATCATCATGGATTTTGATAACACGCATACTAATTCCTGGAAGGGGCCGACCTACACAAGTACCCTTTCCCTGAAGCGTAAGATGCGAGGTCTCCTTTATTATTTCGGTGCTACTGATAGAGGTTATGGGTAAGCACTCTGTAGCGCCATAGGGTGTGTAGATAGTGCCATTTGGAAGGCAATTACTTAATTTTTCAATAAGCGATAACGGAACTGGCGCACCGGCAATAAGGATCCGTTTCATTGTCGACAGGTTGATTTTTCTCCCATTGCAAAACTGAGCAACTCTTGACCAAATCGCAGGTGAACCAAAACTATTCGTAACCTCGCATTGATTAATCGCTTCTACCACCTTTAGAGGATTTACTGTTGCCGGTCGACTGGGATTCATTTCTGGAACAATCGTCGTCATTCCTAGTGCCGGATTAAAAAGTGCGAAAATAGGTAGCATAGGGAAATCAATTTCGCCGCGTTTTATACCATAGCACTCACGAATCAGATTTACTTGAGATTCAAATACACCGTGTTCATAAGAAACCCCTTTCGGTGGTCCCGTGGACCCTGATGTAAACAGAATAGCCGCAAGTTCTTCACTCCCTGTTGGTGCAATATCGAAATTGTCGTTCTTATCTCTGCTTAAAAGCAATTTATCAACAGCTCGAACAAACTTATAACTCTCGACATTTATTCTCACCCGGAGATTACGGAAATAAGGGAAGAAAATACGGCTAAACCATTGTGCTTTGGGGATCCCGATCAGCCCTTCGGGCTGCGAATTAAGCACGCAGTTTAAGAAATTTTTTAGCCCCATACCTGGATCAATAAAAATAGGTACCGCACCAATCTTAAAAAGGGCAAAGCTTATGAATAAAAATTTTAACCCCGGATTCAGTAATAATAGTACGCGGGTACCACGCCCTATTTTACATTCGCTTATATAACGTGAAACTGCATCACAGTATTCATTCAATTCAAGAAATGTAAGTTCATTATATATAATAGTTCCATTAGATTCGCGATGATGCGGATCCTTAATCGCACATAGATGGGGGTCCTCCCTCGCCATCACAGAGAGATAGCGCGCTACATTGGAAAAATCCTCCCTCATAATAACTTAATTCAAAAATATTTAATTTCGTTTTCTCAAATAATAACGCGGACCTGGATAAAAATGACTCAAGACTTATCTGAGGAATTGTTTGATTGGAAATTGTGATATTGTTTTACACATGGAGAAATAAGGTTTAGATGAAAATTAGCCCTCAAATTCCACCCAGGGCTTCGTACATATTTTCTGCTTTTCCCAACGCTGTATCAATAGATTTATCGAGAACACAGTAATGCCCCATTTTACGCCCGGCTCGCGGCGATCCCTTATCATAGAGATGTACTTTTACGGTTGGATCACTCAGAAGAATATTCCATTCGGGTATATCTGGATTCCATAATTCACCGAGTAAGTTAACCATTACGACAGGAGAAAGTAATGTTGTAGCTCCTAGTGGAAGCCCGCAAATCGTTCTTACATGCTGCTCGAATTGATTGGTCAAGCAGGCATCAAAACTATAATGTCCAGAATTGTGCGGGCGAGGAGCAAGTTCATTTACCAGCCATTCATTATCCTGAGTTAAAAATAATTCAACCGCTAACAGTCCTACAAGATCAAGTGCTTTAGCTATCTTCATTGCCAGGTCCTCTGCTTCATGTTGCATATCTGCTTCGATTCGAGCAGGCACTATCGATGTATGTAAAATGTGGTCTCGATGGATGTTTTCAGACATCGGGAAGGTATTTCCCTCTCCTTGTTCATTCATCGCGCAGATGACGGAATATTCACCACGAAAAGAAATCCATTTTTCGACGATCCCAACATCACTGCCAAAATCATTCCATATCGCTTCGGAGTCCTCAGTAGCAGAATCTATCTTTTTCTGTCCTTTGCCATCGTACCCAAACGAAGCTGTTTTAAGAACACAAGGTAACCCCATCCGTATTACTGCGGCAGCAAGCTCCTGAGAGGATTTAACTACCTCAAAAGGAACACAAGGAAATCCTGATTGACTTAAGAAATCTTTTTCTCGCTGACGATGCTGACAAATGGACAAAACTTGTCCCGAGGGATGTAGGGGCACTTGCTTTGAAATGACTTCTATTGCCGAAAGAGGAATATTTTCAAACTCAAGGGTGACAACATCAACCTGCGAAGCAAAATTACGCAAGCTATGCAAATCATTATAGGGCGCGTTTACCTCGAGATCCGCGACCATGCCGGCAGCACACCCAGCGTTGGGTTCAAAAATATTAAACCGATATCCCATTCTCCTGCCAGCGAGAACAGTCATGCGACCGAGTTGCCCCCCCCCGAGGATCCCGATCGTGCTACCGGGTGGAATCATGAGTCAGGTAATTTTGTCTTGAGCACCTTAGCAGTCTGCGCCTCACGCAATTTTTTCAGCCGATCACGAAGGCTCATGTCCTCAAGGGAGAGAATGGAGGCCACACTAATTGCTGCATTGATGGCACCTGCTTTTCCAATTGCGAAAGTCGGGACAGGGATACCGGCCGGCATCTGTACTATAGATAAAAGAGAATCCAACCCGCTGAGCGCCCGTGACTGAACGGGAACCCCGAGAACTGGTAGCTCGGTCAATGAAGCTGTCATTCCTGGTAAATGAGCAGCTCCACCTGCCCCCGCGATGATTACTTTCAACCCCCGTGCCGACGCTTCACGGGCATATTTGTATAGTAATTCCGGTGTGCGATGGGCACTGACGATTTTCTTCTCATAAGGTACTTTCAGTGCATCGAGGCTAACGGCTGCATGCTGCATAGTATCCCAATCAGATTCGCTGCCCATAATAATTCCAACGAGCGGTTTTGCCCTGCTTTTAACTTTTTTTACCATGACTTTATAACTATTCGAGAGAACCTTAAGAGCTCTTTTTCATCAATTCAATCACTAAGCGTTAATAACTATGCACAGCATAAGAGAATTATTCATTTAATAATCGATAATAAATCCAACAACTATTAGAAATAACGAAGAAACAGGCCACTGAGCGTCTCTTATTTTTTTAATATTATAAAAAATAAACTTTCATTGTTGAGTGATTCTTTTACAATATTCAGTAAAGTCTGATTTGAATTACCTTCACTTAAGGTAAGAATCGATACCTTCTCTATCCTTATTATCATCGTCTCAACGTTCGGTTTATAAGGACTATCTTTTTTATCTCACTGCATTATAATTAATAGGCTATGAAAATAGTAATTGTCGGAGCCGGAGAGGTTGGCAGCTACTTATGTGGGATGTTGAGTGGACATGCACATGAAGTTACGCTCATCGAATCTGCAGGGGAAATCGTAAGTCGTGCCGATGAGCAATATGACGTTCGTGTTTTGGAAGGGAATGGCAGTTCGGCAGAAACGCTTAAAAAAGCCGAAGTCGATGATTGTGATTTCTTCCTCGCGATGACAAGTGATGATAAGACTAACTTAATCTCAAGTTCATTAGCCAAAGCATTAGGGGCAAGGACGACCATCGCCCGTGTTCATGATCAGACTTATACTGACAATTCCTATCTTAATTACCAACTTCATTTTGGTATAGATATGCTCCTCAACCCCGAAGCACTTTGCGCGGTTGAGCTGGCTAAAACGATTCGTAACCCGGGTAGGGTCGCAGTGGAAAATTTTGCCCGCGGGCAAATTGAGGTCCAACAAGTGCAATTAGCAAAAAAATCCAAGTTAACGGGTAAAACGCTAGCGGAATTAAAGATAAATCCTAAGATGAGGATCGGTGCGATCCAGCGGGCTGATAAAATAGAACTGCCAACAGGTGATTCAATTTTAGAAGCGGGTGACTGGGTAACGCTATTCGGCCCACCCGAGGTAATGATGGAATCGCGCGTCAATTTTAATCCTGATAATACCGCGAATATCGTCCGCGTAGTTCTTTTTGGGGGAAGTGAGATTTCAATTGCCCTTGTTCGATTGCTTGCTAATCCCCGATTTAAAATTCGCATCATCGATAGTGATCGTGAGAAATGTGACTTTTTAGCAGAAAAATTTCCGCATGTCACAGTCATCAATGGTGATGCTACACGGTTACGCCTGTTAGAAGAAGAACAGATCGGTAGCACCGATTATTTCATAGCCTGTACAAAAAATGATGAAAATAATATTATGACCGGGTTACAGTCATCGAAACTGGGTGCTGCCCATGTTCAAATTGTTATCAATAAGACAGATTATGAAGAAGTCCTCGATCGAATGAAAAGTACTTTGGGCATTGAATTGTCTGTCTCTCCGCGTATTGCAACGGTTAACGAAATTATGCGCTATCTCTCACCCGCGCCTTATACTGAGCTGGCCGATTTACCGAACAAGGCTGGGAAAATTCTGGAAATCAGGATTAGTGGAAAAAGTTCGCAAACAGGTCGATTGATTAAAGATATCCCTTTACCTGCAGGCACGGTTTTCGTCACCCTTTTGCATAAATTTCAAGCGGTGGTTCCCGGCGCTGAAGATATCATTCTTGAAGGTGATCGAGTCGTTATTATAACTAAGCAAGATAACATAAAAGAATTACTTAAATTGTTCACCTAATAAGATTCCCAATCATATCAAATTGATGGATGCCTTATTTGACACCCCTCATCCCACTAATATTTCTATTCTGTCTTTTTGCAGCTGAAAGCTAATTTAAGATGAATTATGCAGTTATTTTCAAGCTGTTAAGTGTAATCATGGCAGCTATCGGATTTGCCTTATCGGTAAGTCTTGGTGCGGGTTATTTAGCGGGCGACCGTTTAGTCGAAGCACAGTCATTACACGGTTTTGGAATTAGTATATGCATTGCTTTTGGCCTGGCAGTCGCATTGTATATACTCGGCCCGCGCGGCGATTTTAAAATGTTACGCAAGGAAGCACTCTGCGTCATTGGACTGGGGTGGATTCTCTCCTGTATGACAGGCGCATTACCCTATTTTTTAGTCATACCTGGTTGCAGCTTAGCCGACGCTGTTTTTGAGTCTGTTTCAGGGCTCACCACAACCGGTGCTACGGTCTTTACTGACCTTGAACAGTTTCCACGCAGCCTCATGTTTTGGCGACAGATCAGTCAGTGGATTGGTGGACTTGGTGTGGTTGTATTTTTTGTCGCCATTCTATCCTTTCTCGGAGCGAGGGCAAAAATACTTTACTCTCGAGAGTCATCCGCTGAGTCGACGGAGCTGGGATCCTCTAGAGTCCAAAGCGGGGTTCTCCGTATTCTTTATTTATATTTGGCGATATCAGTTGTGTGCACCCTCGTTTATCACGTTTGCGGAATGTCCTGGTATGATGCCATCTGCCATATGTTTACCACTATAGCCACCGGGGGATTCAGTACTTACAGCAATAGTATCGCAGCCTTTCAAAGCCCGCTCATTGAATGGATGTTTATTCTTTTTATGATTGTAGGCGCGACCAGTTTTCTCGTCATCCTACGTAGCCTCCGCGGCCAGTGGAGAGATTTCTTTATTAATACAGAAATCAGTGTTTTTTATTCTATACTGGTTATTTCCACTGTAGTTATCACGCTGCTATTGTTTTTAAATGGATTAATTAATTCACCTCTCAATGCCTTGCGAGTAAGTGCCTTTCATGTCGTTTCTATCGCGACGACTTCGGGTTTCACGACCACTGATTTTGATGCCTGGATACCAGCGACACATGCTTTTCTTCTGGCCCTAATGGTCATTGGTGGCAGCTCTGGTTCCACTGCTGGTGGTCTTAAAGTAATACGCGTGGTAATAGGAATTAAAATTTGCCTCGTAAATATTGAGAAAGCATTTCGCAGTCATGTCGTCCGACCGATAAAAGTTAATGGACGAAATATACCAGCCACGGCACAAGAAAATATTATCATTTATGTCGTGCTTATCACGATAATCATTTTTATAAGTAAATGCGTTGTCGCATTACTGGAACAAGATTTAAGTTTAGAAGGAACTTATTCTACGGTGATCTCCTGCTTTTATAACATTGGACCAGGGTTTTCCGAGATCGGACCCACACGCACTTATGCTTTTTTTCATGATAGCACAAAATATTACCTCTCTCTCTTGATGATTATGGGTCGTTTGGAACTCTATGCTATTCTCGTGCTTTTTGTCCCTTCTTTTTGGAGGCGTTTTTCTTGATACTTTTAATTTTTAGAAGGGACGCTACGATTTAAATATTTCACGCTCAGTAATCAATCCACCTGGTCACCGTTTTTGCCAATTGCTTCTACCGGACACCCTTCAAGCGCTTCCATACATTCGACAATTTGATCTTCTGCCTCCGGTTGGTTAAAGACATAGGAGTAACCGCCATTGTCATTACGGGTAAAAAAATTAGGGGCTGTTTCTCGACAGAGATCGCAATCAATACATTGCTCATCGACAAAAAATTTTCCTCCTACATTTTCGGGCCATTTATCTAAAATATCAGCCATTTGTGCGCTTAAAATTATTAAAAGGCTAAAATAGTCAATTGTTATCCTTTTTTTACAGAAGAATATAAAACTATTGACGCCTTGGCCTTTCCTAAAATAACACGCAACAATTATTTGAATTGAATCTATCTTTTATGACCGATTTTTATAATCGTAAAAATTTGTAATGAATAACATTTTAAGCTTAAACTAAATACTCGAGTCACATAGTCGATCCTTTGGCGAAAATTGAATAATCTATCAAGAGATAGACTACATGTTGATTTTAGCTCTAAATTTTACCCAGGCATTTTACGCTTTAAAAACTCATGCTCTATGATCGCCCCTATATGCGCTATGAAGGCGCATCTCGCCGCTTCCCTGTTTTAAAGTGGATTCTCATCATTAACTTTGGCCTATTTGTAATACAAAGCGTGTTCCGCTGGTGGTTTAACAGCGATTTTCCGGAACGTTATTTTGGCCTGAACAGTTCCAATTTATTGCACGGTTTTGTTTGGACGCCCCTTACTTACAGTCTCCTGCACGACACTGCCGGGTCATTTCCATGGCATCTTATTTTTAACATGCTAGCCATTTTTATTTTCGGGAGGATAGTAGAGCAGGATATCGGTCCTCATAAACTTCTAGACCTTTACATTCTTTCGGCCTTTACGGGCGGATTGTTATGGGTGATTTTCAATTTACAAAGCCAGTACCCCCTCATCGGTGCATCTGCTGCGGCGATGGGTTTACTGACTGTATATTGTATCATCCATGCAGATGAACGGGTTACTTTCCTGCTTTTCTTTATTATTCCTGTGATGATTAAACCGAGATACTTAGGTTGGGGTATTTTTGGTATCGAATTATTCGGATTTCTATTTAGTGAAATGATTCCGGGAAGCATGAATCGAATTGCGCACTCAGCTCACATTGGAGGTATGTTAGGAGGTCTTTTCTATTTCCGTTTTCTCATCAATCGTGAATCGATAATAAAACAAGGTAAAACTTCGGTTGAATTGCCCTTTTGGTTGAAAAAAAATTCTTCATCCCGCAGCAGCAAGAGAAATTTTAAAATAAATATTGGTAACCGTAGAGACGTTCAAAATGAAGTTGATCGAATACTTGATAAAATAAACAGTCAGGGCTTTGGCGCCCTAAGCGAAGAAGAAAAACAAACTTTAGATCGAGCCAAAGACATTCTCAGCCGATAAAACATTTTCTTTATTTATTAATGCACAACTTTTTTAAAATGAATCGTCTGTAAAGTGACATTCACTGTTGGATTGAACAAATATCCATATTTCTTGGCAAAAATGCCGCCTATACCTGTTTCGATTTTTTTATCGTCAGGGCGGATGACACCCAAGAGAACCTTTCGTCAAATACAAGTAAATGAGGATATATGAAATTCTTCCTAATAAATATAAATAGACATCATAGGGACGATATCTATAGACTATTATAATTATGATACCGAAAATTTTATAATGCTTTTTCGCTTCTATAAGATTCACCTCACATGAATAGATTGATTTATTTCACCAGCATTTTTTTTCTTACTGTTCTTTCATTTACCAAAGGGGTAGCTGAGGATACTTTTAGTCTCAGTATTGCCAGTAGCGAGCAGATGAAGAAAGAGACGGTTCTAGCGATAGATTCGATTCAAAGTTACCATTTTACCAAAATGCCACTTTCCAAAATTGATACGGGAAAGCTCCTCTATAATTATATGGAGGAATTAGACTATCACCGTTTATTTTTACTCAAAAAAGATGTAGAAGCCCTCACCTTAAGATTTCAGGATTCGCTGATTAATATTTGGCTCGCAAGTGGAGATCTCTACCCCGCTTTTCAGGTTTTTGAAAATTACCGTGACCGCACACTTAATCGCCTCGATTGGATATTTGAACGCATCAATGGTGATTTTAACTTTGAGGATGATGAAACATTTATTCCCGATCGTTCAGAAGCGGAATGGCCAGCCACTACCGCCGAAGCCGATGACCTCTGGAATAAAAGATTAAAGTATGATCTCTTGCAGGAGCTGCTAAGAGATGAATCATTGGAGCGCGCAAAAGAAAAAGTAAAACGACGCTATCGTCGGACAAAGAAGGATATTAATGAGATTGAAGCTAATGACATACAGGAGTTGTTTCTTAGCGCCTTAGCTCAATTGTACGATCCACATTCGATATACTATTCATCAGATTCACTTGAGGAATTTGCGATTACGATGCGTAACTCTTTAGTAGGTATTGGTGCCCTTTTGCGTGACGAAGATGGCTACTGCATTATTCAAAATCTAATCCCCGGCGGCCCTGCTGAAATGAGCGGCCAACTTCACCCAGGAGATATCATAGTGGAAGTCGCACAGAAAGATGATGAACCTATCGATGTCATCGATATGAAATTACGCAGTATCGTAAAAATGATACGCGGAGTAAAAGGGACTAAAGTGCGACTGAGTATTAAACCTGCAGTTGCTGCCGATTCGTCGGAACGTAAAATTGTTACCTTGATTCGCGATGAGATTCAGCTAACAGCCAATCTCGCCCGTGCGGATGTATATGAAGTTCCTATCGAGGAGGGTAAATTTATCACGATCGGTGTAATCGACTTACCGAGTTTTTACGGGTCTGGCATTGGCGGAGAACCCGCAGAGTCAAGCACGACTGAAGACGTCGAACAACTTATTGAAAAACTGAATGACATTGGCGTCTCCGGTCTCGTTCTTGATTTACGCCGCAATGGCGGTGGTCTACTCAGTGAAGCCATATCACTGACTGGTTTATTCATTTCTAAGGGCCCTGTAGTACAGGTAAAAGATACCTCAGGGCGCATCCGCAAAGACTGGGATCGAGATCCTAAAATAGTTTACAGCGGTCCCCTTGCAGTACTCGTTTCTCGGCGTAGCGCATCCGCCAGTGAAATCGTCGCGGGCGCGCTACAAAATCATCAACGGGCAATTATTATTGGTGATGCATCCACTCACGGGAAAGGTACTGTTCAAGCTATCTTCGAACTCGAGAGAGGATTGCGAATCGGCGTATTTTCCAAACCCCCAAAATTAGGCGCGACGAGAATTACTATTCAAAAATTTTATCTTCCCAATGGAGATTCTACTCAGAAAGAGGGTGTGAAATCAGATATTATTATTCCTTCGGTAAATGAATTTCTACCGATCGGGGAATCCGATCTTCCCAATGCACTCGCTTGGGACACGATTGAACCACTCGATTGGCTATCCAGTAATGAACACCTGAATGACCATTTTGTCACCACCGATACTTTACTGAATATGTTACGCAATCTAAGCGAAGAACGGATGCAGACACTCGATGAGTTTACTTACCTCAAAGAAAACATTAGCTGGTTTCAGAAAAAACAAGATGAAAAGGAAATCTCTTTGAATTTCGATCAAAGGCGTAAGCAAAAAGATGGTGATACGAGATTTAAGGCATCAATGGATAAACGATTGGATGAGTTGAGTGCGCTGGACTTTCCTTCGACTGATGTCCTGCTTGATCTTTCTATCAAGAAAAAGAATCAACATCAGGAAAAGCTGCATAAATCAATATTACCCAACGGCAAACCAAAGAAAAATCAATATTATCAGAAGGTATATTACTACGCTTCAGATGATAATGATGAGATCAAAGAAGTCTTTGTCGAAAGAATCGATTTCGAGAAAATGATTAAATATGCAGATGATATCAGCGCATTTCTTTCAGAAGGGATAAATACTCAACTGGAATCTCAAGCGATTGAGGATATCATGAATCAATTTAAAAACGCCGATCGGAGTGAAGATTTTCTCGTCGAAAAAGCGTTTAAAAAGTATTTCGGTGATAAACTAGAAGAAAACGAAATTAGCACTCTTCTCCCTTTATTCTTCAATAAGCTAATTGAAATCGACCCGCACATTCTAGAGGATAAACCTGTTCTGGATATACCTTTACGTGAGAGCTTTCGTGTCGTGGTGGATTGGTTTATATTCAATAAAGATAACGAATACTCTATCCCCGTTACGGTAGAAAACGCGAGCTCGAGATAGTTTTTGCAATCTCAGGATATTTATTTCCAGGCAAGAAAATAGCGATTATGGAGATTAAAATCTACCCGTGAATCCCAACGTTTAAATCCTATTTTGATAGCGATCTCTTTTAATGCTGGATGATGGTCAATACCTGTCTCCATGGCAACCAAACCACCCGCGTTTAAATAGTTTGAGGAATGAGAGAGAATATGCTTCAGCGCATTCAACCCATGGTTCTCTGCCACTAGCGCTTCTCGCGGTTCATATTTATTAATTTCCGGTTGGGATTCATCCCATTCAAGCTCAGAGAGGTAAGGCGGGTTAGCCACAATCAAATCAAATTTTCCTTCAATATTATTAAACCAATCGGATTTTTGGGTCTCAACACGACTGTTTAAACCGGATCGTTTTATATTATCCTGCGCAAGAGACAAGGCATCATCACTGGTGTCAACTGCCAGCACGCATGATTCAGGATATTGCATAGCCAAGGCTAAAGCTATAGCACCGCTACCAGTGCCAAGATCCACAACTTTATCAGGGGTAAGATCCTTTTCCTTAATGATAAGATCAATAAGCTCCTCCGTCTCTGGCCTCGGAATGAGTGCGCGACGGTCGACCTTCAACTTAAGGTCAAAGAAATCCACTTCACCAATTATATACTGCCACGGTTCATGTTTCCCTCTCCGCCTTGCGAGATCGCGGATCTGATCTAAATTTTCTGAATCCAGGGGCCGGTCGAATTGGAGATAGAGTTCCAGCCGATTTAGATTTAGCGCTTTCGCGATAATAATTTCCGCATTCAAGCGGGCATTCTCTATTCTTTTAGCTGAAAAGAATACCGTCGTCTTTTGAATTGCATTGAGGAGGGTAATCATACCCGTAAGGGAACTAACGCGGACTAGTGATAGGTGACAAAGATAAATGAAGCAATAATTGGCTGTGACCTAAAATAAAGTCTTTAATTGTTATCAGGAGACAGCAATTCATCTATTTTCAGTTTATGATCAGTTTCTTGAAGAACATGAATCACTTCATCCAGATTGCCCTCCATAATATCGGAAAGGTTATATAAAGTAAGACCAATGCGGTGATCGGTAAGACGACTTTGAGGGAAATTATAAGTCCTGATACGCTCACTACGGTCTCCGCTTCCGATTTGACTACGCCGATCCTGGGCATAGCGTGCCCTTTCCTCTTCTTCTTTTTTATGCAATAGCCGAGCCCGTAATACTTTCAGCCCTTTTTGTTTATTCTTCAATTGCGAACGTTCATCTGCACAACTAACGATTAATCCGGTGGGTTTGTGAAGGATCTGCACTGCAGAATCAGTTGTATTAACACCTTGCCCCCCCGGTCCACTCGCCCGACAAACTGAAAATTCAAGGTCCGCCGGGTCTAGGTGAACATCGACCTCTTCAGCTTCTGGAAGCACTGCCACTGTGGAAGTAGAGGTATGAATACGCCCATTGGTCTCGGTTACCGGTATACGTTGAACGCGGTGGACACCACTTTCAAACTTGAGGTATTTATATACTTCATCACCACGTAAGTTGAAAACGACCTCTTTAAATCCGCCTGCTTCCGAGGTGCTATTACCTAGCTGCTCCAATTTCCAACCATGTTTATCAGCATAGCGAATATACATTCGATAAAGATCGGCAGCAAAAAGTGAGGCTTCGTTTCCACCAGCACCAGCCCGGATTTCGATAATAGTGTTTCGAGAATCGCTTTTATTAGGTGGAAGCATAGAAACGAGGACGTCATTATGTAAAGCTTCTGCTTGTTGTCGTAACACAGAAATTTCATCCTCTGCCATTTGTTTAATCTCCAGATCACTTTCGGGATCAACGACTATTGATTGATTTTCCTTAATCTGTTGATTCTTGTTTTCTAACTCACTGCGAAGCGCAAGTAATTTACTCAGGTGCTGATGTTCGCGTGTCACATCCACTGCCCGCCGTGCGTCCTGATAAAAGTCAGGTGTCGCCATCTGCGCATCGATTTCTTCGAAACGCTTGCGAAATGGTTTAATATCAGGTAAGGATGTCATGGAATTGATGAAAGCAATAATAGATACTATAACGAAAAGTGGCTTATTTTACACACCTTTGCTTAGATTAAAGAGGTCTTCCCATCGCAATGGCAGAAAACAACCTTCATAGCCGAAATATTGTCGCCTGCATCTGGGATTTCGACAAGACTTTAATTCCAGGTTATATGCAAACGCCGCTATTTGAGCGATATAAAGTTGATGAAACAACCTTCTGGGAAGAGGTCAGTCGTCTGCCTCAAATTTACAAAGAAAGAGGAGTTAATGTAAGCAAAGATACCGTTTATCTGAACCACTTGCTAAGTTATGTACGTATGGGAACGATGAAAGGTCTGAATAACCTCATTTTAAGAGAATTAGGTAGAGAGCTTCAATATTACCCAGGTTTACCTGAGATTTTCCATGAATTGAAAGAACTTGTTCATAATAATAATGAAACTGGGACTCACGATATCACTCTTGAACACTACATTATCAGCACCGGGTTAGCTGAAATTATTCGAGGAAGTTCTATCGCCACTCATGTCGACGGTATCTACGGCTGTGAGTTCGTGGAAAACCCTCTACCCCCCGGTTTTCTAAACCAAGAGGAATTGTCGTTCGAAACAAATCGAGAGATAAGTCAAATTGGAACGATGGTGGATAATACTATCAAGACACGATTTATTTTCGAAATAAATAAAGGTTCAAACAAAGATTCAGAAATCGATGTTAACGCTGTCATTCGCAATGAGGATCGGCGAATCCCGATTAATAACATGATTTATATTGCAGACGGCCCCAGCGACGTACCGGTATTTTCTATTGTAAAAAAGAATGGTGGAAAAACCTACGCTGTATACAATCCCAATCACCCAGAAGAGTTTGCACAAAACGATCACCTTCTTCAAGTGAATCGCATTCATGCCTATGGTCCTGCCGATTACAGTATTTCAAGCAGTACTTCAAAATGGATTAAAATGCATGTGATCCAGATTTGTAAGCGGATTGCAAAAGAGCGAACCCAAATCATCGCTGATCGTGTGAGCGATCCACCACGTCACCTGCATGATGAAAAGCTAAATCTAAGTGAATCAGATACTCCTCAACAAAAAGCTCTTTTTGATGAGGACGGGAGTTCTTAAACTGAAGATATCAAATATTGATTTGAAACTCTAAGATGTTGTCTTGACTTAAAATTTCTACCTAATTGCGTTAATAACCGATGATTAAGATAGGCGTAATTAATATTTCTGATCGTGCTAGCGCCGGTGAATATGAGGATCTACCAGGGAAAGAAGTCCTTAGCTTATTAAATGAGTACTTAAAATCAGAATGGGAAAAAGAATACGCAATTATTCCAGATGAACAGCACTTAATTGAAAAGATGATGATCGAGTTCGCCGATGATCAAGGTTGCTGTCTGATTATAACCACCGGGGGGACAGGCCCCGCGCTTCGCGATGTCACCCCTGAAGCTACTGAATCGGTCTCCGAAAAAATGATGCCGGGTTTTGGTGAATTAATGCGAACTACCTCTCTTCAATATGTCCCTACAGCTATTCTCTCACGACAAACTGCTGGAATTCGCGGGAAGTGCTTAATTGTAAATCTTCCCGGTAAACCCAAGGCCATAGGCGAATGTCTTGAGGTGATATTTCCAGCCATTCCTTATTGTATTGACTTGATTGGCGGCCCCTACTTGGAATGCAATGAAAGTGAGATCAAAGTATTTCGGCCTAAGAGCTGAATCATTATTGGACCACCGAACACCTCGTTTATTGTTATAAATTAATTACTTACTAATTTTCTCCCCTCACAATGATCATCGTATAATATTGTAAATCCTACACATCATAAATAACGCAATCTTTTTATAAATCTAAACTTATACGATCGATGAACATACTTATTGTTGAAAATGACTTAATATCGCGCAAGCTACTCCAGACAAACCTTGAGCAAATGGGTGCTAGGTAACAGCTTCTACCGATGGCCAGGAGGCTTGGGATATTTTCGCCCGCGTTCCCTACCGAATTGTAGTAAGTGACTGGCTTATGCCTTCAGTCAATGGATTAGAATTATGTAAATAAATAAGACAGCACCCCGATACTAACTGCACTTACTTTATTTTACTCACTACAAATGTGGGTGAGGAAAAAAATTACTTTGATGCAATGGAAAGTGGCGTGATTTTTAAGTAACCCCTCTTGATCGCTAGCAATTGGCTATTAGCCTGCGTGTAGCAAAACGTATCCTCAAAGACACCTCACGTATAAAGTCATTGAAAAATATAGTCACAATGTGTGCCTACACGAAGAAGATAAAAATGGAAGAGGGAAGCTGTCATAATATAGAAGGATTTATCGAGACGTATCTGGAAATTAAATTATCCTACGTCATTCACTCCGATTATTACGAGCAGGTCACTGTACCCGAAATTGAAAAGCTGAAAAAAGATTCAGCTGCAGATTATCGCCCTCTTAACAAGCAACGCCTAACCCCGTTACTTGAGGTTAGGCACAACTCTGTTAAATTTAACTGGTGGGGAATTAAAACCCCCACTTAGGCAGATATTTATCTGTCACCTTCTTGATCACCTTTTTTACCGAATAAGAAAAACTTTTTCTCCTTTTTATCTTCGGGTGGAGTAAGGGTTACTGTTTCATCCTCTTCACGATCGCGTTTTTTAGAGGATTTCACACTCGGCGTTAATTTATTAAGATGCTTTTGTAGCTCGGCTTCTCTTTGAACCCGATTTACGACTTCCGTGGCTTCACGGATCTGCGCATGCAATTGAAGCTCAGAATCGGGAATATCATAACCCGGGGCATCACTTGGTGTTATGTTCAAATCACGGAGTGCGCGAGGACTAAAGATATCCTCATAGGTACTACCATCAGGATTCAGCGTCCTCGCAGTGATGAATATGATCAAGTTACTCCTATCCGTAATATCTGTTCTACTGCGGAAAAGTCTCCCAACAATGGGCACATCGCCAAATACAGGTACTTTATTTGAATTATTGCGAACTTCTTTCTCGATTAACCCACCAATTGCTAGGGTAAACCCATCCTTAATCGTGATTACACTCTCTGTCCGGCGGGATGCTATTCTTGGGATTTCCGCACCACCTGCTCCGCCAAAACTAATTGTGCCTAAGAGGCTACTTACTTCCGGTTGAATATCGAGGGTAATGAATCCAGCACTATTAACCTGAGGGGTTACAGTCAAATTTATCCCAATGTCTTCATAGTCAAAACCACTCACTTCAAAGGTTCCTCGTTCATCATTATAGTTGTACTCAGGAACCGGGAACCGCTCGCCTACAGCGATAAGCGCCGGGGTATTATTAACCGTTACGACGGTGGGATTGGATACTACTTCAGTCTCACTCAAACCATTCAAAAAACTCAATACGATATTAAAGGCAGTCGCGTTGAATACTGCCGTATCTATTCGGCCTTGCATCGCGCTATTCACCACATCAAGCGTTTGATCGATAATATTTGATGTGGTGACATTGGTGCTTAAACCATCGGTTACCGTTCTGACACCATCGGTACTCGTTCGCGAGAGATCACTCGTGTCTTCAGCAGAATTTTTGAGCGCATCCGATTGTGAATCTCCTCTGGTCTGATTATTGCTCTCATTCCACTCCCGTTGAAATGGTCCGGCTCCGAGGTTATAGCCACTAAGCGATTGCCAATTAACTCCCTGGTTCACGGTATTACGATCAGTTACCTCGATGAATTTAGATTCTATCATCACCTGGGCATTTGGACGATCAAGACGGTCAATGATCATCTGAATATTGTTGAACCGCGAGGGGCGTTCGGTAATGACCAAAGAGTTGCTGCGTGAGTCCACTTGGATCCGGCCACCGGCAGCAGAGTCAACAACGGGAGCAATGGACGCTTGTATTTCTCCCGCTGTCGCAAAATTAATTACAAAGACACGTGTTTCCACGGGCTCCTGTAAAAGTTCCTCCTGGCTTTTGATCTTGATTATATTTCGGTCCCGAATCCAGGTATAGCCCAGAGGTTCAAGAACGACATCGAAAACTTGCTGCCAGGATACGTTACGTAGTTTTAAAGTAGTACTGCCAACCACCGTATCTGGTATAACTACATTCAATTCGAAAAGATCCGCCACATTGCTGATAATGGTACGAACTTCTTCATCTGGGAATTCGACTGTAATCGTATCTTCCTCAAGGGAGAGCGCCGCCTCAGAAACGTCGTACCCTGGGAATTCCAAGGTGACATCTACATCCTCTGCCATCTCTATATCAGAGGGTAATTCAGACAACGCGTCCTCATCGTCCATGGGCTCCTCGAACATGATTTCCATATCATCATTAAAGAATGTCTCTGGATCAGCAGCCATTTCAAATGGCATTTCGTCGATCTCTTCCGCTATGGGTTCTTCCATCGGCATTTCGTCGATTTCATCATCGAAAAATGTCTCCATTTCGCTTTCCATGTCTGCCAATTCATCTGGCATTTCAAATGGCATTTCGTCGATCTCTTCCGCTATGGGTTCTTCCATCGGCATTTCGTCGATTTCATCATCGAAAAATGTCTCCATTTCGCTTTCCATGTCCGTTGATTCATCCAGCATTTCCATTTCCGGAAATTCAGAATCTACGGATGAGGCATCGCTATCAGCTGTCTCTAGATCTGATATTTCAGCAGCAGGTTCGTCTTCGAGCATCTCCCAACCGTTTTCAGCTAGAATTTCGGAGACGTCTTCGGTCTCTGTATCTTCCTGACTCCATGCAGGAAAGCCAAAGCAGACGAAAAGCAAAGTTATAAGGAATATTCGGGAATTCATAATAATTACCTGGTTCTAGTTATCTCGTAGCTGTGGGAGAGGCAAGGTATACGACGCTTAATTACTGGCTTTATTTAGGGTTACCTTCCCCTTTAAGCTAGCTCTACTGAAGCCGCTCGTTAGTTTGGTTTGATTCAGGCTAAGGCTAAAATCGCGACCGGTTATTTCAGTGATTTGGATTTTATATGTAATTCCACCTAATCTCGCGGGAATAATATCACCTTCATGTAACTTTTTCTGGCCTTCTAAAATTAATATTCGTTTCTCCCCCAGGATAAGGCTACCCTTGGGTTTTAAAATTCTAACAACTTGCATTAGGATTATCTTTTCATTTATTTGCTTCGGTTGTTTCTTTGTAACCGGCTTTGGATCAGTTTCTATAATAGGCTCAACGTACGGTTCGAAAGGATCCCTGACATTTTCGAAACGTTTAAGAAGTTCAGGGTTTCCAGGATTTAGTAATTTATCTGACGAGGACAGAATATCCTCACGCCTATCTTTCAAAGATACCCGTTTATCCTGTGCTTTCAGATTTAAATGAAAACCGAGACCAATGAATACGATTAACATAGTAATTAAGTTTGAGGATACATTGTAACTATTCATTTGATCCCTAAAACTGCTATTTTTATATCAATTTTCACTAAATTGGCTTCTAATTCTCCAACCGCATTATAATTGAATCTATCTATTCGCGTGAAGTATTTCCCATTTTGAAGCTCATAGACAAAATTTAAAATTTGTTTATAAGTACCCGAGGCCGAAATATCAAAATTAACGGCTTTATAATGATCACCTATATCATTATCCATTGGATCTTTCTGTTGTAAATTGTCTAATCGAACACCACATCTCTGTTCTAACTGGAAAATATACTGATAATTAATCGCTTTATTATCTTGATTCAGTAAGCGCGCATCAATTTCTTCACTATCTGCGGTAATGGTATCGAGATGCGCCTGTATATCAACTGCTCGAAGATTGTTGTTTTGTATAACTTCCCAAGTGATTTCCATTTGTTCCAACTCAGCTTCCAGAGACGGGAGACGACCACTGCGCATATAAATGAGAAGTATTAAAACTAGCGCAATCCCCACGCTGGCAGCGGCCAGTGGATATTGTTTAAGTTTTGCTAGAAGTAACTCCTTGTTCATGCGTCAAGTTTAAGTTGAATGACAGTGGAGAAATTAAAAAGACCGAGTGCATCATCTCGCACCATCGAGTCTAGTTCAGTGTTATATAGAATATCCTCAAACATTTCCAGGTTCTCCAACTTATTGATAAAGTCATATACCGTTTGCGTTGCTGTCTTTGCGCTCCCATGAGCTGCACCCCGAATATTAATAATGAAAAGAACAAATGTTTTTTTACCCTCGGTAAATTCCCGATCATAATAAGATATGGACGTGAGGAGCATTTCATGGGGTAGGGCTTCTCCTAAAAAGGTGAGGAACTCCGTGATATTAATCGGTGAATCTACAAATTCTTCAAGTTCGACAATCTGTTTTGAAAGATTATCAAACTTTGAACTGAAACTCAGATTTTTATTATTTCCAGTATTTTTAGAGGTTATTTTGGTATTTAATTCGGATATCTGTGATCCGAGCGCTATTCCGTTATATTCGTAATATCCAAAATAAAAAATCAAAACTGACGCGATGGTAACGGTTAAAATATTCACAAAGAAGTCAGTCCGGACAACCTTTATATCCGGAAGGGCATCGATATTACGAAAGTCAGGATGCCAGTTAGTTTGGACAACTTTTTTAGATCTAGTTAGCGCCATCATCCGAGTCTAATTTTTAAAATAATTTATTTATATTTTTTGATGAAAGTATCACTCCCGAATATATATTTTATGTTCACACCTAGTTTACGAATAAGAATTACATTATTTATATACAACTAGCACTAATTAATCCTTTCACGTAATATTATAAATGTTTTTACCATAAGCGGTAATTTAAACTGTAATTTGCATAAATCCGTGGGAGTATAAACCGCTTTCATTAAATATTTAATCACGCGAAAACTTGAGTTCATCCTCTGATTTAATTCATTAACCAGATAGTCTTATCTAAATACAAAATGCGGATCACCCGCATTTCATTTCAATCATTAATGGATTTTATCTTCGAGATAGCGCGACAAGATAGAGGAGGTTGCCCAGGGACGCGATAAATGCAGCGACATAGGTAAATCCTGCAGCATCCAAAGTTTTACTTACTCCGGGAATTTCAGATTGATCAATAATACCGAGACTAGGTAATTGGGCTTTAGCGCGTTTGCTCGCGTCAAATTCTACGGGCAGCGTAACTAATTGAAAAACGGTCAATACGAGATACACCATGATGCCCAGTTTAATGAGCCCAAGAATACCGAAGAATAATCCCCCAATAATAACGAACGGCAGTAATTGTGAAGAAATGTTAGTTATTGGAATCAAAGCCATCCGCAATTTAAGCGCTTTGTATCCTACATTGTGTTGTATAGCATGACCGGCCTCATGTGCCGCGACGCCCAATGCTGCCAGACTGGTACCCTTGTAATTCTCTTCACTCAGCGCCAGTCGTTTATGAGTGGGATCATAATGATCAGTTAAATGCCCGCGAATAGCCACGATACTAACATCATTAACTCCAGCACTTCGCATCACGTAATCGGCGGCCTCGCGACCGGTTACACGACCGCGCGATGGCACTTGAGAATACTTTTTATAGGTACTCGCTACTTTCGATTGTGCCCACATTCCAATTATTATAGGAATAATAATGAATATGAGAAAATTCATCTTTTATTAATTTTATAAATTAACACTGGGTTTTAATACAATTTGATCACCATATCCTGCAAGTCAAGTCGAAGATCCTATGGGTAAAAAGAATTAAAGGGGAACTTCCCTCACGCTAAATCATCTCTTATAAGGAGGGCATTAAGTTCGGGGCCACGTCCCATAAAATCTTTAAACAATTTGGATGGATTTTCCGCATTTCCTTTACTGAGGATTTTTTCTTTAAACTCATGACCCACCTTCGGATTGAGGACACCTTCTTTTTTAAAGCGCGTAAAGGCATCCGCATCGAGCACTTCGGCCCATTTATAAGAATAATATCCAGAGGCATACCCTAGACTGCTCGCAAATAAATGCGTGAATCTCCTGATGATAGAAGGCGGTGTCGTTTTACTTGGTGGATTAAAATTGACAAGCATCTTGTTGAGAATGGCATCGAGGTCGCCACCGAAAAACTTTGAATAGTTCATGTGCAGTTCTAAATCCATTTTACCAAATGACAATTGGCGCATCATTTGACGCGCTGCCTGAAAGTTTCGCGCCCTTTTCATTTTTTCAAAAAGTTCATCAGGTATCTTCTCATCAGATGCATAATGTTGCGCAAAGAAATCGAGACTTTCACGTTCCCAACACCAGTTTTCCATTATTTGTGATGGTAATTCGACAAAATCCCATGCGACATTAGTCCCATTCATTGATTTGATTTCCACCTCACCAAGGGTATGATGTAAGAGATGACCAAATTCATGAAAGATTGTACTTACTTCATCATGAGTTAGAAGCGCGGGTTTATCACCGACCGAAGAAGTAAGGTTTCCGCAGATTAGTCCGAGATGTGGATCGCGTCTATTATCACTCTGATTAATTTGACCTGTTATAAATGAATTCATCCAGGCACCGCTTCGCTTCGGTTCGCGCGGGTGCCAGTCTGCATAAAAAGATCCTAGATGTCGTTTATCCTGGTCGAAGACGTCATAATATTTCACTTCAGGATGCCAAACTTCTACTAGTTTTCCCCATGGAGGAAAAGCATCAGGATTAATATTTTTATTATTAACGCTCTCTTCAACATATATAACCTCTCGCTCACTAATTTTTATCCCAAATATTTTTTCAGCGATTGAAAACATTCCGTTAATAACAGATCCGATAGAAAAATAAGGCCGGAGATCTTCCTCATCAAAATCATACCTTTCTCTTCTTAGTTTTTCCGACCAATAGGCAACCTCCCAGGGCTCGAGATGCTCCTGTAATCTTCCAGTTTTTTGTGCTTTAAATATTTCCAGCTCTTCACACTCTTTGTCAAAAGCCACTTTTATTCGATGATGTAAATCATCTACAAAGCCAAGCGCGGTAGCACCATTTTTAGTCATTCGCCGCTCGAGGACTAAATCAGCAAAGTAATTTTTCCCCAGGAGCTTCGCTTTTTCCTCTCGCAGTTCCAGACATTTCCAAATAAGATCATCGTTTTTATAGGGTTTGGAATTACCAATTTCTATTGATGCGTCCCAGAGTTTTTTTCGGATACTATCATTTTCCAAATACTTCATTGCGGGAAGAAACGAAGGATAGTGTAATGTGAACCTCCATCGAGGTTCTTCTTCAGAGCCTAAACCTTTTTTCAACGCATCGAGGCGCGCTGCTTCTTTTGCTGTGGGAGGCAATCCATCAAGCAATAACTCATCATCTAATACGAGCTCATAGGCATTTGTAGAGTCTAGGATATTTTCCGAATACTTTTGCGTAATTTGCGCCAGCTCTTTTTCCAAATCTTCGAAACGGATCTTTAAATCAATATAAAGATCCGCTCCCTGTTCACGAAATTCTGCCAACGTCTCTTCAAGAAAACGTTTTTCTACGTTAGTTAATTTATTAACTTCATTGCTTTGAGAAAAATTTTTTAGCACCGCCCATAGTTCGGCGTTGAGAGGGATCCTCGCGTAGAATTCAGAAACTTGAGGTAATAGTTCATTATATACCTCTCTCAGTTCCGGTGAATTACAAACCGCATCCAGATGGTTCACAACCCCCCAAGCCAGGTCGACCCCTTCAGTGGCTTTTTCGAGCGCAAGAAAACTACTTCCAAATGTTACCTGCTCTTTATCCTGACTGCTAATGTCATCTATATTCTTTTGCGCCTCCATTAAGGCCACTTCAATTCCAGTCTTCGCAAATTCTGTTTTTAAAAGTGACCAGTGAATATCAAACGCTATGTCGAGAAATGGATTTTTCATATTTTAATAAATATAAATGTTTTTATCCGATTCGAGAACCGTCTCCCTTTAAGATTCATTTTAATTTTATTTGCCACTTAAATACACCCCACTCAGTCTACCATGCACTTGTCAGATTCAATAAAGTTCCTGGATTTCCTTAACGAATCAGGGGTGTTACCCCCTTCACGTAGTTTTCTTAAACTGAGAGCATCATGACGTTTTGCCAACCTTTCACCACGATCATCACAGAGCAAAAGGCAATGATAATAAGCAGGTGGTGACCAATTCAAGGCACGGTAGAGCAAAAGCTGACGTGCAGTGGAGAGCAATAAATCTTCGCCTCTTACGACTTCTGTAATACCCATACTTTGATCATCAGCCACAACGGCCAATTCATAGGACGGGAATCCATCTTTTCGCCAGACAATAAAATCCCCGAAATCTTTTCCTGCGGTAAATCTCACATTTCCGACGCGATAATCAATAAAATTAACGGAATCACCATCGGGGACCCGGAAACGCCAATTGGTCTTTCCTGGACCTGAAATAGCTTTTACAGATATTTCGGGCGGCCGCAGCTGGGGTGGATAAACCGGTTCAGTTTCACCTGCGTGAGGCGCACTAAGGGCATTAAGAACGTCTTTGCGAGAGTGGGAACACGAATAAATTACCCCAAGTTTATAGAGTTTTTCCCAAATGTTTAAATAATGAGAAATTCGCTGACTTTGTATATAGGGTATATGTTTACCGCCAATATCAGGTCCTTCATCCCATTCAAACCCAAACCATCGCAAATCTTCGATCATCGCATTGACATATTCTGGTTTGCAACGCGCGTAATCTATATCTTCATTTCTAAAAATGAGAGTCCCCTGTGACTGACGCGCGCGCTCCTGGGCAATCCAAAAAGTTCGTGCATGTCCCAAATGGAGATAACCAGATGGAGTAGGTGCGATTCTCCCTCGGTATGTATCTCTTTGAGGTATGGCCATAATCGTTTAAACTTTTAATCAAGTCACCTGAATAGAAAAACGCAATTCCCCCATTTTGTTAAAAACTTGCCCTTGATAAATAAAATATTATAACAAAGTCTAATATTGGTATTTCGCAGCTTTTAATACAAAGGCTGAATCACAATAACAAAAAGTAGTAGAACTACCTTATACTGTAATTGTGAATAATACCATTCACTGAATAGACTATCCGATTATTTAATTTATGGATTCAAATACGAGTGTAACAGAACGCTCTAAAAATGTCACTCAATTTTCCGAACTGGGATTATGTGAAATTGCTCTGAAGGGAGTTGACGCCCAGGGCTACACCGAACCTACCGCGGTACAAGCTCAAGCTATTCCCTTGATTCTCAAGGGAAAAGATTTAATTGCTGGTTCATATACCGGGACAGGCAAGACAGCTGCATTCGCACTGCCTATACTTTCCCTATTAAAAAAGCATGGCGCCTGTCGATGCCTGGTGCTCGAACCCACTCGTGAGCTCGCTGCTCAAGTTAGGGATGCATTCGTCGCCTATGGGAAATTTTTTGATATCGAAGTCTCCCTCATTCATGGGGGTGTTGGTTATGGACGTCAACTGGATGAACTTAAAAGCGGTGTCGATATTATTGTCGCAACGCCGGGCAGACTCCTCGACCACCTTGAACAAAAAGCGGTTAATTTTAAAAATATAGATTTTCTCGTCCTTGATGAGGTCGATCGAATGCTTGATATGGGATTTTTACCAGATGTCCGCCGAATAATCAGGCAGTGTCCCCTTAAAAGACAAAGTCTCCTTTTTTCAGCAACCGTACCATCGGAGATAAAACGTCTTGCGAAATGGGTATTGCATGAACCTGAGCATGTTAATATTGGGGGTGGTTTTTCCACTGCCGAAACAATTAACCACACCCTTTACCCGGTGGATGATCGACAAAAATTTGACCTTTTATTGGCGTTATTAGAAAAGACCGATTTTCACAGTGTCCTTATTTTCAGCCGGACCAAAGCGGGAGCGGAAATAATCGCGCGATGGTTAAACGCGGCAAATCATTCTGTGGTATCGCTTCACTCAGATCGCTCACAGAAAGAACGCGATAATGCTTTACAGGGTTTCAAGTCAGGAAAATACGAAGTATTAGTGGCAACCGACATTGTTGCCCGTGGCATTGATATCAGTACCGTTAGCCATGTGATAAACTATGATATCCCGCAAAATCCAGAAGATTATGTCCATCGCATTGGCCGTACTGGCCGAGCAAATAATGAAGGTGATGCGATGACAATTTACTGTCCTGGCGAGCAAGATTTCCTTCGTGCGATTGTACGTTTTATTGGACAAGAGATACCGAAAGTAAAGATTGAGGGATTTGATTATAATTATACTCCGTTTCTTGAAGAAAAGAAGAATTTACCCAAACGACGTAATCGCGGATATAATTCCACAAAAAAGATCCCTGGTAACCGGCGGCGCTAATCGGTTTTATTGGATAGGTTAATGTAACTCAGCCTTCTTCAAATTTACGGTTAAAAATTTCTTCGATTTCTTGAAGCAATTTAGCAGAATCAACACCAGTAGCTGTAAAACGCAGTTTAGAATTTTGACCGGCTGCTAACATCATTAAGCCCATGATACTTTTACCGTTAACTTGCTCATCTTCTTTTTCCACATTCACATTGGCATCATATTTATTTGCGATGCGCACGATCATCGCCGCTGGACGGGTATGAATACCTAATTCATTCTGAACGATGAGAATTCGTTCATGAGTATCAGCGTCAGGTCGGGATTCTTTTTTATCCATGCAATTTCAGATAAGCTTATACAGTTTCAGGAATCCAATCCTGTTGTGCGCGCCATAACTGGGCATATTGCCCATCCTGTTCCAAAAGTTTAGTATGATTATCGCGTTCAATAATCCTTCCTTGATCAAGGACAACGATATGATCTGCTCGTCTCACCGTTGAAAGACGATGTGCAATGATGAGAACGGTGCGGTTTTCAATGAGTAGCTCCAATGCTTCTTGAATCGCTTGCTCGGTAATGCTGTCTACGCTTGACGTGGCTTCATCTAGAATAATCAAGGGTGGATTTTTTAAAAGCACACGAGCAATTGTTAGCCGCTGTTTTTCACCCATGCTCAGTCGAATACCGCGTTCCCCAATTGCCGTATTGATGCCATGGGGTAAACGAGACACAAACTCCCAAGAGCGGGCACCTTTTAAAGCAGAAATGATTTCATCCTCTGTCGCATCCTCCCGTGCAAGACTTAAATTATCTTTAACTGTGCCGTCAAAAAGAAAGGGGTCTTGGGCAACAAATCCAATGTTACTGCGTAGCTCAGCAAGATTAATTGACCGTACATCTACACCGTTTATTTCTACCGACCCTTCATTTATATCATAGTAGCGCAAAAGTAAGTTCGCAACGGTACTTTTACCCGCTCCCGTATGCCCAACTAATGCCGTTACTTTACCTGCAGGTAAAATGAGATTGAGATCCTCGATGATTTCCTCGCGTTCTGGATAGGAAAAACAAGCGTCCTTGTAGCGAACCTCAAGTAATCCCTCGGGAAATGGTTTAGGGTGTTTTGGATTTTGAATAATCAAAGGTTGGTCTAAAATATCGAATACACGCTCCCCTGAAGCCTTTGCTGCACTGAGCATATGGTTGAGACCATTAAGGCGATTAACAGGTTCATAGAGCATGGAACAATACGCAAAAAAAGCGAGAAACTGGCCGAAACTAAAACCCGAGTCTTGCATAAGCATATAACCTCCCATCCCCACTACGGCAACCGTACCCAGACTAGAAAGGTAACTGGATAAGGGACTATAGATTGACCAGCGAAACATAGCGCGCAGATTATGCACACGTAAGTCTTCAGCTTGTGCGATAAATCGGTCATGTTCTCGCCTTCTCAGGGCAAAGGAATGAATAAGCCGATTCCCTTGTATGTCTTCAATGAGAAGGCTATTTAACTCGCCCGCGGATTCTCTTAATTTTTTCCAGTTCCGTTTTGTTGCTTTTGCATGTTGCCAAGCAAGGAAAAGCAGCACCGGGACAGGTGCCATGACGAGAACTGCGAGTTTAGGTTCCATCAGAAAGAGCATCGCGGTAATGCCCACTATAGTGAGAATCGCTACACTCCCTTGTTCCGTCCCATCGAGCAGTCCTCTTTCAAGGTTCTGTACATCTTCGATTACACGTGAGGCGACCTCACCACTTTTTCGACGGTCGTAAAAGGAGACGGGTAAATCCAATAATTTGGCGTGAAGATCGCGCCGTAGATCGAGTAGAACTTTTTGTTCTACGGTATTATTAACTCGAATGCGCAGGCAATTTAGTAACTCACGGCCAAAGTAGCATACCGCCACGAGCAACACCCCGTACCATAGATATTCAAACTGCCCGGACTTAATAATGTCGTCAAAGACCCATTGGATAATTCGCGGAACCGCAAGCAAGAAAAGCATACTTCCCAAAGCAAGACCGAGCGTTAGTCCAAAAAGGAACTTATAACGGAATAGATAGGCTGAAACACGCCAGATAATATTCATAGATTTAATGGACTAACTAAACTTGATAGATTTTGGCTTGGCATACCTTAGATGTGCAACACATTATTTTATTAGCAATGACAAAACCAGATACCGGTGAAGTCCTCTACGATCTACCCTCTCCTTATGTGCCCCATGCATGTGGACTCCTTCATTTACCTAGATTCATTGCCAAAATCCGCAAGCATCTAATAAATGAGTTGCCCCCTTCCTATCAAAGAAATTTTAAGCGTGGATTCGATGGCTTTCTTTGCCTTCATCTTGGAATTGATCCCGAAGATTTTGTCGAGGCTGTGCGGACAAGCAAGGATAACATCGAACTTGATGCCAAGTTAAAAGAGATACTCCCGGAAGATCTTCAGGTTTATAAGTGGAACCGGGAATTAATCCAAAAAGGTACACGTGGCATGGGAAAAGAAAAACTCGAAGAAGTTAAAGCCGCTATGGGTATCTTTGACCGCGAGGATCTTCACTCATTCGCCGACATGATCGAGTTCGATGAAGACAGGATAGACTAATCGTGGTCATTTCACCTATGATTTGATTATTATTGGAAGAGGCGTATACTCCGCTTAAACTTTTAGCAGGAGACTAAAGCCCGGTTCAGATTTGGTCTTTTCGCTCTAGGCGGTTATGCATTTCTCTCAGCGAGAATTGCAATTTTTGAATTTCCACTTCGATACCGCGCTACTGATAAAGCCGCATAATTACTGATGTGGTCCCCTAATTCTGAAGATACCACGCTACAGTGCGAAATTGACTCAGGCAAACATTCTCTATTAACAGACGCCTCCATTGAAGGGCGTATCAGCTCTTCACATCTCGCGAAGACACTACCAATAACGATTTTCTGAGGATTAAGGATATCGATAAGAATGGCTAACCCCCGGCCTAAGTAATCGCCGAATTGCTGAAAAAGCTTCAGTGCTTCAGGATCACCCTTTAAGGCTGCTTCGGCTACAATTTTAGTCGTAATTAAATTCTCATTACCGGAATCAAATGAAGCTTCACCGGTCAATTCAACCGCCCTTTCTTTCGCCGCTTGTGCTAAACCACCCCCGCTGCACCAGCCTTCAAAGGAACCAGCCTTGCGATATCCGATAGGTCCATTATCACTAAGTCGCATGTGACCCACTTCGCCGGCAAGACCCGAAGTGCCCTCATAGAGCCGATTATCGAGAATTAAACCCGCCCCTATTCCTGTCCCACAGGTTAAAAATATCATATTGGAGGTACCGCGGCCCGCACCATAGATCCACTCTGCCAATGCACCAGCATTGGCATCATTCATGAGATAAGCTGGCACGCGACACCGTTCGCTTAATTCTTTCACAATGGGAACATCGATCCATCCCGGAAGATTTGGCGGCTCTTGAATTAATCCCCGTTCTATATCCAGTGGTCCTCCGCACGCTATGCCAATAATTGTATCTTTTGCCTTAGCTAGCGTCTCTACCTTTTGATATATTCTACCCAATGTTTCATCTACACCTGTCGTTTTAAATTCATCCACATGATTCAAGTGTCCATCCCCATCAGCAAAACAGACCGTTGATTTCGTGCCTCCAATATCAACTCCGATAATTGGCATAATATTTAAGTAATATTTTCATTTATTAAACGCCCATGAATGCAGAGCAACCTTATGTGAATTTAATTTTTAAAAAGCAGTGAATATTCTTGGAATCTCAACTCAATACTTCTAAGCCCTTTAATTATATTTTTCTTTCGAATTGAAAGCGCTAAATCCCAGTCTTAAAAACGAAACATATGATGCCCATTATAGCAATATTACTTGGAAATATAAATTATCCCTGCAATGCATTCACTACATTTACCATAAAAGAGGTAGCACTAAAGGGACCGGTTAACGATGGAGAGTGCTGAGAAAAGTGGTGGTTGTAAATCAATAAACCACCCCGTTATTGCCACCCTAATACTAGGATTTGCTGCATTTTTTTTACTCGCTGGTTATGAATGTGCCCGCAGTGCATCAGTCTCACTTTACCTGGAAACTTATGGCACTCATCTACTGCCCGTTGTCCTAGTTCTTGGTCCCATTGGAACATTAATTTTGCTTTACGGTTATGGCTGGCTGCTTTCTCGTTTTGGTGCCAAACGTACCCTTTTATTTACCTCTCTCTTCTCTGGATTGGGTATAATTGTTTGCTACCTCGCTATAATCTCTGGCAATAGACTGGCGATAGGTGGGATTTATGTACTTCGCGAGGCCTATATTGTTCTTTTGATCGAACAATATTGGTCGTTCATCAACAGCACCCTTAAATCTGATCAAGCGAAAAGAGTTAACGGACTGATCTGTGGTATTGCTTCAGTCGGTGCGATTCTCGGCGGGTTGTTTGTCGGGCAGACAGGCAGCTGGCTAAGTACAGAGCATCTCCTTCTTTACGCTGCTTTTTCCCTACTCCCAGCTGCCATCCTATCACTTCTCGCATACAAGCTGGGTGGAGAACCAATGCCATCTTCGCTCGATCAGCAAAAGGGACAAGAGGTTTTTGCTCTCAATCTTTTTCGACGCAACCGGAATATTCTCTATATTGCTATACTTGTTACCTTGACACAGGTAATAGCTACTGTTCTGGAATTACGATTTAATGGTATAATTGAAACGGAAATTCCGGTGATGGATACAAGAACTGCATACCTCGGAAATTTTTATGCCCTTCTCAACAGTGTAGCATTTGCATTTCAATTTATATTCACCCCCATATTGCTTCGCTATTTTTCACTGCGCCATGTGCATTTTGCGATTCCACTTGTCCACTTAACGACATGCGCCATTCTGTTTTTTCATCCCTCCCTCCTTGCAGGTGCTGGCGCCTATCTACTATTTAAAGCCTTAGATTATTCAGTATTCCGAGCGGGTAAAGAAATCCTCTATATCCCATTGCCTTTCGATGCCCGATTCCGGGCCAAGGAGTTAATTGACGCGTTTATCTATCGAGCCTCAAAGGGGATGACTTCTGGTTTAATCGCCTCGGCCACCCTTTTATTTGGAAGGTTCCCGGGTGTAATCTACCCCTCTATTGCCATAGTCTCAGCCACGGTCTGGCTTTATTTTATTCACCTTTTGACTAGAAATAGAAAATAGGTGAAATAATTTCGGATCCAGTTTCCAATAAAATAGTGATTTGCAAACGAAGAAAATCTGGATTTTATTTTCCCAACACAAAATGACCTACCTTATTTCTGCTGAGAGTATTCTTTTAATTCATTTTGTATTTATAATCTTCGCGGGCCTCGGCGGCATCTTAGTTTTAAAGTGGAAAAAGATCGCCTGATTACACCTGTCAACAGTCATCTGGGCGACTCTTATCGAATTCATTGGTTGGATTTATCCGCTGATACCACTGGAGAATTGGTTTCGCTTTCAGGGAAAGGAATCCGGCTATAGCTCTGGATTTATCGAATATTACATCCACCCTTTACTCTCACCCGTAATGCTTACTCGCAATTGGCAACTCCTACTCGGAACATTGCTCTTAGGTTTAAATTTATTTATCTATGAGCCTTCTAGCGTCGCAATCAAGATCGAGTTCAGTAAGTCTAAACGATAAATATCATTGCTCCATTGTTTTAATTTTCCGGTGACATAACTTGAGCACGCACATCAGCTGGGGTAATCTCTCCCGTTTTTAGCACATCGAGATCTATAAGTTGCCCAATTTGTTCCTCTACTCTTTCAATGCTGAGAATCCCGTAATCCTCTCCCCATAATTCATTACCTTTAGCCAGTTTGTCGCGGATAATAATCTTTCGAGAAAAATCCAAAAAATCATCCTCCACTTCTCTTGATATCTTTCTATTGGCCTCCTTCATCGCTTCACGTGCAGGGATAGATTCTCCCTCGAGGTATTCCGACCAGCCTTTAATAAATGCACGCATAAACCGCGCTACGGCCACTGGGTGAGCCTCGATAAAATCTGTATTCGCGGCCAGGACAAGAGAATTCATATACCCGCTATCCCAGAGATTGAGCACTTTTGGTTTCACTCCCTCTTTTTCAATAAAATAAAATTCGGCAATATAGAACCCCTCCTGGATAAAATTTTTATCAGATATAAATTGTCCCAGACCAAAATTCTGTGGAATGACATTAAATGTGATTCCGTATTTCTTTTTCAAATATGGAATATAAAGCGCTTCAGTGCGGGCCATTATCGTTTTTCCATTCAGCTCTTCGAATCGATTTATCGGATTATCTGCGTGAAGCATGAGCCCTGAGGGTGAGTTGTGAAATACAGCTCCAATGATTTTAACGGGTAGGCCTTTAGCGGCTGCGAGAATTATTTTGTTACTATCCGACTGCCCTATTTGTGCACGTCCCGAAGCCAACATTTGGGTGACAAGGATGTTATTGCCACCGCTGATTAAAGTGACATCGAGCCCTTCATCCGAAAAATAATTTTTTGCTAACGCCTGGTAAAGTCCCCCATGCTCGGGCTCTGGAAACCAGTCAAGTTGAACTAAAATCGGGAGTAATTGATCTTTTGAAGAGACGGTTCGAGTATTCTTCTTAGAGCACCCGTTTGCGATTAAGATCGACAAAAGGATTATGACAAAACAAAGACTGCCGTTCATATAATATTTCACCCTATATTCAGCCCAAGATATTTATACCCGGGTATGTAATATCTTCTTAAAGTATATATTGTTAAGCTCGCATTTTTTGCTATCCACACTATAAAAGAGAGTAAGCTAATAATGAAATCTCCTATACCAGATAAAATTATTATTCGCGAATATTCTGTCCATACAAAAATCGGCTTTACAGCTGAAGAACGGACCAACACTCAACGTATTATTGTTGATCTTGAAATCGGCATTGATCCATGGCAAGCCAGCTCCAAGGAAGGAGATCTTAGTACAACCATTTGTTATGCTACGGTGAAAGATCGGATTGAAGAAAATATTAAAAATAAATCCTGGGTATTGTTGGAAGAACTAGCTTTAGACACATGCTCACTTGTTTTTAATGAATTTACGCACGCGACAGAGATTAAAATCCAATTAAGAAAATTTATTGTCTCCGATACAAAATGGGTAGGAATAGAATTTTATCGCAAACGTAATTGCCCCTAGGATGAAATCTGAGATCTCGCAAGTCATCCATAAAGACCAGTCACATGATATCCCCGTTTAAAACTCTTTGTAATACCAGCTTATTCAACTGGTATTTCATCTAATAATTTCCATGTCTTCTAGAGAATTTAACTTTTCCTATTGGAAAGAAAATATCGCTAGAGATCCAGTTGATGCAGCACAACAATTATTAGCGCGGATTAATTCCATTCCTACAGCTGAGAGAACAGCTACCCTCAGTTGCCTCGTCGATGAAAAGACATTAACCAGCAGTTTCATAAATGCGGGGAAATTATTAGACCACCCTCTCGGTGGCATCCCCTACCTCCTTAAAGACCTCTTTGATGTCCAAGGTTACCCCACTCACTGTAGCTCTACCTTGCTTCAAAAAGTAAGACCAGCACCCGATAAATCATGCAGTCTTTACGAAGAAATGACTCATAAAGGGGCTGTATTCTGCGGTAAAACCCAGATGAATGAATTTGCCTATGGTTTGGATGGGCTTAATAAGCACTTCGGCGATAGTCCACACCCTAAATTTCCGGACCGGTTAAGCGGGGGCTCAAGTAGTGGGTCGGCCTGGGCGGTTGGTAAAGGATTAATTCCACTAGCCTTTGGTACAGATACCGGGGGTTCAATTCGGGTACCCGCTTCCTTCTGTGGAATTTATGGTCTGAGACTATGCCCCCACCATAGCTGGGTAGAGAATGGTTGTTTTCCCCTTGCACCCTCTTATGACACCGCAGGGTGGTTTACGTCGAATGCTGAAGACATGAAGGCTTGTATACAAACGCTGCTCTCACCTGAAGGTGAAATTAATCAATCCCGAGGCCTATATTTCGAAGAGAGCGGAATACCCATTGATGAAGAGCTGAAAAAACATTACCATCAAATGGCAAATTTTCTATGTCTTGAAAAAAGTGAAGTGGCACAAATCGACTTATCTACAATCATCAATCATAGTGAAACCCATTACGCGATACTGCAAAGTCAAGAGGCTTACGCAGTCCATCGCCAATGGCTGGATGATTACCGTGAACAATATGATCCAGCTGTCTGGCTGCGCATCGATCGGGGTCGGCGTTGGAATAAAGAGAAAATTCAACATTCAGAGAATCAACAGGAAAAAATCAGAAGCCATCTTAATAAATTATTTACCGACTTTGATTACCTTGTGATACCGGCAGTACCTTGCCCTGCAGTTCATAAAAACACGTTGACCCAGGAATTTCGTGAGGGCTTATTAAGGTTGAATTCACTGGGGAGCATGGCCGGCGTTCCGATCTTAACAATCCCTGTACATTTACCCAATGGATTGAGCGGAGGTTTGCAAATAATTTACCCAACCAAAAAAAGTCAAGTACCACTCAATGTCCTCAATCAGCTAATAGCCGCGTAAAGGATGGATATTTTCCAAAATAAAAAGCCGCCCGGCGATCTCAGGCGGCTTTTTATTACCAAACTACAAAAAACAATGAAATTATTATCTTACTCTGCCGAATATAATATTCGATTAATTACTTTGACGTGTTTTCGGTAAAAACGTTCAAAATAACATTATAAATATTATTCAAGACCTAGCTGAGGGTCTTTATCTTGAATAATATGCAACTTATAGCGCCCGCAAGAAGTACCCGTGACGGATCTCAATATAACGTTCGAGTTATCCTTTTTAAATCATCCTTTGCACCTTTTGATTCTGGGGCTCTCTCATAGGGAGGGGAAACAATCTTGCATGTACAAAGCTTATTCTATTAGGTAAATTTTAGAAAAGTTATTCGAAGCAGAAAAACTGCTCCCTCAGTAAATTATCTATTTAGCACTCGGGGGCCGTCGACGAAAATGATCCCTTTTATAGATTTAAAAGCCCAGTATCATAGTATTAAGGAAGAGATTGATGAAGCCATCCAAAGGGTCTTGGAAAGTTGCCAATTTGTCTTGGGAGAGGAAGTTCTCACATTTGAAGCTGAATTTGTTTCTCAATGTGGAGCCACTCATGCGATCGCTGTTAATTCTGGCACCAGTGCTTTACACCTTGCACTTCTTGCTGCAGGTATTGGACCGGGTGACGAAGTAATCACTGTTCCCTATACCTTCGTCGGCACCGTCGCTGCAATTTGCTACACCGGGGCGACTCCGGTGCTCGTGGATATTGAAACGCGAAGCTACACCATTGATGTGGAACAGATTGAGGAAGCAATTACGGACAAAACCAAAGCGATCCTCCCGGTACATCTCTATGGACAGGCGGCCAATATGGATCCAATCATGGAAATCGCCAAGCGCCACCACCTCATCGTGATTGAGGACGCCTGTCAGGCTTATGGGGCTGAGTATAAGGGGAAGCGCGTGGGCGGAATAGGTGACCTAGCGTGTTTCAGTTTCTACCCCGGCAAAAACTTGGGCGCTTACGGAGAAGGGGGCATTACACTCACCAATAATGCCGCGTATGCACGCACTATTCGTATGCTGCGGCAATGGGGCCAGGAGGGGAGAAACATCCATCTACTGAGAGGTTATAACTATAGAATGGATGGCATTCAGGGCGCAGTACTGAGAGTAAAACTGAAGCACATCGAAGCCTGGACTGAAGCTCGCCGCCTACATGCACAAAGATACAATGCTCTCCTGAGCGAAACAAATTTGGTTATCCCCTACGAAGCTCCACACAACCGGCACGTTTATTACTTATATACACTCCGCACTCCCAACAGGGACGCCTTAATCAAAGCACTTAAGGCAGAACACATTGAGACTCTTATCCATTATCCGATACCTATCCATCTTCAACCAGCTTATCTTGATTTGGGTTATGTTGCTGGCGCTTTTCCCCGATCGGAAGAAGTGGCAAAAGAGGTAATATGTCTGCCCTTATATCCTGAAATGAAGGATTTAGCACTAAGGACCGTATCTGATGTGATAATTAATTCAGTATCTCGATCGATTCATTAAATTACCGGTTGGCGTTTATTGTTACTTCCGGGCAATGGGAACATGCGAATTCAATTAAGGATTCATTTTAATCGCATGGAGCAGGAATTCTAACTCCCCTTCAAATCCTGTCGGTTTCTCCCATATTTCCCCGGCCTCCTCAAGCAGTTCAATTTCTTTTTCTACGTCGGCCTCATTTACCCCAACGACACGACTTATGCGGGAGAAGATGTGAGGTCGAACCCTGAATTCCTTAATCGTTTCCAGTTTTATTCCTTTATGAAGGATACCACGCATATGACCTTCTCTACCCAATGGAATTTCTTCCAAAGTTTCATGTTTTACTTTAAACCTCTGCAAAACAATTACCTCCTGATAAATTCGATATTCTAAAATAAATTGCAGGTGCCGTAGCCGTTTATTTAATAAATACATGGGTGTACTTGCCCGCATATGACAAATAATGGGCACCGACGATTCAGCAATGACTAGTGTGTCTTCTGTAGTCTCTGAACGAATATACTCTGAAGCCCAGTGAATTTCTCGGCTCGATACATAGCCATCAGTAATTTCATGTTCAGCATTAGCGGGGACTACAAAACCAATAATGTAAACTATAATTAGCAAAAATAAAATGTTGGGTAAACGCCGATTTTTAAAAAACTCTTTTAATACTCTAATAATGCTGAGAATAAAAAACAGATGTAATGGTAACGATAATCGCCAAACCATCGGATCATCAAGTTGTCCCCAATGATAGGTCATCAGGAGCGTGAGATTGATGATCATAACTAACAGGGTAGAGTAAAAAACAAAAACGGATCCGGGATTCGAAAATATTTCACGGAAATGTCGCCCTAGGTAAACGAACATAAAAACCAGTCCAATAACTCCTAGAGCTGAGATGGGAAAGGAGTTTGTCCATACCTCCTCATAGTTGAACAGATATAATAATGCTTTGTGTATGTTGGGGACGAAATGTTCTAACCCGAATGCAGTACTCTCGGGATCACTTAATTGCCAAAACCCACGATTAGAAAGAATTACCTGGTTGGTTAACAAAGGGGGAAATAAAAGAAAGGGGGAACAGGCAGAGAACCAATTCATACTGACTTCGCGACGCGATATCCATTTGACTAGAACGATAAAAGCTAAAGCGAGGAGATAAAGAATTGATTCATATCGCGTCTGGGCCAATAAAACGGCCGTTGAAATAAAAAAATTCAAGCCCTTATCATCACTTTGCTTCAAGTAATAGGATGCCGCGGTCATGAAAAGAAGGATCATAGCAGCATTCATAATTTCGAATCCCCCGCCCGTTGCATTTTGTGCAACGAGTGGAATCGCAGTAAGCAGTAATACCCCCAGGCACCCATAACGAACACCTCCAATCTGCCAACACAACGCATACATAAGCATGGTTAAAATTACTGTAAAAATCCCATTCAAGATAAAGGCATTAGCCAATCGATATCCACTAAGATCATGGACCATTGAAAGCACGAAAGAGAAAAAATAGGGTCTCTTATCAACAAACCCCTGTTGTAATTGTAGATGAGAATTAATATAGTGAGCCCTACCAGTTATAAAAACTTCACGGTGGGTGTGCATTCTCAACGAATTTGATAAAAGGACATATTCATCAAAAAGTATCTTAAATCGATGCGGTTCATGTAGGTGTAAAAATACTGAACAGATTATTATTGTTATCACTCCCCACCGATGACGGCTAAAGGAAATGCCGTCTCGCCATTCTTTTCTCACTATTTGAATAAAGAACCAGGCAAAAGCTACAGTGGTAGCAAAAACCATCCAATATCCCCCATTCTTAGTCCACCATGTCACCTGTTCGTGGCTAATGAGAACAAAAGAGATGAACAGGGTAATGATGGAAGTAAGACTGAGAATCGCTAATTTTAGAAATGCTGGCCTGACCATCTAAAAAAAAAGCCACCTCATAAAAATACGAGGTGGCTTATGTTAAAATTTAAATCAATTTATTGAGAGAAGGTAACTACAGTAGCGTCAGCCTTACTAACCGATAGCTCCGTAAAGCCAGATGTGATTGGAAATAAGGTTGAATAGGCTTCGCCGGCCACTGCCTGGGGCATTGCCTTCACATAAAGTGCTGTACCTATGATATCTGACGACACCGCTTGGGACATCCCTTCTTCTATGAAGTACTGGTCTGCCGCTGAGGCTAGCTGTCTTAAGTTATTCGTAATCGTTTTGTCCTGCGAGGTCTGCCGGACTTTATTAAAAGCCGGTATCGCCATCGCTGCTAAAAGCCCGATAATCACGACCACAATCATAATTTCTACAAGGGTAAATCCCTTATTAGTTGTTTTATTAATCATTATATTCTCCATGTATTTTTAGTTAACTCCCTATCACATTCTCAAAACTAGGGACGGATACAATAGAGTAGTATAGGTATACTTGCCAAGTCATTTTTTCGACTATTAAATAGTAATCCAGATTACAACTGACCTTACACCTCGATATAATTACCATATATCACTGTCACATCCACATTATAACCCCTTTAAAATTAAAGGGTAACAGATAAATCATACCGTTTCAACTGGGCTCAAAGCCTTGGCAAAAACCATCTTACCACCTGCCGAGGGCAGGATACTTTGAACTTCAATACGAACCGTCTGCCCGATGAGATCGATTCCATCATTAACAACAACCATAGAGCCGTCATTTAAGAATCCGACGGCCTGTCCGCGCTCTTTGCCCTCTTTGACGAGCTCTACTTCGAAAAATTCCCCAATATTAAAATCGGGATTGAGAGCTTTTGCTAAGGCGTTAATGTTTAGCCAATCTATGGTATGAAATTCCGCCATTTGAGCGAGATTGAAATCAGTTGTCATGATTTTAGCATTCATCGACTGGGCGAGAAAAATCAACTTTGCATCGACATTCTGTCGTTTACTCACATCGCTCTCATGAATCCGAAGGTCAAGATGTTCCATTTTTCTCAATTGATTTAGCACTTCCAGCCCTTTACGACCTTTTGTTTGGCGCTGAATGTCCGATGAGTCAGCAATGCGTTGCAACTCATCGAGGACAAAGCGCGGAATAACAAGCGCAAACCCCATAAATTTGCTTTTGCAGATGCCGATAATACGCCCATCGATAAGGATACTGGTATCTAATACAACAAGCGGCACATCCACACCATGTGGCTCGAATCTGACATAGGGAATGACCAGATTAAATTCATCGCGACCACGCAGGGCAATCACCGACCCTAGATACATCAATATAACAAAAAG
>Ga0315339_1000215_pt1 | contig 88560 bp, 82 predicted proteins | sample ASW17metaG_FD_204514 | JGI IMG/M metagenome (GOLD analysis project Ga0315339, IMG submission 204514) | Ammonia-oxidizing marine archaeal communities from Pacific Ocean, United States - ASW #17 | ecosystem: Environmental > Aquatic > Marine > Oceanic | place: USA: California | collected 2016-12-05
AGGAGTTCGGCTGGCAGGATCGCTGGCGGGCCGAGCCGGGATCGGATGCAGGTCCCGTCAAACGTGGCGCCGGCATGGCATTCAAGATGTTCCGCGCGACTGTCGGCCCGAGCAGCGCGGTTCTTCGCGTCGACTCCGATGAGCGCTACACGGTTTTCGTCGGCGTGACCGATATCGGCCCCGGGGCGAAGACCACGATGTCACTCATCGCGGCGGAGGCGCTGGGGGTGCCGTTGTCACAGATGGACGTGGTCTGGGGCGACACCGATCGCTGTCCCTACTCGATCGGCGAGTCCGGCAGCCGGACCACCACGCATACGGGCTATGCTGTGATGCAGGCTGCGCTGGACCTGAAGGCTCAGATCGCGGCGAAGGGGATACCCGAGGGTGACAACGTGCTGATCGCCTCCGCCACGCCGAATCCGAGCAACGACGGGAAGCGACGCATGAGTTTCGGTGCCCACTTCGTGGAGGTAGAAGCCGATGTCGAGCTCGGCCACGTGCGGATCACCAAATACCTAGCCGTCCACGAGGCCGGCAGGATCCTCAACCCGTTACCGGCGAGGGACCAGATACGCGGCGCCGTCCATCAGGGCATCGGGCAGGTGCTGCATGAAGACCTGCTGTACGACACCAGGAACGGCCATCCGCTGAACCCCGGCTACTACGGCGCGCGCCATCTGACTCATGTGGACGCGCCGAATATCGAGGTGACGTTCATCGAGACCGATGACGGCCTCGGCCCGTTCGGCGCTAAGACGGTCGGGGAATCGGGCATCATGATCGCTCCTCCCGCAGTGGCCAATGCCATCTTCAACGCCACCGGGCTGCGCATGAAGGATATGCCCATCACCCGGGATAAGATTCTGGGAGCACTGGCATGAAAACATTCGCAAACCAGAATGCGCGGACTCTTGACGAAGCCGTCGCGCTTGCACAGGCCGCACAACGGGACGGGCAGTCCGTCTCGTTTGTCTCTGGAGGGACTGATCTCCTGCAGCTCGTGAAGGATAGGACCGTGAACCGGCCTGGTACAGGCGTCCCGGATGTTCTTGTAAATCTCAAATCCATCGATGGTCTGGACAGTGTGGACGCTGGGACCGAGGGCGACCTCACCATAGGGGGTCTAATCACACTGGATTCGCTGAGTAGCGACTCTCGCATCCGTGATCAGTACACGGTGCTCGCTGAAGCCTCAGACAACGTCGCGACGCAGCAGATTCGAAACGTCGGCACATTGGCGGGTAACGTTTGTCAGCGCCCGTGGTGCTGGTATTTCCGCAATGGTTTCCGCTGTTACAAGGCTGGAGGGAATGAGTGTTTCTCCATCGCGGGCGAGAACCAGCTCCACGCAATTTTTGGCGGTGGGCCGAGTTTCATCGTCCATCCCTCGGATGTTGCCCCTGCGTTGGTCGCGCTGGATGCGAACTTCCGGATCGTCGGGCCCTCAGGGGAACGCACGTTGTCGGGCGCGGATTTTTTCGTGTTGCCGCGGGACGATGCCGAGCACGAGAACGTTCTGGCGGACGATGAGGTACTGGTATCTGTCGGAATCCCTGCGAGTGGTGGCGGTTTGCGGAGCACCTACCACAAGGTCATGGATCGAGACGCTTGGACGCACGCGCTGGTGAGTGCTGCGGTGGTCCTAGACATGGATGGAGAGATCTGTCGAGAGGCGCGGATCGTTTTGGGTGGAGTGGCACCCATCCCGTGGCGGGTTCCGGCAGCCGAGCAACTATTGGTTGGGCAGACGGTTACAGAGGAGTTGGCCCAATCTGTGGGCGCGGCCGCTGTCGTCGGCGCAAGGCCGCTATCGAAAAATGCTTACAAGGTTCCGCTGATCCGCGCCGTGGTGGCGCGTACCGTCCTTTCGCTCGCCAGTTCTGTCTGAGCGCAGGCCTTTCAGGTTCCCTTCAATGAATCGGCGTGATTTTCTGACACTTCGGACCAGGGGCGAGAATCGGGTTGTTGAGCTTTCTTGCGAAAGACTCTACATGCGTTATGCGGACGCCCGTTCTGGTGCGGGGCGGTGGGAGCCGCCGCCACCCATCGGTGCAGTCCAGCAGGCGTGGGAAGGCGAACCGCCCACTGAACTTAAGACTCAGACAACCAGCGAGCTCTTCGAGATACTCGAGCGCGAGTTAGCGCAAGCTGACGTGTTGAAAGTTTTGGACTATGACTGGGTCATGGGTGATGAGTTTGGTCCAGCGGTTGAGGCTCGGGTTGAGGCGTTCCGTAACAGGGGCGGCCGGGTGGAGTTCAGCTCATGAGTGCTTTCGCTCTTCGTATCGTGTTTGCAATTTACCTGGCAGCAGCCGTGAGCGCCTGCACTTATGGGTCAGCGGCAGCGCAGGGTTCCCCCGATGCGTTGTTGGCGGATCGTGTGGGAGCTGCAATCGAGGATGCGTCTGACCTTCCCGCGAACTCGATCGTGGTCGAGGCCAGTAACGGGATCGTGACCATCACTGGCTCGGTCGTGTGCGAGGAGTGCGGGGGTAGCCGTACCCCGCCGGGCGTCGGCACGATTCAGCAAAACCTCGGCGCGGTCGTGCGGGCAGTCCCCGGTGTTGAGCGCGTGGAATTCGATTTGGACTATCGGCTGCCGTAAGACGGCGGAAGCGAAACTCAGGGGGCTGTGAGAGTACCTGCTCGCCGTGAACGAGCGTAGTAGGATGCCTGAGTATTGAGATGAGTAGAACAATTTGAAAGGTCTAATTTTAGCTACGTGTCTTCTGTGTATTCCGGGACTTGCCGCCTCTCAGGAGAGCGAATTTGTTGGTGAGTGGCTGCTCCGGCTAGAGCAGGACAATCGAATCGGAATGCCGGCGTTTGGCAGCCTCGTCATCCAGGAAGCGGGGGAAAGCGTTGCCATCTACATCGATGGTGGCCCGGTGAACCTACTGGAGCTGGACGGCAATCGCATCCGGTTCGATTTCGACTGGTCAGATCTACCGGACCGTGGGCGTTTGAGCATACTGGAGGGCACACTGGAGAACGGTGCCATCAAGGGGACGGCCACTGAGCAGGGTGAGGACCGGGGCGCATGGGACGCAACGCGTAAACCACCACGGGACGCGCAGCTGGCGCCGAGTCCGGCAGACTTGACCGGTATCTGGGGTCGACCGACGATTCTCAGTAAGCACGAGTTCGATCTGACCGAGGCCGGGGAAGCGTCCGATGTCACATACGATCCGACTATCGATGACCCGATTCTGCGCTGCGTTTCGGATGGGTTAATTCGCTTGTCTCACGGCCCCTTCAGCATTGAGGTCGTGGAACGGTCGGGTCGGTTGTTCGTCCTGCATGAAGACCTGCACGAGGTTCGGCGGATCTATTTGGACGGCAGAGATTTTCCGGTAGGTATCGATGATGCGAGTCTGGCGATGGGCTACTCGATTGGTCATTGGGAAGGCTCGACACTGGTCGTGGAATCCCGTGGGCTCAAACGGACGGTGTGGGACGCGGGGGGAATGCCCATCTCGTCTGGATCACGCGTGACAGAGCGATGGTACTTGGACGGCACGGACCAGCTACACGTTGAGTTTCAGCTGATGGATCCCGTCAATTACCATCGCCCGGTCGAGATGCACACCGTGCGCCAGAAACGACCAGATGATGTAGAGGTCATGGAGTATTCGTGCGACCCGCACGCTTTCTACCGCAGCTTGCAACTGGAGGGTCGGTTAGACGAGTATTGGGGGCGGTCTAGCAATCGTCGTTAGCGCTGAACGCAGCCTGCCCCAAGGACGATTCGGAGGATTGGTGGTGAGAGTTTCTCTTAAGTTTTTGGCCGTTACGGGCATTTTCTGTTGTTGTCATAGTCTCGTCCAGGGTCACCATGCGATTGCGGCAACCTATGATGAAAATTCTCGAGGGACTATCGAAGGCGTCGTTGTAGAGGTCTTTTGGGCGAACCCGCATGTCCATTACTACATGGAAGTCGTCAACGATGGGGGTACCACGGAGCTTTGGGATATCGAGACTGGAAACCTAATCGGGTTGTCCAGGGTGGGATGGACGAAGGACAAGATCGAGGTGGGGGACAATGTCAGAGTTTCCGGCCAACTGGGTCGCAATGGGACCAAACGCCTCAATCTGGATAGGGACTCTCTGGAAATCCTAAGCGGTTCATGACGCGGACAGTGAGGAGTTAGACTCATGCAGTATTCCAAGGCAGTCGTCGTGTGTACGCTGAGCGTGCTGGGATCGCAGGTGTTCGCGGCGGACCCCGAGCCTCTCAATATCGTGCCGGATGTGAGAAGCATCAGCTTCGATTCGCGCGAGGGCCCAGTCACGATCGGCCGCTATGCGAACGACATCATGCTGGTCAAGGGTTCGATTAGACCGATGGCTCCGACACCAGGTGTCACGCCGGTCGGTGAGCTTGAAGTTCTCGATGCCCTACAGGATTCTGCCTACATCGTCGTCGACACACGCACGGTGGAGACACAGTACGGCGGGACTATTCCCGGAAGCGTTAACGTTCCCTTCAACGAGGTCACCGACCGGCTCGATGAGCTGGGTTGCTCGGGTTCCTCGGATGCTTGGAGCTGTGAGCAGGCGCTTAACGTCGTGCTTTATTGCAACGGCCCGAATTGCGGCCAGAGCCCGATCGCCATGGCCGCCATGGTGGAGGCGGGCTTCCCTGCCGATAAAATTTCCTACTACCGTGGCGGAATGCTGGCGTGGACCTCACTCGGACTCACTACCCGCGAGAACACGCACCTGAAGTAGGTTTCCGATCTAACTTTCGACGAGCCCCATCTGTTCCAGCACTGTCCGGCCCAGGAAGCCGTAGTCGCTTGCCAGCGTGTCGCGGATCTCGAAGTGGTTAAATCCGGTGCCCACCAGGAGTTCGACCGGCTTGCCCGCTGCCTCCACGGCGGCGGCGAAGTCTCGTCCGTGACGCTGGAATTCCGGCGTCTCGTAGGTTCCATAGGCGATGAGCAGCGGAGCGCGGACTTGATGGATGTGGCGTTGGGGGCTGAGCGCCTCCACCATCTCATCGGTCAAGTGCAGATAGGAGTTGCGCCATGATAGGCGCACAGGTTCTAGGTCATACATACCGCTCACGCATAGCCCACCCTTTATCATATCCGCCGGCAACCCATAGTCGCCTTGCCAGTCCGTGGTGAGTACGGAGGCCGCAAGGTGACCACCTGAGGAGTGCCCTGAGACGTAGAGGCGCTCCGGGTCAGCACCGAACCGTTCTGCGTTCCGGTAGGCCCATGCCGTCGCATCTCGGACCTGCTTTACGAGTGTGGTGAGCCCGTCTTCTGCCTCTTCGACGCCAGAGAAGTCGAGGATGACCATGGTGCCGCCGTTGGTGACCAAAGCCTCGGTCAGATACGTGAATTCGTTCGCGACGCCGTAGCGCCAAGTGCCACCGTGAATGAACACGTTCATCGGGCCGCCGTCGCTTTGCGCGCGGTAGACGTCTAGGCTCTCTGTCGGCCCCGATCCATAGGCGAACTCTAGTGGCGGTCCTAACCGCGCCTTCGCTAATTGGTTTTTGAATGCGTTCTGCTCTCTGAGCTGCTCTAAGTTCGGAGCGTAGATTCCCTGGTTATAGGCGTCATCCAGCTGCGCCTGATCCATATCCAGCCATACGGCTGGGCCCGTGCGTTGTGTTTCCTGTTGGGCCATTATCCGTGCGGTTGGGATTGCCGCCCCGATGGCGGCGGTGGCTTTAAGGATATCCCGTCGACTGAGACTTTGATGTTTTCGTTCGTTCGTCATGTTGTCGGTTACCTCACTGGATCTCTTGCCCGATAACTGCTGTCGGTTTGATCTCGATCATGGTGCCCGGGCGAGCGAAGCCCACCACGGTGATCAGGGCGCTAGAAGGATAGCGGCCGGTTTCGAAGTACTCTCCTCGAATCTCGACGAATTGGTCGCCGTCGCGGACATCCTGAATGTAGACGGTCATCGTTACGATATCGGACAGTGTGCCACCGTAGTGTGCCAGGCGTTGTTCGATCAGGCGGAAGACTTCGCGCGTCTGTGCTTCGAAGTCGCCCGAGATGTCGGTGCCATTCTCATCTGTGAGTGTCGTGTGACCTGCAACCCAGACGGTCGTGCCGCCCGCCGTGGCGACGGCCCGGGAGAACGCTCGTCGCTCGCCGTACTCGTCGATTAGGTAGTCCTTAGTCACTGGAAGAAGGTCCTGTGCCCATAGAGACGAAGCCGCCAGTGCCAACAGCATGGCTATTAAAGGTGTTCTCATTAGGTTCTTCTCCTGTAACTGTCCGTGGGAATTCGATTCAACGTTTGGACGCAGTATGCCTCCTGCAGCGGGAGATGCTAGAGGAACCACGCCGCCTGATAGGTGAAATACGGAAGGGTTATTTGGGCGGCGACTTCAGAAAGCGTCTGAGGCGAGAGATCACTAGTCGTCGTAGTCCTCCCCGTCGTCTTCCTCGTAAATGAACCCGTCGGATTTGCGTTCCAGGATCCGTACGTAGAGTGTGTTGGGTTCGCGCCGTGACGGTCTGCCGGTCACGATGAGCTCATCACCCTGTTGGAACGTAGAGCGAGAGAAACCGGCCTCGACCATCTCCCAGCGGTCGTCCAACACCAGCATCCAGTCTTCTCCTTCACCTTCGTCTGCTAGCTCGGTTGCCGTGAGAAAGGGGTGGGGGTTGGTGAAACGAAACTCCTTGGTTACTGCGGAGATTGTAATGGACGCACCGGGAGTAAAATCGGCATCAATCGAGTGGTGAGTCCAAGCGAGCCCGACGTACGTACAGAAAATTGCCACGCTCAGGTGCTTCATTATTGACGGTCCTTCATTTGGTTTTCCGGTCCGTTTACTCATGGTATCACGCGAGATACTAGAATCAGGGGCCTCAAAAAGTCCCTCAATAATTCAACGGTTATCCACGACTATTCGGCCGGTCTTGATCACGATTCGAATGTTGAACACGTTCTCGATACCGGTCAGTGGATCGCCATCGAGAATTATAATGTCTGCGAACTTGCCTCTGTCCAGCGTGCCAAGCGCGTCGTCCCGACGTGCGGCCAGGGCAGCGTTCTTCGTCAGAATCGAGAAGATTTCTTGATCGGAAAAGGACTGTCCGAGGGCAGCTAACTCGCGGCGCAGCGCCTCCTGGGGGGGGAAGTCGGAGTCAGTGCCAAAGCCGTAGATAATGTCGGCATCCCAGAGTTCTCTCGCGTTCGCTGGGGCTGGCGAGTCGGGATCGGCCGAGGTAATTGCGTCGAGCGTCGACGTCATGACCACGCCATATTCGGCGTTGTCGCGCCCAGCTTCGACGATGTTCGAAGCCGTTCCCGGCTCCAGACGGCCGATGTGTGGGGTACTGGTAAGGTAGCCACTGCCACCTCGCAAGGCGGCGATCGCATCCCCGACGGACTCTATGTGGGTTATAGCGAGGAGACCTTGTTCATTCGCCTCATCTCTTGCAATAGACATGAGCTCCTGTTCACGCCCGCTCGGCGTCGTGCGCACGGTCGAAGCTATTCCGTCGAGGCCCGCCAGGGCTAGATCCCGCACCGCTTGGCGAATTTGCTCCTCGGTTATTGCGCCTCCCGTAACGTTTGTGAGCGGCACGGGGCCCGTCACCAGAAGCCGCGGTCCCTCGATCTCACGGGATTCCAACCGGTCGCGCAGTTCCAGTATGTGTTCAAGTGAATCATCTGTGGTTACCAGTGTGGTGAAGCCTGTTTCGAGGTACCTCTGCATGTGCTGGGGGGCCTGCTCGAGCCATTCGTCGGGGTCGCCCTGGATAACCTGACGGTGAGCGTCGGTGAAGGCTGAAATAACGGTTAATCCCTCAGCGTCCAGTACGGGAAAGTCTGAGGTACTTGCGTCCTCTTCGTAGGCCGAGATTCGGCCATTACGAATAACGAGTGTGCCTCCTTCGACTATGCCGCCGTTGCCGTCCAGCATTCGCCCATTGCGTATTAGGAGGTTCTGGCCACTAGCGCTTTGAACCAAACCGAGACTCAACAGTAATGTCAGGCCTGTTAGAGTCCTTGTCTTCATATGCTCCGCTCGTCGTGTTCAACTGGATTCATTTAGCTCTACGAGAAAAAGCGGGGGGCGCTCGTCGACGTAGTTATGGTCTATCGGAAGGTACGCTATGTTCTCGTGGACTGCGATGCCCGAGATTTGTCCGCCGCCTTCGATACCTAGTGTGCGAACGACACCTTGGGCCAGATCGATGACGAAAATGGTGTTATAGGTCTCGCTGACGGCAAAAAGCTGTTCGTCCGAATAAGCGAGACCCGAGATCTGATATTCCGTAAGCCTTCGCCCCGGTTTCTCTTGTCCACGGAGACTGTCCTCCAACGCTATTTCTCGAACTAATCTGCCGTTGTGATCCAATATGGATATCGTCAGTGTTTCGTCGGAGGCGAGGTAGTACTCCATCGACTGTGGATTAAAGGCTATGCCGGAGAATTCCGTCTCACCACTGTAACCGGACACCTCGATCTGAGCGTCCGCCGCGAAAGTTAGACCCGCCTCCTTCCGCCACACGTCTATTCTTCCCGTCTCGCCGATGATAGCGATCCGCTTATCATCGATGACGCAGGTCGCTTCCACGCTCCCTTGGCGCATTACTAGAAGCCCTCCGGCCAGCTCCGTTTTGGATTCGATGCTCCTGAAGTCATCACTTACGATAAAAAGCTCCGCCTGATCAGTCACCACGGCGAAAGCATCTTCCTCTTCCAAATAGGAGATGCCGGAGGGTTGCTCGATCTCGGACGGCAGTTCGTAGGCGGGTACCGCGGTAGCGTAGTCTGAGAGCTGGATGGGGCCTAAGCTTGGGTCTGCGATGAGATCGCTCTCGTCGTCACCAAAGTAGTCCAAAAGAATGTAGACGCCTAGCCTGGTGTTGGTCAGGCTCAAGCCGAGGATGATGGCGACCACCACACCTATCAGCGATATGGGTGCATAGGCCCGCAGGTTCCTGCTTGACGGTATCGAATTAATCTCGCCGTCCTTTTTGTTAGTTGTCGGCCGACTGACCGGCTCATTTCGGCAGAGTATACTGCAGGCATCGTGCGAGAGGCCTTTCTGGGCTGAGGGGGACCGATATGGATCGCCGTTCATTTATGGCTCGAGCGGGCGCGGCAGCGGCTGCAACATTCACGGCTGAGATGACTTTGAGTGAGCGCGCCGAGGCGTTTGAGGGCGTAATGATCGATGGGTTACCGCGTCAGGTGACACTGCCAGTGTTATGCGAGCCAGATCGAGAGCGCTCAATGCTTGCGCCAGGGAGTAATCCAAGCGGCGGAGGGGTGCCGGACTTGAAGCTCATCGCGGGTATGCCGGACCCGAGATTGCCCTCGATGCCGGAAAGACCGACCTTGCTCGATTTTTACCGCTACCGAATACCGAATCCTTCCCACATGCTCCAAAGCGCTAATTTGGCCATGAAGAATGGTATGGATGAAAAGGTCATTCTTGCCTGTTTGCTGCATGACATCTCAGTATCTGGTCTCATCCGCACCGATCACGGATTTTGGGGCGCACAGTTGGTGGCCCCTTACGTAGATGAGGAAGTCTCCTGGGCAATACAAAAGCATCAGGCCTTGCGGTTCTTCGCAGACGAGTCGGTCGGGTACGAGTACCCGGAAGCTTACCGTAGGTGGTTCGGGGAAGATCACCAGGTTGAGTCCTGGATACAGGCGGAGTATGAAGAGGCTCGCAACCATCGCTGGTATATGAACGCCCGACTCATCACCGTGAATGATCTATATTCGTTTGATCCCACAGTAACGGACGTGACGATAGAGCAGTTCGAAGACGTGGTCGGGAGACAATTCAAACAGCCCAGAGAAGGGTTGGGTTTTGACGGTTCACCCGTCGCCCATATGTGGCGTACGATGATCTGGCCCAACAGCTGGCTCTAACGGCCGTCGACTTCAGGATTGTTGGCTGATCATCCAGAACAATCTTGGGATCTTGGTTGCTTTCTAGTCAGGGGCTCTCCGGTCAGGCCTTAGCACGGTTGGCTCGGCAGACTAGAGGTTTGCCCACAGACTTACCCCACCGATTTTGTGGAAAATGCGGCTATTGCGCCGGCTCGATCCGCAACACGGCTCCCGCTTCGTGGTCGGTGGTCAGGTACAGCAAGCCGTCCGGGCCCTGGCGGATATCGCGTATTCGCTGTTGAAGGTCAACCAGAAGTGACTCCCGGCGAAGTTCCTCCATGTTCTCATTGAAGAGGATACGTTCGACATGGCCGGTGCCTGGGATCTGTCCGGTTTTTAATCCACCGACGAAGACATCGCCCTTCCATTTCGGCAATGCGTCACCGGTATAAAAGGCTAACCCGGAGACTGCAATGGATGGCATCCAGAACACGACCGGCGGCTCGAAGCCAGAGTGACCGGGGTAATCTCCTTGCCACGGGCCCGGATACGTACGTCCGTAACTGACGATCGGCCATCCGTAGTTGGCGGTCGGTCGGATGATATTGATCTCGTCACCGCCGTTCGGACCATTTTCAGCCAGCCACAGGGAGCCCGTTTCCGGGTGCACCGCTAGCCCTAGCGGTGCACGATGGCCGTACGAGTACACCTCGGGTTTATGCCCTTCAAGGCCGACGAACGGGTTGTCGCTCGGCACGCTACCGTCGTCCCGGAGCCTCAAGACCTTGCCTGCGTGACTGTTCAGGTCCTGGGCGCCGTTACCATTCGTGGTCATGTAGAGCATGCCGTCATGTCCGAAAGCGATCCGGGACCGGATACCGCCTTCCGGGATGAAGATGTCGCTCATATCCGTGAGCGCTGCACCGTCCCAGCGTCCACGCGCGAGCGCTAGCCTGTAGTCGTCGCCGGTAAGCGGTTTCGCGTAGGTAAGATAAATGAAACGGTTCTCATCGAAATTCGGGTGCAGTGCGATATCCATGTAGCCGTGAACTGAGCCCGGCACACTGGATAGGCCGCGGTAAACTGATGCTGGACCGCCCGCGACGGGCTCAGGATCGAGAATACCGTTGCGGATTGTGCGCAGCCGGCCCGTGCGTTCGGTGACCAGTATTTCGCCGCTCGGAAGAAATGCCAGACTGTAGGGGTAGACGAGCCCAGTCGCGACCACCACGACCCGGATGTCCTGCCCTTCAGCCGTCGCGTATTCCACCGGTTTTTCCGGCAGTGGTTGCTCGGCTAGGCCTTGCGGTGGGACCGGGCGGCCATTTTCTTCGAACGGGACACTTTGTTGGGTGAGTCCCATTTGCGAGTAAATCGCGCAGAACACTAGGGTAGTGATCCACGGACGCATGCACTTTAGAGGGTAAGGGGTTCTCATTGTTCTGCCTCCCTTTGTTCGATGCGATCAGTATAGCGTGACTCGCATGTTGCCAACGAGAGACGGTCTAATGCTCAGGTGAATAGTGCGTAGTCATCGTTGCAGTGACGCCGAGTATGAGGATGATGAGCATGATTTCTGCAGCGACCGATCGCCGGAAGAGAACCGCGGATGGTTGGTGACCAGACTCCAGAGCAGGGCCGAGTCTACATTTGTTCAATGCGGCAAGACCCATCAATGTGCTAAAGCTCAGTACCTTGACGATCAGCAAGATGCCGTAGGGCGATCCCAAGCTGCTGACACTGGGTAGCAGCACAAGCGCCATGCCAACTCCCGCGAGGAAGATAAACGGGACGATTCGGATGGCGATGGATGAGAAATGTCTTATGAGGTTTCCCGCATCCGGTTCGCGGGCGCTGGCGAGGTGCAAGGGTATCAGTGACCCGAACCAGAACGAAGCGGCGAGCAGGTGAGTCGTGAGCAAGCCGCTCAGCAGCCAACGCTGGTCACTAGCAACAGTGTGTCCCATGAAGCTGAAAGAGAGAGCAATGAGGGCGACACCCACCAAAGCGAATCGGGCGGGTGGATCCTTGGATCGAAGCAGTGCGAATCCGACGATCGCCGCCCCGAGGAGCCGCATCGATTGGGAGACGCCTAGGTTTGACGTCACAACGAATGCGTGCATGGAGACGTCGAATATCCCAGATAGGGTTCCGGTTAGTCTTGCGGGTTCTAGCAGGTACCGAGCTACGACGAGGATCGTACCGATGAAGGCGGCGACTACTCCTAGGGAGCGAACAGAACTACTTGTCTTCACCAAGCGGTTTCTGAAGAGGATAAGGTATAGAGCAACGCCTGCTGCTTGGAGAAGGGTTATGAAGGTCGTTGCCCGTAGGACAACTACGAGGCTATCCAGCGCGTTGGGCAACGACTAGTCTCGAGATACCAGCTCGGCAACCTCGAATTGAAATTCACCGGAGACGACATGCGTGTCCGCACCAACCGCACGCCAGCTAACCAGATAGGCCCCCGACGGTAGGCTCGGTGCTGCGATAACGAACTCCTGCTGTGTCGTTGTGGGAAGAGAGCCGAGGTCGACTGGCTCACCGGCTCCGTCCTCGAGCAAGAGTCCCATGAGCCGAACCTCTGTGGAAAACGATAGGGTAATGGTCTTAGGCGCAGCTGTCTCGATCGCCTTATCGGCAGGGGCGGAACCGGACAGCTCCGTGTGCGCCTGGGCATTGAAGGCGATCCATGAGAGGGCTGTAAGCAATATCGTTGAATAGTTTTTCATGGAGTTCTCCCTGCCAACCCAAAGATAACGGGTCTATTGGCTCGGAGCAACGCTTGTTGGTTTGGAACGATACGTAGTTCTCGTATGGTCCGGGGCGATGGCACTATTGCGAGCATCTATACGGTGGGCGCCGGTAGATCCCGCCAGCGGTGACAAGTAAGCTCGTGGGAAGTGCTCATCGTATCTGTACGCGGAGGCTCCTGCCTGCAACGGTCTATAGCGTAGGCGCAGCGCGTGTGGAAACGGCACCCTGAGGGTGGAGTGATCGGGGAAGGCACGTCTCCCTCCAACACGACGCGTTCTCGATGAAGGTCGGGGTCCGGGGTCGGAATGGCGGACACCAAGGCACGGGTATACGGGTGGCCCGGGCGTTCATAGATCTCCCGCGAGGGCGCCTGTTCTACGATCTGGCCCAGATACATCACTGCTACGCGATCCGACACGTGTCGCACCACGGATAAATCGTGTGCAATAAACAAGAGCGCCAGATCCATGTCGCGCTGCAGCTCCAGCAACAGGTTGATGATCTGGGCCCGGACAGACACATCCAGGGCCGATACCGCCTCATCGCAGATAATCAGCTTAGGCTCTAGGGCAATCGCTCTGGCGATGCCGATCCTTTGCCGTTGCCCACCGGAGAATTCATGGGGAAACCGGCTGACCGCGTCTCTGGGCAGGCCTACCCGCTCCAGCAGGTCTTGCGCCCAGCCGCGCCTCTCGATAGGCGTGCCCATTTTGTGAATAACAAACGGTTCCTCAAGGATTCTCCCCACCGTGTGCCGAGCGTTGAGTGACTCCATGGGATCCTGGAAGATGATTTGCATATCGCGGCGCACAGAATGCCATTCGGATCGACTCAACTCGCTCAGATCACGGCCTTCGAAGAATACCTGGCCCTGGGTCGGACGCAGTAAATTGAGAATGACTCTTCCCACTGTGCTCTTGCCGCAGCCCGACTCTCCCACCAGACCCAGCGTCTCGCCGCGATGTACTTTCAAAGACACATCATCAACCGCATGTACGTCGCCCACCTTGCGCAGGAACACGCCAGCACGTACCGGGAAAAATTTGGTCAGCGATCGAATTTCCAGAACTGGCGTACTCATTCGGTGACTCGGCGCCAATGGTGGCACGCGACCTCGTGATTGGGCTGACAGCGGTCCAGTTCCGGTACTTCGATGCCACAGCGTTTGTCGGTGTACGAGCAGCGATTGGAAAACCGGCACCCCGAGGGCAGTGCGTTCAGAGCTGGTACGACGCCCTCGATGGTGGGTAGGGGAGTCTTCAAGGGCGTGTCGAGTCGCGGGATCGAGTGGATCAGACCCTGGGTGTAGGGATGACGCGGAGTACGGAAAAGCTGCTTGGCCGATGCCCTCTCGGCGATCCGTCCCGCATACATCACGAGCACCTCGTCGCAGATCTGAGCTACCACACCCAGATCGTGGGTGATGAAGATGATGGCCATGCCGTGGCTGCGCTGCAGCTCCGACAGCAGTTCCAGTATTTGCGCCTGGATGGTCACGTCGAGTGCGGTAGTGGGCTCATCGGCGATCAGAACCTCCGGGTTGCCGGACAACGCCATCGCGATCATCACTCGCTGGCGCATGCCGCCCGAGAGTTGATGCGGGTACTCTCTAAGGCGTTGCTCAGGTGCCGGAATACCAACCTGCTCGAGCAGTTCGATGGCGCGCGCTTGTCGTGTGGCTTGGGTCAGATCGGGTTGGTATATCTCAATTGTCTCCTGGAGTTGCTTGCCGATCCGGTGTACGGGATTCAGCGCGGTCATCGGCTCCTGAAAAATCATCCCAATCCTTCGGCCGCGAACCGAGGCGAGTGCGTTCGTTGTTGGATCGGAGATTAGCTCCCCCTTGAGGAGGATCTCCCCATGCTCGAGGACTCCTGCGGGTTTGGGTAGTAAGCCCATTACGGCCAACGCGCTGACCGTCTTACCACAACCGGATTCCCCCACGAGCCCTAAGGTGGTGCCAGCATGAACCTCATAGCTCATGCCGTCGACGACCCGCGTGAAGCCTTCTTCAGTATGAAACCCGCAGCTTAGGTCTCTAACCGTCAGGATCGATTCGGTCATGAATCATTCGACGCGCCAGGTCGTATCGGCGATGTTGACAACTTCGAACGTGTCGCCGCGGTCCTTCGCGGCTAGAGTCTCAGCTTTGATCTCCTCATCGATCCAGAACACGCCCTCAACCATCGGGTTGAAGATTACCTCCGTTGTTCGTGAGGCGTAGTGTTCGGGTAGCCTTAGCCAACGCCAGTAGGCCTCTCGCGTGTACGGGACCTTATAGGTCGGGATGAAGACGCCTGATTCATGGACTATTTGTTCAAGTTGATGAGCGAGGCGTATGCGAGTCTCTTTGTCGGTGGCGGCGCGATACTCCATGATCAACGCATCCATCTCCGGGCTGTCGGTGTTGGTGATGTTATTGGTTTGGGGCTTGTGGGCGTTTTCGGAGTGGTAGTGTTGCCAGAATCTCGGCGTAAGACCGATGCCCCAGGCCATCCAGGCGACCTGGTGTTGTTTTTCAAGGATCTGCTTGAATGCCGCTGAGGAATCGAGCAACTGGAGATTCAGTTCAATGCCAGCTTTCTTCGCTTCTTCGCGTAGCAGCACGAGTCGCGGCGTGTGCTCCTGTGTGCTGTACACCACCCTAAGAGAGAGACGCTGCCCGTCCCTCACTCGGATTCCATCGGGACCGCGGTTTGGGAATCCAGCGGCGTCCAGGTACTCATCCGCCTTCTGTAGGTCAAACTCCCGTGGCTGGATGTTCGGGTTCGAGTAATCCCAATATCCATCGTGGTGAGTTTTGAGTCTCTCGTAGTCACCGCGCAACACCGTTGAGAGAAGAAGATCGATATTCATCGCATGGGCGAGACCGAGTCGCACGTTCCGGTCCGCGAACATCGGATCATCCGTGTTCAGCCATAGGCCGGCAGAGGGTTGAGGCGTATCTGTGTAGAATTTGATTCGGTTGATATAGCCGTTGTCGAAGGGCTCGCCCTGCGCTTTCTCATGCCAGAACCGGGGCATCAGCACTGGAAAAGCATCGATCTCGCCGCGCAGGAAATATTCCCAGGCCACATTCATGTCTCTGATTACGGTGACTCGGACCGTGTCAGGGTTGAAGCGCTTGGCAAGATAGCGTTTGTCGTTGCCCCACCAGTCTTCGTTACGCCCGAATTCCACGAACTGCCCTTTTTCGACCCTGGAGATCCGATACGCTCCGGTGCCGGGTTCCGATCTCCAGTTGTAGTCTTGTACCCAGTTTTCATCCAGCTTATGGAAATGTCTTGGCGTTGGGTTTAGGCCGTATTCATATAGCAACTCTTCCCTTGGTTTCGCCGTGGCACCCTCGACTGAGATTGTGTGGTCGTCGTATTTGACAACGCTCACGATCTGGTTGGTGTAGTGGTTGTTGTACCAGGGGGCAACGATGTGTTCCGAGCGCATGAAGTCGATCGTGAACAGGTAGTCGTCTGCGGTGACTAACTCACCGTCGGACCAACGGGCATCGGGATCAAGCCTGTAGTAGACCGTCTTTCCTTCGGGACCGAACGCCCAATGGGTTGCCAGCTGGGGGATAAAATTGAGCGTATTCGGGTGAATGCTCACGAGCCCCAAGTTGGTGTACCGCTTGTACGCGGAGAAACTGTCGTTGGAGTCGGGGCCGACTGTTCTCAAAGTCAGGGGGAAGCTGAGCACGGAGGTGTTGAATGTCCCTCCGAGTGTTGCCTCAGGTGAAGACCATACCGGGTCATTTACATTGGTGACCCACTCCAACCCTTCCGGCAGTGGAACACTTTCGTAGGTCGGTAGTTCCTCGACGAAGTGGGACTGGAGCGTCAGTTCGTCGGTATCCGTGTCAGGAAGAACCTGGCCCGATTCTTGCGGTACATCATCCTGACCGCAGGCTACGAGAAAGAGACTCGGTACGAGAAAGAGCACTCTCTTCATGATTGGGCTCCGAGGGGCTGAATGATTATATTCTACTCGTAAAATGTGAATTTCTTGGGGTCAAAGGCTTCGCGGATGGCTTCCCCAATGTAGGCGACCATCAAGAGCACCAGGGTCATGGCCGCCACCACGGAGGTCACGATCCAAGGGGCTTGCAAATTGGCCGTGCCCTGGGCCAGGAGTTCCCCCCAGCTCGGGGTGGGGGGCGGCAACCCGAATCCGAGATAGTCCAGGGCCGTGAGTGCTGTCACGCCTGACGCTACCGAGAACGGAATGAATGTCACGACAATGGAGATGGAATTCGGAAGAATGTGACGGAAGACAATGCGGGTGTTTGATGCGCCGAGTGCGTGGGCGGCCGCCACGTACTCCCGCGCTTTTTCCTTATAGGTGGAGGTGCGCATGTACCAGGTCATTCCCATCCAGCCGAAGATCACCATCACGGTCACCAGTGTCCAAAAGGTCGGTACGACGACGGATGCGACGATCATGATCACATAGAGAAATGGGACGTTGGACCAGATTTCTATAAGACGCTGGAAGAACAGGTCGAACGCACCGCCCCAAAAGCCCATGGCGCAGCCGATGGTGATACCGAGGAGATAGTTACATGCGAGAAGGATCATGGAAAAGGCCATGGCAAGACGAAACCCGTAGACGAGTCTCGCTAGAATGTCCCGACCCGAGACGTCGGTCCCGAGGAAGTGTTTGTCCTCAAAGCTTGGTGAATACGGAGGAAATGAGTCTAGCTGGAAGTTTGTCTCGAAGGCACTGTAGGGCACGGGTGACAACAACACCCAGTTGGCGGGCTGACTCTCAAAGTGCGTCTTGAGGTCTCGGTAGTTCGTCTCGTACTCATAGCCAAGTCCGAATTCAGTGCCTGGAATAAAGGCGCTGTAAGTCGGGAAGTAAAGATTTCCATCATATCTGACGGCAATCGCGCGATTATTTACGAGGAGTTCAGCAACCAGGCTCATAGCCAGCAGTACAGTAATACCGATCAGCGAGTAGTAACCTCGCTTGATGGATCGGAACCGTTGCCATTGCTTTGCCGTCTGTGGGTTTAGTCGGAATATTTTCATGGCTTCATTGTCCAAATTTCACTCTGGGGTCAACAAGCGCCACACAGATATCCGAAAGAATGTTGCCGACTAAGAACAGTAACGATGAGATGACGAGGATGCCCATGACAACGGGGTAGTCACGCTCCACCAACGACTCGAATCCGAGAAGGCCAAAGCCATCAATGTTGAAGATTCTCTCGATGAGAAAAGAGCCGGTCAGTATCAGAGAAATATTGTTGCCGAACGATGTTGCGATTGGGATTAGGCTGTTGCGTAGTGCGTGCTTTGTCACCGCTTGGCGGAACGTCAGTCCCTTGGCGATCGCGGTGCGCACATAATCTGCAGCGAGGTTGTCCATCAACGAATTTTTCATCATGAAAGTAGTTACTGCGAAGCTGCCAGCCATATAGGACAAAAGGGGCAGGATCGCGTGGTATCCAATGTCTATGGCCTTCTCCGACGGGCCAAGCTGATCGAAGTTGTTACTGGCGAAACCTCCTAATGGAAACCACTCAAGCTGTGATGCGAAGAACGTGAGCAGGGCGATACCCACTACGTAACTGGGTATCGCGTACCCGAAGAACACCAAGCCTGAACTCACGTTGTCGAAGTGACTCTTGTGTCGGATGGCTTTTGCCATGCCGAGGGGGATACACACGGCATAGGTCAGGATCAATGTCGTCAGGCCATAGAAAATCGAGATGGGGAAGCGCCCCTTGATCGTGTCCCAGACGGGTTCGTTGTAGCGCGTGGAGGTGCCTAGGTCCAAGACGAGGACTTGGCGCAGCCAGTCGAAATAACTGATGAGCACTGGTTTGTCGAAACCGTAATAGGCTCGGAGTTGATCGAGCTGGGCTTCCGAGAGTCCGGTGGGCCCCATGGTTCCCGGCGCGGCTAGGGCTGCACCACCGTCTGTTCCGGCGAGGAGCGCCTCGTTCAACGCTCGTTCGATCGGTCCGCCAGGGACGAGGCGTGTGACCGCAAACACGAGTAACGTGATACCGACGAATGTGGGGATGATCAGCAGGAACCGCCGGATGAAGTAGCTCGTCATCTCCATGAAGGTAGCCTACCTCAATTGGATTAGTTAAGAGTGCACTGCTCGTTCATGATCTCGAGGACCTTTCGGCTAAACCTATGCTCGTCCTTCTGGCGCTCGGGCCCCGTTTTTCTGCAGCGGATAACGGGCGCCAATCCTCGATCACCGGTCACCGGGGTGGTTCGCTCTTCGCTAGGCCAGCTGGGATTTCGAGCCTGTCAGCATTGAAAGTCAGCGACAACATATTTCCAAAATCTAAGGTATAGTGGCAGGTCAGTGCTATAACTCCTTAAACATATTAGAAGAACAAGGAGACCTAAAAGTGTTTGATCTGAATAAGAAGGGCCTAGCCGCTCCCACTCAACAGCGAACGAATGCGGGCGGTGGCCATGATTCCCACGCTGGCACCCGAAGAGCCAGCAGCGACTCACAGACCGGCGACATGGCCGTCATCGGACAGTCCATCAAGATAGAAGGCGACCTGCGTGGTGATGAGGACCTTCGCATCGAAGGCAGCGTCACCGGCTCGATCCACTTGCCGAATCATAGTCTCACGATCGGCAAGAACGGGTGCATTAAGGCGGACGCGTACGCGAAATCGGTGGTTGTCGATGGCGAGGTGAATGGGGACCTTTACGGTTCCGAGTGTGTGAGTATTCGAGCTAACGCTCAGGTCGAATGCAACGTGGTAGCGGCCCGAGTGAGCTTGGAAGAGGGCGCTCGTTTCAAGGGCTCTATCGACATGGATCCGGAGCGGGTCAAAGATTCGCTCGGCAAGAAACTTGGCTCACGTGAGCGGGCCAGTGACTCTGGTGGGAAACCCCGCTCGACACCAGCTGCTGCTCTTAATTCTCGTGCTGCGGAGCCGGGAGCCGCGCAGCGAACCGGGAACGCAAAAAGCTCCAAGGCCGAGCCGGCTCACTAACGAACTCGTTCTTAAATGCGGGCCCATAGCGTCAGCGAGCCCCTGGGCTCTTCCATGGTGCGCGCACATTTTGACGCGCCTCGCGAGTTCAGTGTGCCACTGTTCCGTTCGTTGATCGATAACCTTAACGAGGATCGAAGGTGGGTTATTCTCGATCTCGGTGCGGCGCGCCCGCAAACTGTCGAGCTGCTCAGTCGTTTTCGTTGCCGGTTGGAAATCGCCGATCTGGGGGCCACGGTGTCCGCATCAGGGGTCGGCGCGGGCGATCCGGTTCGCTTCACCGGCCTCTCGAAGGCACTTCACGCTACTCCAGACAACGAGCCGGTCGACATCGTTTTTTGTTGGGATTTCCTAAACTACTTAATTCCTGAGCAGATGACCGAACTGGTAGAGGGGATCGCAGCTAGGTGCCGCCCCGATGCTTTCGTGCACGCACTAATTGCGTATTCGGATCCGCTGATGTTCCAGCGGCCGGGGCAGTTTATGCCGGTCGACGATGGGCGATTGCTCAGTCTGTCAACAGAGAAGCCGCAGTGCCTTGCACCTCGCTACTCACCTGAGGACCTCACTTCTTGGATGCCAGGCGTCACCATCGAGCGTGTCCGTTTGCTCACGAATGGTATGCAGGAGTACTTGTTCCGGCTGAGCGACGTCGCCGGAGCCTCCGGATTCGCAAAAGATCATTGAGAGCATGCAGCTGCCATTGTTAAGGAGGCAGAGCCCCTCGACCGCGAGCGGCTGGTGGGAGGTGTTCCCGAGTGCAGCGTATCCGTTGCGCGTTCGATAAACCACGAGGGCCAAACGGGTTACGGATTGAGCTGATACTTGCGAGCAGACTGGGGTCTCTCGTCAAGGTAGAATCGAGCCAGGTTGATCAGGAGAGTCTCCGATGCCTAGCCTAGTATTCGTGTCGTCCAGTGCAGCCGTTCTCACAGCCGCTGCCCTTTGGGTGTCAGCGGTCGTGGCGCAAAACCCACCACCATCCGCCCTCGTCAACCAACGTTCTCAGGAGACCCTGGACGCCGCGCGGGCTGCGTCCCCGCGCAGTTCGGAGGAGACGTTCGCCTACTTTGAAGACGAAGCCGAAGTTGCACTCGCCCGTGCCGTCGAAACCGTGTGGGACCCAGAGCGCCCTCGAGAAAGGTCGCCGCGTACCTCCTGGGGCGATCCGGACATCGGCGGATACTGGATGAGCGTGTCCTATACTCCGCTGGAGCGTCCCGATGAGTTGGCGGGAAAAGCCCTATACACACCGCAGGAGGCGATCGAGGCGTTTCAGCGAGCTGTAATCCAGGACGCCTCGGTTGATCCGGCCACGGTTCACTATGATTGGACGGAGTTCGGGATGGATAACTGGCAGAGCCCGATTCGCCCCAACCGACGTACGGCGCTGATCGTCGATCCCTTGGATGGAAAAGTCCCCGCGCTCACTGCAGAGGGGCGAGCGCGTTATGAGGCGCACGCTCGCCGTCATACTGTAGAGACGCGGGGTGTGGCCGAGCGCTGTATCGTGGGGGGCGAGGGGCCACCGAGGGTTCCTTTTACCCAGCAGATCGGCGAGTCGCAGATCTTACAGACACCTGATTACATAGTCCTGATCGCACAGAGCAATAGTGACGTACGTATCATCCCCCTCGACGGGCGTCCATCGATACCCGGCAATCTTCGTCACTGGCTGGGCTCGTCGCGTGGTCACTGGGAGGGTGATACGCTGGTGATCGAGACGTCGCACTTTCATCCGGATCGAAGTTGGACACGACCCAGGGAGTTGGGTGGGAATCTACAACTCGTCGAACGTTTGGCCCGTGTCGAGGATGGCATGCTCTTGTATGAAGCTACGTTGACCGATCCGACCACATGGGTAGCGCCTTGGACCATGGAGATTCCGTGGCCGAGGATGGAGCCACCAGGGCTATTCGAGTGGGCCTGTCACGAACAAAACTACGGGATAATCAATGTCCTTAGGGGGGCGAGAACGCGCGCTGCCGAGTACGAGGCAGAGGCGGCGAGGTGATTCGGCTAAAGCCCTCCGGGCTTGGACTTCGGAGCACCATTTCTCGGTCGCTTCTGGGGTGTGGACGATAGCGGCATGAGTGAGTTCTTCCGGCGAGCCCCGCGGTTATTCTGCGCCACGTTCCTGGTCGTGGTTTCCATAGCGTTGTCGCCGTTCGATGCCTATGGCCAGTTGAGGCGAGTCGCCATCGGCTCCAATCCGGCGGGGACCAATTACTTTCTCGTTGCGAGCGGAATCGCGAAGCTCCTGCAGGATGAGACGCAGATTCAATCGACCGTGAGGCCTTTCTCCGGATCGTCTGTCTATATACCGATGCTTCAGCGGGGCGAGATCGCGCTCGGCATGAACACGCAGCTCGACACCTACGTTGCCTATTCGGGAATCGAGCCCTATCCGGTGTCGATGAGCAATCTGCGCCTGCTGGTATCGCTCATGCCACTTTTGGATAACTTTCTGGTAAGGGAGGACTCGGGGATCGAGACCATCGAGGACCTGGCAGGTCGCCGAGTGATTACGGCCATCAGGGCCAACGTGGCATTGGAGCGCTGGCATTTGGCGTTGCTCGAGACGGGCGGTCTTGGTTCGGGCGACATCGATGCAGTCAGTGCGGGGAGTCTCCCGGACGGTATACGCATGCTTACTGAGGGACGAGCCGATGCGGCACCGATCGGTCTCGACACGGCGCTCGTGCGTCAGGCGGACGCCACCATCCCAGGCGGCGTCCGCTTCGTCGGCATGGGAGCCGACGAGTCGAAAGTACTTGAGTCCCTACCTGGTGCGAGGGTTGATGTGGCCGATTCCGACTCTGTCGGCGTACCGGAGCCGACGCGGGTGGCGAGGTTCGATAGTTACCTCAATACCGGCCCGCACGTTTCCGGAGATGATGCTTACTTGATCGTCAAGACCATTCATGAGCAATGGGAGTCGTTGCGCCAGGACTATTCTCTACTGAGCCCGATATCCGCGGACATGATCGCGCCTGCCGATAGCCCTCACCCCTACCACCCCGGTGCAGTTCGTTACTGGCGAGAGGTTGGCCTTTGGACGAACGCCCATGAAACCAACCAGACACGCACACTTGCCGCTGGCGGGCCGTAACCTGTCGCGCTTTCCGGGGGGGTAGTTGTGCGGGGATTCCTGAGCTTACTGGAGAAGTTCTATCTGGGCGCCATTGTTTTTGTCGGTGTCGCCTGGGTTCTCGACGTCCCCCAGTACTTCGGGTTTTCGTTGATATCGGTTGAGTGGATGGGTCCGATGCTCTCCGTCGGCATCGCTGCGGCTTATCTCAGACATCCCTATAGGTCGAAAGCGGGCGTTCTAGAGCTCACCCTCGGCCTGGTGGCCATCTGCTCCTGGTCGTGGATGTCACTGAACTACTCCGACTGGATTATCGATATTTTCGGGTATACGCCCGAGAAGTACCTGCCGGGCCTGATCGCGATTCTTCTTCTGATGGAGGCACTCAGGAAATCGGCCGGGCTACCCATCAGTATCCTGGTCTGGGTTCTCATCGCTTACGGATTCTTTGGCTATCTCATGCCTCAGCCCTTCGAGGCCGAGCAGCTGCAGATGCCGCGATTGATTATGTATTTGTACGCAGATTCCAACGGCGTGCCGGGCTTGGTGCTCTCCGTCGTCGGCAGGTTGGTGTTCGCTTTTATCATCCTCGGTAAGTTAATGGAGGTCACGGGCGCCACCAAGTTCTTCACGGACCTAGCACTGTCAGGGATGGGCCACCGGCGGGGCGGTCCGGCTAAGGTGGCGGTGGTGGCCTCGAGCATTTTCGGTTCCATAAACGGCACCTCCGTCGGCAACATCATGTCCACGGGTATCATCACCATCCCGTTGATGAAAAAAGCTGGGTTCAAGCCCCATTACGCGGCGGCAATCGAGGCGGTAGCCTCTAACGGTGGGCAATTCGCACCACCCGTAATGGGTGCGACAGCCTTCCTTATCGCCGAGTTTCTGCAGGTGAGTTACACGGAAGTCGTCACCGCGGCAGCGGTGCCAGCTGTGCTTTACTACGTCTGTCTTTTTTCGCAGGTTGATGCCATCGCGTTGCGCGACGGTTTGCATGGTCTCCCGAGGGAAGAGTTGCCCAGCGGTCGTGACGAGTTGCGTAAGGGTTGGGTCTTCCTGCTTCCACTCACCGTACTGTTGTATTTACTGTTCTGGCGCGGTTTCAATCCTGCCGTCGCGGCTCTCTGGGCGGCCGGATCGCTGTTGGTGCTGTCGGCGGTCCGAGACCGCCGGCTGCTTCGACGGGAGGAGTGGGCGGATCTGGTCATAGGTGGCGGAGCCAATATGCTGCCCTTGTTGATGATTGGGGGTGGCGCGGGTGTCGTTATCGGCATCATGAATGTGACCGGACTTGGGTTCTCCCTCTCACTCGTTCTCACGCAGATTGGAGAGAATGCCGGGATGCTAGCAATGCTGATGATGACCGGCGGTATTGCAATAATTCTTGGTATGGGAATGCCTACTGCAGCGATCTATGTCATGCTCTCGGTGATCCTCGCGCCCGCCCTTGTCGAGATGGGGGTCTCTCCGATAGCCGCTCATCTTTTCATTTTTTACTTCGGTCTCTTGTCTTTCCTCACGCCGCCCGTGGCCATCGCCAGCTTCGTTGCAGCGGGTCTGGCAAACAGCAGGATGTGGCTCACCTCGTGGGTCGGTGTGCAACTGGCGGCTGTGGCCTATCTCTTGCCCTTTCTCTGGAGCTATAACGAGGCGCTGTTGCTGCAGAGCTCGCCTTTGGCCAACGTCTATGCGGTCGGTACAGCGCTGGTCGCCGCTTTACTGATCGCGAGGGCGTTGCAGACGGCGGCTGCTGGGACGAAGAAGGCTGTGGTGACCGGTGTTCTGCTATTCGGTGGTGCGCTCGCGATCGGCAGCAGCACGGTTTGGTTGGGGGATGAGGCTGTGCTAACCATGGTGGCCGCCGTCATCGGTCTCGGTGTGCTTTTCCTCACCGGGCCGGGTCGAAGGTGGGCGTTTGCCTAAGGCCGTTGTCCTAGGGGGCTACCAGTAACCGATCATGCGTCCTGCACTGAGGGCGGTGATCCAACATGCCAGCGACGTCCCACCCGCGACGATGAGCTGACGCCTCTCGTGCGGTAGTGGCTCCCGGGAACTTCGCTCCCGCCAGGCGGGTAAAAAGCTCACTGCCACGGCGTTTAGCAGGCCCAGCGCGATGGCAGGGAATTTGATCAGTAGAAACGGGTTGCCGATATAGTCAATTGCGTTGGCGGTGATCATGCAGATCCCACTGAGGGTCGCGAGCGTAAAGCCCACCGCCGCGAGCGGTAGAGCTGGGGTTGCAATCGTATCGAGCCCAATACGCCGCCACAGACCCACCAAACGCAGGTCCAGCACGAGGATAGATCCGAATAATGTGGAAATTCCGAGGATATGGGCTAGGTTGAAGATACCGTAGCTCCAGACGCCCATACCACGCATCGCGACGCCGAGGGCAGAGCCCTCGACCCCCGTCAGGAATTCAGCCAAGGTGTCGCTGCAGCGTCAGGACTTAAGAAATACGATTCGGATAGACGTCGTAGTTCTTGCCGTCATAGATCACTCGGACGGTCTTGACCTCGAAGCTCTGCGGGTTGCTATTCCGATTACCCAAGATCGAAATCTCAGCGCCTACGGGAATAGTCTCTTCGGTCAGACCCGAACGCGAGGCTCTCCGCGGTGGTGACATAGTGATGTGCCAAATCCGACCGCTCTCGTCTTCGAGCTGCAGCGTCGCATGAGGACCGGACAGGTCGACAGACGAATGCAACTTCCCGGTCAGCTGGAACCGCGTCCCCTCCTGGCCACTCCAACCGTGATGGGCCATTACTTGCGATGCCGCGAGCAAAAGCCCGAAAGCTCCCAAGCCAACTAGAATTCGTTTGTGCATGCTTGACTCCTCAATGAGCTTGAACGCTTCACAATCCGCTCAAAGATACCATATCTTCGTCCATAGGCAGAGCGTTCACGATTCAGATTGGGCAGCCCAAAGGCGCTGGTCCCCGGAGCCGGGGCTAGGTAACGTATGGATTGTGGCATCCCCAGGCACACCTCGGCCCGGCCACGTGCCGCTCGAAACCAAGCCCATGATAATGTTCAGCCTACGATGAGCGTAAGAACCAGTTAGCGGATTAGACTGCGTGTCGGCGACCTTTGACGCGATCCTTTTTGACCTCCTCACTGCGTTGGTGGATTCGTGGTCTTTGTGGGATGACCTGGCGGGGGACGCGGAACTCGGAAGGAGTTGGCGGATGCGTTATCTTGAGATGACGTATGCCACCCCGGCATATTGTCCCTACCTCTCGCTAGTGGCGGAGTCGGCTGTGGCCTCTGGACTTCCCGAGTCGAAAGCCGCTGAAATGGACGAACGCTGGGATAAGTTACGGCCCTGGCCAGAGGCCACAGATGTCGTATCGGCTCTAGCTTCCAGAAAAACAGTTGCGGTCGTCACCAACTGTTCCGAAAGACTCGGGGAACGGGCGGCGGCTAGGGTAAGTACGTGCTTCGATGTTGTGGTGACGGCAGAACGCGCCGGGTACTACAAGCCCAGCCCCCAGATCTACGGTATAGCGCTCGAGGAACTAGGAGTTGCTGCGGAACGCGTGCTTTATGTGGCGGGCTCGCCGTTCGATGTGTGTGGGGCACATGCGTTGGGAATGCCGGTTTATTGGCACAACCGCATCGGTTTGGCCCATGGCGAAGCCGAGGCGATAGCGCTGGACGTGCGCGCCGACCTCCATGGTTTGCCGGAGCTCATTTCCTGAGGCACTCGCGAGGCCTCGATTGACTACATCTGAGGTTTAGTCGGGGATAACTGCGACCGCCTCGATCTCTAAGACGAAACGCGGATCGGCGGCGACACGCACGATCTCAATGGTAGTGCTCGCCGGCCGATGATCGGGGCCCCAGTATCGGTTCATGACTTCCTGGATGACGTCTTGATTTGCGGCGACGTCCTGGACGAATTTAGTGACCTGGATGACATCAGTGATTTCCCCGCCAGCGGCCTCCACGGTCCGTTTTATTCGTTCCATGACTCTCACGGTCGCCGCTTCAGCGCCGAAATCGAGATGGTCGAACTCGGTCGGGTCGTGAGGGTGGCTGTGGGGAACCGGTGCACCGCTGGTCCCAGACAGGAACAGTATTCTGCCGCCGCGCACGCTGATCGCGGAGGTGAACGGCATGTTCGCACCAGCCGCGGGTTCGGTTCCCGGAATATGTACGTACTCGAAATGTTGATTTCCCATTCCGCAGCCAGCGATCACCAGAGTGACGGCGGCAAGACTCAGGGCCCATGTTCTGCGGTGAGGGGACAGTGTGAATGAATCCATGATTTTTCCTCTTCCCGTGTAGCGTGCCTTACGTCCGTTACAGCCTTAGGGTGATGCGTAAAGTTCCTCGTCAACAGATGGTGACGAAACAAGAGGGGTCGGGCTTGACGTTCGGAGTGGTCTAGTAAGTACAGATAGGGTATCGAGCCTGCATAAATCGATGAGCCTGCTCTAATTTTCTTTTGTCACTGTGGTAGAAAGCCTCTCGTCGCCTCCGCATCGCAATCGAACGGCGTCATCTCTATCTGGGGGGAGTAAATAAGATCCCTCGAATGTGTCATCGACCCCACGATGTACTCGGGATCTTCCAGCATGAATTCGACCGTCAAGCGAGTACCGTCCTCATGCAGCCGATAACGCTCGACTACGTGCTTCTGGGCGCCCGAAGGGATTCCATTTTGGTATGGAGAACGATTGTCCGCGAAGTTTTTGGTATCGATCACCAGAACATCATCCTCCCATGAGCCGATGGAATGACCCTCGTGCGTGCGCTCGTCGGCTGGGGGATGCTCGCGGCCGTCCATATAGACGGTTCGTACCTGATCGAAAAACTGGCTTCGGATGATGATGGTCTCTCCGGCCTCGTTGTATTCAATTTGTATCGGGTAGGTGTCCGTATACATGATGCCGCCCGGCGTCGGCTTAGTGATGCACCACAACTCGGAGTTCTCCTCAGAGTCTTGGGTGTACGCATCGTTTGCAGTTTGGCCCTTTTCGGTCAAGGTCAGTTCCGCCCTCGTGAGCTCATCGAACCCTCCGGGAAAGTCCGGGCCGAGGCTCGCCCGGTCCGTTATCCATATGCCCTCCAGTGTCCTGGTCGTGGCGCCTGTCTCCGGTACCCTGAAGCGTTCGTAAGTAATTGGGGTGCCGTCTTTCTCGAGCGTCGCCAGCATCCCGTACGATCTTCCGTCCCGCGCGGGACGCACGCCCACGATCACCCGGTCGCCCACTGCTAGTGTGTCACGCGTCCAGCCCCTGCGTGATACGGAAAGTGCTGAGCCCATCTGTACGGACCATTCGACTGGTTGCCCGTTTTCGTCTGTGGTCTCCACTGTGAAGTAGCCGTGCGGATTTCGCATGCGGTAGTCGGTGACAAACCCTTCGATGGTGTGGAGCGCGTTCAAGTCCAAGGCGGCATCGCTATGGTGGGCGGAGAGCGATGTGGCGAGAAGGCATGTTCCCGTCGCGACGAAGAGCATTACATTTCTCACGTTAGACTCCTTTGATTCGAAGCCCCAGTGTACGGGGCGGAATCTTGCTTTTGCCCATTCTTGACTTCAATTCTACCGATAATGCTGCTTTTCTGGTTATTCGACTTAGGCTACAGCGCTTAGGGCATATCAGCCAGTTGTTGAAGCAACTCCCCTCTGGGGCTGTCGGCTGGGACGAAGCGTTGGACCCGGAAAGAATCAACCTCCCCAGTGTAGATATTACCCTGCGAGTCGACCGCTATCATGTGAAGCCCGAAGAACTGGCCACCGTTTTCGCCCATGTGACCGACTTCTCCGAACACTTGGCCGTCTTCTCGATTGATAAACCAGATCTTGTTGTTCATTCGGTCAGAGATATAGAGGAGCTGCTGACCGGGATCAGGCGAGAATGCCACACCGCCAGTCGAGCCGCCCCCACCCGTCTCAGGCGCGAGAACGAACTCGTCAAGGAAGTCGCCTTCCTTCGTTGTGACATGGATTCGGTTGCCTCGTCGGTCCGCCGCATACACGAGACCGTCATTGGACACGTTCAAAGTCAGGTGCCCCACGAAATCCGGTGCCATAGGTCCGTTGGGTGTGTAATCGTGGTCAGCGTCGTCGGTACTAATCTCCGCAAGCGGTTTCCCGTAAGCGCCCCAGCCGCGCTTGAACTCGAACGTTTCGAGATCGAAGACGAGCACGCGTCCACCGAGGTAGTTGTCGGCGACGTACATCTCGTTGTCTTCCTCGATGATCCGAATCTCCTCGAGACCGCCAACGATCATCGGCGTCTCCGGGGGATACCGTTCGCGAAAGGCCGCAGCAGCAGCCGTTTCTGCGGCAACCTCCGCGGGATCCTCGGGGAGGGAGGGTAGAAACACGTTGGCGTGTTCCAGAGTGCCTTTGCCAGGGATGCGTGGTGTCGGAGGAGGGAGCCCGACTCGGCCCCCGCCCTCTCTTTCGGGGGTGCGCCTCACTTCGGCGACGACTTCCCCCGTCCGCGGGTCGTATTTACGAACGGTGTCCTGACCTATGTAGACGAACCCCTCGTCGTCGACGTCCATCCCGTGGCCCTGGGGGGCGTCGAAGGAGTCGATGACGTTGCCTGAGCGGTCGATGTGGATCATCGAAGGCGCCCTGACGCAGCACTGGGAGACAGGGGGTGTCAGCTCGGCAAGGAGCTCCATATCTGCGAGGTCATTCGGCCGGTTCAGCACCCATACATTGTCCTCGCTGTCCACGGCGAGGCCCGTGATACCGCCTAACTTCCAGTTGTTCGGTAGCGTCTTCGGCCACGTTGGGTCCACAAGGTACCTCGGCGCTGCCTGCTCTTGGGCCCCTGGGCTCGTAGACAGGGCCAGTAACGCGGCGCCGGCCAGGAGGGCGGGTACGGCGCGTGTTGTGGGGCTTTTGCTCGGCATGACACCTGTCCCTTCGTCGGCCGGCCTTGTCTTGGCCATTAGCACGCATAATACTCCTCAATTAGAGGACAGCGGTGGGCTGGCTAGCCTGTTGGAAAATGGGATGCGAATGGTGGTTTAAGGTCGAACTTTATCGTTCGCGGTTTTAAACATCAGGGCTGGTTGTACGGAAACGTTGGAGACAAACGGAATGGCGCTGAAGAAAACCAAGGTGGAACTTAACAACGCAGTCTTCTCACTGCCGGATTACGTTGCGCGAGACGAAGGCTATTTTGAAAAGGAGGGGCTCGACGTTGAGTTGGTGGAGCCGCTACGTCGGCGCGAGGCGATGGGGGAGTCAGCGGACCCAGTTTCCGACCCTAGAGACGTTAAGTCCTTCCTATGGCACGCAGGATTTGAAGAGGGGGAGTTCTCCCTTTACCACGCGTGTGAATGGGGGCAGATGCGTCGTAGTCAGGACAGTGCCATCGGTGCGAAAGTGCTCACGAAGCGCGCAGCTGTATCGAGTCAGGCGATCATCGTGCGGCCGGACTCTCCTTACAATATCCCCCAAGACCTCTCTAATGTGCCGATCGCCGTCAATTTCCATGCGGGTTCGCACTACATAACGTTCGGTTTACTGTCCGGTTTCATTCCGCGGGAGAATGTTAATGTCACCCATATTGGTGTGCCCAATCAGCGTTTTGAAGCGTTGGTGGAGGGGCGCGTTGCCGCCGCTACGTTAATGGAGCCATGGATCTCAGTTGCGGAAAAGCTGGGGTACAAACTCATTGCCGAAAGCTTTTATGTCGGGCTCGAGGTTGCGGATACATCAGTGGACCCAGAGACTTACGGGGCGCTCGACCGAGCCCGAAAGAGCGCAGTCAAGAGGTTGCAGGAAGATATCAGCCCCTATTTGAAGTACTTGATCGCTGAGATTCCCGAGGATGTTGCCACGCTGACATCAGAGGATTTTCATCTCGGCCGGCTACGCTATGTTGATCCTGAGCCTTACTCACAAGAAGAGTTCCAGAAAACCCATGACTGGATGGTGGATTGGGGATTGATAAAACCGGAAGAGTACGAAGAGCTGGTGGCAAGCCGATAATTTAAGGTAGAGGTTCGGGCTAACCGCCTCAACCCCCACTGGCGCTGTTGTTGGGCCGGGTACAGTCGTTCAGGAATCCGTTCATAGTTAGGAGTTGGTTCCAAAGCAGCCTGCGCTCTTCCGGATCGAGTGATCGGGCCCAGGCCCAGGCACTCGCGTATTCGGGACCCCACCCCGCTTCGCCACGTACCCGGTCACTGGCAAATTCCTCTCCCCACACCTCGGCCCATACTCGGTCCAGCACTAGGAATAGCGTCATGTGCCCGTCGACGTTATCCAGTCGATTGGCCAACTGCCACAGGTGGCGGTGGCCAAGCTCGTGGACTAGCGTGGATTGCTTGACCGAGCGAATGTAACTGGCGCGCAGACGCATCGGGTGGTCTGGTCCACCGGAGTGGCTGGTCGCTTCGGTGACTGCGGCCCATACGCGAGTCTCGGGAAACGACAGGCAGGTTCGGGCCTCGAGTGCGGCCACGATCCGTTCTCCATCCTGGTTCCAGATCGTCTGGTAAACGCTTGCTTCGTACTGGTTTGTAGGGGACGATGCCATGAAAACGACGTCAGGTTGAGCGCGTGCGGCGCCTAAGGTCAGTAGCGCAACCACCGAGGTCGCACAAACTAACTGAAGCCGAATTCTGGGCAATAAAAAAATAATTGGGATCCTCCAAAATAGACTTTGAAGATTATAATTAATCTTCTTAGGGGATCTAACATTGATGGTTTGCTGATCGTTTAATAGGGGGTTCCTCCTTATGTCTATTCGTAGCGTGCTTGTTTTTTATCTATTGGGGTTGCCTCTTATAGCTGGTGCTCACCACGCTGTTTCTGGCAACTACGATACCTCGAGGGTGATTGAGGTTGAGGGCGAAGTGGTAGATATCCTCTGGCGCAACCCTCACGTCCAGGTGTCATTGCGAGTGACGGATGACAGCGGAAATCCGCAAGACTGGCGGATGTCGACAACGTCGCTGAGCAACCTGCGACGCTGGCAGATCGATGCGTCGTTCATCGAGGTCGGGGAGACTATTAGTGTCGCGGGCTATCCCGCCATTCGGACTGATTACGGGCTTTACATTAGAAACGTCCTGACTAGCGCCGGTGATGAGGTTCTGTTGGGTGGCAATGTCCAACCGGTATGGACTGGCGATCGAATTATCGAGATGGTGGAGAGCAGGCGCCTTGGTATCGGCGATACCTCAGCACCGGACCTCGGCATATTCCGTGTCTGGAGTACCCCTCCAGGCATCCCAACGCTGATTCCGAGAGACATGGGGATCACTGCCGAGGGTCGCGCGAACCTGACACCGTCCGCGTTGCAGGCTGTCGATGCGTTCGTTTGGGAGCGAGACACTTTGTTGCGGAACTGCGCCCCGAAGGGGATGCCGTTGATCATGCATGCGCCGTATCCCTCACAGTTCGTGCGGGATGGAGAAAACATCGTGTGGCATAACGAAGAGTACGACACGATTCGCATGATCCACATGGTGTCGGACGCATCATCGGAGGGCCAGCCTGATTCCGTGCTTGGTTATTCGGTAGGCCGCTGGGAGGGTGAACGTACGCTAGTGGTTACGACAACCCACATGAATTGGGGGCACTTGGATGGTCAGGGTATTCCTTCGAGTACGTCCGCGACAGCGGTCGAGCGTTTCGTTGTGACGCCTGAAGGTGACAGGCTCGACTACACCATGACATACACTGATCCCGAGAATGTGATCGAGCCACTGACGTTCAGAAAGCACTGGGTGTATTACGCCGATGCGGTGGTGAACGCCTATGACTGTCTAGAGGCTGCAGAAGACTAGGAACCCGTCAGGAGAGGGTTTTTCGTTCGGTGTGCCGACGCTCGCTATTTACGAGCGAGGTGTTAGTCGGTTGGGTTACGTCGGTAATTTCTTAGCTCGCCGTTCGCGAGTTTGCCGTTATAGATTTCGAGCTTTCGCTTTAGTCCCGGGGCTAGAATGTACAGGCCGAGGATATTTGGCACGCAGATTAGAAAGATCAAAGCGTCTGAGAAGTCCAGCACCGCGCTCAGTTGAATAGAGCAACCGATCACGACGAACAGGCAAAACACCGCCTTGAATCCGAGGTCGGCGGCTCGGGATTCGCCCACCAAATAAGTCCAGCCTTTAAGCCCGTAATACGACCAGGCGATCATGGTAGAGAAAGCAAACAGGATGCCCGCTATGGCGATCGAAAACGGTGACCATGAAATGTTTCTCTCGAACGCAGCCGAGGTCATTTCGATTCCGCCGAGCCCTTGAACGAAGTCGGGTTCGTAATAGAGCGTTGTAACGATAACCAGCGCAGTCATCGTGCATACCACTACCGTGTCGATAAACGGTTCCAATAACGCAACATAGCCCTCCGTAATGGGTTCGTTAGTCCGTACTGCCGAATGTGCCACCGCGGCAGAGCCGATACCTGCTTCATTGGAAAACACCGCCCGTTGAAATCCGACGATCATGACGCCGAGCGCACCACCGCCCAATGCAGTTGAATCGAATGCTCCATTGACTATGGCCCTTAGCGCGAACGGCAGGGCTTCATAGTTCATGCCGATAATGGTCAGAGCGGAGAGAACGTAGAAGACAGTCATGAATGGAACGAGCTTCTCCGTCACTCGTGCAATGCTCTTTATGCCTCCGATAATCACCAGCGCGACGACCGAAGCGATCACTAATCCGAAGAGCCAACCCTTGTCGTTGAACCAACTGTCATCCAGTCCGCCAGTGACGTTCACGAATTGCACGTATGCTTGATTGGACTGGAACATGTTGCCGATTCCCATGCATCCGATGACTATGCCTCCTGCATAGAATCTCGCCATGAATTTACCGAGCCGCAAGAGCCCCCTCTCTTTCAAGCCTCGTTCTAGGTAGTACATTGGTCCGCCGGATACGCTGCCGTCAGGGTTCTCGCGTCTGTATATGGTGCCTAGTGCGCATTCGACGAACTTTGTCGACATGCCGATTAGTCCGGCCAGAGTCATCCAGAAAGCCGCCCCCGGTCCCCCGATGGAGATCGCTACCGCGACGCCACCAATGTTGCCGATACCGACTGTGCCTGAGACCGCAGTCGAGAGTGCCTGAAAGTGAGACACCTCACCTGGATGGGCGGGGTGCGAGTAGTCACCTCGTACAAGGCTCAGTGAATGTTTGAACCCTCGAATATTGATGAATCCGAAGTAACCGGTGAAGAAGACTCCACCGGCGATCAGCCAGAGGACCACCAGGGGTAGATCTGCGCCGAAGAGCGGTACCGTAAAGAAGACGATATCGGACACGGCCGTCGTCAGCGGCTGAAAGAACCTGTCGATGATGCCATCGATCCCGTCGACGGTCTGTGCAACAACCGGCGCCGAAAGGAAAAGCGCGGCTGCAGGCATCAGCCGGGCGCAAATAATGCCAAACTGCATGTTCGAATATGATTGAGAATTCGATAGACAGTACCATGCGCGAGCGTGTCTAGAGAACCGGCGGGGGAAGGCAAACGTGCCCACCGAAGATAAATCCATAGAAATTTATTGTGGACTCAACGGTGTCTATTTCGATCGTTCGGTCGTCAGCTCGATCGATGAGCGTTAGGAACGTTCTGTGCTGACCAAGGTTAGGATGACCGCCGCGGTGATGTCTTCCACGGTAGCGCCGCGCGATAGATCGCTGACAGGTTTCGCGAGGCCCTGTAAGAACGGCCCGAAGGCTGCGGCACCGGCCAGATATTGAGTGAGCTTGTAAGCGATATTGCCTGCATCGAGGTTCGGAAAGACCAGCACATTTGCGCGGCCCGCTACGGTGCTGGAGTCCTTAACTTTCAGCGCTGCAACGCGGGGCACGAGTGCGGTGTCCGCCTGGAACTCTCCGTCGATCGCGATGCCAGGCGCGCGGGCGCGTGCAAGACTCACAGCTTCGCGAACCTTGTCGACACTCTCGTGGCGCCCGCTGTTCCGAGTGGAAAAGGACAGAAGTGCCACTTGGGGTGCCTCGCCAGTTAATCGTTCAAAACTATCGGCTGAGGCTAGGGCGATGTCGGCTAGTTGCTCGGCTGTAGGATCCACGTTGAGCGCGCAGTCTGCGAACAGGAGCGGCCTATCGCTTTGCCCATCCCACTCCGGCACCAGCATCATGAAGGCACTCGATGGTGTATTGACGCCCTCGGCCGGGCCGACGACCATGAGGCTCGCCTCGATGACCCTGGCTGTGGTTGTGACAATGCCTCCCACCATCGCGTCGGCATCTCCGCTGTTGACCATTGCTGCTCCGAAGAAGAGCGGCTTCGCCATCAGGCGGTGAATCACCTTTTCTCTCGTCCTTGGCCGTTGTTCGGTGTACCGGCGCACGTAGGTATCGAAACGGCCGGAGTTTTCAGGGTCGACTACGTCTAAACCCTCGAGCGAAATAGCCGCGCCGGCAGCGGCGGCCTCGATTTCCTCTGGTGAGCCTAGTAGGACCACGCGGGCTAGACGTCCCTCAACGAGTTGCCCCGCGGCCGCTAGGATTCGCTCATCGGATCCTTCCGGAAATACCACGACTCGATTTCGATCTCGCAGGGAATCCGCGAGCCCTTCGAGGAAGGTCATCCGCTCGATATCCAGGGTTCGCGGTGAGCGGGCATGCGATGGCTCACGGTGCCGCGTAAGCCTGGTATTTCGCCAGGTGTCGTACGGGTTTCTGCAGGGCATCGCGCCGGAAGGGTTCACCGAGTTCCTGATTCACGACGATTTCGAGAACGGTGGCGACGTCGGCGGACGTTGCAGCCTGCAAAGCATCGCCGACCTCGTCGGCGCTTGTGACTCGAATACCATTGGCACCCATCGCGCGAGCCACTTCGGCAAAGCTAGGATTCGCAAGGTTCGTACCCACGAAACGGTCGGCGTAGTAGTCGATCTGGTTCTTCTTCTCCGCACCCCATTGACCGTTGTTGAAGACCACCGCGGTTACTGGGATATTCTCGCGAACACAGGTTAGGGTTTCCTGCAGGCTCATGCCCCAGGCACCGTCGCCCACATACGCGACCACGGGCCGGTCCGGTGCGGCAACCTTGGCACCGATCGCCGTGGGGAAGGCATACCCGCAGTTACCAAAGCTCATGGCGGCGAGAAAACTTCCCGGTTTCTCGAAACGCAGATAACTATTCGCCACCGAGCAGATATTGCCGATATCGGTGGTGACGATGGCGTCTGCCGGTAGCGCGCGCTCCAATTCGCGAAGCGCATGGCGGGGCGCTAGCCCGCCTTCGACACCCTGGCTGATCCCATCAAGCTCCTCTTCCCAAGCTGCGTTTTCCGCCACGACCTGAGCCACGCGTTCGCCCGCTGTGCCGAGGCAGGTAGGTGGATTTGGCGCGGCCTTGAGCCGCTCCAACAATCGTCGTGCGGCGGCTTTAGCATCACCACAGATACCCACTGTCACCGGTTTTACCAGGCCTAACACGCGTTGGTCGTGATCGATCTGTATGACCTTGGCATCTTCAGGCCAGTACTCGAGTCCGTATTGGGGGAGGGTCCCGAACGGCCCAAGGCGGGTGCCGAGGGCAAGAACGACGTCGGCTTTCTCGATGATGCGCATCGCCGACTTCGATCCTTGGTAACCGAGGGGGCCACACGCCAGCCGATGGCTGGCGGGGAAAGAGTCGTTATGTAGGTAGCTCGTTACCACTGGTGCCGAGAGATATTCCGCCAGCGACTCGAGCTCGCCGACACCTTCGGCCATCGCTACGCCGCCGCCTGCGATGATGACAGGGAAGTTCGCTTCGCCAAGGAGTGCGGCAGCCCGGTCCAGGCTTGCGGCACCGCCCGGCGAGCGCTCGACATCAAGCGGTGCGTGGATATCCACATCCACATCCCCATAGAAAAAGTCTCGGGGGATGTTTACCTGGGTGGGACCGCGTTCCGCCAGCGCGATGTCGAAGGCGCGCGCAGTTAGTTCCGCAATACGATCCGGCCGACTGACGTGTGTCTGGTACTTGGTGATCTTTTGGAAGAAGGCGAGTTGCTCTATCTCCTGGAAGCCGCCGAGCCCCATTGTGGCCGAGCCAGACTCAGGCGTTATGCAGACCACGGGTGAATGGGCCCAATAAGCTGCTGCGATTGCAGTAACGAAATTCGTAATACCTGGACCGTTCTGTGCGATGCATACACCGTGACGATTGCTGATGCGCGAATAGCCATCCGCCATATGGCCGGCTCCTTGCTCGTGGGCGACCGAGATGAACCTGATCCCCGCCGGCTCGAATAGGTCGAGAGGATCCATATAGGCGGATCCGACAATCCCGAACACGTGAGTAACGCCTCGGGCAGCTAACGTCTCGACAAAGGCTTCGCTAGAAGTCATGAGCGGCATAGTAGTTTCCTCTCTTAAAAGTGCTCGTCACGCTGTTTTGGGCGGATCGATGGTTGAACGGCTCACCCTCGGTTCAGACAGCGTTGGTGCAAGATCACGCTGAATGATAGCTGCCAATTCGTGTCGCAGAACCTTTCCTGTTGGTCCTTTCGGCAACTCACTCATGAAGTAGATTGCTTGCGGTGCCTTAAACGCGCCAGTTCGCACGGCGCAGTGTTCGATCAGATCCTGCTCGGCGCAGGGCATATCGTCTCGGATCACGACACAGGCAACAACCTCCTCGCCTAAAAGATCATCGGGGATTCCGATCGTGCCTGCCTCAACCACCGCCGGGTGGGAAAATAGTGCGTCGTCGATCTCGCGCGGTGAAATGTTCTCGCCGCCCTTAATGATGAGCTCTTTTAGTCTGCCGGTGACGAACACGAACCCTGCGTCGTCCTTGCGGCCCAGATCTCCCGTATGCAGCCAACCATTGCTGTCGATCGCAGCAGCCGTGCCTTCGGGGTCCCGCAGATAGCCGCGCATGACGTTCGGTCCGCGTACCAGAATCTCACCATCTTCATCGGGCCCAAGCTCCCCCGAGGCATTCGCGATGATAACGTCGTTGCCGTAGGCGAGACCGGGGGAGCCGATTTTGCGTGCGGCCGGAGGCATAGGATTCGCCAGGATCTGGGCCGCTGCCTCGGTGATCCCCATGGTCTCGATGATGGGGATGCCGAAGCGGGACTCGAACTGCTCGTGCAAAGCCGGTGGCAGTGGAGCGGAGGCCGAACGCCCAAACCGTACCTTTTCGAGCGCTTCGCGAGCGCTCGCGTCGGGCATGTCGTCATCGTGTAGCAGGTACGCGATCATCGTCGGGACGACGCTGAACCATGTGCACTCGTGATCGGCGATCCAACCCCAGAAGTGCTTCACGCTGAAATGGTGGGGTAGGACGACTGTGCTGCCGCTGAGCAATGTACCTAGAAGAGATACGGCCTGTGCGTTGATGTGGCACAACGGCAGCACGCACAGGCCGCGGTCATCGGGGCGCAATACGTGGGCGCCTGCGACGTTGCGCCCGCCGTTAAGCATATTTTTATGTGTTAGGAGCACGCCCTTTGGTTTGCCAGTGGTGCCCGAGGTATACATGAGCATGGCATCGTCACTGGATTCCACGTTCGGTAACGAGCTATCGGTGGAGGCTGCGCTGGGCCATTCGGGACCGGTATCGACGTCCGTCACAATGATCCTCACTTCACGTTTGATGGAAGCGAGTGCCTGGCGGAGCTTTCCTTCGTGATCTGCGGAGACGAATACGATATCTGTCTGCGAGTGATCGAGTACGTAGGTGAGCTGACTCAACCCCGAGGCCGCGTTGAGGGGAGCACAGATGAACCCTCCGTACATGCTGCCAAGAATCAACTCGGCGGTCCCCGGTCCGTTTCCGAGCATGAACGAGACCACGTCGCCCATTTCGAGTCCGAGCGCGTCGAGGTGCCGGGCGATTTTGCGTGCGCGCTGCTCTAAATCTGCGTAGCTGAATGCACTGCCGCTTTCGGGTGCGAGGAGGTAATTGCGCGTTGGCGCCCGTTGCGCTAACTCTGCAATCACCTCACGCACCGTGTGGCCGGACAACGTTCGTTCATCCGACCGTGTGTTTGTTCTTGTTCTGTCCATGGCCCTAGAAGAAGATGTCACGGCAACCTGTTCGGGGTGTCACGGTTGAAGCGCTACCCCTCTACCGCTATTTGCCGTAACGCTCCCAATGGTTGCTGAATAATGCGGCTTCGCTAGGTTTGTCTTCTGGGATTGGTGCTGCGAGGTGCGTCACGTTGATGAAATGCCGATAGCTCAGGTTCTCGGAAATGCTGTTCCCCTGCCATGTCCCGCAACCCATGCTCAGCGTGAAGTTCAGGCCGGAGTCAAAACCTCCACCGTTGCCGAAGGTGTGGGCCATGTTCACCAGGACCCGGACGACATCGAGCTCTTTCGCTAGCTGGTGAGCGTGATCCATGCTCGCGGTGTGAATACCACAGGAGTGTCCGCGTCCCTTGAAGTCGAGGATTGCGCGGACTTTCGCTATCGCTTCCGTAAAGTCTGCAACCCGGTACACAGTTAGGACCAGCGAGAGCTTTTCGTCGGAAAAGGGATGGTCTGGGCCCGTTCCACGCTCTTCAACCAGGAAGAATTTCGACTGCCCGGCAGTTTCTGAGAGCCCGACTGCTTGTGCGATCACCGCGGCGTCCTTCCCGAGCACGTTGCGATTGATGCGGCCATCGATCCAATGTTTTTCCGCGATGAGGTTTTTCTCTTCTGCATCGGCGAGGTAGCCACCGACCGCCTGCAACGCTTGAATGGCCTCATCGTAGACCTCGTCTAGGATGATCAGTGAGTTTTCCGAAGAGCATGAGGTGGCGTTGTCGAATGTTTTTGACGCACAGATCTTTTCTGCCGCCGCATCTAGGTTGGCGGTCTCATCGATGATGACGGGTACGTTGCCCGCACCGACGCCGACCGCTGGTGTCCCGCTTCGGTACGCGGCGCGCACGTTGTTCTGCGATCCTGTGGCAACTACGAGATCGCAGGATTCCATCAAGATAGCTGTTAGGGATTTCGTCGCAGGTCCGGGCAGAACCTGAATGAGGTCTGCAGGTTCTCCAATCGTCTCTAGCCCTTCGCGCAACAATTCGACGGTACGCGTACACGTTTCGAGGCCGCCCGGCGAGGGCGCCACGATGATGGCGTTTTTGCCCTTCACGGCCATCATGGATTTGTTTACTGCCGTCGCGCTTGGGTTGGTGGAGGGCGTGACTGCTGCGACCACGCCTACCGGCTTCGCATATTTCACGAGTCCAAGGTCCGGAAGCTCCTCTATCACACCCACGGTTTTCGCCCGCATTAGGTCACGGAGAGCACCGAAGGTCTTGCGCTGGTTCTTCGTGGTTTTATCGGCCACATTACCCATGCCGGTTTCACGCACCGCCAGTCCGGCGAGCTCCCGAGCGTGCTCGGGTTTGTAAATTGCCCAGGCTAGTGCAGTGACCGTTTCATCTACCCGAGCCTGATCAGCGTCGGCGAACGCCCGCATGGCGGCACGGCTGCGTGTGACGAGCATGTCCACCCGCTCGCGTTCCGAAAGGTCAGGAGCAACTTCCTCCAACGGCTACTCCCGAAGGTCCGTGAGTAGATCTTGCAGAATCGCCTGCCGCCTCTGCCACATCGATCGCACTTCCTCTCGTTCCATGATACGCATCGGTGCGCCACCCTCCCGCATTCTTCTCAGGACTTCGCTGTCTCGGAACATGGACGGGGCACGTTCGGCCAATATGTCTATGACTTCTGGCGGGGTGCCCTCCGGGACCATGAGTCCGCGGAAGTTTACGCTGGAGTCATCGACGTCGACACCTTGCTCCAGGAACGTGGGTACATCGGGCAGGAACTCCTGATTACGTTCGAGATCGGCCACGGCGAGTATCTTCAGTTGATCTCGGCTGCGGTAGGCATCGGAAAGGTTGTTGAATCCGGCTTGCACCTGACCGGCAATCACCGCCGTGAGAGCTGGTGTCCCGCCGGTATGCGGCACGTAGGTCAACTCCGTGTCCGTGGCCCGCTCGAATTGCAGTAAGGCGATGTGGTGGCCGACATAGAGTCCTGCGCCGGAGGCCGTGATTCTCCCAGGGTTGTTTCTTGCGTACGCTAAAACGTCGGCGACCGACTCGAAGGGGCTGTTTCTACCGACGATCAACACGGCCGGGTCCGCGCCCCAGTTTGCGATTGGCTCGAGATTATCGACGCCGTACGCGGCGTCGAACACAATCGATTGGGCGATAACGTGCGGCAGGTTATATGCGGCGACGTCATAACCTGTTTTCCTGGCCCGCGTCATGAACCACGTCCAGCCAACCTTCCCCCCGGCGCCGGGTTTGTTCGAGATGATCATGGGCTGGCCGAAATGCGCCTCGTTGCGGGCGGGCAGGCTGACGATTCGAGCTTGGAGGTCCGTCGCGCCTCCAGGGGCGTACGCGACGGTGAGCACGATTGGTCGCTCTGGATAGCTCTGGCCGCTCGAAGGGCCAGGGAGCCAAAGAAGCATGAGGCCCATCAAGGGGCCTGCGATGCGGCTGATTCTCACTCTCTGCGTCTCCACCGGCCTCACAGTTTACTCCATGTACCTGCCGCGGGCGCCGAAAGCACCGGGATGCTCAGATCAGTATGCCTTGGGGAGTCTGTACACGCAGTAACAAAGTGAAGACTGCGTAGATGACGCTGATGAATGCAGCAGAGATGCCTACGCGCTTCGCGATGGCTCTCGGTGAGTAGGGGTCGGGCGCATAGAGAGAGACGATGAAAAGGAAGGCGGCTAAAGCGGTGACGTAAAACCCTATCGTCTCCATTGCCCACGGATAGGCGAAGAACCCGAGAAGGACCGGGATCACTGTAATCCAGCAAAACGAAGGAGGGGCAGGGTGGGAGGTGGCCGTTGTTCGCCTCTCGGTAGAGACAATGATCGCGATGCTTAGCAGCCCCATGCCGATAGAAATGAGTCTTGGGAACAGGAAGGCGTCCGGGTTGCTCGCGGAGGATCCGAGCCAGTAGAGAACCGTTGCCAAGACCAGTCCTACGCTGCCTGTTACGCGGTCGGCGTTCATGCGGCGACCCTCGATGACCGATCGCCGCGGAGCTCGCTTAAGAGGCTGTACCCAAACGACATTACGCATAGCCCAATGAGGATGATATTCAAAGGTCCGGTTAGAAAGTAGCTGGTCATACCTTCGCCGACTTCTGCGATGAGTTTGCCTTGGACGTAATTGATCTCCGCAATTGGGCCGAGAATCATCCCCAGCACGATTGGTGCTGCGCTGATGCCGAACTTCGCGGCGAAGTACATTGCAGTACCGAGGCTCAGCATGACGATGACGTCGGAGGCGCTGTTCTGGACGCTGTAAGCTCCGAACACGGCAAGCACCGTTACCGCTGCCGCTATGTAATGTTTCGGAACACGCATAACGAATCGGCTATGCCGGCTGACGTAAAGCCCGAACGCGAGTATTAGCACCTGCCCCAGTAATAGTGAACCGATGAAGGTCCAGGTGACTTGTGCGTGGAGTGTGAAGAGCGCCGTGCCGGGGAATAGGCCGTGGATGAGCAGTCCGCCGAGCAGCACCGCGGCGGTGGGGCTGCCCGGCACACCGAGCGTCAACAAGGGTACGAGGGATGGTCCGACCATGGCGTTGTTAGCGGACTCTGCCGCGATGACGCCTTCCGGCTCTCCCTGCCCGAAGCGCTCCCGGTTGTGGCTGAGCTTTCGTGCTTGGTCGTATGCAACCAGCCCCGCGATTTGTCCGCCAGCCCCCGGGATCAGCCCGATAAATGTTCCGACGACGCTGCCGATGGCAAGCGACCGCCACCGCGAGATCGTTACCTTGACGGAGTGGAGTAACCGATGCGGCTCGAGCCCATAGGTATCCAGGCCGTCGGCATTACGACTGGTCTCGAGCATAGTGAGTACCTGCGGAATCGCGAAGAGACCGACCAACGCAGCGATGATATTGATGCCACCCACGAGGTGCTCGCTATACACGAACCGCTCCTCGCCGAGGACGGGGTCGTACCCGACGGTTGCCAGCCAGAGGCCCACGGCGCCGGCCAGGAGCCCTTTGAAGACTGAATCGCTGCCCAGAGAGCCTATGACGGTCACACCGAGGATAGCCACCCAGAACAAGTGTGACGGACCAAACCGCAGTGCAAACTGTGCCAGCGGCGGCGTAAAGAAAATGAGCACCAGTACCCCGATGACGCCACCCACGAAGGACGAGAGGAAGCAATAGTGCAGCGCCTCCGCGGCCCGGCCACGTGTTGCGAGCGGGTGGCCGTCAAGTGTGGTCGCTATGTTGGCTGGTGCACCGGGAATGTTGAGGAGAATCGCACTGACCGCGCCGCCGGCTACGGTACCCGAATACGCTGCTCCGAGCAGGATGAGTGCCGCTGCGGGTTCCATTTGAAATGTAAAAGGAATGAGAAGCGCTACGGCGAGTGTGGGGCTGATTCCCGGTGCAGCGCCAAGCAGCAGGCCACCGATCGTGCCGATAGTTAGGACCGTTAGGTGCCACGGCGTGATTACCTCGGGAAGATATTGTATGAATTCCACCGCGCTAGATGCCTGTATACGCCGCCTCGTAGTCTTGCAGAATAGCGTTGTCGGTAGCGGCTGTCTCGTCTGCTGCACCTTTGGTCCGAGCGAGGGAAGGTGAAGCGCGCCCCGGCTATAATCGACGTACGAAGTATGGTTACCTAGGGTCTGAATGGACCCGGCCACGAGCTCGGGGGCTCCGAAATTGGATCAAGTCATAGCTTTTCTTGCCCAGTACGGCCAGTTCGCGTGGGGTTATCTCAGCCAACCCGTTATCCTCATACAGCTCGGCATAGTCGGTCTGCTCTTCCTGCCCGCCTTGTTTCTATCGTGGCGGATTGAATCGCAGCTTGAGGAACGAGCTCGCGGCATCAAGGGTATGCCGGGGTTGCTGCGATTGGTCGTCGTTTTTCTGCGCCGGCTCGAATGGCTGTTCTTTGTTCTGCTGCTGGCGATCGCCTACTCAGTGACCGAGGCCTTCGCGGGTCCGGATAGTAACTATCTAATCTACAGCGCCATGTTGCTGGCCGCAGCGTGGCTAGTGATATCCGTCGTCTCACACGTAATCCGCAGCCGCGCGGTGGGGAGATTATTCGCTTTCGTCGCGTGGGTGTATGTCGCAGCCACGATCCTTGGTATTACTGATGAAGTCGCTGCGTTACTCGATAGCGCTGGATTTACCGCTGGCACATTCCGTATTTCCGTGTTGCGTGTCCTGCAGGCAGTGCTTTTCCTGGGGGCACTACTGTGGTTGTCGTTGGCTGCTGGGAATTTTCTCGATCGACGGATTCAACAGATTGAGGAATTGACACCTTCGCTGCGTGTGCTGATCGGCAAGATTTTGCGCATTTCGCTTATCGTCGTGGCGGCGACGGTCGCGATGTCGGGACTTGGGATAGACCTCACCGCATTTACTGTTCTGTCGGGTGCGGTCGGCGTCGGTATCGGTTTTGGTCTGCAAAAGGTGGTCTCCAACTTTATCTCCGGCATCATTATTCTGATGGATCAGTCGATCAAACCGGGTGACACCATCTCGCTCGGCGAAACGTTTGGTTGGATACGGGAATTGCGGGCGCGCTTCGTCTCCGTCGTCACGCGAGACGGGCGCGAATTCCTAATACCTAACGAGGACCTCATTACCCGTGAGGTCATTAACTGGTCATTCTCTGACAAGTATGTGCGCTTGGACGTCCCGTTTGGCGTTTCTTACGACTCGAATCCGCATGAAGTTGTGCGCATTGCGATCGAAGCGGCCTCCTCGGTCGAGCGCGTCGACGGTGTTCAAAGACCACCCGTCTGCTGGTTGACCGCGTTTGGAGACTCCTCTCTAGATTTTCTGCTGAGATTTTGGATCAGTGACCCCCAAGAGGGGCTCACGAACATTCGCGGAACGGTGCTCATGGCACTGTGGGATGGTTTTAAGGAACACGGTATCGATATCCCATACCCGCACCGCGAGGTCATCATGAAGACGTCTGTGCAGACAACACCGCAGGAATCGCCGGCGGGTTGAATCTACCTCTAGTCGTTCACTGTGCCGCCGACTATGCGTGTGCGACCAAATATTATTTATCGGCGCTAGAACCGTTCAGTCTCGGATATCTTGAGTAAACCACTCGGTTGGTATTTCGATGCCGAGCCCCTGTTCCCTGGCGAGTTCATAGAGCCGGCCAGCGAGGGGATAGAACTGCGCGCCTTGGAGGTTGCCTCGTTCTGAATACGTGATTTGCTCGGGTGACTTTCGGCCTGTTGCCGGACCGGCTAGCAGGTCGGCAAATGAAACCATGCGGTCGGGCAACACGACGCCATGACCGCGACGTTCGGGTTTGTCGACAGTCTGTGGGTTGGATCCTGCCTCCCACCCGAGGTATTCATCCGCGAGACCGAGCTCGGGTCGGCCAACGGGCGCCGGCGCACTGCCGAAACGAAAATAGATATCGATCCGATCCAGAGTGCCTTGATCCGGTACGCCTCCACTGCCGATATTGACGATGTGTTGGCCCTTCTCCAGGCATGCTCCGTCCGTCACAGGCATGGTCGAGTCCGTCAAGGCGGCGATGATGTGAGCCCCTCTGTAGATGTCCTCGGGCTTGTTACACACCTGTACCTCAATGTCGTACAGATCCTGCATTTCTGCCGCGAACGTTTCCCGATTAACCCGGGTGGGGCTGAAGACCTTGAGCTTCTTGATCTTGCGAACAGCGGTGAATGCCTGCATATGCGTACGCGCCATGCCACCTGAACCGAGCATCCCCACGACCTCGGAGTCCTCGTTGGACATGTATTTCACGCCGATGCCGCCATCGGCTCCGACGCGCATGTGCTGCAGCACACCATCATTGATAAAGGCTAGCGGCTCCCCGTTTTCCACGGACGTGAGAAAAATCAGTCCGCAGTAAATGCCGGGCTCGATGCAGTATTTCTCTGTCGTCGTCACACCGTCGTGATGGGTTTCATAGACGATGTCTGATTTCATTCGGACCGCGAAGTACCCATTAGCGCTGCCGCCTTCCATGCTGCCGAATTGATAGCGCTTATTAGGATCGCTGGTCGGTATACGGATATCGATGCGCGGACGGCACACGGCCTCACCCATGGCCACGTTCCGATACGACTCTTCTAGTGCGAAGATCGTATCCGGCATCGTCAGAACCTGTGAGACAACGTCGTTATTAATGATCAGTGTCATGTCGTAGCAATTGTGATCGCCAACTCACCCCGCCCCCGAGCTACTGTTCTCGCAGCCGCTGTCTCAGCGCTTCCATGTCGAAAGGATCACCGAGGAACGAACCGTCTTGAGGTTTCCGGATTACAGTTGTATCGGCTGATGTCGATATTCGGGGAATAGATTAAGTCTCTCGCGTGGACAAGCGGTTCGGCGATGTATTCTGGGTCCTCGAGGACGAACTCGACTAGGATTCGGGTGCCCTCATCGTTGAGTCTATATCTTTCGACGACATGCTTCTGTGACCCGGAGGGAACACCGATCTGGTAAGGCGAACGATGATCCGTGAAGTTCGTCGTGTCTACGACCAACGTTTCCCCGTCCCACCAGCCGATCGAGTGCCCGCTTGGGAAACGGTTGCTTTCTGCAGGGTGAGGCCGTCCGTCCATATAGACCGTTCGTTCCTCGTCCCAGAACTCACTTCGAATCAAGACAATCTGTTGTAGTTCATCTATCTCAATCTCCAGAGCGTAGAGATCGCTAGAGACAATCATGGCGGGCGTCGGTCTCCCGATGCACCTGGAATGGGGGTTCTCGTCGGAAAGTCCAATGTATGCAGCCTGTGCAGCTGCCGCTCTCTCAGTGAGTTTGAGCTCGGCTCTAAAGAAACCATCGAAACCACCGGGGTAGCTTAGGAGCTCCTCGCTCTTAGCCATCCATTTCCCCTCGAGCGTGCTGGTGCTAGTGGTGACTTCCGGGGCGTACAGTGGCTCTCCGAAGACAATTTCGTTTGCTCTTTCAAGAGAATCGAGGATGCCGTAGGGGCGGTTGTTCTGAGCCGGATGCGCCTGAACCGTGACTCGGTCGCCGGGCAAAAGAGAGTCAGGCCCCCAACCTCTGCGCGCCGAAGTGACCGTGGAACCCATCTGGATTTCCCACTCGATTCGTTCGCCGTTGGAGTCTGTCGTCTCCAATATGAAATAGATGTGAGGGTTCTGCCAATTGAACTCAGTGACCGTACCTTGAAACGTCACTATAGAAGACATGTCCACGCCTGCGTCACTATGGTGAGCGAGCACTGGTGAAGTCAGTGCCAGAGCCGTTGCTAGACTCATATTTCTCACAAGCATCTCCCGAAAGGCTGTCCATCCCGTCTAACTAATCTTGCCACATCACCAATACAGCGGGATATCCGGTCCGACTCTACTGGGAAGAATCACATTGCTTGCACTCACTGACTGAGCTCGTTTCTAATTGATCGTAAGAAACAAGGATTAGATAAGGGAGAACTGCCGTGACTCATAGAGTAGCGTTTCGTGTGGCAGGACGGCAGTCGTCTGCTTTCCGGTGGTATGGCGGTGTGTTGTTCGCATTGTTTAGCGGTGTCTTTTTCTGTGCGATGCCGTTGGTATCGGCCCAGATCGTTTCGGCGGACCATCACCTGCCGGCGCAGGCTCAAAACCTCAGTTGGGGCTGGATCCCGACAGATAAATCGCCTGTGCTGATGATTGAGTCGGGTGAGACGGTGCGCATCGACACAATCTCGCATCATGGGTCCACGCAGGATGAGGATCCGGTCAGTTTTCTTGCTGGCTTCGGTGTGGAGCCGAATCAAATTCTTCAGGACGTGCGTGATTTCTGGGCATCCAGGCCCGGGCGACCCCGAGAGGGTCGAACTGGGGCGCATGTGCTCACAGGCCCGATAGCAATCGAAGGAGCCGAGCCCGGTGACATGTTGGCAGTACACGTCCTTGAGGTCAGCGCGCGAACACCTTACGGCTTCAACAGCGCGGGTGCCCGCAGCGGTGCGCTGGGTGATGCCTACCCAGGTGTAAGAGACGGTGATCGTGGCGCCGACATCGCCGATGACGGCGGAAGAGCCATAATTTGGACCGCTATGGCCAATGCACGAGAGTACGCGTTGCTTGGCGATAACGTGCGTGTGCCACTGGCGCCTTTCATGGGAATCATGGCCGTGGCGCCGGAGGCGCCGGCTGTCGGACAACCCGGCGTGACCGTGGCCGGTGTGCAGAGTTCTAGACCACCCGGACCGTATGGCGGAAACCTCGACATCAAAGAGCTTGGGCCTGGTGCGACCCTTTATTTACCGGTATTTCGATCTGGCGCACTTTTTTACGCAGGTGATCCGCACGGCGTCCAGGGCGATGGAGAGGTCAGTGGTACCGCGTTGGAGCAGTCCGCCACGGGGGTGTTTCGTTTCGTTCTGCACAAAGACACGCCCCTTAGTGCGCCACGTGCTGAGACCGCCACGCACTACCTTTCGGTGGGCATCGACCTGGATCTGGACCGCGCTTTGCGCAAAGCGTTATTGGAGGCCATCGATTTCATGGTCGAAGAGAAGGGGCTGACGCCGCGGGAAGCTTTCACCCTCGCTAGCCTCGCCGTCGATTTCTCCGTGTCCGAAGCCGTCAATCAGACGCAGGTCGTATCGGGATCGATTGCCAAGAGCCTCTTTTCGGAGTGACAGTCGGCAAATTAATCTCACTCGATTCGGTCTGAGCAAAGATGGTTGCCCGGTGGGCCCCTAGAGTCAGTGGGGAGCTGACTGGGTCGGCCGGTCTTAGGGGCGTCGGTGATCTAGGGATCGAGCAAGACCCGCATCGGAGTGTCGACACTGCCAGGCGGCTCCGCAGAGGCTTCGAGGATGGTTCAGCGCCCATAGAAGTACTAAACTCGGGTCTCAGATAACCGTAAGCATCCGTGATGCCTAGTATTGGACGCGCTGGACGTTTCATCGGCATTTCTTGTGCCGTAGCTGTTGCTGCGGTCGCCGGCGTGGTCATTTTGCAACGCACGAGCTTGATCCCCGAACATGCCGGAATGCAGTGGTCGATCGTGGACCGTTACTGCGTCGATTGTCACAACTCCGTTGAACGGGCCGGTGACGTCATGTTCGATCAGCTGCGAGCCGGGTCAGTGGTTGAGGAAGCCGAGATCTTCGAGACAGCCGTGCGCAAACTGCGTGGTCGGCTGATGCCCCCTCCCGGGAGCCCACAGCCTAACCAGGGACAGGTGGACGCGCTCATCAGCTGGCTTGAGAACTCCCTAGACCAGGGAGTTGGTACAGCTATGGCGGGTCACGTCCCCGTGCAGCGCCTGAATCGAACTGAATATGCCAATGCGGTGCGGGATCTTTTGTCGGTCGAGATTGACCCTGTGGAGTACCTGCCGGCTGAGGTCGAGGTGGAGGGTTTCAGCAATATTGCGACGGCATTGACCGTGTCGCCAACCTTCCTGGACCAGTATGTCCGCGTCGCACAGGAGGTTTCTCGGATGGCGGTTGGCGATCGCCAGCCCGAGGTGGTTAGCGCGTACTTCCCGCCACCGGAGCTCGGGGACCAGGAGGGTTATGTGGATGGTATGCCGCTCGGTACCCGGGGCGGCGCACGTTTCGAATACACGTTCCCGGCGGACGGGGAGTACCGAATCAACATCACGGATCTCGACGTCGGGCTCTATCCACGGGGGCTCGAGAATGAGCAGACGCTGGTCGTTCTGATCGATCGAACGGAGGTCTTCAGGCAAAACATCGGCGGCCCCGAGGACAGAGCCTTTGTTGATCTTGGCGGCGCGCCGGCGCGCGAGGAGCTCATGGAACGCTTCGCTAACGTTCCGGTGAACGTGACGGCCGGTCCCCACGAGGTCGTCGTGACCTTCATTGAGCGTGCTCAGGTAGCTACGGACGATCCTGTGAGGGGTGGTTCACACTTCCCCGGGTGGGCTTTCCTGGGGCACCTGCGTCTGCTACGGGTCATCGGAGGGATCGAGGTGGTCGGGCCCTACGAGGCGACGAATGTCTACCGCACGCCCGGGCAGGAGAAGCTGTTCACGTGTGAGCCGGAGGTTCCCGATCGAGAGCGTGCCTGCGCCGAACAAATCACGGCGAATCTCGCGGAGCGCGCCTTTCGGAGGCCCATCGCTCGGGACGATCTCGACCTGTTGATGGCTTTCTACGATGCCGCTCGTGATGGCGGTGGCGGGTTTGATTCGGGTATTGAGCAGATGGTGACCGCTGTACTCGTTAGCCCTAACTTCTTCTACAGGGGCATCCTACCGCCTGGGGAGGAGGTAAGCGCTGACTCCTATGCGTTGACCGATCTGGAACTGGCCTCGCGACTATCCTTCTTTTTGTGGGGCCAGGGTCCGGACGATGAGTTGCTCGAGCTCGCAAACGCGGAGGGCCTGAGCGAGCCTGGCGTACTCGAGGCGCAGGTGCAACGGATGCTGGCTGCCCCACCCGCGGAAACCCTTGTGACTAACTTTGCTTTCGACTGGCTCAACCTCGATGACCTTGATGAGGTTCAGCCGGACCCCCAATTGTTCCCCGAGTTCAGCCCGGAAATTCGAGATGATATCGAGACCGAGATTGACCTGTTTCTCCGCAGCGTTCTTTTGGAAGAAAGGAATGTGCAGGAGCTACTGACGGCTGAGCATACGTTCCTGAATGAGCGGTTAGCGAGACATTATGGTGTCACTTCGGTCCGAGGACCTCAGTTCCGGCGTGTGACCCTTGAGGATGAGGCTCGCTGGGGGCTGCTCGGTAAGGGCGCCGTGCTGTTGCGTACCTCTTACGGTGATCGCACATCGCCGGTGCTGCGCGGAGCATGGGTGCTAGAAAAGTTGATGGGCACTCCACCGTCACCACCCCCCCCCAACGTTGAAACGGATTTGACCACGCCGACGGGTGAGCAACCCAGGACCATCCGCGACCGGCTTGAGGAGCATAGAGAGGATCCGAGCTGTAATCTCTGCCACGGCGTCATTGACCCCTATGGACTCCCGCTGGAGAACTTCACCGTTACCGGGCAATGGCGCGACATCGATTGGGCTGCCGATGCGCCGATTGACCCAACCACGGTACTGCCCAGCGGTGCCGCAATCGAGGGGCCTGCCGAGATGCGCCAAACGTTGCTTGACCGTTCCGACCAGTTCGTGCAGGCACTGACTGAGAAGCTCATGATGTACGCGTTGGGTCGAGAGCTCGAGTATCATGATATGCCGCAGGTGCGATCGATCGTACGCGCGGCGGAACAAGAGAATTACCATTTCTCGTCGATCGTGACGGGAATCGCATCGAGCCATGCATTTCGCATGCAAACTCAGGGGGAGTAAAGGTTATGTTCCTAACCAAGAAGCATCTTTCTCGGAGGACCGTTCTCAAGGGGGTGGGTGTGTCGGTGGGGCTGCCGCTGCTTGATGCGATGATCCCGGCCGCCACTGCGATTGCTCAGACCGCGGCCGCACCAAAGCTGCGAGCGGGCTTTTTCTATATCCCGCACGGAGCGATTATGTGGAACACGCCCCACGGGCCCGAGATGGATCATTGGACCCCGAGCGGCGCGGGCGAAAACTTCAAACTAAGTCCAATTCTTGAGCCTCTGGAGGACTATAAGCACCTCGTCACGTCGTTTTCGAATCTCGAGAATAAGGCCAGTGCCGACTCCGTCCACCGGTACAATCCGGCGACCTGGCTCAGCGGTGTGAAGCCGGATCTCCAGGCCCCCGGACCTAGCATGACCTCGACGATCGATCAGATCATCGCTGGCCATATCGGGCAGGAGACTACGCTGCCGTCGCTGGAGGTCTGTTCGGAGAGCACGATGCAGGCGGTCGCTTGTGGGGGCGGGTTTGGTTGTCTTTACAGCTCCACGCTGTCGTACCGAGATTCGAAGACGCCGCTACCGATGGAATTCAACCCGCGCAAAGTCTTCGCGCAGCTGTTTGGTGAAGGCAATACGCCTGAAGAACGCCAGGCGATCGTGAATCAGAGGAAGAGTCTTCTTGATCTCATCGCTGGTCGAACGCAGGCGCTACAGCGCAAGTTGGGCGCAGGCGACCGCGTGATTCTAGACGGCTACCTCGACACCGTGCGAGAGATCGAACGCCGCGTGGAGTTGGCGGAGCAGCGGGACCTGTCGGGAGTGGAGGTACCTGAAGCGCCGCTTGGCGAGCTAGACTCGTTCGATCAGCAGGTACGCCTAATGTTCGATCTGATTGCAGTGGCCTATCAGGCGGATCTTACCCGTGTGGCCTCCTACATTATGGTTGCGGAAGGCACGAACCGTTCCTATAACCACATCGGCGTGTCGGACTCATTCCATCCGCTGTCCCATCACGCCAATAACCTCGAGCGCATGCACAAGCTAGTCAAGATTCAACGCTATCACGTGGAGCGGTTCACGGATTTTGTCGCCAAGCTTGCGGCGACTCCCGACGGCGAAGGCACTTTGCTGGACAATTCGATGTTCATGTACGGATCCAATATGGCCAGCAGTGATCTGCACAGTAACTATCCATTGCCCAACATCCTGGTCGGCGGCGGAGCCGGTGAGTTGAAGGGCGGGCAGCAGCTCGAGTTACCCGTGCGCACGACAGTTTCGAACCTGCACCTCACCGTGCTGAATAAGGCGGGGTTGGAATTCGAGAGTTTCGGGGACAGCACGGGAGAGATCTCGGGAGTCTAAGTGTCCGCTCATCAGAGGAGGCGAGTCATAACATGGGCCACGGGATGACGAACCGCAGGACGGTATTAAAGGGCGCATTGAACGGTTTCGTGGGCCTGTCGCTGGTACCGTTTGCGCGCCGCGGACTCACGCAGGAAAGCCTCGCTATTGTTCCCGTCAGCGACGACTTTGCGATGCTAACCGGCGGCGGGGGTAATATCCTGGTGCGTTCCACGAGTACCGGCCAAGTGCTAGTGGATAGCGGTGTCGCCGAGTCGACAGACCAAGTCCTTGCGACACTGGACGAGTTACCCGGCGCGGGACGGCTCCAGGCCCTCTTCAACACTCACTGGCATCTGGAACAGGTCGGCGGGAATGCGGCCTTGGGTCAAGCAGGAGCAAAGATTATCGCGCACGAGAAAACCGGGGCGCATCTAGCTACCGACTATTACCTTCCCTCCGAAGATCGCTACCAGAGGGCTCTGCCGACGGAGGCTCACCCTACGGAAACCTTCTTTGCGAGCGGTGAGACACTCCTCGGCGATGAGCGGATCGAGTACGGCCACTTGGTCGAGGCGCACACAGACGGCGATATATATGTGTACTTCCGAGACTCCAATGTGCTGGCCGCCGGTGATGCGGTTTCTCCAGTCAGAGATCCCGTGCTGGACTGGTTCGGTGGTGGTTGGTTGGGTGGCCGAGTTGAGGCGCTTGAAAAGCTTTTAGGAGTGAGCGATGGAGAGACGCGGATCGTGCCGAGCTACGGGCCCGTGGTCGGTCGTGCAGAGCTACAAGCTGAGTTCGACATGATGTTTGAACTTTTCGACCGCATGCTTGAGCTCGTGAGAAAAGGCATGAGCGCGCAAGACATGCTCAATGCGGGACTCATGGATGGATTTAATCGGAGATTCGACGATCCGTTCAGGTTCACGTACGACGCCTATAAGGGCTATTGGGCGCATCACAATTCACTAGCACCGGATCTCCTCTGATGAGCACTCACATGAAGATTTTAGGACTTTCGGTCGTTTGTTGGCTCGCTATGGTCGGTGCCGCTTCGGCGAACGGAACATTACCCGATCGGATTCAGGTGGGGGACCGTGAGGGCGCCCTGGAAATGATCGCTGCGGGTGCCGACGTTAATGGAGCGCAGGGAGACGGGACAACGCCGCTGCATTGGGCGGTCTACAAGGTCGATGTGGAACTTATTCGGCTGCTGCTAGAGCATGGCGCGAAGCCCGATGCAATGAATAACTACGGGTCGAGCCCCCTGGCGGAGGCTGCAAAGGTTGGCAATGCTCAGTTGGTTGAGATCCTGCTCGATGCTGGCGCTGACGTGGAATCGGCGAACCAAGAGGGGCAGACGGCCCTGATGCTGGCCGCGCGAGCAGGTTCCATGAACGTTGCCGAGGTTTTGGTCGGGCGTGGAGCCGATGTCAACGCGCGAGAAGCGTGGCGCGGGCAGACGGCGCTCATGTGGGCAGCTGACTCGAATTCCCCCGAGCTTACGAGATTTCTGATCGACCAAGGCGCGAATGTTGATGCGCGTGCTCTGCATAACGACTGGCCTGTCCAGATGACGGCCGAGCCGCGTAACCAGTATCGTCCTACGGGCGGAATGACGCCTCTGTTATACGCGGCGCGCGTGGGTTGTAACGACTGTGTAGAGGCGATGCTTGACGCTGGTGCAGATCCCAACAAGCCAAACCCCGACGCGGTCACTCCACTTATCGTAGCCATAGATAATTTCGCATACGATACGGCAAAGCTTCTGTTCGAGCGCGGCGCCGATCCACATATCTGGGACTGGTGGGGCCGCACGCCGCTGCATGCGGCTATCGACATGAACACCTACAGCCTAGATGTTTACCAGGAGCGTACCGGTCCGCCGATAGTGACCGAAGAAACGACCGCCCTCGACCTCGCGCACCTGTTCTTGGAAGCAGGTGTCAACCCTAATCCTCAGCTCAATTTCCACCGACCGAGCCGTGGCGGAAACGCCGGTCGGTTCGCGGACGAGATCATTTCAACCGGCGCCACCCCATTGCTGCGTGCTGCCGCGGGACAAGACAGCGAGGCGGTACAGCTTTTATTGGATTACGGAGCCCGAATCGACGTGCCCAACGTGATGGGTGTTACGCCGCTCATAGGGGCGGCCGGGCTCGGCATGGAACTCAGCCCGCGCTTCAATCCCGACGGCGATGCGGAGGATCGTGTGATCTCGACAATGGAGATTCTATTGGCGGGTGGGGCTGAAGTGAACGCGAGGATTACCGATGTCACTGGCAGAACTGCGCGTATTGGTCGCTCAACCACGCTGCCTGAGCGGGGAGGACAGAGCGCGATATACGGTGCCGTGCAATGGGCTTGGCCGCGCGTCGTTCAGTTCCTCATTGATCAGGGTGCGGAGGTCGACATCGTAGACCATCTCGGTGTGTCGCCTCTCGACGCTGCGACTGGTGGTGGTAGCAGTGACAACAGACTTTCGGAAGAGGTTGCCGCAATACTCGGGAGCGCGCTCAACTAGAACGTGTGAGTTTCTATAACATCCCAGGCGGTTGGCCGAGGTAGTAGATGCACCGTTCATCCTATTTCCCTGTGCTCGTTCTGGCGCTGGCCGGATTCCCGACGCATGCGCACCATTCGATTGCTGGAATGTACCACCGCGATCAGCAGGTTACGGTCACTGGCGCCATTGGTGAGTTTCGTTTTGTTCAACCCCATCCGTTTATTGTGCTGGTTGCCGATACGGGTAAGACCGAGCCGCAACGCTGGCACCTCGAGTTGGACAATCATCGCGAGCTCGTGCAGGTCGGCGTCACGAAGGATACGTTTAGGTCAGGCGATGAAGTGATCGTTACGGGCGATCCTGCGCGAGATGGCAAGGAACGGCTTTACATCCGGAGACTGCACCGGCCGGTAGACGGATTGCGTTACGATGCGCCGGGCTTCCACCCCAGTATCAGCACAGTCCTCTGACTCACTGCCGGGTTCCTGGTAGTGTTGCAAAGCTTAGAATGTGGGCGGCGGGAATGTTTTCGCAGAAGCGTTCATGGGTAGAATAGTCTCGAGTGGATGGCCGACGATCCTTTCAAAAACAATGATCCGATCAGGGAGTAACAATATGAAAGCTGGACCCTATTCCTATCTTTTAGCCGTTTTGGCCCTGCTGCTATCGACTCCGTCGTTGGGACAGGTCGAAACGGATAACCCGATGAGCTTCTTCGTGACGAGCCAGGCTAACAGCGGCGATCTCGGCGGATTGGCGGGTGCCGATGCGATCTGTCAGAGTCTGGCTGCAGCAGTGGGCGCTGGGAATCGAACGTGGCGCGCGTATCTGAGTTCCTACGGCACTAACACAACAGAGGGCGAAAATGCCCGGGACCGAATTGGCAATGGGCCCTGGTACAACTCTAGAGGTGTCAGGATTGCCCCGAATGTCGCCGATCTCCATGGCGATATCCAGCGTGACAGGAATCTCATCTATCGAGAGACGGCGTTGGACGAGAGAGGGGACCTAGTCAATGGTCGGGTTCGCCCCGAGGGGACGAATAATGAGCACGACATACTCACGGGTTCAGATTCCCATGGTCGGGCGGTTGCAGGAGACTCTGATCGTCAGAACTACACCTGTAACAACTGGACCTATGACGGCGATGACGGCCACGCCATAATCGGTCATCACGATCGCCTGAGCGCTAGCAATACATCGTGGAACTCATCCCACGCAACGGCAGGGTGCTCTTTGGCGTCACTTAATTCGACCGGCGGCGCGGGCCGTCTTTATTGTTTCGCCGGCGGCGATTGATCCCGCCCGGAAGGAATAGGGAAATCTATCTAAGTTAAGGGAGTTGCTGGCGAGAGTCTGTTTCCGATCTGAAGCGGACGCTCGCCGGTGACCCTACTCCGTCGGTCTCCCAACGATCGGACGTATCAGCTTCGCTGGGTCGGCGTCCGGTTTGGGGCGAAACATTTGCGACCGGTCGTTGGCGACCTCGGTGACATAGAGATTCCCTTCTTGATCGACGTCCATTTGATGCACGCCGTCGAATTGTCCGGGCAGTGCTCCGGGCTCTCCGATATCGAGGATATATCGGCCGTCAAGGTCATACTTGACCAGTCGTCCTGTAGTCCAGTCCGCAACCCATACGAAGTCATCAACGGTGACGATATGGGCCAGGACCTGGGAATTATGTCCTGTTGGCCACATATCCAGAAAATTGCCATCTTCGTCAAAGACCTGCATGCGGCTGTGCTCGCGATCCACGACGAAGACACGCCGGTCCCGGCTAAGTCCGACGCTGTGGACGGACCAGAACTCATAAGGGCCGGGGTTTGCCGGGTCGATCGGAGGTCGGCCCCAGTCTAAGACGAAGTTTCCGTCTGGATCGAACTTGGCCACGCGTGTTCCGGCGTACCCGTCGGCAACGAAAAACGTACCGTCCGGTAGCCAGGCGATGTCGGTTGGGCGGTTGAAGTTGTTTGGGCCTCGTCCTGGAACGCCTCTTTCGCCCATGGTCTTCACTAATTGGCCGTCGTTCGTGAAGATGTTGATCTCATGCATGTCGTCGTCCACGATCCAGACGTGCTTCTCTGGGTCGTAGGGGTTGATCAACAGCTTGTGCGGGCCACGACCCACCTCTCCAAGTCCTGAACCCCGCGGGGGGGCGAGATAATCATCATGCTGCAACCACTCGTCGATGGCGTAACCTTCGCGATCGACCGCGAAAACGAGATGATGGCGTCGCATCTCGTATCCATAGTCGTTGCCGGAGTAGGGGCGCCTTCCCGTATTGGTGCGGCGCGGCTCGACGAGACACGCACAGGCCCAGGGCTCGGCGTCAGGCGGCAGCTGGATTTCCCCACGCTGTGCTACCCAGACTTTGTCTGGGCTCTCGGCCCATACGCCCGACCCGGACCCCCAGGTCCAGCCTTCGTGCGAGAGGTCGTCGTCGGGCAACGGTTTCGGCCAGTTCAGTACGACCGTGTAATCTCCCATGTCGACGCTTTGCACTGTCGGAGTCGAGCCGGCATCGGGAGCGCCGGTGCAGCCACTCAGCACTGCGAGGACCGGAAGGCTCAGAGCGACGACCATCTCCTGCGAGTTTCTCACGTGCATTTTCATACTCTGTGATATGGGCAACCAGCCACAATTCGACTAGATCCGGTCACTAGTTTAAAAGCAGATTGCTACTTCCATGTTCGGCTGTCAATGAGAGCTTGGGGCGCACTTGGGCGACACTATCGAACGTCTTGACAGGCTACTGAATCCGTTATTCACTGCGTTTGTTATGCGAACGACTTACAACTGCTTGCTAGCGCAATCGAGCACACTCGGCGCGTTAGTTTTCCTCATGCTTTTGGCCTCTGTAGGTCTGGGGCAGCAGTCAGGAGCCGCACAACAGGCAGTCGTGCCGACGAGTTATGCGAATGTGCATGCGGGGCCGAGCTCCAACGGTGCGCCTTTAGTGCTGGTCCCGCAGGGAACCGCCTTGCCCATCGTCGGACGACGGGGGGAGTGGGTTCAGGTCCAGCTATCGTCGGAGTTAAGGCGGACTGGTATTGTCATGAGGTGGTACGTGGGAAGGCACCAGTTCATGAACGACGGCCAACTCATCACCATTGGTGACGAGGACAATGGGTGGATGCATGACTCGACCGTGGAGATCACCGAAGTCGAGACTCCTTAGCGTTCCTGTAACCGAAATCTGTTCTAACCGCCTCCGTAGCCATCTGCTCCCACTACCGCGAGCTTTGCGTTGCCGCATTCCAGCATGATTGACATGTAGCGGTCGAATGGCTCTACGCCAATGAGTAAGGGGTGTGGTCCTTGCGGATACTGCTGACGCAGTTGATCCTGTAGCTCGAGCGTGTTCATCGAGATTCCGGGGTGACCGCCGAGCGCGGTCTCCGTTCGCAGCGGTCGGCCAAAGTCGTCAAACACATGCCGAAAGGTCTCCAGCGATTCTCGATTCCGCATCGTAGTGCCACTGAGGAAGACCGCCGTGTGTGTTTGCCCGAGGTGTTTGACCGGCACGAACATAGCCAACGTGCCTTCCGTATGGCCCGGGGTGAGCGCGAGCGTGACGGTCGTGTCTCCCAACGTCACCTCCTGTCCATCTGTGGCGACTATGTCCCGCGTAGGCCTCGGCCGGTCCGGGCGCTCGCCGGACAGGGCTAGATCCCAATCCGGGCCGCTGAGCACTATACGTGCCCCGTACGTTTCCTGGAGATAGGACGCACCACCGACGTGATCGTTGTGACCATGTCCGATGAGGATGTACTCGATCTGCTCGGGGTCGAGACCTATTTTCTCCAGTCCCGGTACCAGGACGTCCCGCGCCTCGGCGGGGGAGTTGAGAGTATCTATGAGGATAATACCTTCGCTGGTTTCGACGGCCCAGGCCCCCACGTCGTTGAACCCGATGTAGTGCAGGTTTTCGAACACGCGGACGGGCTCGATGAGGTGGTCTTCGACTGGCGGCAGTCCCGCAGCCTGTCTTATCAGCGCCGTCCGTCGAGGACCGGTGGGCGAGCAGTACGATTCAGCTTCATCTATGAGATCGGTCCCTGCCAGCTCCATCGCCGCTGCAATGTATCGCTGCGCTTCCTCGGAGTTAGCCATCTCCTCGGCAGTCGGAATGCGCGGTCCCTGAGCCTGGGCTCCGGTGTGCCAAGCCGTTGATAAGGTGAGTGCGAAGACCATCCGGGCCAACATGTGTTTTAACATCGAGTTTACTCCCCATCTTGCCGCGTCATTCGGCTTGGTTGTCTGTCTTGAGCCTAGTACGAGGCTGACGAAGGTTCAACTAATGAGGTGAGGACTCAGCCTCGGACAGGACGCACGGTGACTGCTATCATCCATCGTGCTGGAGATAACCGTGTGGAGACGGCACATCATGCCCCTACGAACTTTGGATCATTGCTCTATCCGAACTTTGGATCTCAGGGCCACCCGAGATTTTTATATCGATGTGCTTGGATTGCACGAAGGTGATCGACCGGATTTTCCCTTTCCTGGTCACTGGCTTTGTGTGGACGACTGCACGGTTATTCACCTCGTCGGCGTAGACCCCGACGATCCCAGCGGTCTGATGGGGTATCTAGGTGGCGAGATTGACGCGGATGCGCTGACCGGTAGCGGAGCGTTCGACCACATCGCATTCTGTGCAACGGACGCGCCGGCAATGTTAGGGCGCTTGAAGAAGAATAACGTCACCTTCAGTGAGCGGCGGGTACCGAATATGGACCTCCATCAAATCTTCGTCGATGATCCCAACGGGATCACGATAGAGCTTAATTATTTCGATTCCCAGCAATAGCTAGGAGATCGGAGCCCGGTTTACTGCGGGTAGAAGAAGAAAGCGGCTGCAAACGAGCGGTCACAGTTCCTCGAGGAATAGGTTCGTCACCATGTGGGTTACCGAAATGGGGAGTACAATCATGCGTGTCCTGTTGGAGGAAAAAAAATGACTAAGTTACACCGTGTCATCTTTATTACCTTGGTACCTTGGGTGCTGGGAATCTCCGCTTGTTCTGATTCGAACATGCCCGAGCCGGATGCGGCTGTGTCGGATGCGGCTGTGTCGGATGCGGCTGTGTCGGAAGAGGTGCCATCCCTACTGCCGAGCGGCACTATCGACCGCCTTGCGGAGCGGTCGGCGCCGAGGTTTGCTGACGGTACGTCTGCGCCAAGTCTAATCGTTGATCCCAGTTGGCCGAAGCCACTACCGAACAATTGGCGCATTGGCCAGGTTGGTGGTATCGCTGTCGATTCGCACGACAACATCTGGGTATATCACCGGCCCCGATCATTGAGTCGTAGCGCGTCAGCCGGGCTTGGGGTGGCTGGCACGAACGCTGATGGTGTCCCTGTTGACGGTCTTGGTAATCCGCGAGTCTTCGCTGACCAGACTGCCGGCTGCTGTGTGCCCGCGCCATCAGTGCTCAAATTCGATCAGGAAGGGACATTGCTCGACGCTTGGGGCGGCCCTCAAGATCCAGGATTCCTGGAAAATAACTGTCGGGCAGAAGATGGTTGTGACTGGCCTGGCCGTGAGCACGGACTTTTCGTGGACCATAATGATTTCGTGTATATCTCCGGCAACGGCACGAACTTCACCGGCCAGTTCCCGTGGGCAGCCACATACGGGGACGACTCGCACATTCTAAAATTCACAGCTGAAGGTGAGTTTATCTATCAAATGGGCTACGCGGGTATGGAAGGTCCCGATAGCGAGAACATCGACCGCGGCCCCAACGGCACGCCACAGCCTTACTTGGTCGCTGATTTTAGTGTCGATCCAAGCAATAACAGGCTGTACGTTGCAGATGGGTATGGCAATCGACGGATATTAATCGCGGACGCTGAAACCGGCCTATATATAGGGCATTTTGGAGCCTATGGGCAGAACCCAGTGGACGATCCAGATGGTACTGAGATTGATCCTTACGACGCTGGACCGTGGGCAGGTGACTTCCAGGCCGGCAATCTGAAGCCGATGTTTTTCCGTAGTCCTCTGCACTGCGCGATCGTCAGTGCCGACGGAATGCTTTATGCCTGCGATCGTGGTAACAATCGCATTCAGGTCTTCAATGTTAGTGAAATCGGCGGACCATGCTCCAATCCGGATGCAGAAGAGGGTGTTTGCGGATTTGTTAAAGACATCTACGTCGCCCCACAGTCCGCAAGCGGTACCGCTGTCTCCGCGACACTTTCCACCGACTCGGATCAGAGTTGCCTTTATGTAGGGGACCTAGCCAACGGTGTCTTTTACATAATTAATCGAGAAAACTTTGAGGAGTTGGATCGGATAGGCAGATCCGGTCGGCAGATTGGTGAGTTTCACTGGATACATGCCTTAACGGTCGACTCACAGGGCAATGTATATACGGGAGAAGTCGATACCGGGCAACGTATTCAGAAGTTTGTCCGTTACGGCGAAGAAGCGGGTTGCTCAGGTGGTGGGACTACAGAGATAGGCTTGTACAGTCTCAACAGATAAGAACAAGATGAGGGTAGGGGGCTATGCTTAAGATTCAGCTATTCCTGGTTGCTGTCGTTCTCGCTTCGGTCGCCGTCACCAGTTCGGCTCAAGAGCCGGCGGCGACCGACCCTCTGGCAATCGGCGGTAAGGACACCGCGTGGTTTATGAGTAGGGTGGGACGACCCGATACCGATAGCGAACCACAAGCGCCGTTCAAGATAATGGGCAACGTTTACTACGTTGGCGCAAACAATATCTCCTCTATTCTGGTTGCCACGCCGATGGGTCATATCTTGATCGACACCGGCACACAGAAGATGGCATCGGTCGTATTTCCGAACATCGTGACGCTCGGCTTCCTACCCGCCGACATTAAGGTGATGCTGATCTCCCACGCCCACTATGACCATATGGAGACGATGGAAACCATTCGACGCCTCACGGGAGCCACAGTGGCCGCTTTGGAGGCGGAAGTCCCCTCCCTAGTCAGTGGTCATGATCATGGGTCCAACGAGACCTGGGGTCATGAGCCGATCCAGGTTGGTCGCGTCCTACAGAGCGGGGATTACATCAGACTGGGAGGGTCTGCCGTGCAGGTCATCTGGACGCCCGGCCACACGCCCGGCACCGCCACCTATTTCATCGACACTGAGGAGAACGGGGAGGCGCACCAGATCGTCTACGGCGGCCCGCCCGGACCGGTCACTGACAACCCGGCGTACGACACACGTCCGGAGGACGTCTTTGAGGCCTACGCTGCCTTGCGCGAGATGAGTCCGGACATCCGCATCAATGGCCATCCGCAGGCCCTTTTCGCGGGCAAGTTGGAGGCGCTTTGGGCAAATGAGCGTCCGAGCCCGCTGACCCTGGAGCCTGGGCAATGGGCGCGGACGCTCGACGATTCCGAGGCCGATTTCAGAAGACGTCTGGAATTGGCTGGCTCGGTGCGCTGACGCCTTAGAAGATCGCCAGGGGGTTGAGTGGCGAGCCGGTGCCGCCTTCGACTGGCAGGGGCGCAAACGTAATCATGAACTCATAACGGTTGAGTTCCCTCGCGGTCGCAACTGCCTCTTCCAGATCGAGGCACTCCACGATTCCAACACCCATCCAGTTCAGCAGGGCGATGTGAATGGGATTGCGCATGCCTTCCCAGCCCGGTCGCGGATTCCAGTCGATATTGAAATCGTGTCCCAGGAACGCTGGCATCCGTTCGTGTACCCAGGGAAGCGTGTCGGCGTAAAAGCCCGACACTTGGTCTCGCCAAGCACCCTCGGCCTCGCGCTGTTTCCAGCGACCTACGTAGAGCAATACCACATCCCCCGGGCCGGCCCTCACACCCGACATCTCTTCCCACGCTTCGAGGTCCGCACGTGTGATCGGGGTGCCCGGTTCGACCCAGTCGACACCCTTGAGCTGTGCAATGTCGTAGAGAACGGCACGCGTGGCGATTCCGTCTCGGAAGCTCATAATGCTGCCCTGCTTACAACCCTCCTCGGGGTTTAAATTTCCTTCCACCGGAACACCGTTGTACATCTCGCCGTTCTCGAAGAAATGGCAAAAGGCGTCCATATGAGCGACCGTGAGCCCGTGGTAGCTGACCGAGTACGTGTCGGTCGTACCGCCATCGTGAATGCGGTTCGTGGTTCGACGGAACAGGCCGTTTTCGTTCACGTCGGCTGCGACGACCTGGGGCACCGGGGGTGCCAGAGAAACCACGATTCCGTGTTCTACTAGAGCGGTGGCGCTTGCGACTTTCTCAGGTGTGATGAGGTTTGAGGCTCCCTTGCTGTCACCGGTGCCCCATCGGCCCCAGGTCTTGAAGTCCTGCCTCCATTGTTCGTACTGGGCGCGGAGTTCCTCCGTGTCCGCGGGTGGCACCGGATCTTGAGCGTATGTTGGCTTATGGAATGCGCTAGCAATTCCAACTAGAACCAACCAAAGACAAACAGCGATCGGATTCACGTAACGTTTCATATGTCCTCCAGTTAACATGAAGTCGTTTTAAAAACGGTCTGCGGTATCAACATCGTATTCACTACTTCCGCGTTTGAGATCGGGTCTGAAATCCTAGAGGTGGGTAGCATCTCATTATGGATCCACCCAGCGCCTCTGCTCTTGTTGGAATGATGTCGCGGTTCGGCCTAACCTTCGATTCTACCGAAAGGAGTCTCGTGAACGGCTTTTTACTTCCTTTTAGATAGAGTCTAATTGGATTGACTGCGTCGGCGGCCCCTCCCGGGACCGGTCGATCAGCCCAACCCGAACGCCGCTGAAATCGGTAGACTTAGGTAGATGAGAATATTTATTTAAAACCGAAGGACATCATGATGAGGAGATTTCTAGTCACCAGCGTCGCCGCGCTCGTTGGCACTTTATTGGCGGGCACCGGTGTGAGTCAGCCTGCCCCTGAGGCGGTTCCGTTTGATTCCGACGACATCGGCGGGGTGGTTCGTAGTGAGAACGGGCCTGAGGCGGGTGTTTGGGTGATCGCGGAGACCAATGAACTCCCCACAGGTTTCAGGAAGATAGTCGTGACAGACGAATTGGGTCGCTACTTGGTTCCGGACCTTCCTTCAGCCAGGTATGACGTGTGGGTCCGTGGCTATGGATTGGTGGATTCACCCAAGGTACAGGCAGGTCCCGGTAGGAACCTAAACCTAACGGCCGTTAGGGCGCAGACACCGCAGGCGGCGGCGCAATACTATCCATCCAATTACTGGTACTCGCTCCTCCAGATACCACCCGAGAGCGACTTCCCCGGCACCGGTCCCATCGGCAACGGGATAGCGATCGGCCTAGAAAGCCAACTCCACTGGATCGGCCAGATGAAGTCAGGGGCTATCGGGGGAGGGTGCACGGTCTGCCATCAGCTTGGCAACAAGGCCACGCGTGAGATTCCTGCAAGCCTTGGCCCTTTCGAGTCCACGGTGGCGGCTTGGGATCGACGGGTGCAGTCCGGACAATCGGGCGCGAGCATGACCGCCGCCATGTCCCGGTTCGGTCGTCAGCGGGCTCTGGAGATGTACGCGGACTGGACCGATAGGATTACGGAGGGGGAGGTACCGGCTGCGCCGCCGCGGCCTCGGGGCATTGAGCGCAACCTGGTCATTACCCAGTGGGACTGGGCGGACTGGAAGGGGTTTGTTCACGACACGGTCTCGACCGATAAACGCAATCCAACGCTAAACGCGAACGGGTTGGTTTATGGTCTCCAGGAGTTCAGCGCACCCGATGTGAACATTCTGGATCCCGCCCGCAATACCCTGACCCGGCTCACGGCGCCTGTCCGTGACGCGGATACACCCTTTATGAATCCGCAATTTGTTTTCCAACCCTCGCCCTACAACGAGGAGGAAGTCGTTTGGTCAGGAAAGGCCAGCTTGCATAACCCGATGATGGATCATGAGGGGCGAGTGTGGATGACGCACACCATCCGAGCCCCGCAGACGCCGGCTTTCTGTCGTGAGGGCTCGAGCCATCCGTCGGCTCAGCTTTTCCCTGTGGAGAGCAGTCAGCGGCACCTCTCCGTTTTCGACCCGACAACGGGGGAGTTCACGCTGATCGACACCTGCTTTGGAACACATCACCTGCAGATTGCCGAGGATAACGACAATACAGTATGGGCCAGTAATCCGGGCAGTCCCGTGGTGGGCTGGCTCAACATGAGGCGTTTCGATGAGACCGGCGACGAGCAGCGATCACAAGGCTGGTGTCCTTACATACTCGATACTAACGGTAACGGTCGTCAAGACGAGTACGTCGAACCGGACCAGCCGATCGATCCCACTAGAGACAAGAGAATTGCGGGCGGGAGTTACGGAATTGTCCCGAACCCGGTGGACGGTTCGATCTGGGTGGCTCAAGGGTACAACGTACCCGGCGCGATCATCCGCCTCAGTCCGGGGACGAACCCGCCGATGACCTGCCTAGCGGAAGTCTACGAACCCCCGTTCAACAATCCGGCGTCACCCATTAGCGGCTTCACCCCGAGGGGAATCGACGTCGATCGCGATGGGGTCATCTGGACCGCTCTGGCGGGCAGTGGGCACCTTGCTAGCTTCGACCGACGGAAATGCGAGACACTCAACGGGCCGACAGCCACCGGTCAGCACTGTCCGGAAGGCTGGACGCTTTATGAAACACCCGGTCCGCACTTCAAAGGCGTCACGTACGACGGTAGTGCGGATATGTTGTACTACAACTGGGTCGATCAGTTCGATACCTTCGGGCTCGGTACGAATGTGCCGATTGCAACGGGCACGGGGTCCGATTCGTTACTGGCGCTTCCGCCCGGCGGGGAGTTTGTGGTCCTGCGCGTCCCGTATCCTATGGGGTTTTCCACCCGTGGCGTCGATGGACGAATCGATGATCCAGAAGCTGGTTGGAAGGGCCGTGGACTCTGGGCGAACTATGCCATTCACGCCCCCTGGCATACGGAGGGTGGTAAAGGCGCGACCAGTAAGGCGGTCAAGTTCCAGCTCCGACCGGATCCGCTCGCACGATAAGGGAAGCAGAATCAGATTAATGCCACCGCCTTGATCGATGGGGAGGCATAAGGACGCTTAGCGCGGATAGGCCTGATTCGCCCTATCGTAGATGGGATTTCCGAGCTAGGGCTATGAAAATTTTGGCTTGCCGTTGAGCGACCCCAAGCAGATTAGGTATTTGCTTCACTTTGATTTTTTCCAAACGCTCCTAGCGAGCGCTAGGTAACGCTGGATAGTGTTTGTGCGAGCCGTCTTGACCAAGCCCTGATTCCGAGGGTAGATTGCGCCTCCCGGCTGGTTTCGAACCGGTGCCCGTACGTGAGAAGGAAAACAAATGAACTCGATTAGGCTTCCCAAATACGTTTCTTTAATCACGCTCCTAGCTTTCGGCTACGTCAGCCAGGGCCAGGCGCAGTCTCCGCAAGACCCGCGGCTCGCGCGGCTCGCGGAGCTTGCTGATGCTGAGGGGTGCGTATTTCCAGATAACCCGGACATTCCCGATGCCGCTACCGCCACGATGGAGCAGATGGTTGGGACCCAGGGGGCAGTGCAGGTTTACATGGCAGAGAGCAACGCGTTACTCGAATGCCTGGAGGAAATTGGGGAGAACGACGATTTTTCGACCGAGGACCGTGAAATCGCGCTCAGTGCCTATAACTCCGTGGTTGAAAATCAGGAGACGCTGGTCGAGACCTGGAACGACCAACGTACAAGCTTCCTGGAGAGCCAGCAGTAGGTGATTAGTTGGACGTGACTGGTTGTCTGGAAGAACTTTAGCGTCCAAAGCCATAGTCGACATTAGGTTAGGTATGAGCGGGTCAGCCCTAGCCTTCTTTTTAACCCCTTCGGCCCGGTTTCGGTAAAATCAGCCTTGTGGGCGTGAGCTGTTTACCGACCTGGATAGAAACGCCGACGAGCAGCCCTTCTAGAGATTGCTTCGGGAGAGGGTAATGAGATCAACGATAAACGTTGTCTCAACGATTTTCTCACTCGTAATGCTTGCCCCCATGGTATGGGGACACCACTCTCATGCCAACTACTCGGAGGGAGAGTGGTTATTTCTGGAAGGCACTGTCAGGGAAATCTACTGGATGAATCCTCATAGCTGGATCTATCTCGACGTCGTGGATTTGGGTGGGCAGTCGAGAGCCTGGGCGATAGAGGGAGCCAGCCTCACCGAACTCAGACGAGACGGCTGGACCGAAAACAGTATTCAGGCCGGCGACGAGCTCACCTTGAGGTGTCATCCTTTAAAGGATGGGGCAAGGGGTTGTCTTCTTGGTGATATCACGCTGGAAGACCGCTCAGAAAAAGAATTCGATTAACCGTTTTATCTGACTAGTCGGGGGAGAAAAATCATGCGTCTGATAAGGATCAGTAAGCTGATGCCGTTAGTCCTTGGGCTCGTGTTCCCGGTCGCTACTTATGCCCAAGGCTGGATCAAATACGTCAATGAAGGCGACCAATTCATTGTTAATTTCCCTGCCGAGCCAGAGTTGCTCGAGGTTGATTACACCACCGAATCGGGTGCCATCATTCCGTCCCGCCTCTACAGCGTCGAGAACGACAATGGCCGTTATGCGATAACTGTAGTGGACTACACTGTGGCTGAGCAGGCACATGTGGCACGTTGCCGCCGAATGGAGGCGGAGCTCGATATAGTGAGCCCTAATGAGTGCAGAGGGCGTGATCACTTGTCTGACGTAAGGGGCGCTATCGCATTTGAGTCATGGAGTATTCGCCGACGCTCAAACGGCGAGATTACCTATGACGCATTCGGGCAAGTGGATGGGGTCCCAGGTCATCAGATACAGATACTCCATCCCGATGAGTCTCGAACCTTCGCTGCCCTCCATATGCTTGATCGCCGCCTCTATGTTCTCGAGGGAACGGTGCCGGGCGATGCCCCACCACCCGGGCTCTTCCAGCAATCATTGGGAATGCTCGACGAGATGGGAAGACGGGTTCGTTTCCAGAGTGACGCTGAGGGTAACTTCTCTCGTGTCCAAACCCTCTATGAGTACATTGGAGAAGAGGACCCTGTGACAGGAGAACCGGTGGGTGTATTTTCTACGAGCAATGAGGATCGTATTAGAGACCCTAGTGAAAGACTTGGAATATGGGTGCCGGAGGGGTCCAGAGCGGATCTTGCCTTCCTGGCGACCTCAGTTGAATATCCAGAGCTATTTGATCGTGTTGGCCAGCCGGATGTCTCTGCGGCTGAGTTGAGCCGATTCAGAGGCGTACTAGTCCAGTACTTGAGACTCAGGGAATTCGCTTGGTCCCAGTACCGAGCGGGTATTCTCGAGGAGGCAACTTTGCAATCTTACTTCGAACCGGCAGAGGGCGTGTTCGCGTCGGAGCGAGCGAGAACAGAGTGGCGAGATGGGCTGTATTCGGGTGATCCTGGATTTATGGCCTATATGGAGAACTGGTTGAACGAAATCGATGGGAATCCTTAGATCCGATTCGGATTCGATTCACGGAATGACCGCAGGGGTTCTACCAAGCTACTGGAATAAAGATCGGCAGGTTCACTGAGTTCAGCGCAAGCGTTTAAATGCGACTCAGGTGGCACGTTATACGTGAGCGATCGGCGATTTCGCCCTTCTATTCGATACAGGTACTTGGAGACGGGTGAACTTGTGTCGACGGCTGCCATCGAACGCTGGGATGAGGTGTCCAGGCTATTGTTGCAGCGTCACGGAGCGTGATGATCAGGTCTTGAAAGCAGAGGCAATAATCGCCGGTTTGCACGGATCAGGTTTAAAAGAAAACCAAATAATCAATGACTTAGGGACAAAAGTAGTTCTTCAAGTTGCTGACTCGGCAGTCAGATGCGGCTAAGATTAGCGGAGTTGTAAGCAGGGTGAGAGCCAACCGAGATAGGGAGAGGTGGAAGTGAAACACACACGGTTATTGATAAATATGTCCGTTGCCGCTGGGTTCGCGCTTCTTTGGCATGTGGAGTCCGGCGCACAAATCACATTCGCGACCGGGGCCGATGCTCAGGTTACAGCGGACGGACTGCATCGCGTTGATCCGTCACAAATGGACGACCCTGCGTGGGTGAGCGAGGACCTCAATTTGTCTCGCTACAATCGAGTTTATTTCATGCCGACAGCCGTCGTGTTTCGGGACGTGCCAGAAAGAAATGTCTCAATCAGGAGTATGGATGCGAATGACGAGTTCTTCGTAACCGAAGTTAGGAAGACTCGGTTGTCTGAGACTTTTGGAGAGAGTTTTCGCGAGGCTGCTGAGGTGATCGTGTCATTCGAGGTCTCAGAGGATGTCGGGCGAGACGTGCTCATGATTGGCGGGCTTCTGACGGACGTTACTTCCGGCGTTCCGCCGGAGATTCGCGGCGCTAGCTCTCAGAGCTCCGTCGGATGGGCCTGGGAAGCGAACATCATTTTGGAGGTGCGGGATTCCATGAGTGATGATGTCCTAGCGCGCACGGTGAATCGCGAACGTATAGAAGGGCCGTTTGACGTTGCTGAAGTGGGCCCGCTCACCGCACGCATTTCCACGGAATGGTCGAGACTGTTGATGAGGCGCCTGGAGGAGTTGAGAGAGCTTAGCGGCGAATAGCTATTCACTGGATATTAGGTAGGCGAGGCACGAGAGGATTAGGTTGATGGGGCGATGGTCGATCGCAGCCGGCGTGGCGGTGGTGGTGTTCGCTTACGCTGGGGCAGGTGAATCACAGCCCGTACTTGCTGTCGGACCGGAGGCTGAGGTGACGGGAGACGGTCTCCACCGGGTCGATCCGAGGATAATGGCGGGTGCTTTCGTTAAGCCTGACCTGAATCTTTGGCACTATACGAAAATCCTGGTCATGCCCAGCGTCGTGTCCTTTCGCGATGTTGACCGGACATATGATCCCAGAGGGGGCGCAGGCGGCTCTATCGATCATCCGGTGAGCGAGCGGGATAAGGACCGGTTTCGGATTGGGTTCGGCGAAAGGTTTAAGGATTACCCAATCCGATTGAAGCCCTACGAGATATATGAAGGGGCAGGGCGGGATGTTCTGATGGTCCGAGGTTACCTGATCGATGTCGTATCCGGGGTTCCACCCATTCGTGCAGGCCACCACACGACGTTCATTAGGAAGCCATGGGAGGTTACCGCGATGGTTGAGCTTCGCGATTCCATGAGCGATGAGGTTCTGGCACGCAGCATGGATCGGCTGCGCATTGAGGGCTTCTACGACGCGACGGAGGTACCGAGAGTTACCTCGATAGCGATGACTGAGTGGTCCGAGTTGTTGCTCGAGCGCCTAAGGGAGCTGATCAACGCTGGGGGCGGCCGTTGGTCACGTTGCCAGTTGGAAGGGCTCGACTGCGCGCTCTAAGAGCGCGGGCCTGTAGTCGAAGGTGGCCAAATCTAGTCAAGGCTCTGAAGCACCAGACGGCCCTCAGGCTCGTGGTGCCACGCGTAAGGGTGGGGATGGTGTGTCTTGACGCCATCGTGAGACTCGTTGCGTTTCTCAATATCGGGGCGACTCAAAAATACCGGGGCATTTAGCTAGCGAATCAGATCTGGAATTCCTTGAGTCTCGATCCGGTTGGGTGGACGCCGATAGTCAAAGAGTAAAAAGGGGGCGACTGCGATGCAGATTAAACCGATTCACAAGGCTTCATGTCACTGTGGGGGCCTCGAGTACGAGTTGACGCTACCTAATGGCCTTGAAGACCCGCGACGCTGCAATTGCTCCATCTGTCGGATGCGGGGTGCGATTTCCGTATCGGTCCCGTTAGATGGGTTGAAGGTGACCAAAGGGGCGGAATTATTGACCCTATACCAGTTCAATACGATGACGGCCAAACATTACTTCTGCTCAAGATGCGGAATCTACACGCACCATCGCCGTCGCTCGAATCCCGATCAGTACGCCGTCAACCTGGCGTGCCTGGAGGGTGTCAATCCTTATGACCTAAAGGATGTCCCCATTTTCGACGGTATCAACCACCCGTCTGATCAGTAACCTGCAGCCTGACGGGTCGGTTTCGGTTCACGCTGACGTCCCTGGCCGCTATCTCAACTGTGTCACCGTATGAGGCGAATGCCACTTTCGCGGCGGAGACTGTCCTTTTATTATGGTATCTGAGCACTGAGGACTATTGATGAAAACGGTGAATTTGAGGTTGCCGGGCTTAGCAGTATTTGCGGCTATTATCCCGGCGCTTGTTTCGGGTCAAGCGATTCGTACCTCATGGGGTGACCCCGATCTGCAGGGGATATGGAGCAATCCGCACGTCACACCATTGCAGCGCCCCGCCGAGTTCGGCACGAGGGCGTTTCTGACAGACGAGGAGATCGCCGCAGCTGAGCAGGAGCTGATACGAAGGTCTCAGCAACTCGGTCGTGATAGCCGGGAGGGGCTTGGGACGGAAAAAGACGTCGCACGTGCCTACAACAATCATTGGAGTGGTGATCCATCCTTGTCCCGGGGTGTGCGTACATCGATGATCATCGATCCGCCAGATGGGCAAATTCCCTCGTTGACTCCAGAGGCCCAGGTGCGGGTTGCCGAAAAAGGCGAGTATTTACTCGCGTTGCTGCAGGGCACGTCCGGTGGCAGACCCGGGCCCATTTCACCGAGGAGGTCGGAGCCCTCTCCGGACTACAACCTGGATCGCATCAATCGAACTGATGGGCCGGAAGATCGAAGCTCGGCGGAACGGTGTTACCGATATAACTTGCCGGTGCTACTCGAGGCCGGAACCTACGGTGGTGTGGCACGGATAGTGCAATCACCGAGTACGGTAGCCATTTACTACGATGTCGGACAAGGCCAGGGTTTCAGCCGGGTCATTCCCATTACGGATCGGCCTCATCTGCCCGGCCATATCCGGCAGCGCTACGGCGATGCTCGGGGTCGCTGGGAGGGCGATACACTGGTGGTCGATATCACAAACTTTACCCAGAAGACTAATGTTCACGGGTCGCGAGAGGATCTGCGTCTGACCGAACGCTACCAGCGGATCAATGCGGAGACACTGTCTTACCAGGTTACGATTGAGGATCCAACGACGTTCACCAGATCCTTTACGGCCGCCCAGGAACTCATCAAGCACAGCGACCGAGAGAATCAGGTCTTCGAGGGAGGCTGTCACGAGGGTAACTATGGCATGATCGGCATGCTCATGAGTACACGTGCTGCCGAAAGGGATTTCTCCGAGGGGCGAGGACCGGATCCGGCCACGCAGGACAATGCGACGGGTGGGGCCACGTCCTGGCCACCGAGGTCAAGCGAGTGATCCTCAGTGGCATAGCTGATGGGGCAAACATTCAACCGTTATTGCGCCCGCTACAGGAGGGCAGACAATGAATTGTAGAGTGGCTTTAACTGTTTTCGGATGCCTCTTCGTCTCAAGTGCATCCTTGGCGCAGGAAGCTAATCCGCTGGATTCCATAGAGGTTAGTGTCACCGAAGAAATGGTCGCGGCCGCACAGGCAATCCTGGAGAGCACTCGAACCGGAGTTCTGCAGCAGGGCGACAGCATGTTTAATAGAATTCTTGGTTCTGACGGTGGCACTAATGCCGTAGAGAAGATGGGGGGGTACGTGCGAGAGGAGCTACTCTCGTTGCCGCTAAATGATAAGGCTAGGCGGGATTGGTCCTACTGGCCGCGACCACGGGTCGGGCTAGCCCTAGGTCAGATGACCGCCGAGCAGCGCATGATGGTTCATGACTTGTTGAACGCGTTCATGACTCCGGCCGGCTATCTCAAGGTCGTCCACATTATGCAATTGGAAGAGCTTCTCCACGTTCGTGAGAACCTCGGGCTGGAACGGGGCAATGAAAAGTATTGGTTAGCCTTTTTTGGCGCTCCGTCGATGGATGAGCCCTGGGGCTGGCGGTTTGAGGGACATCACGTGTCATTGAATATTTCGGTCGCGCCGGGAGGAGGTGTGCGTGTGACGCCGACCTTCTTCGGCGCTGATCCCGCTGAGATTCGGGTGGGTGCGCTAGCTGGCTTTCGTCCGCACGCTGGTGTGGAAGACCTTGGTCGAAAACTGATCCTCGCCTTGAGCGACGCCGATCGAGAGATCGCTGTGCTATCGGAGGAGGCGCCTGGGGACATTTTCGCTACCCAGTTCGCAACACTTCCGGATGACTGGGAAACCTGGCATCAGACACTCCAGCCGGAGGGAATCGTGGTGGCGGATCTCAACTCGGAGCAGCGTCACATCGTGCAGCGAATTCTAGACGAGGTTGTCACAACCTATCGTCCTGAGGTCTCTTCCGCTTATTTAAAGACTATTAATATCGATGAGCTGAGTTTTGCCTGGATGGGTAGCGTCCAGAGAAGGCGCGCCCACTACTATCGGTTGCAGGGCAGCGACTTCGTCTTCGAATTCGATAATGTGCAAAACGACGCCAATCACATCCACAGCGTGTGGCGGAGCAAATCAGGTGATTTCGGCAACGACCTGTTGCTCGAGCACTATCAGACGTCTCATCGCTAACCGAGAGAGAGTGCTATCATTCTAGCGTGGTGAAAGGAACAATTGATGTTCCTCCATCCAATATAAAGGAGAAGAACTATGGCAACCGTTGACATTGTAGATCGTACGGACATGACCGAAACGTTAAAAGGGATGCTCGAGTTGAACCCAAAGCAAACGGCGATCGTTACGATCGACATGCACCGGGGACACCTGGACACAGAAGTCGCAACCATGCCCGCCTCGGCTGAAGACGCTGAAAGGGTGATAAAAAATGCTGAATCGGTCTTGGGCTTTTCGCGTGACTACGGCATTCCAATTATTCATGTGAAATTAGTTTTTCGGAAAATTCCCGGTTTGGGTAGTGAAGGAATGCCCGTTAAGTTTTGGAAAGCACTCCACGACATATCAGATGAAGCTAACCGGTTGACTCCTAATCGCCCCAGCACCGTGGATGACCACAACATTATGGGTTCTGTGCAAACAGAAATGATCCCTAGTCTTGTTGAGGATGATGATTACGTAATCGATAACAAAAAACGTCTCGACTGCTTCATGGGAACTGATCTGGATAATCTTTTGCGTAATCTAGGCATCGAAAACGTTTGCTTGATGGGTATTAATACCAATACCTGCGTTTTGAATACTGCATTTACAGCTTTCAACAAAGATTACCGAGTGGTAGTCATGTCCGACTGTGTTGCCAGCATGTATGGAGAGGATCTCCATGTGCTCGGTCTGCAGAATATCTGTCGATGTCTCGGTTGGGTCGTAGACAACGAAGAGTTTAAGGCGAAGGTAGCCGCGTCTGGGGCCGTCGATGAGCCCAAGGCAGCTGTGTCTGGTTAGGCTGGGCTAAAAGCGCCGTCATACCCTGAGCGAGCGACTGAGTTACCGCTTGCGATAAGATCGCTATTGAGGGGCCGACCATCTTGGTCGGCCCTGACCCCCCCCCACGCTTGGCCCAGTGATGTTGGGCGTCTAGGGCTATTCTCGAAGCGTGGTGGCTCTCCCTGCAAGGTCGGATCGTCCTCCAACGTCAGATATTTGCTCCAGGCGTTCTAATACCACCTCTGCCCAGCGCTCCAACAATTCAGGAACCTGTGCCACTCCCGAATTCTGTTCCATAAGCCCTGTCCCGGTTCGCCGATCGATCGTGCGTGCCAATAGCTGGCCGGTCGTACCATCCCGCAGCTCAAGGACGACGGTGGCTGCCCAGGGATCCCTGACTATCGTGTAGTCGCTGCCAGGGGCAACCGGGGGAATGCGAGTGACCATATCTACGAGGAGCCCCTGAACGATGAGTACGTCAGTTCCTATTCCACTTTGGACTTCATAGGACTGTTGTGTTGAAAATTGTTGGGAAACCATACTTTGCCAAGTCCCGCGAATAAATTCTTTCCGTACGTCCGGGATAGGGAAAAACTCGACGTTATCTCTAGTGCGCATGCTGTAGGTTCGGTTGGGAAGGTCACGATACTGAACGCCGGTGGGCACGAGGAAAATACTCCTGTAGGACGCGATATCCAGATCCGGCCTTACCCAAGCAGCCTCCATGAGCGACGGGTGTACGCGTTGCAGGCCCTCTGCGGCGTAAATCCCAGGCGAATCGGGTGCCAGCCTGAGTTCTGTGCTCCTGACTTGTGCGCTGCTTTCTCCCGCATGCCACAACAGCACGAGCCCGATTGTGACTGAGAGGATTGCTGGTGTTAGTCCGTGCCTCATTACTTTCTCCTCATTCCGAATGCCTCTTTCCAGCTGCTTAAGCTTAGCTTAAGTGGAGGTCGGGATATTCGACCACTATACCTGAAAAAAGTTCGGGGTCGACGCTCCCGGACTCAGCCGCTTGGGGGGGGCTATTTTTGATCATAAGTGGTTGTTTTAAGAGGTCGCGACGGTTCGCGCGAACGGGGCTTCGTTCGACTTATTGGGCGTCGTCAGAGGTGGTATGTGCGCTGACCTGAACGCTCTGATTCGGGTAATAAAGGGATCTTTTAGAGTTGGTTGCAAGGCGACCAACACGCGCCTAGTATCATTTTTACTCTCGTGTTCGGTTTTAATTTATTGGGGGTGCGGTTCGTGCCCATCATTGGCGCACGCGGGACATAACTCAACATGAACTGGGAAAATAGCGGATGAGCGATAAACGCAAACGAACGCGAAAATCAGATCAACAAGCACTGACGCCGAAACTTGGCCAGGTGCCCGATCGGATCAGTCGACGCAGGTTTTTCCGGGGCGCGGCTACGCTGACAATCGGCGGTCTAGGCGCTACGGCCGGATTGGCGCAGAGGAACGAACCTCGCGGTTCGGTAACCAATACCGAATCGGCGGATGCCGCTGAGCAGCTCGAAGCCCAGACGCAACGAGCTCAGCGTTGGGCGAATCCCGACCCCGCTAATTGGGTGCGCGCGCGTGCCAGCGTGGATCATAACGTCGTCATCGTCGGTGGCGGACAGAGTGGCACCGCGATCGCCTACGGGCTCAAACGAAAGGGAGTCGGGCACGTTGAGGTAATCGATCAGGCCGAGCCGGATCAGGCAGGAATCTGGCGGTCAATCGCGCGAATGCACCAACTACGTACGCCGAAACTCGTTGCTGGTCTCGAGCAAGATAACCCCACGCTGAGTTTTCGCGCGTGGTACGAAACGTTGAATGGTCCGGATGCCTTCGACTCGTTGGATCGAATTCCGCGTCTAGCATGGGCCGACTACATGGATTGGTTCCAGCGAGTCACCGACATATCTGTGCGTTACCGTACCCGCCTGCTCGAGATCGAGCCGCAGGGAGATCTTCTGCGCCTGCATCTTGAGTCTGAGGGTGTGCGTCGGGTTGAGACGACGCGCAAGCTCGTCCTTGCGAATGGCTACGCGGGTGCTGGTGGACCGAACGTGCCTGATTTTTTTCGAGCGCTGCCATCCGACGTTTGGACGCATACCGTAAGTCCCATTCCTTTCGATACGCTGACCGGAAAAGTCGTCGGAATCGTTGGCGCTGGTTCTTCGGCGTTCGATGCCGCAGCGGTCGCGCTGGAGAGCGGCGCGGCCGAAGTGCACATGTTCAATCGCAGGGCATACGTGGATTACCCGAGACCGTCCGCGTCGACCGAGCGGGGGCATCCGAACGTGCGCGAAATGACCTACGAGCTACCGGACGCCGTTCGCTGGAGGAACTTTCTGCTCAGAGATCGTCGCGTCGCGTCGGTGCCGCTCGATTCGATTGAGCGTGTTACGCCCTTCGAGGGTTTCCGACTGCATCTTGAGAGTTCGCTGTCGGATGTCGCGTTCGCTGATGGGAAAGTTGTCTGGAGAGCCGCAGGCGAAGCGTGGCGTTTCGACCACGTGATCGCCGCAACGGGATATCGAATCGATCTGTCGGCTCAACCCGAGCTTGCCAACGTCTACGATTCTATCGCCCTTTGGCGAGATCGCTATCGGCCGGAGACCGGTGAGGACAATGCGGCGGGTAGTATTCATCCGTATCTCGACGCAGGTTTCCAGTTTCTGCCCCGGGAAGCGACTGGCGCGAGTTACTTGCGTAATATCCACTGCTTCAATCTCTCGGGCATTCTGAGCTTCGGCAAACCGATCGGTGACATCCCGAGTGCGGCAGATCATCCAAGGCTGGTTTCGGCAATCGTTCGAGATCTATACCTCGAGAGCGTCGACACGATGGCGCATCAGCGATTCATCAATTCGCCGCTGGCAGCGCCGGATCCAGCGCCTTACCAAGAGGCGACCCAGCGGCGGGCGCGCGAAGCGGCGAAGCGTGTGCGGCACCGCGATGGTGTCGTGTCGGCGGCGTGAAATGCTTGAGCGAGCAGGTTCCAGCGTTCTTGAGTGCAGACCCAGACCGGCTTAAGCTTTAGATGGTTTTTGGTGGCGGAACATTAGATTCTCCACCGGCGGAATGGTAGGGGAGGGAAGACGTGGGAGCTTACGCGAGATTTTCCGCGGCGTGTATTCTGGGTGCATCCGTATATGTCTCTCAGGGAGTCGCCGATGCGGCTGACCTTGTTATCCTCGTGAACCAGGGTGCGGCACCGGGGGTTAGGGAGCTCGCCGCTGGGTTCGAACGTGTTAGCGAGCACCGGGTAACCGTTATCCAGCCCGATGGCCCTGGATTGGTGCAGCGCATCAGCGACGGGACGGCGGACCTTGTTACCGGAAATCCCGGTGTCATCGAGGAGCATGTTAGGGGCGGTCACGTCATGGCCAGCACCGTGACGCCATTCGTGCTCGCTGGTCTCGGCCTTTCGGTGAGAGCTGGCGCGCCAAAGCCGGACATCAGCACTGTGGAGTCTTACGCCGCTGCTTTGCTCGCAGCTGAGTCGATCGGTTACTCGCGCGGTTGCAGCGGTACGCATGCCGCCGAAGGTATCGAGGAACTCGGTTTCACCACGGAGCTGGTAAGCAAGACGATTCGCACCGAGGGTGGCCCCGTCACCGATTATCTGGCACGCGACGAGTTTGAAATCGGCATTCAACAGACCAACATCATGGTTGGTGTGCGTGGAAGCGATTATGTTGGGCCGTTGCCCGACTTTTTGAACAAGCCCTGCCAATCTAATGTCGGTTTGCTAACGGCTTCTCAGGAACCAGACGCCGCGCGTGAGATGATCAGATTCATGGTTTCGCCAGAGGCGGCACCGTTGTTGCGCCGGACCCATGTGGAACCGATTAATCCTTGATTAGATATTCGCTTTCAGCCAAACGCGAACGTTCGAGTAACCCTTACTGGGCTGACGCACCTCGTGCATCCGGTGTGCTGCTGTGGGGTCAAGCTACCAACTCCGCTGTCGAGATCAGTGGCACCGACTGGCCAACAGCGACCTTCCTTTATCGGAAGGCGTGATCGTAAATCTGTTGTGCCCTTGGTTCGGCGAAAATGTCAGCTGGTTCGCACATTACTCCTGAAAAAACACCTTCTCCTGAGAGCCATGCGCGCTCTGCATTTTCCGTGTCGATGGCGCGAATTAGAGCGGCGCTGAACTCATAGGCGTGATAAGCAAGGTCCGCTTTCCTTAGCGCGGCGGCCATGGCCAATGCGTAAATGCTGCTTCCTTTTAGATGTGTCGTCGGGATCGGGATCGCTTCATCGCTTAGGTTGTGGTAAGCCCGGGCACAGATCTCAGCGCTCCCGGACGCCGCGAAACGACAGGCGTTTGGCCTAGAGCCGTAGATCTGACAAAGATCATCCTCCAGCAGCGGGCACGCTTGAGGATGTAGGTAGCGAGTGTCAAAGTCGAACTCTTTCGTTCGCTCGTGGGCTTCCCGCACGCGCTCAATGGTTGCTTTGCCCATACGCTTCACAACCTTGGATATAAAAAGCACCTCCGGAGCAGTTGCGCTCACCCAAACGTAACAGCAATGCGAGCAGCCCTTCTTGCAAGCAAGCGTGAGGTCCCCAAGGCTCGTTAAGCTTGCATTTACCTTCGATTGCAGAAACTTGACCGGTGCATCGACTCTCCCGTCCCTTTTCGCTTGCTCGAGCATGCTGAAGAGCTGGCGAGCCATCGCTTCGGTCGGTTCAGCTTGTGTTGATCCAAGATTCACGCCCTTCAGCAGGGTATGCTGATCTTGTTTCAACTGTCGTCGGCGTTTGCTCTTATTCATTCTTATCGGAGCTACTCTACGTCGAGGAAGATCCGGCTATCACTCGATATTCAGCGTATTAAGTCACGAATTATAGCAAGTAGGTCCGTACTTAATTTGGATAACCGCTTACCGTCAGCAGCGTTCGTGATCTTCTTGACTCTATAGCTACTGAGTGTTGGAATCGTTAAGACAACGATTAAGGCAACAGGAGTTACTGATGACTGTGGCACGCCATCCCCGGCCACCAGACCTTCAGGGTCTACCGATAGAGGACATCGCTCAAAGATACATTCGACAATTTCGCGACATTTCACCGGATTGGGATGCTTTCGAGGATTCCAAGATAGAGGGATTCAAGCGTGCACAGCATCGTTTTATCGGGGCCGGAGGATCTGGTAAACATGAGGATCCAGATGTGATACCGGCAGGCTCTTTCACGCTTAGCATCATGCACGTTGAGCCTGGACAGGGAAATGCGGCTCACACGCACGAAGTTGAAGAAGTTTTCTTTGTCCTGAAGGGAATGTTAACGGTGTTTATTGAGGAGGAGGGAACTGGGCATCGCATCGACAAGAGGCTTGGCCCTTGGGAATGTATCTCATGCCCTCCCGGAGTGGTGCATGGCTATATCAACGAAAGCCTCGAACCCGTCTATTTTCAGGTCATGCTCGGTCGTGGTAAGCCCGAAGCAATGGGCTATGCAGATAACGAGCTATATGAACGTAGAGAAGCTCATCTCTAATCTTTTGAAGACGAGCCGGTTTCTGAGCAGATCGTTTCCTCGGCGGCCGGCGGCCGGCGGCGCGAGCCTAATCTCGCTGTGAAGCCCCCTCCCTTCGATTACTACGAACCTTCTTCGCTGGATGAGGCGTTAACGCTCATGAGCGACTTGGACGACGTCAAGGTATTAGCGGGTGGCCAGTCGCTCATGCCGATGCTGAACATGCGTTACGTGGTACCGCAGTCGATCGTCGATCTGAATCGGGTTCAAGAGCTTCAGTTCTGTCGAGCAGAAGGCGAGTCTCTTGTCATTGGGTGCATGACGAGGCAACGTGATCTTGAGGCGTCCAATTTGGCTCGCGAGAAGGTGCCGCTGCTGGTTGAGGCTCTATCCCATGTAGGGCATCTACAGACGAGGACTCGCGGTACCCTCGGCGGCAGTCTTTGTCACTTAGATCCAGCCGCCGAGTTGCCTGTTGTGGCATTAGCCCTCGATGCTACGCTTCGCGTCCGAAGCAGTGAGGCAACGCGGGAAATAGACATAAGGGATTTTCCTACTTTTTACATGACTCCCGACCTCGAGCCCAACGAGATTTTGACCGAGATCACGTTTCCTGTGTGGGTTGCTGGTGCCGGTTATGCTTTCGAGGAATTTGCCCGGCGACACGGGGATTTCGCGGTGGTTAGTGTTGCCGTAAACCTCAAGGTTGATTCCGGTCGCATTGTTTATGCGCGGATCGCCATCGGGGGGGTTGGTGCCGTTCCCCAGCGGGCCGAGAGTCTGGAAAACGGGATTACAGGGCGGCGTCCGGACGAGGCCGTTCTCGCGGAGGCGATGAATTCTCTAGATGATGTCGAGTGTATAGGGGACATTCATGCGAGCGCAGAGTATCGTCGCCACCTTCTCACTTCGCTGACCCGACGCGCAATAACCCGAGCGGCCCTACAGGCCATTGGCGAATCATGAGCTCAGAGGCAGGTGGCTCGCAGCGACGCGAGATCGAACTCACAGTCAATGGCCAGAGCATATGCCGTGAAGTCGATGTTCGGCTGACCGTCGTAGACTTCCTGCGTCACGAGCTCGGTTTAACTGGGACTCACGTTGGTTGCGAGCACGGTGTCTGCGGAGCATGCACCGTACTTCTTGACGGTCGCGCAGTGCGAGGTTGTCTGACGCTCGCTGTGCAGACGGCTGGGAGGGAAATCCGGACGGTGGAGAGTCTGGCAGAGGGCGATAGGCTGCACCCCTTACAGGCGGCATTCCATGACCAACATGGCCTTCAGTGCGGCTATTGCACGGCTGGAATCTTGATGACGCTGGTGGACTTCCTGGTTGAAAATCCAGCGCCGGAAGAAGCGGAACTAAAGAAAGCTCTCTCCGGCAATCTCTGTCGCTGCACCGGTTACCAGAATATTATCGCTGCCGCCATGGATGGGGCTGCACGCCTCCGTGGCGAAGAGTCTTCCAACGATGACCTGCATCGGTAGTCGATTCGCCCGCGTCGAGGATAAGGCACTTCTGAGAGGAGAGGGACGATTTGTCGATGATATTCATCTTTCCGGAATGTTGGAATGTGCCTTCGTGCGGAGCACCCTCGCTCATGCTCAGATCAAAGGCGTGGATATGGAGGCAGCGCGACGTTTACCCGGAGTGATCGCGGTGCTGGATATTGGTGATCTTCTCCCTCACTTGACGAGCCCACGACTCCCGTTGGGGTTTTCTCTAGAGACGGTCGAAGGCGATGTCACGCCGTTCGTTCTCGCAAAAGACGAGGTTTGCTTCGTCGGAGAGGCGATTGCTGTGGTGATCGCTGAAAATCGCTATCTTGCAGAAGACGCTGCTGCACTGGTGGAAATCGATTGCGATGTCCTTCCAGTCGTTTCCGATCCAGATAAGGCCTTATCGGCTGATGCGCCACTCGTGCACACGGAGAAGACCACCAATGGAGTGAGGCGGATTGAGCAGAGTTATGGGGATGTCGAAACGGCATTCAACCGTGCCGCCCACATATGTGCGCTCTCTTTGAGACAAGAGCGAGGTGCTGCACACCCCATTGAGGGGCGGGGTGTCGTGGCGCAATACGACTCCCTCGAAGACCGATTGACTGTCTGGAGCTCCACGCAGATGTCTCATGAGGTACGGGCTTCGTTGGCTAAGATGCTGGACCTCGATGAGGAACGTGTGCGTGTAGTGGTTCCCGACGTCGGAGGTGGTTTCGGTGCGAAGTTCCTCACTTATCCGGAGGAGGTCGTGATCGCGTGTGCCGCGCGCATGCTAAAACGGCCGTTGAAGTGGGTGGAGGATCGGCGTGAGCATTTTCTCTCTTCTATCCAAGCGCGTATGCAGCTTTGGGATATGGAAATTGCGATTGACGAGGCAGGTAGGATACTCGCGGTTCGCGGCCGCATGACCCACGATCAAGGCGCCTATACCCCGCAAGGTTTCAATCTCCCTTTCAACGCGTCCGTCGCGGTGCCTGGACCCTACGTCGTGCCGGCTTACGATCTGGCTGTAGACGTCGTGGAAACGAATCGGCCACCGACTATTCCGGTCCGCGGGGCTGGTTACCCCGAAGCAACTTTCACTATGGAGCGGTTGCTCGATGCCGCAGCGCGCGAGGTGGGATTCGACCGAGCCGAGATTCGAAGACTGAATCTCATACCAGTCGACGAGATCCCCTACGAAGTGCCGCTTAAGACTCGTTCCGGAAGTCCCGTCAAATACGATAGTGGCGATTATCTCGCTTGCCAGGCTAAGGCACTCGAGATGATTGGATACGCTGAGTTTCCGGTGCGGAAGGAGGCTGCGAAAGAGCAGGGAAGGCATCTCGGCATCGGTCTCGCGAACGGCGTAAAAGGGACTGGAAGAGGGCCATTCGAGTCCGCGCTCGTCCGTGTCGGTCGGTCAGGTCGTGTCACGGTGTACACGGGTGCGCTGGCGATGGGGCAGGGCCTCAAGACCGTCTTCACTCAGATCGTGGTGGATGCTCTGGGGGTACCGGCGGAGCATGTGAGGGTGGTCGCGGGCGATACGAGTACGATTTCTCTTGGGCAGGGAGGGTTTGCGAGCCGACAAACGGTGACTGCGGGGTCAGCTGTCCACCTAGCCTCCGTAGGCATCCGAGAAAAGGCGATACGGGTTGCTGCGCACTTGCTCGAAGCGTCAGAAAGCGATCTGTCGATAACAGACGGTCGGGTTCATATCAGTGGTGTACCGGCAAGTGGAATGACACTGGGAGAACTCTCCGGGATTCTCGCCGGTGTGCCGGGCTATGCGCTACCGGCTGACGTAGAACCAGGATTGGAGGCTCTAACGCATTTCTCGCCGCCTGGTCTCACCTATGGCAACTCCACACACGCCGTTGAGGTTGAGGTTAGCGTGGACACCGGTGCCACGAGTATTCACCGCTACATCGTCGTCAACGACTGCGGACGGATGATCAATCCGACTCTCGTCGAGGGCCAAATCCACGGCGGTGTAGTTCACGGTATTGGCAACGCGTTGTTCGAGCGAATGGTATTCGACGATGATGGGCAGCCTCTGACTACGAACTTCGGTGATTACTTGCTACCGACCGTCACGGAAGTTCCCATCATCGAGATCGCGCATGTGGAGTCACCTTCACCGTTGAATCCGTTAGGTGTAAAAGGGGTTGGTGAGTCAGGTGTGGTACCCGCCGCCGCGGCGATCGTATCCGCAATCGAAGATGCGCTTTCGCCTTGGAATGTTCGAATCAACGAGTATCCGGTGACGCCGATGCTCGTAATGGAGTTGATTAAGGCCGCCGAAAAGCCGCGTGCACCCACCGGGTGAGCCTGTTGTGGATGAGCTTTAGTACAAGCCCGATAGCTGAGATAGGCTTTCCCCGTTGCCAGTGCGAGGATTCGTCAGACTTCTGACCACTTGCGCTACTTCGCCCTTCATCGAGTTTCGTTCTGAGACAAGAGGCGAACTCGCTGACGATTTGGTCGGCGAGTTGTTCGATGACTCCGGCTGCGCGTCCGTACTGGGCGATGTGGCCACTTAAGTTGAGTGTCGTCTCGACGAACACGCGTGACCCGTCTGCTACGGGCTCGAGTTGAAACTGAATGGTGGTATTCACGCCGCCACGACCCTTTTCATCCGTTGCTTGCGCTTGGATGCGAGCGCATCGCTCTGCATCGTCGACTTCGGTAAATTCTGCAGTGCCACGGAACTTGAGCGCCACGGGACCCAGCTTCACTGCGATGTGGCCACGATAAACAAGGTCATCTGCTTTCCCGGTAATTTCTGCCCCTGGCAGGCATGGGACGATTTCCTCGATGTCGCAGAGTGTGACCCAAGCTTCTCCCGGAGGCAGCGGTACATCGAATTGATTGTGGATTTTCACGGGTCTGTTGTGTGGCCTGGTGTTTCCATGTTAAGAGAGGATCCGGGTCTTTTTACGATACGCAGGCGCCGAGAAGGCGTCAATTCCTGCGCTAAGGGGAGATTGATTCAATATGTCTAAACTCAGCCTCAGTCTTGCTTGTTGTGATTACGATCGCTGTCGCGCTCTGTTTGACGGTCGTGTCACCATTGAGGGTTGTGAAATATACCCGGCAGCTCTTGAACCGGAGGAATGTTTCCATCGAGCGTTCAAGCATCAAGAGTTTGATATCTCCGAGCTATCGTTATCCAGTCATACGATGACATCTTCGCAGGGCACGAATCCTTACGTAGGCGTGCCCGCCTTCGTCTCGCGTCTGTTCCGACATGCGGGTATCTACATACGCACAGATCGTGGCATCGAACGACCCGAGGACCTCGCCGGAAAAACCATCGGACTTCCCGAGTACCAGATCACGGCTAATGTTTGGATTCGCGGTATTCTCTCGGATGAGTATGGCGTTGGCGTTTCTGATGTGCACTGGCGATCCGGTGGGATAGAAGAGCCCGGACGCAGCGAGCGTGCCAAGGTCGATCTTCCTCCAGAAATCGATCTTCAGCCAATACCCGGTGATCGAACTCTGTCGCAGATGCTCGAGGAGGGTGAGCTGGACGGCGTAATCGGGGCACGTGCCCCTTCTTGTTTTCTCCGGGGTGCGCCGGGAGTCGCGCGTCTCTTTCCCGATGTCAGAGCTGCGGAGGAAAACTATTATGAACGCACTAGTATTTTCCCGATCATGCACGTCATTGGTATCCGCAGAAATCTGGCCGAGCAACACCCATGGCTTGCGGTTAGCGTGCTTAAGGCATTCGAGGAGGCGAGGCGCTTAGCCATGGACGAGCTTGCCCAGATTGGTCACTTGTACGTTAGCCTACCGTGGTCGGTTGCGGAGAGAGATCGCACTGTGACACTCATGGGCGAGGACTACTGGTCCTATGGAATCGAAGCTAATCGCCACGTGCTCGAGGAATTTCTTCGGTATCACCATGAGCAGGGGTTGTCGAAGCGAAAGCTGACCCCCGAAGAGCTCTTTGCGCCGTCTACGCTCGATCTGTCTAAGATTTAGAACTAGTGAGCGTAGTTTGCTCGGACGGGGGTGAGGTGCAGGGGGGCGTCGTAGCGACTGCGGCGACGCCACTGGCGGCCGAGACGGCGATTGACGTACTCACATCAGGCGGAACGGCGTTCGATGCGGCAATTGCGGCGGCACTGGTCGAGTGCGTCGAGCTACCTATGAAATGCGGGCTTGCGGGAGACGTCGTGGCGCTAGTGCAACGGCGGGATGGACCGCTCGAGACGTTGGTATCCATCGGACCTGGTGCGAGTGGGCATTGTGTCGGTGAGTTGGAAATCGTGGGGCCGCGCTCCGTGGGTGTGCCGGGAGCGCCCGGAGGTTATTCGGAGCTGGCCAGCTTGGGGCGCAGATCTCTGGCAGAGCTAGCGGCGCCGGCCATAGAGCTCGCGAAGAAAGGACCGGTTTGGACGCCCATCGCTCAGCAACTCACTCGAGAAGCCGAAACGCTCCTTCGCCGCTACAACGGCTCGATTCGCTATTTACCGGGCGATCAGGTGCCGGAAGTTGGTAAGCGCCTCCCCCTTCCCGGTTTGGCCTCTGTCATTGAAGACTTCGTTCTAGAGGGACCTCGGCTTTTCTCGGGCGCACTCGGCGATCGCCTCCGCGATAGGCTCGGCGAGAATTGTCTTTTAGGGGGGGGCGACCTGCTTAAGGGGACTGCGTTGTGGTGCGAGCCAGCGTGTATTGAACTGGCCGATGCTCGGCTTATGGCGACACCTGCGCCGACGCATGGCCCCGGTTTACTAGAGGCTTTTCGGCTGGCGAGTGCGGGCGCCGCACCTAGAGACGCAGTTCGGCAGGCACCTCCGCGGTTTGATAGTGGCACGTCGGTCCTCACGGCCGCCGACACTGAAGGAAACGCGGTTGTCTTAGTCCACTCGAATAGTTTCCCCAATTATGGTGCCGGAATTGTTATTGAAGAGCTTGATTTGGTGCTCAACAACCGACCAGGCCGGGGATTCAATCTGACAGCGCCAAAAGGCCACCCCAATGCGCCTGCCTTTGGCCGGGTACCTGAGACCACGCTTCACGCGTGGGCGCTCGAACACGATGGACGCCGCTACTTCGGCGCAACCCCCGGTGGTCGAAACCAATTACCCTGGAATCTCCAGACGATTCTCGTTCTGCTTCGGTCCGGCTCTCTAAACACCGCCGTCACTGAACCCCGATGGGGTTACGGTGCTGAGGTCGGCGGCTTTGATATCGAGGGTGATCACCCCGATGCTTCTACCAGTAGTGAACGCATCGTTGCGCCGCACTCCTTACGTTCGGCGGAGCAGATCATCACCCGCTCTTTGAGCGGAGGTTTGTGGAAAGCCGCTGCAGATCCCAGAATCGGTAGTGTCGCGAGCAGCGGGTGAGCGCATTGCCCGATTTTCAAGGATCACGGATAATGGACATACCCGCTCATTAGAAGCTTTCGCAGATTACGTTCATATGTATTTGATAAAAAAAGAAGAAACTAGAACGTGAATTTGCGCAGAAGGACGTTTGTCGGCTCTACCTTGGCGATGCTGGGGTTGGGGAAGGCTGCTTTGGCAGCCCCCAGATTCATTCGTATTGGTGGGGGGGCTCCGGGTGGTGCGTACTTCGTCTGCGCCGGTGCGGTAAGTCGGTTGCTTGAAGTGGCTGGCATGAACCCACGGGTTCAGACGACCGGCGGATCACGCCAGAACGCTATTTTGCTTGATCGAGCCGAACTCGATATTGGGTTCGTCAATAATATTGATGCCTTTCGAGCCGTGAATGAAGAAGGACGCGGAGACGTTGGGAGTGTGATGCCGTTCTTCAATAGCATCCATCATTTTATTGCCAATGCGGAACAGCCAATCTACAGCTTGTCGGATCTTGATCGTCAGCGGTTCGGCCTCGGCAACCGGGGCAGCACGCACGACTCGGCTGCACGCCAGATATTCGAAATCCTCGGTATCAACCCTAGGTTTCAGAATGCCGGAAACGGGGATACGAACAACATGATAAAGGACGGTCTCCTAAAGGGTTTCTTCGTGACCAGCGGTCTTCCGATGCCTTCTGTCGCGGAGATCCAGACAACCGTCGACCTGCGTTTTCTCGAGTTTTCAGATGAGGAGTACGCCACCATAAGGAGCCAGGCTCCCTGGCTGGCGGAGGACCTCATCACGCCGGGTATTTATAATGGTGTAGAGAGCCCGATCAAGAGCTTCTCTTCGTGGAACGTGATGATGGCGAGCAAGGATGTTTCGGATGAGGTGATCTACGATATCCTCAATATCTGTTACTCCAATGCCGACGCAATCAAGCGTACTTACCGGGCGGCTGAGATCGAACCTAATCTTAGCGAGACCATGATTTTTCCGCTGCACCCTGGCGCCGAAGCGTACTATCGGGAAAAAGGCATCCATGTCCCTGAAGAACTATCGGCCTAGCGTTTTTCGCGCTAGGTACCGGTTGTCGTAATTTGAAATTGGTGCAACGCGAACGCCTGCTGTCGCGGACCGGACCTCTACGCACGGTCGCTTTTACCGTCGCCGTTGTCGCGGGCCTTTTCAATATTTTCGGACTGAACGTCTATCCGGTCGAGGCGTTCATTCTACGAGCCACCTTTGTGTTCGCATGCTCTGTGATTGCGTTCATCGTTTACCCAGCACGCAAAAGCAATCCCGGACAGGTGGGGGCGTACGATCTTTTGTTGGTGATATTAAGCTCGTTTGCCTACGTATATACCGTCACGAACTATGAGGGTTTGCTGGAGCGGACCGGGGTCCTGTGGATCACCCCGGACATCATAGCCGGCGTTGTGCTTTGCTTTACACTTCTCGAGCTTGCTCGGCGGACGATGGGGTTGGCTTTGCCGATTCTCGCGTCAATTCTTTTCTGCTATGCAATCTGGGGTTCTTATTTGCCGGGAATTCTCGGCCACCCGGGATTCGACGTCGACCGTGTTATCAGCTATGTCTACAGCCTAGACGGGATTTTCGGGACGCCAGTTGGTGTGTCCGTTACCTATGTCTTCGTATTCGTACTGTTCGGGGCGCTTATGGAGGCTAGCGGCGGGGCTAAGGTGCTCATGGACGTCGCAGTCAGCTTGACCGGTCGCTCACACGGTGGGACGGCGAAAATTGCGATTGTCGGTAGTTCCTTCTTCGGCACGTTGAACGGCAGCCCAGCTGCGAACGTGATGGCGACTGGAACCTTCACGATTCCACTGATGAAAAAGAGCGGGTATCAACCTGCATTTGCCGGTGCTGTGGAGGCTGCTGCCTCCACTGGCGGACAGATCCTTCCTCCGATCATGGGGGCTTCCATCTTCATCATGATGGATATACTCGGCACGGATTACGCCTCCATTGCCAAAGCAGCGATCATTCCCGCTCTCCTTTACTACGCGGGGGTGTTCTGGATGGTTGACTTGGAAGCTCGAAGGACGGGGCTTCGTGGTCTACCGGAAGATGAGATTCCACGGCCTTGGGAAGTGCTCAAAGACAGAGGTTACCTCCTCATTCCGATTTTAGTGTTGCTCTACGGGCTTTTGGTTGCACAGGTTTCACCTCTAAGGGCCGGTTTAATCGGCTCGCTGAGTTGTTTTGTGGTGGGATTTTTCAAAAAAGAAAGTCGTCTTGGCTTGAAAGACATCGC